>ULVG01075514.1_pt1 | contig 126084 bp, 76 predicted proteins | sample 1959221 | NCBI WGS metagenome assembly ULVG01 (sample SAMEA4835780, study PRJEB28245) | human gut metagenome | biome: gut microbiome; material: fecal sample | place: Denmark | collected 2008
ACGTCGGACGGGGCAAAAATCCCGATAGTCGACCCATCCGAGACGTCGGATGCCTTGCTTATTCCGATAGGCTACCTGTTCAGCGCGATGCGTGCTTGCAATTCCCAGGTGCGGATGCGGTCCTTGTAGAGGTTGTGGGCGTTCATCTTCACCACGTCGAGCGAGGCGTCGGAGTTGTCGTCCCAGCGGCGGCAGAGGTAGACGACGTCGTAGACGCGGCCTATCTGGAAGCGGCGCGAGAAGGCGAGGCCCAGCGCGTAGTCTTCGCCGTAGCTGGTGTTGGGCACCTTCACTTCGCGCAGCACGGGGGTGTAGAAGGCTCGGGGCGCTCCCAGCCCGTTGATGCGCAGGGCGTTGTTGCGGCCGTTTTCGGGCGTCCATTCGCGGTGGTCGATGATGCCGGGCGGAATCATCTGCATGTCGAAGTTGGTCATCATGTACGTGCCTACGACCATTGCGCAGTTCTGCTCGTAGAAGGCGCGCACCATTGTGGCCAGCGTGTGCTCGTCCTTGTAGACGTCGTCGCTGTCCAGCTGCACGGCGAACTTGCCGCAGCACGGGTGGTGTACGCCCAGGTTCCAGCAGCCGCCGATGCCCAAGTCGTTGCGCTCGGGGATGAGGTGGATGAGGCGCGGGTCACTGCTGAACTCGTCGATGGCTTCGGTGGTGCCGTCGGTGGAGTGGTTGTCGATGACGATGAGGTTGAACTTGAAGTCGGCCTGCTGCGTCAGTACCGAGCGGATGGCATCGCGGATGGTGCGGATGCGGTTACGCACGGGGATGATGACCGATGCTTCGTACTCAAAGTCGCCGCGGTCGAACTCGATGTGTTCGAACTCAGGCTTCAGGTAGCCGCCCACTTCCTTCAGGTGTTCGGTGCAGGCTGCTTCCATCTCCAGCTGGCGGTTGCGGTTCTTCGGATCCACGTAGTCGAAGATTTTTTCGCCGCTGCGGCGGGTGTCGTTCTCCACTTCGGTGTAGAGGTATTCGTTGATGTGTACCAGCTCGCCGCGTTGCGACAGCTTCAGGCGCAGGTCGTAGAGCCCGGCGAAGCGGTAGTCGGTCTTCATGCGGGCGGCGGCTTCCTTCAAGGCGTCGGTGCGGAGCAGGTGTACGGAGCCGAAGTCGAAGTCGTCGCGCAGCGAGCCTTGCTGGTAGTCGATGACGGGGGCGATGGTCTGCAGGCCGCCCTTCAGCTGGTAATGGTCGGCGTAGGCCATAGCGGCGCCGCAGTCTTCCAGAATGCGCATCATGCGCTCCAGGGCGAACATGCCCAGGCTGAGGATGGTGTCCTTGGTGTAGAGCAGGGTGTAGGGGGCTTCAGCCTGTGCGGCGATGGCTTTCAGGCTTTGGCTGCCGAAGGGATCGGCGGCGGAGAGGAAGCCGCAGCCTGCGGGCAGGGCAGCGGGCGCTTCGGCGCCGAAGAGGGTGATTTGTCCGGTCTGGCCGGTGGCTTGCAGGCCTTCGACGGTTTGTACGATGTCACTGTTTCCGGTGTAGAGGAGATAGCAATCTATCAGTTTCATGATCGTTATTTTTTAGCGGTTATACATTTCTTATTTCTTGGCTTGCAGCAGCGTGACGGTACCGTCCGTGCTGCTGACCAGCACGCGCTGGCCTTCCAGTGGAACGACGGTGTTGATGAGTGAGTTGCCTACCTTGTGCTGCCATATAATGCGGCCTGTCTTTCCGTCCAAAGCGCACACCAGTCCGTCGTTGGTACTGGCGTAGACGATGCCGTCTTTTTCGGGCAGCATGGAGGGGGCGTGCTCGTAGCCGAAGCCGGCGTTCGTGGCCCAGAGCTGACGGGCTTCACCACCCTGCGCTGCGTAGCAGACGATGCTGTCGTTCATGGTCTTGGCGTAGACGCGCTGTCCGTCTTCAGACAGGCCGACGCTCTCACGCACCTGTGACTGGAAGGTGCGCCAGACGGTTTCCCCCGTCCGAAGGTCGATGGCGGTCAGTGCACGTTTGGGGTCGGCGATGAACACTTTGTTGTCAGCCTCCACGGGCCATACGGCGGCAGGCGAGTAGTGCATGCCCGACAGGCCGTGTGTCCACTTCCAGCACTCGCGTCCCGTCTGTCGGTCGAGGGCGTAGAGCGTGTTGTCCCACGCACCGAAGATGACTTTGCCGTCAGCCAGCAGCGGGCGTGTTTCAATATAACCCTGCACGTCGGTGTAGGCCCAGAGCAGCTTGCCGCTCTTCAGGTCGATGGCGCGGAAGGTGTGGTCACTGGCACCAATGTAGGCCGTGCCGTTGGCCGCAACTGCGGCTCCCAACACGGGTGCCGAGGCTTCGAGCGTCCAGAGCAGTTTGCCATCCGTGGCGTTCACGCCGTAGACGCGCTTGTCGGCCGAGCCGAACACTACTACGCCTTCTGCTACGGCCGGAGTGCCCACGATGCGTCTTTCAGCGGCGAAGCTCCATAGACGTTTGCCTTTTTTCAGGCTGTAGGCGGTCAGGCAGCCCAGATCGTCGGCAACGAACATCCGTTCGCCGTCCGTGGCAGGCGAGCAGTAGATGCCCACACCGGTCTGCACCGTCCAGGCGGTTTTCACCTGTGGATACGCCTGGTTGACGGAATAGTCAGGGTATTTTTCGGCTCTTCCCTGATGGTCATAGTAGGAATGCGTGAGCGAAATGGCGGCCCATTGCTGCTTCGGTTCGCCGATGCGTTGGGTGAAAACGCGGATGGAATCCGGCCCCACCTCGTAGATGCCATAACCCGGTTTGCCGTCTGCGTCGCGCAGGTTACTGCGCATCAGGATGCCTGGCAGGCCGTCGTAGCTCAGGTGGCGGTTACGGTGGTAGTGTCCCCCGATGAAGAGACGGACATTGTAGGGGCGCACGGCGTCGGTCACGTCGTACCAGTTGTCCACGTCGCCCTCCAGCATGGGGTAGTGTGTGACGAGGATGACGGGTGTGTCCTTGCCTGCCTTCTCCATTTCATCGGTCATCCAGCGAATGTCTTGTGGCACCACGTGTCCGTAGGCCATACGCATCAGCGGCCCCGAGTTGAAGCCAAGGAAGAGGAAGCCCTTGTGCATGAACTTGAAGCGTTCGCCACCGTAAATGTCAGCGAAGGCCGTACAGCCCGATTCGCTCCACTTTGTCTCATGGTTGCCCAAGACGACGTGGTAGGGCGCTTTCAGCAAATCGAGACACGACTTGACGCGCTCCATGCAGAGGCGGTCTCCATTGTCAGTCAAGTCGCCCGTTACCAGCACGAAGTCGATGCTGTCCGTGGCGTTGATTTGGGCAACGGTGCGCAGCAGGTCTTCGGTCGGCTTAGGGTTTCCGGGTGCGAAGTGGATGTCCGTAATCTGTGCGAAGCGGAAAAATCTGTTTTGGGCCTGCATCGTCAGCGGGGCGAGGCAGGCAAGCAGTAGTAGGAGGATGAGCCAATTTCGTTTCATAATCTGTTCAGGTTTTGTTTGGGATCATTTATTGTTCTCCGTCGTCGAAGAAAGTCAGGATGGCTTCCATCAGGCGGTTCCGTTCTTCAGCTGTGCGGAGGGTTTCGAAGGGGAAACCTAAGACGCAGGTCTTGTAGGTACCTTTGTAGGCGACACCAGCGCTGAGGTTGTTTTCCGAGTAGCGCATGAAGGTGCAGGCGTCGGGTGAGGCCGGTTCGATGGCGTCAGGGGCTTCCACCACGTAACAATCTGCATTCAGCTCGTTATGAAAACTGTAATCACCGTTCGGCTTGCCAAAAGGAGAGGCAACGCTTTTGACACGTCCTTCGGCGGCAGCCTGGTTGACACGCCATTGGTATTTCAGCACCTCGGTGGCAAACTTCTGGTCGGCCTTGTCGGGCTGTGTCAGGCGGTTATTCCACAGGTCGGTCCCGACGTAAGAGCCGGAGACGAAGAGGTTTCCGCCCTGCTGGCAGTAGGCGGTGATGGCCTGCTGCATGGGCTGGCTGAAGGTTTTGAACTCCAACGGTTTCACGCCGCCACGTCCCATCTTGGTTTGGCATTCCTTGCCTAGGATGAGGTCGGCGTAGGCGTAGTCATTCATACTTACGGAGCCTTCCTCCACCGTTTCGTCGCTACATGATACGAAAGAATAACCTGCCTGGAGAATAGCTGCACCATGTATGGCGGGGTAGTCGAATGTATTTCCTGCAATAACTTGCGTTTCATAGTTGCCGTAGCTGTCGCCGAAGCCTGAAGCATCGTCGTCCATCCAAGGAATTGTGCGGCGGAATTCTTTCATCTTGCCGATGTAGCTGATGTCTTTTACGTAGGGGACGCCGTGGTCAACATCGTCGAGGAAGCCTGCCAGCAGCGTGTCTGCGGGGGCAGGCGCCACGAAGTCTGCGGGTGCGCTGATACGGTCGAAGCCGTTAATTACCAGTACTGTACCCTTAGGTTGGAAGGCGCGACCGGCAGAAAGAATCTCGGAGGGGAAGCTCTCGCCGCCCTTGTTCACAGCTGTTACCTTAAAGCTGCAAACGACTCCTGCGGGGAGAGTTGTACGATAGCTGTTCTTGTCTACCAGTACACCGTTGTCGAAATCGCCGTCGCCGATGCGGGTGTAGACGATGTATTTCTCGGCATTGGCTGTCGGTTCCAGCGGGTCGGCTACGGGCTGCCAGGTGAGCTCGATTTCGTTCTCGCTTACGTTGCGGATGGCAAAGTGGTCGACAGGTAGCGGTTGTACGACGTAATCCATGTGATATTGTGAGCAGATAAACTGCAACATGCCCTTATAAACGGCACGGCTCACAGTAAAGCGGAAACGCGGATCGAGACCGTAGCGCATGTCGGCGAAGTTCTGATGGGAGAGAAGTTCGAGCAGCATGGTGGGGACGCGTGGCACGCGTGCTTCGAAGTAGGATTGGTTCCACATGCCGCGGCGACTCCATTTCGGCTCGTAGAGCGTGCGGACGTCGCGGACGATATTCGATTGGATGAGATCGGTCAGGTCGTGTGACAAGTAGCGGGAAGCCCCGTTGGCAAACACGCCGTTGTAAGCATCTGTCTGATAGATGCCCAAAGTGCCGATGATAGAGTCGTTGAATGTGGTGCCTGCATCAGAATGGAAGGCGAAGGCCAGGTCGATGGGGATGTTCAAGCCTTTTTCGTTTGGATTGACAGAAGATCCTCCAGCCAGATAGTTCACCCAAATGCCACGACATTTGTAGTCGTCGGTATAGTCGTTCTGTCCGTTGCTTTCAGAATAGATACTATCGGGTATGCCGGCCCATTGCAACCAGTAGCGGGCAGCTTCACAGAAGCGTGGATAGCCACTGGGTATAGCGGGGATATCGGCTGAATGCTGTATCACTTCTTGTTGCTTCTGTCCGTTGTCCGTATTGGCGGCCTTGTCCGAACTTTTCAGATTCTCGGTACTCCCTTTATCCGAAAGGCTGCGGGCAATGTTGCCCATACCTCCGCCAATCTTTACGGCATCGGCAGTGATGATTTTGCCTGCTTTGGAGCTGCGGTTGCTCAGCACTACTTTATAGCAGTTGTGCTTGCCTGCGTCGAAGCTGAACGTGCCCAGATAGATCCAGGTACCTCCACCCATCTGCTGGTTCACCTTGAATTGGGTACTACCGCCCTTGTGGTAGACGGTATAGAGAGCCTCGTCTGTACTGTTGGGCAACGTCTGATAGGATACATAGACGGCATATTGACCGCTTTGAGGTATGTCGGGTATCCATTCAGCGGTACTTTCCTTTCCTTTCTTGATGGTTTCGGTCATGCGATAGGTACCTTCCTTGAAAGGATTGGTGAAGTCGGTGTATAGTGTGTGCAGGTGTGCGAAGCCTTCTCCTTGGCCTTGGGTCCATACTTTATCGCCATTCGTTTCTGTATAGAGGGAGGCTTTGGCCAGATAACCGTCGTTGTCCACGATGACTTCTTCGCGCTGGCAATCACGTTCGCGGGGGAGTAGTACGTTGGCACCCGCATTCTCGAGCATGGGGACGAGGAAGGGGAGTACGTAACTCTGCGTGTAGAGGTCTTCCACCGTCTGGAAGATGCGTGCGCGTTGCCACTCCCAGCGTGTCAGCTTCTGCTCGTAGTAGAAACCATGACTTTGCCAGAGCGCGATGTGGCGGTTGTGGAGTCCATTGGTGGGCGTATAGGCTTCGGATACTCTGCTCACTAACGGCTTGTCGCCTGCGGGTGCAAAGGTTTTGGCTTTCTTGTCGGGCTTGTTGCGCAAGGCTTGAGGAATGAGCTCTTCGATGCGTCGTTTGTTGGTATATATCTCCAGCTTGTGCGAAGCAAATTTGGCGGGAAGCATATGTTGCACGCCGTCGTATATTTCGGCCACGTTGTCTTCTCGAAAAGGAATATAGGCGCAATTCATGTTGGCAAAGAGTTGCAAGGTCTTTCCGCTGACGGCTATGGAGTCGATTTGGATGCGTCCTATCGAAACTTCCTTTCGAGCAATGTCGTCCAGATATTTTCCGATGTGTTGTCGGATATCCATAGAAAGCTCTTGTGCACTTCCTGCCTGTGGAAGGAGGGAAGCGGCGAAGAGAGCAGGCCAGATATATTGTTTTGCTTGCATAGTGGATTGGGTTTAAGTTAATTATAACGGTTTTTATTGGTTTGAATAAGCAGGCAAAGTCCAAGGGCTGTAATCAGTGCATTGATGATGAGCAGCTCGAAGCTGATCTGATAGCCGTCGAACCATGCCTCGCTATGGCTTTGCAGGATGTAGCAGAGGATGGGCGAAGCGACGGCCACCAGCGGTACCCATCGGTCGTGGACAGGCTTCTTGCAGGCCATGCCGAAGATGAACATGCCGAGGATGGGGCCGTACGTGTAGGCGGCAAGGCTATAGACGGCGTTGATGGCACTGTCGTCGTTCAGCTCATAGAAGATGACGATGACAATCACCATGAGCAGCGACATGATGAAATGCACCAGTTTGCGTGTCAGGGTCAGGTCTTTGTCGTTTTGTTTCTCGTTTGCCTTCAGGATGTCGATGGTGAACGAGGTGGTGAGCGCCGTCAGGGCGGAGCCGGCGGCAGAATAGGCAGAAGCTATCAGCCCGATGATGAAGATGATGCCAATAAAGAGCGGAAAGTCTTCACTCCATGCCACTTTGCCGAACAGGGCGTCGCCTGCTATCGGGCCTTCCTGGCTCAGGTTGGTGTCGGCATACATGTAGAGCAGCGTACCCAATACGAGAAACAGGCCGATGACGAAGATTTGGATAAACGAACTCAGAATCATGTTCTTCTGCGACTCGCGGAAGTTCTTGCAGCTCAGGGTGCGTTGCATCAGGTCCTGGTCGAGGCCTGTGCAGGCGATAATCATGAATACGCCGGCGATGAACTGCTTCCAAAAGTAGCGGCCGTCGTTGGGGTCGTCGAAGAAGAACAGTTTGCTGGTGGGGTGACTAGCCACGGCCGCAGGAAGCTCGCCGAAACTAATCTGCAGGTTATTGGCGATGACCACGATGCAACTGATGACAGACACGACGAGGCAGAGGGTTTTCAGAGAGTCTGTCCAAATCAAGGACTTCACGCCGCCTTGGAAAGAATAGAGCCAGATGAGCGCTACTGTCAGCACCACGTTGAGAGAGAACGGCACGTGCAGGGGAGCGAACACCAGCGTTTGCAACACGACGCACACCACAAAGAAGCGGACAGAAGCCCCCAGCATCTTGGATACGAAGAAGAACCACGCCCCTGTACGGTAGGAGGACAATCCGAAACGACTTTCCAAGTAACCATAGATGCTGACAAGGTTCATCTTGTAAAACAAAGGTATCAGTACGAGTGCCACGAGGATAGAGCCTACAAAGAAGCCCAGCACCATCTGCATGTAGGAATATCCGCCCGCCAGGACGGCGCCAGGTACGGAAATGAAGGTCACGCCCGAGATGGTAGCTCCAATCATGGCCAGTGTCACCATGTACCAGGACGACTTGCGGTTGCCTGTAAAGAAGCCGGCATTGTCAGCCTTGCGCCCTGTTATCCAAGAAATGATGAATAGCAGTGCGAAGTAGCATGCGATGGTAGCGAGTATGATCCAAACGGTAGTCATATTTAGTATTCTTTTGTTCTTGTTTGGGAAAGCATCGTTTTCCTGGTCGGAAAACAGTGCTTTCGGGTTGAAAAAACAATGCTTTCTCTTTGGTTATTCTTCGTAGAGCAAATAGGGCTTGCGCTGCTCCTTGAATTTCTTTACGTCGTCTTGCCACATGGCTTTGATTTCTTCGGCACTTTTTCCGTCTTCAATCATTTTGCGTACATAATCCACACCTACCAGTTTTTCGAAGAAAGAACGGAAGAAATGGTCGTCCAAATTCAGGTTGCGGTAGGCATCAATGACGTATGTCAGATCCACGCCCCGTTTCCAGATCTCTTCATCGCTCATACCGCTCAGGTCCACGCCGTAGCACAACTTGTTGAGCTGGGGTGGGTTCTTGGCACCAGGCACGCTTCGTGGTGTGAAACTGAAATCGTATCCCTTCATATTGGGATGTCCATACACTTGGAAAGGCTTGTCCGTTCCTCGTCCCAGGCTGACGGGTGTTGCCTCGAAGTAGCAGGTCGAAGGATACAGATAGATTGATTTCATGTTCGGAAGATTGGGCGATGGGGGAATGGGAAGCTGGTACATCGTCTGATGCGTGTAGTTCTTGCAGGGGATGACGGTTACGTCACACACGCGGGAGGCAGGGAGCCAACGTTCGCCGTTGACCATCAGAGCCAGTTCGCCCAGCGTCATGCCGTGCACAATGGGGATGGGCAGCCAGCCCACGCCCGACTTATGCTTCATGTCGAGTATCGGTCCGTCCACATAATGTCCGTTGGGATTGGGACGGTCGAGAATAAGCATCTTCTTGCCGTATTCGGCACAGGCGTCCATCAGGCGGCACATGGAGGCGTAATAGGTGTAGTAGCGTAGGCCTACGTCTTGGATGTCAACGATGAGGATGTCGAATTTGCGCATGGATTGTTCGCTTGGCTTACCTAGCTTGCCGTCGTAAAGCGACAGGATGGGCACTCCCGTCTTTGAGTCTACAGAACTTGATACATGCTCTCCAGCATCGGCATTGCCTCGAAATCCATGTTCGGGCGAGAAGATGGCCACTACGTTGAACTTGTTTTCCAGCAGTATGTCTAGTAGATGCTTGTCGCCGATCATCCCTGTGTGGTTGGAGAAGACAGCAATTCGTTTCCCTTTCAGGATGGGGAAATATTCGGAGGTTTGCTCGTCACCCATGATGACGTTTGTTTTTTGAGCTTCCAACCATAAGCTGCTGCATAAAGCAAATAGTAATAACAAAATCTTCTTCATAATATAGCTGTTAAGGAATTAATGATAGTACAAAGATAATATAGTTTTTAATATCAAGAACATTTATTTAGTTATATTTACGATTATAATGTATAATTCACATACAACGGAATTAAATAGGGCACTTGTGATAAAATATTAGCTTTTATCAGATTACTTCTCTGTGGAAAATACCGGTGATAATTTTTTTGTTGATATTGTAGAAATAAGCGTATGTTATTTAACTTCCTATTGCATAGATAGGCTGGTCTTAAATACAAGAGGGCGTATTTTGATACGCCCTCTTGTTAATTTACCTATTTATAAGGGTTGTTACCAGCCAGGATTTTGTGTTAAAGTGTAACCATGGTCAGTATATAATGCAATTTCATTTGTTGGAATCGGATAGAGGTAATCTTTTTCTGCATATGTTCTGAGCAGTGATTCTTCTACTGCAGGTTTTATGTATCCGGCGTTACCTGCACGATCCAATTGGATACCATTTAAAGCATCAATCGTCAGTTCTGTTCCGTTCGTTTCATTGTACCATTCAATGTAACGTTCTTTGTCCAGCCAAGCACCGAGATTCAGTTTCGGATTGATTTTCATGTCGGCATAATGCAGTTTGCTCCATCTGCGCAAATCGTTGAAACGGATTCCCTGATAGGGTAACTCTACACGACGTTCGCGACGAATTTCCCAAATAATGGGTGATACTTCGTAATCTCCACTTACCATTGTACCCATGTCTCGGTCGGGGTCATTAATGGTGATTCCATTTACTGACAAGCTATTGCCATTTAGGGTAACCGAAGGCATTGATGTGCTGGGGCGTTTACGGAGCATATTAATGGTCTTGTCCAAGTCGTCTTGGCTTAAGGTATAAGCTCCCAAATCCGCCAATTCGGCTGCTGCTTCAATGTAGTTCATCAATACTTCGTTCAGTTTCATGATGGGTGCGTCGGTAATATTGGTGTTGCTTATACCGCCTGCAACAGTTTTCAAATCTGGGTTTACAAAAACATGTGCAAAATATCCGGAAACGGCATAAACCGGTTGTGTACCTTCGATGCGCAGTCCTTCTTTATCGATATTGGCATATAAGCGTGGGTCACGATCTGTAAATTCGTCAAAGAACCATTTATCACCTTTGTACATGTCATTCTCTTGCTGATGAATGGGCAGTCCGTTTGCAGATAAGTAACTTTCTACCAATGAACGTGATGGGGAACTACCTTCAACCTCTGTATTCTGGAAAGACATAAGACTATGCATCAAAACGCCTTCCTCATATTCGCGATAAATGATGATTTCAGGATTTCCTGCCAGACTTACTGAAGTCGTTAAAGACTTGAAATCGTCGCAAAGACTATAACCCATACCCATCAGTTCTGCTGCTGCATCTTTAGCTGCTTGCAGGTATATTTTGGCGGTTTCATTGTCTTTCTCGCGATATTTCTGCCACGTACCTTCGAATAGCATCAATCTGGATGTGAATGCAAGTGCAACAGCTCTGTTCACTGTAAGACCGGCTACTCCATCAGATATGCGAATGTTTTTGCAGGCAAAATTTAAATCTTCCTTTACTTTTTCCATGACCTCTTTGCGTGGAGTACGTGCTTTGTACAGGTTTTCTTCGTCGGTATTTTCCATGACTATCTCAAACCAAGGTACATCACCGAAGTTTTGCACTAGCTGAGCATACTCCATGCCTCGGAAGAAACGAACTACACCCAACCAATGGTTTTTGGCTTCGTCGCTTAAAGTACAGGTATTTAATCTGTCAATCAATTGGTTGTATCGGCGTACGTAAGTGAAATCCCAACCTCCGCCGGACGTCGGAGCAACTTTGGTGAATGGGGTTGGTGATTTTTGTGCGTTGTCGTCAACCCAGTCTGCAATATTAGTTTCTGCAAACCAATTGCTACGGGTCCACCCCGATTTGTATCCGTCGAAATAGATATCGTAGAATGCCCATATCATGGTACGATAATTGTCCTCGTTGTTCCAGAATTCTGGAGTGTCGGTTACGGTGTCCATAGGAGGACGGGTCAAGAAGTCCTCGCAAGAACTGAAAGCCATTACGGCTATTAATATGCTTAATATTTTGGTTTTCATAACTTTGATTATTTGGTTGCTTTTAATAAACGGCTTGTATGCCGAATGAAATGGTTCTCATGTACGGATAACTTCTACCGAAGGCCCAAGCACCCTTGTATGAGGTTGTTTCCGGGTCAACAGGTAAGTGCATGTTGTCAAATTCAAATACATTTTCAGCACTGAAATATACACGCAACTTTTGGAACTGGATTTTCTTCAACAGATTGGCCGGTAATGTATAGCCAACTGTGATGTTCTTGCAACGTAAGTATGACATGTCTGACAGGAAACGAGTTTGTTTCTTGAAATTTTGTCCGTCGCTTACCCAGCTATGGTCTGCAGGGCGTGGATAGAAAGCGTCTCTGTTGTCCTCTGTCCAATAGTCCAATTGGTGTGTGAAGATGGCATCTAAGCTTGACATACCCGACGGAATAGCTACGTTTCCGTATGCCCAGTAATCACGTTTACCAACCCCTTGGAAATATGTACTGAAATCAAATCCTTTGTAATCCAAACCGATATTGAACCCATATTCAAAGTTGGGCAATGAGTTACCTATTACTTTAAGGTCGCCGTGGTTCTCTACGGTATTTGTTCCATGTTCTTTGTCGTTTGGATCTCCATAATTGATGACACCATCTCCATTTAAATCTTTGTATTTGATATCACCTACGCCGAATTTGAATGTACCAGTTTCAAAGAGTGATTGGTCGGCATGTGATGCAACTTCTTCTTCGCTTTGGAAGATGCCTTCCGTTTCGTAACCCCAGATTTCACCCAAAACCTTTCCTTCATAGTTTCCTGTTACGATTCGGTCGTTTTCGCTCCATTTGGTAATTTTCTCGGTTACGTGCGAGAGGCTTCCTCTTAAATTCAATCCCAATCCGTTTGAGAATCTGTGGTTATAATCCAATGCCAATTCCCAGCCATTGGCAGTCAATTCTCCGTAGTTGATTTTGGGTGAGGTAGCACCGAATGTGGCTGGTAACGTTGCACCTGCCGTGTGCATGTCTGAAGTGATACGCTTGTACCAATCAAAAATAATTCCAAATTGTCCGTCGAAGAAGCGGGCGTCAACGCCAAGGTCGAGAGTGGTGACACGTTCCCATGTCAGCGCTGCCGACACTACGGTAGGGGCACTCAGGCGGAGTTGGTTGATTTTGTTGATTACCCATCCTGAATTGCCGGACGACATGGTTGAAATGAAGGAGTTGGCAGCTACATCCTGGTTACCGATGCTACCCCAAGAACCACGCACTTTCATGTCGCTCAATGTCGGTTTGGCCCAGTTCAAGAAAGCTTCTTCAGAGATTCTCCAACCCATTGACAAGGATGGGAAGAATGCAAATTTCTTGCCGCTTGGGAACATAGACGAACCATCGTAACGGGCATTCAATTCCAGCAAGTATTTACCCATGTAGTCATAATTGATACGGCCGAAGAAACCGGCAGCGGCAAAATCATTATGATAATTATAGGAACTTCCGTTGGTGCGTGCATATTCGTCGCCGGTTGTCAGATTAATTTCAGGTAAAGTTGTAGAAATCATACCACGTCCTTCAGAATAATGTCCCAATTTTTCACGGGTTTCGGCGTCAAAACCAACCATCGCTTTGAAATTATGCTTATCCTGCAACTTGAAATTGTAGGTTGCATAAGCCTTGAATACGTTGCTCATTGTATATTGGCTGGTGCGTACGACCTTGTTGTGTGAAGATCCATAGACATCGTTGTTGAATGTATGGAGCGGGTCAGCATTGAACATATCCCATGCTTTTACAATACCTCCAGCGCGGTGCTGGCTTTGATTATACAGAGAGAAAGTATAGTCAAAATTGATATCCAGGCCTTTGATCGGTGTCAGGGTTGTTCCCAAGTTGGCACGTACATAATTGTTTGTCAGAGATTCCCGATTGGCTTGTTTGATCTCTGTTACAGCCGAACGTATATCTTCACCTTGGTATTGCCCATACGGATACCAACGAGGCCAACGGAGCAGGTAATACCATACGTCTGTATAACCTGAGGTATAGCGATAGGGTTGTGAGTTTATTGAACGGGTGAAAAGAACATTTGTACGGACTTTCCACCAGTCACGGATCTTTGTTGTAATGTTGCTGTTCAGTGTATAGCGGTCATATTCATCTGTATTGAACTTCATGACACCTTCTTGTTTCATGTAGCCCAGTGAGATGTTGAATGTGGTTTTATCCGTACCGCCAGTTACTGATAAATTATGATTTTGCTGCGGAGTCCATTTTTTTGTGAATTCTTCTACGGCATCAAAGGGGCGATACCAGTAGGTCTTGCCGTTGAGTATTTCAACATCACGTCCCAATTGGATTTCTCCCAATTCTTCCTGCGACATATGGCCGTAATTGTTTTCCCATTCTTGCAGCCTGCCGATATAGTCGCGATCTACTGAAAAGCCAACGCTGCTGCCAGAAGTTTTTCCTTGGCGCTCGAGCACTTCCATGATATAAGTCGCGTTGTCAACGGTGGATGAAAGTTCGGGTAAAATGGTAGGTGTCTGCCATGCGAAGTTATTTGAGTAAGACACTTGTACCTTTTCATTGGCCTTACCTTGCTTGGTTGTGATAAGGATTACACCCCATGCAGCGCGTGTTCCGTAAATGGAGGCCGATGCGGCATCTTTCAAAACGGAAATGCTTTCAATGTCGTCAGGATTTACCAGGTTGAGGCTGGGAACCTCTACGTTGTCCACCAGAATCAACGGAGTTGTACCGCTCGTTGCGTTAATTGAACCGTACGAACCGCGAAGTTTGATGTTTGATTCTGTGCCTACGCCACCTTGATTGTTGGTGATGGTCAAACCGGGGCTTACACCTTGCAACGCTTTAGCCACATCGGTAATCGGACGGCTTGCAATTGCTTCGTTTACATCAACGTTGGCTACTGCACCTGTGAGGTTGGCTTTCTTTTGTGAACCATAGCCTACTACGACTACTTCGTCAAGCAACTCTGTGTCTTCCTTTAACACAACTCTTAGCGTGGGAGCTGCTTTGACTTCTTGCGTTTTGTAGCCCACAAACGATACTTGTAAGATGGCATTGTTCTTTACTGTGAGTTGTACTTTACCATCTAAGTCTGTGATACTGCCATTGGTCGTTCCTTTTTCAATGACGTTAGCTCCGATAACAGGCTCTCCGTGAGAATCTACGACCGTTACTTGGACTACTTGTGTTTGCATTTGTTCCGCTACTTCATGTGGGTTGGCGGAAAATTTTTGTTCTGCCAAGGCATTTCCACTGCCTAGGAATGAGGCTGTAATTACTGCAGCTATAAGCAGTCTGCTGTTTGGAAGTCCTCTCTTGTTCTTTCTTCGGTTTTCTTTCATAGGTTATGAATTTTAATTATTTATTGTGAAAAACAAAGGGTTTTTGTTTGCTGATGTTTATAGACTGGATTGATTGAATGAGTTATTATGTTATTTCGTTTATTTTTTTTAGTTTTTGATGCTTCTCATATGTATATAAGAATAGAATACGTTCTTTCTGTATATTAAGGATAAGGATAATATGTTTCCTTAATTCTTTGTAACAAAGATAATTCTTTATTTTAATAATACAACGGATGCACCTAGGCGTTTATGATTTATACTTTATTATTTGCATGTGTTAACAATTTTGGGTGCCGCTGTATCTGTGCTTGTGTCTGAAATAGTGTTTCTGAAATTTAAAATAGTGGATATAGAAATTAAAGTCCGAGCATGATGGAATGGTTGTTGCTTCTATGCTGGCTAAAAGAATGTTTCGAAAGTGTAAAATCTGTTGCAGATGTGAAATTATGGTTCTTCTGTGAGATTCAATGCATGAAATTCTATTAATCCATTCATTGATGATTCGGCAATTATATCTACGGTTGCTCCAAATTCAGTGGCGATGTTTTGTAAAATATCGGAATATAAATTAGCGACCGATCCAACAAAACGTATTGGATAGTTTTGGTAGTCATATTGGCATATACATCGTTTGAAAAATGATTGTAGATTGGTTGTAATAAGTGCATGGACATATTCGTCGCTTGTGTGATCTGCCAAAAAATAAGATACGGTAGAGAGAAAGCGGTTGGGGAAGGGGCGGTTGTACACGGACTCCATTACCTCGTTGTTGTTGATACGGAATTTATCATAGAAGTCATTGGCAATCGTTGAGGGAGCCAGGCCTTTTAGCAGATCGGATAAAAATGCTTTACCCATAGTTGCTCCACTGCCTTCATCTCCTAATATATAGCCTCCTGCCTTGACGTTTTTGACGATAATTTTACCATCGTAGAAACATGAGTTCGAACCTGTACCCAATATACATGCTATACCTGCTTCGCACTTGAAGAGGCCTCGGGCAGCTGCCTGCAGGTCGCTTGCCACTTGAATAGGGGTCTTGAATTGGGCGACAAGTGATGCTCCCAGAATGTTTTTCTTCTCATGAGAGGTGCAGCCGGCGCCATAGAAGTACACCTGCTCCAGCTTTTTCTTGAAAAATAGCTCGGGCAATCCCAAACGCACACTTCGGCTGATTTCGCGGCGTGTTTGGAAAAACGGGTTCAGTCCTTCTGTAAAAGCTCTTTGTATCAAGGTGCTGCCTTCGACCAAGGCCCATTCGGTACGTGTGGAACCGCTTTCTGCTATTAATTTCATGGTATATGCTATTTTGGAGTTGTGTACAAATATATGTTTTTTTTTAGATATAACAAATATTTTTCAAGATTCTTTGTGAATCCCTTCCGATGAAAATCAAAAACTCCCGGCTTCTTCATGGAGGAGAGCCGGGAGCTTTTGGACTATTTCGATTTCTCTTAGAGGGCGTTCTCCTTGATCAGATATTCGGCAATCTGAACGGCATTCAGGGCGGCTCCCTTCTTGATTTGGTCGCCTACAATCCAGAAGGTCAGTCCGCAATCGTTGGTCAGGTCCTTGCGGATGCGGCCTACGTAGACGGGATCCTTGCCGGCCAGGAAGAGCGGCATGGGGTATTCCTTTTCGGCGGGGTTGTCCATCAGCACCAGTCCTTCGCCCTTGCTGAAAGCTTCGCGAGCCTCTTCGACGGAGATGGGGCGTTCGGTTTCCACCCAGATGCTCTCGGAGTGGGAGCGCAGGGCAGGTACGCGGACGCAGGTGGCGCTCACCTTGACGTCGGAGTGCATGATTTTGCGCGTTTCATTGTACATCTTCATCTCTTCCTTCGTATAGCCGTTGTCGGTGAAGACATCAATCTGAGGGATGAGGTTGAAGGCCAGTTGGTAGGCGAATTTCTCGACGGTGACAGGTTCACCGGCCAGCACCTGGCGGTATTGGGTGTACAGCTCGTCCATGGCGGCGGCTCCGGCACCGCTGGCTGCCTGATAGGTGGCTACGTGTACGGTCTTGATGTGCGAAAGCTGTTCGATGGCTTTCAGGGCAACCACCATCTGGATGGTAGTACAGTTGGGGTTGGCGATGATGCCGCGCGGACGGTCCTTGGCGTCGGCGGCGTTGACTTCGGGCACTACCAGGGGTACGTCGGCGTCCATGCGGAAGGCGCTGGAGTTGTCTATCATCACGGCTCCGTATTTGGTGATGGTCTCGGCGAACTCTTTCGATGTGCCTGCGCCTGCGGAAGTGAAAGCGATGTCCACACCTTTAAAGTCATCGTTGTGCTGCAAGAGTTTGACCTCGATCTGTTTGCCGCGGAAGGTATATTTGGTACCGGCGCTGCGTTTAGAACCGAACAAAACTAACTCGTCCAACGGGAAATTTCTTTCATCGAGCACACGCAGGAATTCTTGTCCCACGGCTCCGCTTGCTCCAACAATTGCTACTTTCATTTCTTTTTCTTTGTTTTAAGTGATTTATAAAAAAGTCAATTCAAGGCGCAAATTTACAACATTCTGCGATTATAACCACAGAAGTCGTTTTTATTTTTTGATAAAAACATACCTTGCTTGTAGGGACTTCTGGCGGCGGCTGGCGGAAAGCATTGCTTTCGTCCTTGGAAAACGGTGTTTTTGCCTTCGGAAAGCATCGCTTTCCATCAAAGAAAAGAGGGCGTTTTCCTGAAAGTAGGTGGAGCGGGTGGTAGGAAGTGAAAAGTTTTTTGCTATTTTTGCACAAGAATTTAAAATGACGCAAGCCTATGGACTGGTTAGACCTCAGTTTGAAACTTCCCATAACCGACCCTACATGGATTTTCCTCCTTGTATTGCTCATCATTTTGTTTGCGCCTATCCTACTGACCAAGTTGCGCATCCCCCACATCATCGGCATGATTCTAGCCGGACTGGCCATCGGTGAGCATGGGTTCAACATCCTGGTGCGCGACAGCAGTTTTGAGCTTTTTGGCAAGGTAGGTGTTTATTACATCATGTTTCTGGCGGGCTTGGAGATGAACATGGCCGACTTCAAGAAGAACCGTGGCAAAGCAGTGGCGTTGGGCTTGCTGGCTTTCATCATTCCCATCAGCATCGGTATGGTGACCAATGTGCTCTTGCTCAAGTACAGCCTCATCACTTCTATCCTGCTGGCCAGTATGTACGCCTCGCATACGCTGGTGGCCTATCCTATCGTCATCCGTTACGGCATCTCGCGCCAGCGTAGTGTGAGCATCGCCGTGGGCGGTACGGCCGTCACCGATACGCTGACGCTGCTCGTGCTGGCCGTCATCAGCGGAGTGTTCAAGGGCGAGGCGGGCGGCCTCTTCTGGCTTTGGCTGGTGGTGCGCTTCGTGGTGCTGGGGGGGCTCATTATGTGGCTTCTGCCGCGCGTCGGGCGCTGGTTCTTCCGTCGTTACGACGACAATGTGATGCAATATATCTTCGTCCTGGCCATGGTATTCCTCGGCGCGGGGCTGATGGAGCTCATCGGCATGGAAGGTATTTTGGGAGCTTTCCTTGTAGGTCTGGTGCTGAACCGCCTCATCCCCCATGTGTCGCCGCTGATGAGCCATCTGGAGTTTGTGGGCAATGCGCTGTTCATCCCTTACTTCCTGATAGGCGTGGGCATGCTGATTGATGTCAAAGTCATCTTTGGCGGCGGTGATGCCCTGAAGGTGGCGGGCGTGATGATTGTGGTGGCGCTGGGCGGCAAGTGGATTGCCTCGTGGCTGACGCAGAAGATATACCGCATGTCGGCCCTCGAACGCGAGCTGATGTTCGGCCTGAGCAACGCACAGGCGGCGGCTACGCTGGCGGCGGTGCTGGTGGGTTATAATATCATCCTGCCCGACGGTAGCCGTCTGCTCAACGAAGACGTGCTCAACGGAACGGTGCTTCTCATCCTCGTCACCTGCATCGTCAGCTCCTTTACCACCGAGCGGGCGGCGCGCAAGATGGCCATGGGTGAGGCCCATCCCGAGGAAGACCGTTCGCGCGAGCCCGAAAAGATTCTGATACCCGTGGCCAATCCCAATACCATCGAATACCTGATGAACCTGTCGCTCGTCATCCGCGACCCCAAGCAGAAGGACAACCTGCTGGCTCTGAACGTCATCAACGACCACTCGGGCACCGAAGCCCTCGAGCAGCAGGGTAAGCGCTACCTGGAGCGTGCGGCCAAAATCACCGCCTCGGCGGGTGTGGAGCTGAAGTGCATCAGCCGCTACGACCTGAATATTGCCGCGGGCATCATCCACACGGCCAAGGAGCATGGAGCTACGGACGTCATCATCGGCCTCCACTGGAAGGTGAACATCGTGGATTCCTTCTTCGGTATGCTGACCGAGAGCCTGCTCAAAGGACTTCATCGCGAGGTGATGGTGGCCCGCTTCCTGATACCCATCAATACCCTGCGGCGCATCATCGTGGCCGTGCCGCCCAAGGCCGAATACGAGGCCGGCTTCCAGAAGTGGGTGGACCACTTCTGCCGCATGGGCACTACGCTGGGATGCCGCGTCCACTTCTTTGCCAACGAACAGACGGGCAACCTGCTTCAGGCCCTGGTCAAGAAGAAGCATAGCAATACACTGACCGAGTTCTCCCGCCTCGACGAGTGGGAAGACCTGCTGCTCCTGACCGGCCAGGTGAACTACGACCACCTGCTAGTGGTTATCAGCGCCCGCCGCGGCTCCATCTCCTACGACAGCTCGTTCGAGAAACTGCCCAGCCAGTTGGGCCGTTACTTCACGAATAACAGCCTCATCGTCCTGTATCCCGACCAGCTGGGCGACCCGCAGGATGCCTTGTCGTTCTCCAATCCGCAGGGCAGCAACGAGAGCCAGCACTACGAGAAGGTGGGCCGGTGGTTCTATAAATGGTTTAAAAAGGAAAACTGATGGAAGACTGGAAACAACGTACGCGCCTGCTGTTGGGCGAAGAAAAGAGTGAACGCCTGCGCCAGGCTCATGTACTGGTCGTTGGTGTGGGAGGTGTGGGAGCCTATGCGGCCGAAATGCTTTGCCGTGCGGGGGTAGGTCGCCTGACGCTGGTCGATGCCGACACCGTCCAGCCCACCAACATCAACCGCCAGCTTCCGGCCCTGCACTCCACGTTGGGGCAGCCCAAGGTCGAAGTCCTCGCCGCTCGTTTCCGCGACATCAACCCCGAGGTGGAGCTCACCGTCCTGCCCGTTTTCCTGAAGGACGAGAACATCCCCCAGTTGCTCGATGCCGCCCGCTACGACTTTGTGGTCGATGCCATCGACACCCTGGCCCCTAAGTGCCACCTGATAGCCGAGGCCCTGAGGCGGCGCATCAAGATTGTATCCAGCATGGGAGCGGGCGCCAAGAGCGACATCACGCAGATACGCTTTGCCGACATCTGGGACACCTACCATTGCGGCCTGAGCAAGGCTGTGCGCAAGCGGTTGCAGAAGATGGGCATCCGTCACAAACTCCCCGTCGTGTTCAGCACCGAGCAGGCCGACCCCAAGGCCGTGCTGCTGACCGACGACGAACGAAACAAGAAATCGACCTGCGGCACGGTGAGCTACATGCCCGCCGTCTTCGGCTGCTACCTGGCGGAGTACGTCATCCGCCGGCTATAATAATAAGGAAAGAAGTTATGATACGACTCGAACAGATAACCAAGAGCTTCGGCAGCCTGCAAGTGTTGCGTGGCATCGACCTCGAGATACAGAAGGGGGAAGTGGTGAGCATTGTTGGCCCCAGCGGTGCCGGCAAGACTACGTTACTTCAGATTATGGGTACCCTCGACCGCCCCGATACGGGTACAGTCTGCATCGACGGCGTGCGTGTCGACGGGCTGAAGGAGCGCGAGCTCTCCGCCTTCCGCAACCGCCGCATCGGTTTCGTCTTCCAGTTTCACCAGCTCCTGCCCGAGTTTACTGCCTTGGAGAATGTCATGATACCCGCCTTCATTGCTGGGCAGGGGCGTCACGAAGTCCAGGCTTCCGCCCTCGAGATGCTGACGATGATGGGCCTTGCCGACCGTGCCTCGCACAAGCCCAACGAACTTTCGGGCGGCGAGAAACAGCGTGTGGCCGTGGCGCGCGCCCTGATTAACCGGCCGGCCGTCGTGTTGGCCGATGAGCCATCGGGTAGCCTCGACACCCACAACAAGGCTGAATTGCACCAGCTTTTCTTCGACCTGCGCGACCGTCTGGGGCAGACGTTTGTCATTGTGACCCACGACGAAAGCCTGGCTTCCATCACCGACCGCACCATTCATTTGAAAGACGGAGAGGTCGTGGCAGACAATGTTACTCAAAGCTTAGGTAATGTCCAATCCGCTCCAGATCCTCTTGTGTAAATTCTTCATAGAGGACGAAGGGCTTGAGGCTTTTCAGCGGACCGTGTTTGCGGCGGTATTCTATTAGTGCTTTTGCTTGATAGAAGTTGAGGTAAGGATGGCGGCGCAGGCGGTCCACGCTGACGCGGTTGACGGGGATGCGGCGGATGGCGGTGGTGTCGATACGGAACCAGTCGTTCAGTTGGCGATAATCGAGATTAATTTCTTCCAGCTGGCTGAGGCTATAGAAACCACCTAACTGCTGGCGATATCCGCTGATGAGACGTGCGATTCCACTTCCTATGCCAGGAATCTTTTTTAATTCGGTGGTATCGGCACGGTTCAGGTCGACCAAAGTACCAGGTGCGTATTTCAACGGCTTTGCCTGTTGGATGCTGTCCTTGTACTGTTTGGCCAAAAAGAGGGAAGGGTTATGGTCGGTACTGTCTGTGGCTGGAATGCGGATGTAGGGCCGTAATGTGTTGTATTGTTTTTCTGTCAGGCCGTATATCTTGCGGAAATCTTCTGTTCGGCGGAAGGAACCTCCCTTTTCGCGGTAACGCAGGATGTTACGGGCCATCCAGGCAGGAAGGCCCAGTTGGCGGAAAGTGGCTGAGTCAGCGGTATTTGGATTGAAGGGAACAAGTACGGGCGGTACGTCGTTTTCCTCTTTCCATGCTGTGTAGTGGGACTTACGGCTCTCCTTTTCCTCTTTTTCTTTTTCACGGATGGAAGCGCTGAAGGCTCTATATTCCTCCATCGCCTGTTGTTGTCTTAATTGGTCGTCAAATTTGTCTACCTGCTTTGATTTTAAATGAACGTATATCTCTCCTCCCAGGAAAAAGAGGAGGGAGATGCCCAGCAGCACCAGAATGCCTCGTCTTTCCCCTCGGGAGTAATAGAAAAATTCATTGAACCACTTTCGCATGAATTACCTTTTTTATTTTAGTAGTCCCAATTCATTAATGAAAATGAAGCCAATACCTATCGGGGCTATGTACTTCAGTAGGAATAGCCAGATACGATAGACTACTTTTGGCAGAGTACCGTTGTTACTTACCTCTTCCCATACGATACGTTTGTCCAGATACCAGCCAGTGAAGATGGCGATGAAAAAGCCGCCTAATGGGAGCATGATTTTGGCCGTCAGGAAGTCGAAGAGGTCGAACAGAGTTAGGCCGAAGATGGTCAGTTCTTTGCCTATACCCAGCGAGAGCGAGCAAAGTACGCCTAAGATAGTGCAGCCCACCGTCACCAGCTTGGCGGCCCGTCCGCGGGTCAGGTTGAACTCCTCGTGCAAGTAGGCTGTCACCACCTCGTGCAGGGAAATGGTCGATGTCAGTGCGGCCAGGGCAAGAAGCACGTAGAACATGATGGACAAGATGACTGCTAGCCAGGGCAGGTTGCCGAAGGCCTGCTGGAAGACGTTGGGCAGCGTAATGAATAGCAGGCTGGGACCTGCGTCGGGTTGGATGCCCACCGAAAAGGCGGCGGGAAAGATGATGAAACCAGCCAAGATGGCCACCATCGTATCAATCCATCCCACGTTGAGTGCAGTCTTGGGCAGGTTGGTGTCGTTGCGGAAATAGGAAGCATACGTACAGAGACAGCCCATACCCAGCGAGAGTGAGAAGAAAGCCTGTCCCATAGCGCCCAGCAGCACGTTGCCGTTCACCTTGCTGAAATCGGGTTTCAGTAGGAACTCGATGCCTGCCCTCGCACCTGGTAGTGATACGGAGCAGACGGCCAGTACGATGAGCACCAGGAAGAGCATTGGCATCATGATTTTAGCTGACTTCTCAATGCCTTTTTCTACACCTTTCACAATGATGAAGTGGGTCATCAGCATGAAGGCCACCATCCACAAGGCCGGCCGCCACGGATGGGCGATGAAACCGTTGAACGAGGCGATGAAGTCGTTGGCCGACTGCCTGGCAAAGGTATTCGTGCCTGCCTGTACAATGTACTCCAGCGTCCAGCCCGCCACCACTGAATAGTAGCCCAGGATCAGGAAACCTGCCAGCACACCCATGCGGCCCACCCAGCGCCAGTGGGTGCCGGGCGCTAGCTTCTGATAGGCGCCAGCCGTATTGGCCCGTGAGTGTCGTCCGATGGAAAATTCAGCTACCATGATGGGGATGCCGAAGAAAAGAACACATCCTAGATAGATCAGGATGAAGGCGGCACCGCCGTGGTTGCCCGTTTCAAAAGGAAAACGCCAGATGTTGCCCAATCCTACGGCCGAACCTGCCGAAGCCAGGATGACACCCAGCTTGCTTCCGAAGTTTGCTCTGTTGTTCTTTGTCATAAATAGTGGTTTTTTCTTTCAATTTGTTACTAATACCTGCAAGAAATCGCAAATATAGAAAATGTTCTGTACATTTGCATCTCGTATTGAAATATATTTGAATATGCTGTATTACATTCGTAAATATCCCGTTTCGCTTCTCATTATCTTGACGGTAATCTATTTGTCTTTCTTCAAGCCGCCCCAGACGGAGATGGAATCCATTCCTGGCATCGATAAAGTGGTGCATGTGTGTATGTACTTTGGAATGTCGGGTATGTTATGGCTGGAGTTTATACAGGCACATAAAAAAGCACACGTACCGATGTGGCACGCATGGTTGGGAGCCTGGCTCTGCCCCGTATTGTTCAGTGGGGCGGTAGAGTTACTCCAGGCTTATTGTACGACTTATCGAGGTGGAGACTGGTGGGACTTTGCTGCCAATACCTCAGGGGCTACGCTGGCATCGCTCATTGGCTGGTATTGGATGAGGCGTCATCCCTCTTTATAAATAGTCAACGACTGTGCTCAGCCGTATCCCGTTGGACCCCTTGATGAGAATGGTTTTTCCTGTCGGCTTTTCTTGCTTCAGCGCTTCGATGAGGGTGGGAGTGTCGGCATACGTCTCGTAGCTGTGGCGCGTGGCGGAAAACTGGCTGCCTACCAGGATAATGCGTTCGAAGTTGCATTCTTCCAAGTAGTCCACAATCTTCTGATGTTCCTCTGCGCTGTCTTGTCCCAGCTCGCGCATGTCGCCCAAGATGGCTACCTTGTGAGCCACCTCCATTTGTCGGAAGTTGGTCAGCGAGGCCATCATGCTCGTGGGGTTGGCGTTGTAGGCGTCGATGATGAGGGTGTTGTCGGCCGTCTGCTTCAGTTGCGAGCGGTTGTTTTGGGGCGCATATTCCGTCAGAGCCAGGTCAATCAAGGCGGCGTCCACGTCGAAATAAGTGCCTATGGTGACGGCAGCTAGTGCGTTGGGCAGGTTGTAGCTGCCTATCAGTTGGGTTTGGACTTGATGCGTTTCAGTTTCTCCCTGTTTTTTCCATGCAAAGGCTAGGAAAGGCGAGCAACTGGTCAGCTGGCCACAGATATAGTTGGTGTCTCCTTCGCCGTAGGTCACGTGCGGCAGGCCTGCGGCCATCTTTGTCAGATAGGGGTTGTCGGCATGTAGGAAGACGAGAGGAGCGGGCAGTTTGCGGAGCCAGTCGTAGAGTTCGCCCTTGGTGCGCATTACGCCTTCGAACGAGCCGAAGCCTTCAAGGTGTGCCTTTCCTACGTTTGTGATGAGGCCCATGTCGGGTTCGGCTATCTCCACCAGCTCGTGGATGTCGCCTGGATGGCTGGCACCCATTTCGACGACGGCCAGTTCGTGCTCGGGCTTGAGGCGGAGCAGGGTGAGAGGCACGCCAATATGGTTGTTCAGGTTGCCTTCCGTGTAGAGCAGATGGTAGCGACGGCTCAGTACGGCGGCTATCAGTTCCTTGGTCGTGGTCTTGCCGTTGGTGCCAGTGATGCCGATGATGCGTGTACCCAGCTGGCGGCGGTGATGGCGGGCCAGGCGCTGGAGCGTCAGCAGGCAGTTGTCGGTCAGCAGGTAACGGTCGTCGCCAGGCACGAGATATTCGGCTTCGTCGATGACGGCGTAGGCACATCCGCTTTCCAATGCCTTGGCGGCAAAGGCGTTGCCGTTGAATGTGTCTCCCTTCAGGGCAATGAAGAGGGAGCCTTTGGGACAATGACGGCTGTCGGTCGTCACGCCGTTACATTGGTTGAATATCTGGTAAAGAGTCGAAATTTCCATATCTTTTCTGTTTTTGTGATTGACGGCTACAAAGGTAGTCTTTAATTAAGAAACGAGAATAGGGAAAGGAAAATTTTAGTCGCAAACATTTTTCCTTTTTGGGTGTTACTTATGCATGTGTTTTTTCTGTATATTCGCCCTGAATTCAGGAAATAATCATTATTGAAGTCAAACCAAATAAAATTGTAGAGTATGATGTTTTCATTATTGAGTGCCGCGTCTGTCATCAACGTGGAGAATTTGCTGGACCGCCTGCTGAACTATGGTATCGAGCTGGGTAAGAGCCTGCTGGCCGCTTTGGTCATCTACATTATCGGTCGCTTTATCATCAAGTACATCCTGCGTTTCATCACTTCCCTGATGGTAAAGCGCAAGGTGGAAGTCAGTGTGCAGACCTTCCTGCGCAGCCTGCTGAAAATAGTGCTGAACCTGATACTGGCCTTTGCCATCATCAGCAAGTTGGGTGTCGAGACTACCAGCTTTGCCGCCCTGTTGGCCTCCGCCGGTGTTGCCATCGGTATGGCTCTGTCGGGCAATCTGTCCAACTTTGCGGGCGGACTGATTATTCTCGTCTTCAAGCCTTTCAAGGTGGGCGACTATATCGACGCTCCTGGCGGAAGTGGTACGGTTAAGGAGATTCAGATTTTCCATACGCTGATTGCCACGACGGATAATCGCATGATCTACATCCCCAACGGTTCGCTCAGCAGCAATGCCGTGACCAACTACAACAAGCAGGAGACGCGTCGTCTGGAGTGGGTTTTTGGCGTGGAGTATGGTGAAGACGTTCAGAAGGTGCGTGCCGTCCTCCAGCGAATCGTTGATGCCGACCCGCGTATCCTGACTACACCTGCCCCGATGATCGTGTTGAAGACACTGAATGCCAGCAGTGTGGATGTCATGGTTCGTGTCTGGACGAAGACGGAAGACTATTGGGACGTGATGTTCGAAGTGAACGAGCTCGTCTATGACACTTTCAACAAGGAAGGTATCGGCTTCCCCTTCCCACAACTCACAGTACATCAGGCAAAAGATTGAAACTAAGTTTGTCGCATCTGTATGGGGCGCGGAGTGTTCGGATGGAGGTTATCTATTCGCATGCTCCGTGTCTGTTTGTAGAGGTCGCTATGCTTTGTGGTTTTTAAAGCAATGCTTTACGACCAGGAAAGCATTGCTTTAACGCCTTTAAAACGGTGCTTTATTGGGGAAAAAGATATTTTAGTGAGGCAGGAAGAGGGAAACCGAAAATAATGGGACGATTTTGCGGTCGTGCCTTTCTTTTTGTTTACATTTGCAGGGATTAATTGTAGAAAGACGATTTCCATGAATCAGGAACAAACGAAATACTTGAATGTCAACGGCCGACTGCTCGATCTCTCGACGCCTTGTGTGATGGGTATTCTGAACGTGACGCCCGACTCCTTCTATAGTGGGAGCCGCATGCAGACGGAGGGGGAGATAGAAGCTCGCGTACGACAGATTTTGGAGGAGGGAGCGGCCATCATCGATGTGGGTGCCTATTCTTCGCGTCCCAATGCCGATCACGTGTCGGCCGAGGAGGAGATGAATCGTTTGCGCCTTGGGTTGGACGTGTTGCGCCGCACGGCTCCCGATGCCATCGTGTCGGTCGATACCTTTCGGGCAGATGTGGCGCGGATGTGTGTCGAAGAGTATGGCGTGGCTATCATCAACGACATCGCGGCGGGTGAGATGGATGCCGACATGTTCAGTACGGTAGCCGAATTGAATGTCCCCTACATCATGATGCATATGCAGGGAACACCCCAAAACATGCAGCAACATCCTCACTACGACAACCTGTTGCGCGAGGTTTTCCTGTACTTTGCCCGCAAGGTGCAGCAGCTGCGCGACTTGGGTGTGAAGGATATCGTGCTCGACCCTGGCTTCGGCTTTGGCAAGACGTTGGAGCATAACTACCAGCTGATGGCCCATTTGGAGGAATTCCGCCTCTTCGAGCTACCTTTGCTGGTGGGTGTGTCGCGCAAGTCAATGATCTACCGATTGCTGGACACGACACCTCAGGAGGCCTTGAATGGCACGACTGTACTCCATACGTTGGCTCTGATGAAGGGGGCCGATATCCTGCGTGTGCACGATGTACGCCAGGCCGTCGAGGCGGTCAGGATTGTCGAGGCGATGAAGGCGGCGTCAGTTGGCGATTAGAATATAGTTTTATCATTATTTATATCGTATAGATTGTGTTTTTCGAGTTTGGCATAAAAGACTTTATAGACATCTTGTCGGTGGCTTTCCTGTTGTACTACAGCTACAAGCTGATGAAGGCATCGGGGTCGATCAATATCTTTACGGGTATCCTGGTGTTCATCTTGATATGGCTGGTAGTGTCGCAGGTGCTCGAGATGAAGCTGCTCGGCTCCATCTTTGATAAGTTGGTCAGTGTGGGAGTGCTGGCCTTGATTGTGCTCTTTCAGGAGGAGATCCGTCGTTTCCTCGTGACGCTTGGCTCGCACCATCATGCCAGTGCGCTGGTACGCTTCTTCACAGGTAATAAGAAAGATGGTATGGAGCACGAAGACATCATGCCTATCGTGATGGCTTGCATCAGTATGGGCAAGCAAAAAGTGGGTGCATTGATTGTCATCGAGCGCGACATGCCGCTGGATGACGTGGTGCGTACGGGCGATGTGATAGATGCCAACATCAACCAGCGGCTCATTGAGAACATTTTCTTTAAGAATAGTCCTCTACATGATGGAGCGATGGTTATTAGTAAACAACGTATCAAGGCAGCTGGTTGTATTTTGCCTGTGTCTCACAACTTGGACATCCCCAAGGAGCTGGGCTTGCGCCATCGGGCGGCGATGGGTATTTCGCAGGTGTCCGACGCACACGCCATCATTGTGTCCGAAGAGACAGGCGCTATCTCCGTGGCCCACAAGGGGCAGTTCTACCTCCGTCTGAATGCCGAAGAGCTGGAGCGTCTACTGACGAAAGATAATTGATAATGGTGAACTTAGTTCTCCATTAGTTAAGCATCAGGCTCATGTAGGGATGCTGGGGAGCCAGTATCTTTGTGGTGAGCTCAGAGATCGTAAGTGCCAGATGGCTGCCCGTCAGTCGTTTGGCACTTTTCATACAGTGCCCGTTGTTCAGGTAGTAATAGCCGTTGTTCACGTCGAGCTGTTCATCTGTAATGGTAAGATTCCATTCTATGTTCGGATGGGTGGCGGCGAAGAGTTGAAGGACAGCATGGACGTCGATGATACGGGCCATACCCAGCTTTTCCCCTTCCCTTTCTTTGGAAACAGGACAAAGCAGACGCAGGTTGGTTTGCCCATTCATCTGGCAAATATGCTGAAGCAGAAGGCGGGCTTCTTTTTCCGAGTCGGCCAGCAGTTCACCTACCAGCAGACCGTTTGGTTCGTCTGGATAAACGAAAGCCATAGCAGTTGTGGCATCGTATTGTTGCATCGGATGCAGAAGATAGATATGGCCGTCGCTCAATTGCAGGTCGGCTAGGATCACTTTGAAATCTTCTGCTGTATGCTGGATACAACAGGGGCGTTGCTGCATCTTTTGTTCGAAACAGGCGTAGAGTTGTGGATCGAAACTATCTGTAATTGTAATTGAGTAGTCAGGTGTCAGGATGGAATCGGTATCTTTGGTGAAGATATCAGTCTGCACATGAAAGACAGGAGCATATCCACTACGTGTATAGTAATCGAAGAGCCAGGGCTCGGCAGGAATGAGCGTGGACAACAATATGCCTTGAGTATGCATTCGTCCAAAGGACTCGGCCAGCAATTCACGCATGACGCCTTTACCTCGGAAATCAGGATGAGTGCACGCCCCCGATATATAGGAGGTGTCTATCGTTTTTCCACAGAAAGTCATAGGATAGGGAAGCATCTGCAAGGCTGCAATGACAGATTCGCCGCTTTGGATGGCGATATTAACCTCGTTGCTGTATCTCATCCGAAAATACAAGTCGGTGAAGGCGGGACTGTCATGGAAGCATCGTTCCCATAGTTGTCTGACTTTCTCTTTCATGATGCTATGCTTACCATTTGATAGGTTCTACAGGCTCGTCGCGAAGGCAGGCGGTGTATTTCTCCAGAATAATAGCAGGCTGATAAGACAACTTGGCCTTACGTAGTCCTTCGATGCCTAGGTCTTCTTCGCGATTGATGTAGACGTATTGTTCGGGGATGTGATTGGCAAACTCATAATTGATCATGGCGTACGAACCTTCAATGCGAGTATCTGCCTTTTCCACATGTACGCCGAAGGTGTCTTGGTTGATGGGCATGCCAAACGTAAAAGCTGCGATACGTCCGTCTACGTGTAGAATACCTCCTGTTAGGCCCAATTCCTCGAAGTGGTGGAGAGCGTAGACCAGTGCCCGCCGTTCGTTACCCGTTCCTTCATGTTGGTCGCAGTTGTTGGCCTTGCACCATTCGGCTTCTAGTTCGAGGCATTCCTGAATGCGGTCGGGGGTGATGGGAGTATATTCGTAGTTGGGATACATCCGCTTGAATTTGTTCACATGGTTGCGCTTGGGTTGGAATTTTTTTCCTGCCAATGTCGCCAAGTCAGTACGCAGATACAGATAGTCTGCATAATCGCGGTCGGCTGTAAACAGGAAGCGGCCGGGCATTAAAGCCTCCAGCTCTTCACACATGTCTGTACAGATTCCTAACAGGCAGAAAGGTGCCTTTTCTTTATGAGCATCTTGTATCATAGCCTCCAGCACTTGACCCAGGTTGCCTTGTCCGATAGGCATCATGTATACCAATTCGCCTTCAGCCCAGAACTTCAGTAGCAAATAACCGTTCAGGACAGCAAACTGGGTGTTGTATAGGAAACGCCAGCTGCATAGATTCGAGAATGACAGATCACAGTTCCTTCTTAAACTGTGTTGTGTAAAGGAGGTTATTAATTCTTTGTCCTTGGGGGTGATATCTTTAAAGTCAATCATAACCGTTTGTTGTAAGGGACCTGTTATTAGAATGACAAAGATAGGAAGATTTTGCTAAAGTAGTCCCAGAAGCCTTAAAATTGTAGGGGTAAATAATGCGGTAAAGATGCCGTTTAGGGTCAGGCCTAAGCTAGCAAAAGCGCCGTATTTTCGGCTGACTTCCATCGCTGTTGAGGTGCCGACGGCATGGGCAGCTGTTCCCAAAGACAATCCTTGCGCCATTGGACTTCCAATATGAGTCAGTCGCATGGTCTTGAAGCCTAATATTCCTCCCAGCAAGCCGACGCAGACTACTACGGCAGCCGTAAGCGAGGGAATACCGCCCAACGATTTGGTTACTTCCATCGCAATGGGGGTAGTGACAGATTTGGGGGCTAGAGAATAGATGATTTCATCAGAGGCTCCCATCCATTTGGCAATTAATACGACAGATACCACACCCACGATACAGCCGGCCAGCTGGGATAATAGGATAGGCAACAGTTGTTTTTTGATCGTTTCCAATTGTAGATAGAGGGGGACTCCTAAAGCTACAACGGCAGGTTTCAACCAAAATTCAATGAGATGTCCGCCTTGATTATAGGTCTCATAACTGGTACCTGTCATTTTCAGAAACAAGATAAGCAGGGCAATGGTTAGCAATATGGGGTTGAGCAACATGATGCCTGTCTTTTTCTGCAACAGCTTGGCGAAGAAAAAGATGCCGAACGTGATGGCTAGCAAGAAAAATTCGTTTTCTAGGAAGTTCATTTGATTTTACGTGTTAATTGGTGAACCCATCCAGTGACTACTATTACCAATAGGGTGCTGACGAGCGAGGCGGTGACGATGGGCCAGAATTCAGCCGCAATAACGTTGAAGTACAGCATCAGTGCCACGCCTGGCGGCACGAAGAAGAAACCAAGGTTAGCAACCAGAAAGTCGGACATACCTTGTACCCAATGTAATTTGATCCAACCTAACTTGAGGAATAGGGTAAGTAACAGCATGCCGATGATGCTTGACGGAAGTTTGATGCCTGTTAACCAGACAATCAGTTCACCCAAAGCCAAACATCCGAAAAGAATGGCACATTGACGAATCATAACTAAAAAACTAATACCTTATGTTATTCTATTGAAAACGGGTGCAAAGGTAGTCATTCTGCTTATAGAGTGTACTCTTCTGCTGTATTTTCTTCTGGTTGGTTTAGGGATACTAGGCATTGGAAAGGATTGTAGTGTTAAATATTATAATAATTAGATTCCTACTGGCAAATATTCTCAGAATTGCAATGTGGATATTGCAAAATTGTGTATTTTTGCAGCGTGATAAACACGTTTTACCGACTATTAATCCACAATCTTAATATATCATGCAAAGATTAATTAATGAAATTCTTGAACGCGCGAAGGCTGATCGCCAACGCATTGTTCTTCCCGAAGGTACAGAAGAACGTACTTTAAAAGCCGCTAATCAAATTTTGACAGACGGAATTGCTGACCTGATTCTTTTGGGCAATCCTGATGAGATCCATGCTTGTGCCAAAGAATGGGGATTAGGCAATATTAGTAAAGCTACTATCATTGATCCTGCCAATCATCCGAAACAGGAAGAGTATGCACAGCTGTTGTGTGAGCTGCGTAAGAAGAAAGGTATGACCATTGAAGAAGCTCGCAAACTGGTGCTCGATCCGCTCTATTTAGGTTGCCTTATCATTAAGAATGGTGATGCCGATGGCCAGTTGGCGGGTGCTCGTAATACAACAGGCGACGTGTTGCGTCCTGCTTTGCAGATTATTAAGACAGCTCCGGGCATTACATGCGTGTCTGGTGCTATGTTGCTGTTGACTCATGCTCCTGAGTATGGTAAGAACGGTATTCTGGTGATGGGTGATGTTGCTGTAACTCCGGTACCCGATGCTTCACAATTGGCTCAGATTGCTGTATGTACTGCACGTACTGCACGCGCTGTTGCCGGTCTTGATCCGAAAGTTGCTTTGTTGAGCTTCTCAACGAAGGGCTCGGCTAAGCATGAAGTCGTAGACAAGGTTGTTGAGGCTTTGAAGATCGCTAAGGAAATGGCTCCTGATATTGCCATTGACGGCGAATTGCAGGCAGATGCGGCTCTGGTTCCCGAAGTAGGTGCCAGCAAGGCTCCCGGATCGTCCATTGCCGGACATGCCAACGTATTGGTTGTGCCGAGTCTTGAAGTAGGTAACATTTCTTATAAGCTGGTACAACGCTTGGGACATGCCGATGCTGTAGGTCCGATCCTTCAGGGTATTGCCCGTCCGGTGAACGACCTGTCACGCGGATGTTCTATCGAAGATGTATACCGTATGATTGCCATTACAGCCAATCAGGCTATTGCAGCAAAAGCCAATAAATGATTAACCTTAAATAGAAAGTAAGATTATGAAAGTTTTAGTTCTCAACTGCGGTAGTTCGTCTATCAAATATAAATTGTTCGATATGGACCACAAAGCTGTCATTGCACAGGGTGGTATTGAGAAAATCGGTCTGCCTGGTTCATTTCTGAAGTTGACTTTACCGAATGGTGAAAAGAAAATTCTGGAAAAAGATATTCCAGAACATACGGTAGGTGTAGAGTTCATTCTGAATACTCTCATCTCGCCTGAGTATGGTGCTATCAAGTCGTTGGATGAAATCAATGCTGTTGGCCATCGTATGGTACATGGCGGTGAGAAGTTCAGCAAGTCTGTTCTGCTGACCCAAGAAGTGCTCGATGCCTTTACTGCTTGCAATGATTTGGCTCCGCTGCACAATCCGGCCAATCTGAAAGGTGTTCATGCGATCGATGCAATTCTGCCGAACGTACCTCAGATCGGTGTATTCGATACGGCTTTCCATCAGGCGATGCCTGATTATGCTTACATGTATGCCATTCCTTACGAACTTTATGAGAAGTATGGTGTACGTCGTTATGGCTTTCACGGAACTTCTCACCGTTATGTGTCAAAACGTGTATGCGAGTTCCTGGGTATTCAGCCCGAAGGCATAAAAATCATCACTTGCCACATCGGTAATGGTGGATCTATCTCGGCAATCAAGGATGGTAAGTGTGTAGATACCAGTATGGGACTTACTCCGTTGGAAGGCTTGATGATGGGTACACGTAGTGGTGACATCGATGGTGGTGCTGTAACATTCATTATGGAAAAAGAACATCTGGATGCTGCCGGTGTATCTAACCTGCTCAACAAGAAGAGTGGTGTGATGGGTATCTTTGGCAAGTCGAGCGATATGCGTGACTTGGAGAATGCCGTAACTGCAGGTGATCCGAAAGCTATTCTGGCAGAAAATATGTACTTCTATCGCATTAAGAAATACATTGGTGCTTATGCTGCTGCTTTGGGTGGTGTTGATGTCATTGTCTTTACAGGTGGCGTAGGCGAAAATCAGGCTTCAGCTCGTTGGGGTGCTTGCTCTGGTTTGGAATATATGGGTGTGAAACTGGATGCTGAAAAGAATAAGGTACGTGGTGAGGAAGCGGTTATTTCGACCGACGATTCGAAAGTTAAGGTAGTTGTAATTCCTACTGACGAAGAACTGATGATTGCTTCTGACACCATGGCTATTTTGAACAAAGAAGCATAAATCGATTTTACTAATCGTGTTAGAGAGGATGTATCCTGATGGATGCATCCTCTTTTTTTTAACATAATCTTCATTTTCTGACGGAGGAGATTTCTTATCTTTGTCCAGTCAAAAAAAGTAATATCCATTAAAATATAGTATCATTATGAAGAGATTGACTTATTTGTTACTGTTTGTCCTGGTGGCAAGTATGACGTATGCCCAGCAGGCCAAGTATGTATTCTTCTTTATCGGTGACGGTATGGGAGTGAATCAGGTGAATACCACTGAAATGTTTCGGGCTGAAATGGAAGATGGACGTATCGGCACTCAAAAGCTTTTGTTTGGCTCGTTTCCAGCTGCCGGTATTGCTACATCTTACTCTGCTAGTAATTCGGTAACAGACTCTTCGGCAGGCGGTACTGCGTTGGCTACAGGCTCGAAGACCTACAACGGTGCCATCGGTGTAGGCGTTGATAAAGAACCTCTGGAAAGTGTGGCCTATAAGGCTAAAAAGAGTGGAAAGAAGGTTGGTGTTGTCTCTACCGTTAGTGTAGACCATGCTACGCCGGCTGCTTTTTATGCTCATCAACCCAATCGTAACATGTATTACGAGATTGCTTTGGAATTGCCTAAGAGCGGTTTCGATTTTTTTGCCGGTGCCGGTTTCTTGAAGCCTGCGACGACTTATGACAAGCAGGAGGCTCCTTCTATTTATCCTATCATGGAAGAGGCTGGTTATACCATTGCACGTGGATTGAAAGAGTATGAAGAAAAAGTTGCTTCTGCAAAAAAAATGATACTCCTCCAAGCTGAAGGAGCTTCAGCGGATTGTCTGCCTTATGCCATTGATCGCAAAGATGGTGATTTGACTTTGGCGGATATTACGAAAAATGCGATAGATTTTCTGACTAAGGATAATAAAAAGGGATTTTTCCTGATGTTGGAAGGCGGAAAGATTGACTGGGCTTGCCACAGTAACGATCCGGCAACGGTCGTGAAGGAAGTGATCGACATGGACAATGCTATTCGGGTTGCATACGAATTCTATCAGAAACATCCGAAGGAAACTTTGATTGTCGTTTCTGCTGATCATGAAACTGGTGGCTTGGGCATGGGTACCGGTACATACACACTGAACCTGAAAGCGTTGGATTACCAGAAACAGTCTGTTGATTTATTGTCGCGTGCCATGACCGATTTGCGCAAAGCTAAAGGCAACAAGGTGACATGGGAGGAAATGAAGGCTTTGTTGACGGAGCGTATGGGCTTTTGGAAAGATCTGGAACTGACTTGGGAGCAAGAAAGACTGTTGCGTGATGAGTTCGAAGACTCGTTTGTAAAGAATAAGGTCGTTTTTGAGGAAAGTCTTTATTCCAAGACCGAACCCTTGGCTGCAGCAGCCAAAAAAGTAATGAGTCAGATCGCTCATTTGGGATGGACCAGTGGAAGTCATACGGCAGAGTATGTTCCTGTTTATGCCATAGGAGCCGGATCTCAATTATTTATGGGTAAGATGGATAATACGGATATTCCCAAGCGCATAGCCAAGGCTGGAAGATACAAATAACATAATAATTACAGAGCTCTTGTTTCATACAACACTGCATGTGTCCCTGAAAGAGAAATCAGACAGGGAAACATGCAGTGTTTTTTTGTTGTTACAGATTTGCCTCGGCTACTACCTGTCCGTCGAACAGGTTGATGACGCGGTCGGCAAAGCCGGCATCGTGCTGCGAGTGCGTCACCATGACGATGGTAGTACCCTCCTTGTTCAGTTCCTTCAGCAGATCCATCACTTCCTTACCGTTCTTCGAGTCGAGGTTACCGGTCGGTTCGTCGGCCAGAATCAGTTTCGGGTTGGCCACTACGGCACGGGCAATGGCCACACGCTGCTGCTGACCGCCGGAGAGCTGCTGCGGGAAGTGCTTGGCACGGTGGCTGATGGCCATGCGCTCCATTGCCTGCTCGATGCGTTGCTTGCGTTCGCTGGCAGGCACGCCCATGTAGAGTAGTGGCAGTTCGATGTTCTCATACACGTTCAGCTCGTCAATCAGGTTGAAGCTCTGAAATACGAAGCCGATGACACCCTTGCGTAGGCTGGTACGCTGGGCTTCGGTATATTTCGACACTTCCGTGCCGTTCAGGTAATATTCTCCCTCCGTGGGGTTGTCTAGCAGACCCAGAATGTTGAGCAGGGTGGACTTACCGCAACCTGACGGTCCCATGATGGCTACAAATTCACCTTCATTCACTTCGATGTTCACATTGTTCAAAGCCAATGTCTGTACTTCTTCTGTACGGAATACTTTCTGCAAGTTTACTGTCTTGATCATAATCTTAAAGTTTTTGTGTCTTTCCCATTTGATGGAGAAAGACGGATTAAATATACTGGTTAATTTATAAAAATCAGTTCTTCAGTGTTCTTTATTTTTCTTATTCTCTTTTCATCACCTCTGCCGGATTGACCTGCGATGCCCGGCGTATCTGCCACAGCACCGTGAGCAGGGCGATGACGGCCACCGTCAGGCCCGCCACGAGGAAAATCCACAGCGAGAGCGGGGCATGATGGGGGAAGTCCTCCATGTAGCGGTGGATGGCGATGTAGGCAACGGCGGCACCCGTCACGAAGGCGGCTCCCAGCAGGAAGAGGTACTTGCGCAGCAGCAGGCGGCAGATGTCGGCCACCTGTGCGCCGTGCACCTTGCGCAGGGCTATCTCGCGGTATCGCTGGCGGATGTCGTAGAGCGACAGACCGAACAGTCCCAGACAAGAGATACCGATGGCTATCAGGGCAAAAGTAATGACGATGCGCGTCACCTTCCGGTCATCCTCGTGCAGGCGGGCTATCTCGTCCGTGATGAACGAATACTCAAAGTCGCCCCTACCCACAGCCTCCTGGTAAAGGTCGCTGAGGAAAGCAATGGCTTCCTTCCGCTTGCCGGGGGCGATGGAGAGGAACGTGAAGTCGCGCCAGCTGTCCTGATAAATGAAGGCAACCGGCTGGTTCCCGCCCGACAAGTGGCCGGTGCGGAAGTCTTCCACCACGCCTATGATGTCGTAGGAGGGAATCTCATTCCAGTCGTCACCCGAACGGTACCAGAAGCGTTGGTTCGGTGTGACCTTCTCCGTCCGCCAGTCCCGGATGTGCAGGGCCTGGAGGAAAGCCCGGTTGGCTATCAGCTTGCAGGCATATTTGTCCTCCTCCCCGTTCCATCTCCGGCCTTCCAGCAGCCGGAAACCGAAGAAGTCCATGTATTCGCGCGAGGCCCAGAGGTGGCAGGCCTCCACCTCCTGACCGTCGTCCGTACGGAAGCGGGTATCCGGTTGCAGATCGTAGGGCGGGACGCCATAAGTCATTCCCGTAAACAAGGGTGACTCCCCGATGCGTTTTTCCAGCAGGGCAAAGGCAGCATTCTTCTTCTTCATCTCCTGCTGTCTGATTTCCCAGTTGTTTGAGGCTGCCGGGTTCTCTTTCCAGAACGGGCACTGAATGATGTCCTCCGTGCGGTAGCCCACGTCCGTATGCAGCAGGAACTGCAAGTGGCGGCTCAGGTAGATGGCGGCCACCGTCAGGCAGAAAGCGATGACGTATTGCAGGAAGAGGAACACCGTGCGCGAGCGGGTTGCCTTGCCTCCTACCCCCACCTGGCTGAGCGAACGCATGGGCGCGGCATGCGCATAGCGCCAGTAAGGCGGCAGCATGGTGAAGAGCGGCAGCAGGAACAGCACAACTGCGGACAGCAGCAGATCGAAGCGCAGGTCACCCTGTACGGGAATGTCGAACCACGCGTCCACCAACCGCCGTGTCACCTCTACCAGCAGCCAGGCCAGAAAGACGACCGCCGCGTTCAGGCAGACATTCTCCGCATAGAGCTGGAGGAAGATTTGTCCCTTGCCGGCTCCCAGTACCTTCTTCATGCCCAGTTCGCGTCCTCGCTTCAGCATCACCACCGAATAGAGGTTCATGTAGTTGAGCAGGCCTACCAGCAGAATCAGCCCCGCCACCAGTCCGAGCAGTCGGAGCACGTCCGAACGGCCCTGTGTTACTGAGTCGGCATAAGCAGATACCTCCCTGCTCAGGTAAAAGTCCTTGAGCGGGACGAGCTTGTAATAGACGGCCTGTTGTCCATAGCATATCAGTTGCATGGGCGTGCGGTTGGCCCGGTTTATCTCGTCCCCGTCCTCCGGGCGGTGCAGGCGTACCACTTCGTAGGCCACCCGACTCCAGTCCTTCATCAGGTACACGGACAAGACGACATCGAACTGGAAAGAGGACTTCGTGGACGGCTCCTTCAGGATGCCTGCCACACGGACGGGTTTGCCCGACGACGTAACCAGCTCCTTGCCCACCGCATGCTCGGTCCCGAATATCCGCAGGGCGGCCTGTGGCGTCAGCAGGGCTTCGTCGGGTTTCAGTTGCAGGCTGCCTTCCTTGCAGCCGTAAGGTATCAGGTCGAAGAACAGGCTGTCCACCACCATGGTGTTTACCGCATAACGATAGTTGTCCTTCGTCACAAAGTCATCGTCAAACATCATAAACCGGCTGAACGCCTCCACTGCCGGATGATCCAGCGGATTGCGGTAATTGGGATCGTTGTTCCGGTCCCCGCTCTCGCCCAGTGTCCCTCTCGGTTCTCCTTCCTTGAAAACAACTGTCAGGAAGGTCCGGTCGGCCTCGGGCACAAAATGATTGACGGTACGTTCCTGATGGATATAGCGCACCAGCACAAAGACACAACCCAGGCTCAGGGCCAGTCCCAGCACATTGATGGCGGTGTAGGTCCTGAAGCGCAGGATGGTACGGATGGATAAGAGTAATGCTTTCATATATTCATTATTTATTCATTCTTCATCGCCTCCACCGGCTTCACCCGGCTCAGCATCCAGCCTTGCAGGCAGACGATGAGGGCCGACACGCCCCACACCACAACCAGCGGCCACACAAAGATGCCGACCGAAAGCGGGGCACGGTAGGCAAACTGCTCCAGCCAGCGTTGCATCAGCCACCAGGCGACGGGCATGGCCAGCACGTAGGCCACTGCGGCGTAGAGACAGAAGGGCTTGTTGAGCAGCCAGATGATCTGTCCGCGCGTGGCGCCGTGCACCTTGCGGATGCTGATTTCGCGTATCCGCTGGCGGGTGGCATACCAGGCGATGCCGAACAGGCCGAAGCCCGTCAGCAGCAGGCCGATGAGGGCGTAGAACGTCAGGATGCGCGACAGCGAAAGCACCTTTCCGTTGCGCTTCATGAAGTCCTGGTGCATGTCCGTGTATTGGAAGGGCTGGCCGGGATGAAGCTCGTTCCACACAGCTTCAATCTGTTGCAACGTCTCCGCACGGTTCTCGGGACGCAGGCGGATTTGCAGGCAGAAGGCTTTTTCCAGACGGGACATCGGCGCGATGCTGACCACCGTCGGAGCAATCTCCTCTTCCAGTGAGTTGATGGGAAAGTCGCGTATTACGCCTGCAATGACGGATAGTGTGTCCTCGTCAGCCGTGTCAAACTCACGCAGCGAACGACCGATGGGGCTGCCTTCCGGCGCCAGCGTGCGGACGAAGCTCTCGTTTACCAGAACCGGATAAGCGTAGCTCTGCTGAATCTGTCTGATGCTGCCGCCTTCCAGCAGTTCGAGGCCGAGGGTGCGCACCAGGGTAGAGTCGCCCGCCAGTTTCAGCAGGTGGGTACGTATCTCTTCTCCGCCGGGACGCTGGACCGTCAGCTGGCTGATCCAGGCGTTCAGTACGGAGCTGAACGACAGGGTGACGGACTCGATGCCCTGCACGCGCTTCTCCAGTTCCGCCTTGAACGGGCCGGCGGGAGGGCTGAACATGTCGCCCGTCTCGATGCAGTTTTCGTAGCGCGAGGCCTGCCGTTCGGTCAGGGACATCTGGTTGCGCGCCACGAGGGTGGCCAGCAGCAGGCCGATGGAGATGGCAAACTGAACCGTCACCAGCACGGCCACGAAGCGCTGCTTGCGCCGTCCGCCGTAGAGCGTGCGGTACTGGCTGAACGACAGGCGCGACAGGCGGCGGCTGATGTACCAGGCCGGTATGACAGACATCACCAGGATGAACGCCAACAGCCAGGGCAGCATCTGGCTGCTGAAGAAGAATCCCATCGTCAGCCGCGAGCCAAGCAGGCCGTTGAACACCGCCAGGCAGTCGTTCACCAGCAGGATGGACAGGAGGAACGCCAGCACCACCGTCAGGAAGGCGTCGCCGAAGAGTTGCAGGCGGATGTTGCGCAGCGTGCTGCCCATCAGCTTCTCCACGTGGATCATGCGGAGCTGTTGCAGCAGGCGCGAGAGGCTCATGTTGGTGTAGTTGCAGCAGGCGATGACCAGTATCAGCACCGCTGCCAGCAGGCTGATGTAGAGCGTCTGCACGGGTGTCTGGCTGATGTAGTCGAGAACTTGCTGCGAAGCGTCGTCGGGCGTGGTGAAGCAGACGGCTTCCAGCGGGTCGAGGTAATACTTCGTCTGGTCGGGCAGCATGGTGGGCACCTTGTCGGCGTTTATCTTGTCGGCCAGGCGGGCAGCGTTTGTTCCTTTCGAAAGCTTCAGCAGCGTCGGGCCGCCCCAGTAGTTGGCGGCCGAAGCCGTCAGCATGTCGAAGTGCAGAAGCGACTGCTCACGTTCCCTGAGCACCGCCGCCACTTCGTACGTCTGCCTGTCCCCGCCTTCCATCTGTACCTCGATGTGCTGCCCCACGGCCTCCCTGCTTCCGAAGAGCTTGCGGGCACAGGCTGCACTCAAGGCCACTTTGTTCGGCTGGCGGAGTGCCTGCTCCAGGCTTCCTTCCGCCGTACGGTAGTCGAAGAAACGGGTCAGCGTCGTGTCGGTCGAGAGGACGATGAAGTTGCTTTCCACCTTCTGCCCGTCCACCTTGCAGCCGAGCAGGTGCAGCGTGCCCATGCGCAGGTAGTCTTCCACCTCGGCATAGCTGTTCTTCAGCCGCTGGGGGATTTCGGCAGCGGCGTAGGCCACGCGCTTGCCTTCGTTCATCGGGTCGTCCTGTTGCAGGAAGACGATGCGGTCGCGGTCGGGGTTGCGCCCCTCCAGCCCGTGTTCATGTACGAAATACGTCATCAGCAGATTGGTACATGCCAACCCCAAGGCCAAACTGGCCACGGAGACGAGGAAGAACACCTTGTTCCGCCACCAGCTCCTGAGAATCATTTTCAGTGTTACGTTCAGTATCATAGTCGTTATTGTAATATGTTGTTATTCAGTCGTTAATCAGTTTATTTTTGTTTATCCGAAATAAACTGTCAGTTTAATAGCTTTAAACTGACAGTTTAAACGGACTAAACTATCAGTTTAAACGGAATAAACTGCCGGTTTAAACGGGTTGTACTGGTGCCACGAAGCGTGTTGTTGTCAGGCATGCAGTTATTCTCTTTTCACCACTTCCGCCGGGTTCTCGTTTGCCGCCCGCCACACGCTTCGCCCGATGCTTGCCATGACCACGACGGCCATCAGCAAAAATACGGAGAGGAAGGGCAGCACGCCCATTTCCACCTGACGGGTGTAGGTCTCCATCCAGCGCTTCACGACGGCATAGACAACCGGGAAGGCCAGCAGGGCCGCCACGCCCAGAATGGCCAGGTATTCGCGGCAGAACATGGAGAGCACATCTTTTGCCGTAGCGCCGTTCACCTTGCGGACGGCTATCTCCTTGCGGCGCTGTTCGCAGGTGAGGGTGATGAGGGAGTAGATGCCGAAGACGGCCACCAGCCCGCACACCAGGGATGCGAAGGTCAGCAGACGGGAAAGCATCCGCTCCGAATGCAGGAACTCGTTGTACGACTCTTCTTCGTTGTAGAGTTGCATTGCTTTTCCGGGCGCCTCTGTGCGGCACAGGCCTTCAATGAGGGTGCGGCACTCGTCCCATGTTCCTTCCTTATATTTGAAGAGAATACCGGCAAAACGTTCCAAAATACCCACTTCATCGACGAAGATGAAACCGGTGGCAGGCATCGGCTCCGTAGGCGGAACGTATTGGAAATCTTTCACGACTCCCGTAATCGTTTTGTCGGCTACCATGCTGGTCGTACGGATGTGTTTTCCGATGGCTTCTTCCGGCGTGTAGCCCATGCGACGCACCAGCGACTCGTTGAGCACGATATCCTGATAGGATTGCAGCGTGCACTCACCGGCCAGCGGGGTAAGTCCGTAGAAGCGGAAGAAGTCGTCTCCACCCAGATAGAGGTTGACGGGCAGCGGCGCGTCCGGCTGATGTTCTGCCCCCTCCCAGCTGAATATCTGTCCGATGGTTTGCGGACCTTTGGAGACCAGGGGATAATAGGCCGTAGGAAGCACTTCCGTAATCAGCGGCAGGCTTTTCAGCTTCGCTTCGAAGGGATAAGTGTCGGCCGCTGTCTCAAGGGCAAAATAGGCTCGGTTCTCCAACTCCATGCCCAGGTCGTGCTGACGGAGGTAATCCAACTGGCGGTTCATCAGCAGCGTGCCCGTGACGAACAGCATGCACACGAACAGCTGGAACACCAGGCTGCCCCTGCGCAAAGCGGAGCGCAGACGATGGTGGCCGGCCACACCAGCCGAACGGCTGAGGGCTTGTTGCTGCATGCGGTAGATGAATCCCAGGGCCACCACCAGCAGTACCAGCATCATCAGGCCCAGAAAAGCCATTGCCTCGCCATAGAGCACCGTGCGGGTGACGTCTATCTCTGCCAGCCGGATGAAGGCGGTAAACAGCAGTTCCATCAGAATCATGCCCACGAACAGGGCTGAAAGCATCAGCATCAGGAATTCCATTCCCAGCATCTGCACCAGCGAACGGAGCGACGCGCCATGCACCAGACGGAGCGCCATCTCGCGTTGGCGTACCTGCATGCGGTTGACAAACATGGTAAGGTAATTGATCAGGGCACATACGATGACCAGCACCCCCACCAGCGAGAAATAGACAATGTAGCGGAAGGTGATGCCTCCCTTGCGGCTGTCGCGGAAGTCTTTGGTGTAGCGCAATTCTGTCAGCGGGGTCAGAGACAGGCGCTCAATTCCGGTGTGGCGCGTCTCGGTCGGGTGAATCAGTTCATGCGGCAGGGAGGCAGTCATCTTGTCCTGTAACCCGACGACGTCCGTACCTTCCTTCAGTTTCAGCACGATGGTCCACAGGTGATACCACCAGTTGTTTCTTCCGCTGCTCAATTCCTGCATCAGCGAGAAGGGATAGTTCGTGTGGCGGCAGTTCACCCTGACGACTGCTCCTATCTTTTTCTTTCCGTCCGACTTCATGTCCACCTCTTTGCCCAGCGGACTTTCCTTGCCAAACCACTGCCGGGCAGCTTCTTCGGTAATGGCTACCTCGTCGGAATGTCTCTGCATGAAGTTGAAGCTGCCGTCCACCAGCTGCGCATCGAGCAGCTGTATCCAGGCACTGTCTGCCGACGACACGTTGACTTTCCGTTCCACTCCGTCCACCTCAACCCTTTCGCTTGTAATCCTGAAATAGGCGGCAGACTCCACTTCGGGATAATGCTCCGTCAGGTAGGCGGCCATCGGTACCGGAAGCCTTTCGGTCATCTTTCCGGCCTTGTAGCCGTCGTTCACCCTGGCCACATAGAGGCGGTCGGCATCGCGGCGGAAACTGTCGTAAGTCATCTCGTAGTGTATCCAGAAGGCCGACAGCGCAAAACAGACGAATCCGGCCGCCAATCCCAAAACACTGACGGCGGTCTGCATGCGGTATTTCAGCAGGTTGCGCCAGGCTATTTTCAAATAGTGCAGTATCATATTCTTTTTTTATTTAGTAGGCATCATTCTCTTTTCACCACTTCCGCCGGGTTCTCGTTTGCCGCCCGCCACACACGCCAGCCGATACAGAGGGCTACCAGCAGCGCCATGCCGAGGAAGATGACGGCATAGAGCCACCAGCTGAGGGGCGTCTGCTCCACATAACTCTCCAGCCAGCGTTTCATCAGCACATAGCCCACGGGGAAGGCTACTACGGCAGCTGCGGCGAGCAGCAACAGGTATTCGCGGGCAAAGAGGCCGAGGATGTCCCCCACCCGTGCCCCGTTCACCTTGCGGATGGCCACCTCCTTGCGGCGGCGTTCGCAGCTCAGGGTAATCATGGAGAAGATGCCGAAAGCAGATACCAGGATACAGACGGTAGAAACAAAGGCCAGCAGGCGCATCAGCAGGTGTTCGGCCTTGAGATAGGCATTATACTCGTCCATGACGTTCACCAGCCGGTAATGCACTTCGGGATAGTCCTTGGCAAAGAGGCTGTCCACGCGATGACGAAGTTCGGGCCAGGCTCCTTCGTGGTACTTCAGCAAGACGTGGCTCCCGCTTGTCCAGTCAAACCGTCTCACGTAGAGCGTGGGCTGGACGGGAATGGTAGGTGCTGTGATGTGAAAGTCGCGTACCACGCCGACTACCGTGGCTTTCTGCTTGTTGCGGTAGGTAAGAGTCATCCCCACCGGATTGGCTATACCCATGGTCTGTACGGCAGACTCATTCAGCATGACCTGTCCTTCTCCGGCATCCTGACGGATAAACTCACCTGCGGCCAGGCGGATGCCGTAGAAGTCGGCAAGCGTATCGTCCAAGCAGGTCATACGTGTGTCCTTCATTTCGAGGTCTTCCGGTTTTCCCTCCCAGTCGATGGAAACGGAACTTCTGGCTCCTTCGGGCAGGAGGCCGTAATAACCCGTGAGTACCCGGCTGACGAAAGGCATCTGGCGGACACGGTCCACAATCTCGTCCTTCGCATTGTCGGGATAAAGGAAGGTGAAGGCGGCGATGTTGCGTCGCTCCCAGCCCAGGTCGGTATGTTGCAAATAGTTCAGCTGTTTCATCAGCGCCACCGTACAGAAGATGGCCAGCAGACTGATGAAGAGCTGCAGGCTCACCATCACCTTGAGACGGCGCCCCGACCGGCTACGTTCAGGCCGCAGGGAAGAATAGCGGAAAACGAAGGGCAACAACAGCACCAGGGAAAGCGCCAGCACCATCAGGAAATAGAGCAGCGACTCACCATACACGTTGCCCTCCACGCCCGAAAGTCGCTGGAAAGACGGTTGCAACAACTCGACCAGCACAAAGCCTAAGAAACCTGAAAGCAGGACGAGCAGGGAATATTCGGTGGTGAGCATTGCGAAGAGCCCCCTACCGGAAGAGCCGCACACGCGCCGCAATGCCAGCTCACGACGACGAATGTCCATACGCGAGAGAAACAAAGCCAAGTGATTGAACAGCGAACAGAGGATGATCAGCCCGCCCGCCGCGGCAAACAGCACGAGGTAGGAGAAGCTGACAAGCCGTTCCTCGTTGAACGAAGCCTGACGGACTTCGGAAAGAGGCATCAGGCGCAGGCGGCCGGTAATCTTGCGGTAGCGGTCGTCCGTCTGCTCGGCATAAGCACGGAACTTTTCTTCCAGTGCCTGGGGCGATACACCCGGAGCTAGGCGTATTACCACCTCAAAGCCTCCGTTGTACCACACGTTCTGCCACTTACGGAAGTAATCCCCTTCGCAGATAAAGCCGAACGAGAAGTTGCTGTGTGGCAGGTCGCTGACGACGGCGGAGACGGTAGCTTTCTGGTCGTTATACACAACCGTGCGGCCCAGCACATCCGTTGTGCCGAACAAGCGCTGCGCCGTCCGCTCTGTCAGGGCTACCTGTCCGTTCGTATAAAGGAAATCGGGGGTACCTGCCAAGATACGGATGCCGAAGAGATCCATAAAGCAGGAATCCAACTGCATGCTGGGAAGTTCCAGCGCAGGCTGTCCCTCCAAGCCCAATTCCCAATTCGGATAGCGGGTGAAGGCACAGGCCGCCTCCACTTCGGGGAACTCCTGCTTCAACAGTGTGGAGACGGGATAAGGTACATTGGGTGACAGGCCGCCGGCCTCGATAACAGATTCGGTATAGAGCAGGTACATACGGTCTGCCGCTTCGTAACGGCTGTCGAACGATGCTTCATAGTGCATCCACAGGTTAGCAAAGGCGAAGCAGGCAAAGCCCACGGCCAGTCCTGCCACGTTGACGGCGGTCTGCATGCGGTACTTCAGCAGATTACGCCAGGCGATTTTCAAGTAATGTCTTATCATCATATTTTGTCTAACATTTAACAGTTTCTATCCTATAGGCCGGTCGAAGGTCTTGACCAACACTGGTCAAAGGTCTTGACCAGTACTGGACAAAGGTCTTGTCTAACCCTAGACAATCGTCTTGTCTAAGCCTGGACAAGACGATTGTCCAAAAGGAGAATCGGCCTCATTCCCGCTTGATGACCTCCGCCGGATTCTCGTTCGACGTCCTCCAGATGCGGTGCCCTATGCTGACAGCCACACAGGCGGCAATGCCGACAAAGACAAGCAGGAATGGCAAGAAGCCAATCTCCACCTGACGGTTGTAATTCTCTATCCAACGCCGCATTACCCACCAAGCCGTAGGGAAGGCTATCAGCGAGGAAACCACTAACAGCAGGGCATATTCGCGGAAGAACAGGGCAAGGATATCCCTCACCGTAGCTCCGTTCACCTTGCGGATGGCAATCTCCTTACGGCGACGTTCGCAAGCCAGCGTAACCAGCGAGTAGATGCCAAAGATGGAGATGAGGATGCACACCACCGACGAGAAACCGAGCAGCGACGACAGGGCGTCTTCCGACTTCAGATAGTTGTTGTAACATTCTTCTTCGCTATAAAGGAAGAGCTTGCGGTCGGGCAGTTCGGCTCGCTGCATCTCCTCGATGCGACGGCGGCATTCGTCCCACGTACCCGGACGGTATTTGAAGAGGACGAAGCAACGGGCATGCATCCACCCCACCTGGTCAGTATTGACAAATACCGTGTTGGGCAGTTCGGCGGTGGGCGACTTGTAGGCACAGTCCTTCACTACGCCGATGACGGTCATAGGCTCCACTTTGCGGTTGGCGAAGAACAGTTGCTTGCCCACAGCCTCTTCGGGACTCCAACCCAAGCGGCGAGCCGTACTCTCCATGATGTTCACCTGCCGATACTCCGACTTGGCCGATACCCATTCACCGGCCAGCAGCTGCATGTCGTAAAAGCGGAAGAACTCTTCGCCCGCCAGCACTTCGTCGAAAGTCAAGGGCTGCTCCAACCGGCCTTCCATGCCCGTATATCCATCTATCTGATACGACGAATAAGCCCCCTCGCCCAGCAGCGGCCAATAGGCCGGACGTACCACTTCCGTCACCATGGGCAGAGCCTTGATTTTCTCGGCCCATACGTTCATGTCCACATTCATCCAGATGCTGACGGCGGCACGTCCGCGATAATCCAGCCCTGTATCTACCCGGCGCAGGTGGTGCAGTTGCATCTGCATGACCACCGTACAGAAGATGAAGGCAAGGCAGACCGTCAGCTGAAGGATGACACTCCCCTTGCGCCAGACCGTGCCCGAAAGGGCGTTGCCCGTGTGGATGTTGCCGTGCAACGACCGCTTCTGGAACAACCACACCGACAGGACGACAACGGCCATCATGGCTGCCGAGACACACGTGATGTAGAGCATCGCCGAACGATAGACCGAGAAATCGGTGTCCTGAATAAGAGAATAGCGCAAGAAAGCCGGCATCAGCAATTCCACCAGCACCATGCCCACCACCAGAGCTGCCAGCACAGTGAGCAGAAAGTCGGTGCAGAGCAGAGCTACCAGCGAACGCAGGCCTGCCCCGCAAATCTGCCGCAAAGCCATTTCCCTGCGGCGCGTACGGAATCGGTCGGCGTAGATGGTCAGGTAATTGAAGAAGGCACAAACGATGATAAGTACCCCCACGGCGGCAAACCAGGTGATATAACGGAACTGCACCGTCTGATTGTCTTTGGTAATGAAACCCTCCGTGGCACGAAGGCCCGTCAGCGGTTCCAGATAGAAACGTGTCAGTCCGGTGCTTTCTCTGTATTTGCTTTTGGTCAGCTCTTCGGGGAAGTGGGCGTTCATCTTCTCCAGCAATTGGGAGACATCCGTACCCGGCTTCACCTTGACAAGCGTCCGGTAGGTGTAGTCATTCCAGCCAGTCCGACCGTTTCCGCTGCCCAGGAAGGCATAAGGGAAATTGGTGTGCGCTCCCCAGTCGCTCACTACGGAACCGATGGTGTATTCCTTGTTCCTGTTGAGGTTGGTCACGGTCTGACCGATGACATCCGTTGTGCCAAACAGCAGGCGTGCAGTCTTCTCAGTAATGGCGATACGGTTGTCTGCCGCACCGGCGGAATGGAGGAAACTCTCGTCACCGTCCAGCGTCCGGATGTCCAGCATACGCAGGGCGGTTGTGTCAGGCATGAGTATAGGAAGCTCCAGCATCCGGTTGTCCTTTAAAACAAAAAGCATACTTGTTTCAAACTGACAGTAATCTTCAATCTCCGAATAGTGTTCTTTCAGGTAACGGCCCAACGCTTGGGGCGTGTAGCTTGCGGAGGAGCCTCCGAAACTGTCATCGTTCACCCCGACCAGATACAGGCGGTCGGCATCGCGGTGAAAACTGTCATAAGTCATCTCGTAGTGCACCCAGAAGGCCGAAAGGGCAAAGCAGGCCAGGCCCACAGCCAGTCCCAGGATGCTGACGACGCTCTGCGTGCGGTATTTCAGCAGGTTGCGCCAGGCGATTTTCAGGTAGTGTAATATCATATCTTTGTTTTTTAATTATCATTCTCTCTTTATCACTTCCGCCGGATTGAGTCTCATGACTTGCCAGATCTTCATTCCTAAGGTAACGACTACCAGACTGCCTGCCGAAATGAACATCAGCAACGGCCATTCCCAACGATAAATACAGTCTATGGTGTAACTCTCCAGCAGCGTTTTCATGGAGAGGAAAAGCAGCGGATAGACCAGCAGGAAAGTGAAGGCAAACAGCAGGATGTAAACCTTGCCGAACATCCAGGCAATGTTTCTCGGAGTGGCTCCGTTGATTTTGCGGATGGCCACTTCCTTCAGGCGGGCTACCGTGTCCATGGAGATGGCGGAGAAAATGCTGAGTACCACTAACAGCAGGCTGACAACTGCCAATACCGACATGGCTACGCGCATGGTCTTGATGATATTCAGACCTTCGTCGGACTCATTCAACATCATCAGGTCAATCGGCAGGGTGGACGGTACAAATTCGCGGCAGAGGTCGTCCAGCCGTTTCAGAAAGACAGGCAGGTCGGTCGCTTCGGTTACCTTTATATAATAGAGTTGTGCATCGGTACTGGGCATGAAAACAGAACCCATATATTGGGGGTCTTCCACCTCGTTGAACAATGCCTTGTAAACGCCTGCTATCCGATAATCCTTGTTATCCAGGCGGACTGTTCCCGTATTGCCGTCGGCATCCAGCAGCTGTTTGAAGGCTTCGCTTACATAAACCTCGCCTGAAGCATCATCGGGGACTACCTTCCCCTGCATCGGTATATGGAAGAAACGGAAGTAACGGGGACTGCCGCTGGACATGACGATATGGGCCACGCTCTTGTCCTTGCGCTCGTATTCGGTATAAACGTGGAAGTTGATCGGGTTGGAAATGCAATAACTGATGATGTCTTCCACTTCGGGTATCTTGCGTACCTCTGTCAGAATGGGCTGTATGTTGTTCTCCAGGTATTGGGTCTTCAGGGGAAGCACCACAATCCGTTCCTGCTCTCCTTCGGGCAGGGGATTGTACATCTTGTCGAACAGCAATTCGTTCGATGCGAGCCAGGTCAGGGCGACACCACCCGCAAAGAACATGGAGATGACCAGTTGCAGACCGATCATTGCATTGCGGAACGTGTGTCTTTTGCGGCTCTGCTGGAGGAAGGCATACAGGGATATCTGACGTAGCTTGCGCAGCGGGAAGCTGACAATGAGCAGGCAGACCACCACGACGACCAGGTAAACCTTCAGTTGGGTCAGATAGATATCCTGCAAACGGATATCGGGCACTTCGTCCATGGGCAGAAGGCTGTAAGCCAGGCCGAATGTCCATTCCGTCAGCAGGAACGAAAGAAGCAGGGCAGCCGTCATCATCAGGATGACTTCCGACGCAAGCAGGCCATACAGACCTTTGGTGTCGGAACCCAGACACTTGCGCAAGGCCAGTTCGCGCTGGCGGTTGAAGAACATCTGGATGGTGAATTTCAGGAAGTTGATCAGTCCAGACACCAGAATGAGGGAGACGACCAGCAGAAACAAGAGCTTGGCAAGCAAGGTCTGTCTGTGCTGGCTGCTTTCCGATTCGACTTGAAACTTTATCGGTTTGCCTTGCGAATCGGACCAGGCAATCTTTTCCAATAAGGACCGGAAGCTGTTCAGGTCCATCTTTTCGGGCCGGTAGCAACTGGCGTACAGGATGTGGTTGTCTGACGGCTTTGTTACAGGAAAGTAACAGTCGGGAACCGTATTCGGATCTTTCCCCGTGGCCACACCTGCTACCTTGAACAACTGGCCCGACTGGTCGTTGACGATGCGCAAGGTCATTCCTGTCGGATTGGTGTTACCAAAAGCTTTCCGGGCAAAGGCTTCGGACAGCACCACGTCCGTAGGCCCGAATTCATTCGTTATCCCTGTTACCGAAATGCCGTTGTAGGTATAGTAATAGGCATCGGCATTGCGATAACGGACCAGAAAAGGACGCTCCTGCCCCTCTTGGTCGAAGAATACCACTTCCCGGGTATGCAATCCTTTGGAATAGGCTGTCACAGCTTCTACCCCCGCATGACGGAGTTCTTCCTCCATACGTGTAATTTCATTGGAAGAAAAGGCCCGGTTATTTACCAGTGAAAGGTTTAACCGGCGGTCGTAGTGGGGACGATGGTCGGTGGGGGCTACCGTCTCCACAAACTGATAGGTATAGCTGAAGCATACAATGCTGGCAGCCAGGCAGAGAGCCGATATCAGGCTCTGCATCTTGTATTTCATCAGGCTGCGGGCAGCCACTTTCAGGTAATGTAGTATCATTCTTGGTATAATTATTTATTCTGTGTTTATTATTCTCTCTTTATCACTTCTGCCGGGTTCTGTTGCGCCGTACGCAGGATGCGGAAGATAACCGTCAGCGCCGTAACAGCTGCCACCAGAACAAATACGCTGGCCCAATAGAAGAAACCGCAGTCGAAGAACACGATGTACATCCGCTTCCATTGCTGCAGTGCGAATCCGACCAGCGGGAAGGCCAGCAGGGCACTGACGGCCAGCAGCACGATGTACAGGCGGGCGAAGAGCAGCATGATCTGCGGCACCCCCGCTCCATTCACCTTGCGGATGGCTACCTCCTTCTGCCGGCGTTCGGTGTCGAGCGTGATGCTCGAATAGACGCCCAGCAGTGTGATGAGGATGCTGACCACGGCAAAGAACAGCACGATGTTCTTCATCGTATATTCCAGCGGCTGACGGTCGTGGATGTCGTCGAGCAACGTCCCTACCCGTACAGGCACGCTTTCGAGCAAAGCCTCACGGAGCAGTTGTTCCACCCGTGCCTGGACTTCCTGTACCTGGCCACTGTGGCACTTCAGATAGCAGTGACCGATGTAGTCGGACGGATTGTAAAGGAGGAAGACGTAACCGATGCTCTTCGAATAGGTGTCGGTCTGGAAAGGCGCACAGATGCCGCATACGCTATAGTCGTGCTGCGAGTCGTAAAGAGGCATTCCCAGTATGTCTTTCTCCATCCGTTGCTGCCAGGTACGGTCGGCCACGATGTCGGCTTCCGTCTTCGGAGCGCGTCCCTGTTCCAGCGGGATATTCATGAAGGAGAAGAAATTGGCGGGGACACGCATCACTTCAACTTCTATCCATGAGTTGTCGTTGCCTTTCTCGGTCATCATCAGGTTGCCCGACGAACCTCCCAGATAACTGACGTCTGCCAGCAGGGCATCTTCTACAGCAGCCAGGCTCTTGAAGCGGTCGACCAGGCTCTGCTTTTCCGCATTGTTCAGGCAGGAGTAATCCAGCGGGATGCTGAGGATGGAAGCTTTTTCCTGCATGGAGAGGGTATGCAGCAGGGTGTCGCTTGTCTTTTCGGACTGCAGGTAGAGGGCCGCTGACAGGGCGACAAACAGCCAGCAGAGAAAGAACTGTACCCCCAGCATGAAGTTGCGCCCCCGATGGCTCTGACGCCTGCGCCGGCCTCCGCCAAGTCCGTCCTGCACCGATATGCGGCGGATGCGCAGTGTGGCCACCAGGCAGATACCTGCGCAAAGCAGTACCAGCAACCCGATGTATTGGGCGGCATGACGCATGAGCAGCGACTTGCTGAACGTCATCGACATGAATTCGGCGGAATAGTCCAACCGTCCGTCGGTCACTTCGATGCCCCACAGCATCAGTAACGAGGCTGCCAGTACCACCAGCAAAGACTGTACGAAGAGCAGGGTAAAGAGCTGCCCGCCGCTGCATCCGTTCACCTTCATCACGCTGAACTCTTTCGTACGGTTGAAGTAGGAACCTATCAGGAAATGGAAGAAGTTGAGCAGTCCCACCAGCAGGATGAGCAGTCCCATAGTGCCCGTAATCCAGCTGGTGATAGACAGCTGCCTGTGCTCGTAGGGAAAGCGTCCGATGGGAAATACTTGTGCTTCATAGTCCCTGTCGTACAGCCGCCAGCTGTAGTCGCGCTGCATGAACTGCTCTTCCAACTGACGGATGTCGGCATCGGGTGCCAGCAGGGCAAATGTGTTGCCTCCCGTCATCTCATGGCGCCTGTTGCTTTGCAGCAGGCCTTCGCTGTCGTTCAGCACCAGCATGTCCATCGTTTCCATGAAGTGGAGGGAATTGTTGAGCGGCGTGTCGTCCATGACGGCCTGCACGGTATAGGTGATGCCTCCGTTGTGGGGAGTGGCCGATGGCGAGGTGGGCAGCCGGCGGGTCATGACACATGTCTTTCCGATGGCTTCGGCCTCGCTACCGAAGATGCGGACGGCTGTCGAACGGCTCATCACCAGCGCATTGGGCGTATGGCTGGCCCCCTCCCAGCTTCCAGCCACGATGCTGGGCGTAAAGATGCGGGCATAGAGGCTGTCCGTCTCCATCCGCTTCAGCTCGTAGGGCAAGGTCTTGCCGGGCCTTACCTCGATGTCGAAGGGCATTTGGCGGGGATAGGTGACAAACGAAAGGACCTCTACCCCCTTTGCCCAGCCGCGCATGTCCTCGCAGAGCGGTGCGGGTGTGCCGGAGAAATAATTGTTCTGTTCGCTATCGTACAAACTAACCAGTACAATCCGCTTGTAGTTGTCGAAACAATGGTTGGTAGACTGTATGAAACGGCTGCAATACAGGCAGACGCAGAAGCTGAACAGGCCCACGGCCAGCCCGATGATGGAAATGATATTCTGCGTTCTGTATTTCAGCAGGTTTCTGATGGCAAGTGTAAGGTAATGTAGTATCATATTCTTCTCGTTAGTTTAGCAGGTATAGTAGGAACAGCCGATACTTGCGGCTATTCCCATACGTTTGAATATCAATAACTTCGTACTTTATTTTTCTTTTCAATAAATAAAGTGCCACTTTAGTAAGTTTAAAGCAGTACTTTAAAGGCACTAAAGCAATGCTTTAAAGCCGGTAAAGCAGATTATAACACCAGTTCCTCGGCATCGCCAAAGTTGTCGTATCCGGTTGTAATCACCCAGTCGCCGGGTTGGAGACCGTCGGTCACTTCGTACTGCTGCGGGTTTTGGCGGCCGATGGTGAGAGGCACGCGCACGGCACGCGTCTTGTCCTTGTTCAGCTTGTAGATCCACTGCCCGCCCGTAGCCTGGTAGAAGTTGCCGCGGGGAATGACGAGGGCGTCTTCGGGCTGACCCAGTTCGATCTGCACGCGGAAGCTCTTGCCCACGCGGACGTTGTCGGGCATTTCGGCGGTGAAGACGAGATCGACGTCGAACATGCGGTCCTTCACTTCGGGCACCACCTTGGTGATCTTCAGCGGATAGCGTTTGCCTTGATAAAGGATGGTGGCGGGCAAGCCGGTAGTGATGCGGTCGATGTAGTATTCGCTGAGCGAGGTGTGTACCTTGAACTGGTCGAGCACCTTGATTTCGCCGATGCTCTCGCCTGAAGAAACTTGCTGGCCGGGGGTCACGCTGACGAAGCTGAGCTGCCCGCTGATGGGGGCACACACCACCAGGTCGTTCAAGCGCTGGCGCGAACGCTCGTATTTCTTCTGTTCACGGTCGCGGTCGTTCAGCAGCAGGTCGCGGCGGATGATGGAGACGGCCGAGTCGTGGCGCAGGCTCTGGCGTTGCAGGCGGGCTGTCTTTTCCTTATAGCGATACTCGTCTTCGGACACCTGGAGCTGGGCCTTGCTCTTGATGCCCATGCGGAACTCTTCCTTCTCCAGCTCGAAGCTCTTGCGCAGCTTCTCCAGTTCGTAGTCGGTCTGCAGGGCCTGTTGTTGCAGGGTAAGGCTCTGCTGTTCCATCTCAATTTCCTTTTCGCGGTAGGTGATGAGCTGCTTCTCCCACTCGTCACGCTGGTCTTCGATGGTACGCAGCAGGTCGAGGTTCTCCAGCACGAGGATGGTGTCTCCCTTCTTCATTATGTTGCCCTCCTCGCCCACGATGCGGCTCACGCTGCCCGCCTCGCGGGCATTGACCTTGATGGTGAGGATGGGCTGTACGAGTCCTTCGACGTCGACATACTCCATGAACTTGTCGTTTTTCACTTCGGCCATCTGCAGGCTCTCGGGGTCGATACGCAGCTTGCGCGGGCCGGCCGAAAGGATGATGACGTAGATAAGGAAGGCGGCAAATACCACTCCGCCTGCCAGATAGTAACGGTAACGGATGTACCAGGGTTTCTTTTCGAGTTTGATATCCATAGGTTTCTTTTTTTATTGTTTACCACAGAGGACACGGAGTCCCACAGAGTTTCAGTTCTTTTATTGATATACCGCAGAAGAAACAGAATGGCAGGAAACTAAAACACTCAGTGCAACTCTGTGTCTTCTGTGGTGAGAATTTATTTGATAAGCCGTTCCAAGTCTTCCTCCAACGGCCGCCCCTGTCCGAAATCGTAGAGCGTGAGGCTGCGAAGGGTGTAGTACAGGCTCCAGTAGTCGTAGAGAGCCGTCACGTAGTTGCGGCGGGCGGAGTCCTTTTCGGTAATGGAAGCGTTGAGGTCGAGGATGGTAGACTGTCCCAGCAGGTAGAGGCGGCGGGCCACGTCGGCACGGCGCTGGGCGGTGGTGTCGGTACGGGCGGCGATGTGTACGCGCTGGGCCTGCAGGTTGAACTGCTTCACCAGCTTGCGGATGTTCAGATCGAAGTCGGTCTTATCCTGCTCTACCTGCGTCTGCACCAGGTCGCGGTTGCTCTTGGCTACCCGTACCTGTCCCTTGCCGCGCCCCCAGTCGAGGATGGGCAGCGATACACTGAGGCTGACGTATTGCTGGTCCATGGGGTTGCGCCAGGCGTTCTTCCAGCGGTCGGCCGTCTGCGTCAGACCGAAACGCAGGTAGATGTCGGCCTTCAGACCGGCATTGGCACGGGCTTGCGACACGGCACTCTCGCTTTCCAACCGGCGGCGCTGCATGTTCTCGATGTCGGGGCTGTTCTGGGCGGCCAGCATCAGGGCTTCGTTGAGGTCAATCTGGAGGTCGGGCACGAAGTCTTCGATGCGGACCTTCAGCTCCACATCCTGCTGGATGCCCAGGTACGAACGGAGTGCCTGCATGGCATTGTCCACCTCGATGCGGGCATTCATGCGGTTGGTCTCTTCGGTGAGCTTGTTTATCTCGAGCTGCAACATCTCGTTCTCGCTGATGGTACCGATGTCGTAACGGCCGCGCGCATATATATATAAGGTGTCGGCATTGGCGTAGTTGGTGCTGGCTATCTCGTAGTTGCTCTGTGCTGTGGCCAGGGCGAAGAACTTCTGCGTGGCGGCAGCAGCTACCAGCTCCAGTGTCTCAACATAACGTTTGCGTGCCTCGCGGTAGCGCACAGGTTCTATGCGGCGGTCCCACTTCAGGGAATTGTATCCGAAGAGCGACTGGCGGTAACCAATGTTGACGGGCGACGTCTGGTACGAGTGGCTATCGTCGCTGAAGAGATCGATGCGCTGGGCCGAGGTTTCCACGAAGAAGGTACCGCCTGTCCAGGGTACATTTTGCGTCAGGCTCAGGGTGAGGTCGGTGGCGAGCAAATTCTGTTCCACAAACTTCACACTGCCGTCGCCCATTGTCACCTTGTTGATGGCGCGATCCAGGTAGGGGTTGGACGTCAGCGTCAGGTTGGGCAGGTAGTTGGCTCGGTAGTAGCGATAGTTCCAGTAGGAGGAACGGAAGCTGTGGCGGGCACTCTGTGCATCGGGCGACTTTTCCTGCGCATGGTGGATAGTCTGTTGCAGGGTCAGTTCCAGGGCCTCCTGGGCGTGGAGGACTGTCCCCATGCCGCAAGTGGCCGCTATCAGTAAAAGGATACGTTTGAACATAGTTTTTCCATTATTTTATAAATAGATATCAAAATCCGTGCCAAATAGTTAACTGGCTGTTGTCCATTGATTAAGCGAAATATTCTGTGGGGAACTTACGTGCACTATCGCACAAAAATAGTGCGGAAGCGCACGCACAGCACACGGATATTATGCGTATCTTTGTAGCAGACACCGAATGATTATGGAGAAACTTGGAAAAATACTGATTGTAGACGACAACGAGGACGTGCTTTTCGCCCTCAACCTGCTGCTCGAACCCTATGCCGAGAAGATAAAGGTCATCACCGGCCCCGAACGGCTGGAATATTTCATGACGACCTTCCGACCCGATATTGTGTTACTGGACATGAATTTCAGCCGCGATGTGGTGAGCGGACAGGAAGGCTTCGACTGCCTAAAACAGATTTTGAGCATCGACCCGCAGGCGGTAGTCATCTTTATGACTGCCTATTCGGATACTGACAAGGCCGTGCGGGCTATTAAGGCGGGTGCTACGGACTTCATCCCCAAGCCTTGGGAGAAGGAGAAATTGCTGGCCACGCTCTCCTCGGGCATGAAACTGCGCTGTTCCAGGCGCGAAGTAAATCTGCTGAAGGAGCAGGTGGAAGCCCTGAGCGACGGCAATGCCGACGAACATATCATCGGCGAATCAGATGCCATGCGTGCCGTCTTCGATACGGTGGAGAAGTTGCGCGACACGGATGCCAACATCCTTATTCTGGGCGAGAACGGGACGGGGAAGGATGTCATCGCCCGCCTGCTCTACCGACATTCGCCCCGCCTGGGCAAGCCTTTCGTTACCATCGACCTGGGAAGCATCCCCGAACAACTTTTTGAAAGTGAGTTATTCGGTTACGAGAAAGGCGCTTTTACCGATGCTCGTAAGGCCAAGGCGGGTCGTATGGAGGTGGCTACAGGCGGCACTCTCTTCCTTGACGAGATAGGAAACCTCTCTCTGCCCATGCAGGCCAAGCTGCTCACCGCCATTGAGAAACGGCAGATTAGCCGTCTGGGCAGTACGCAGAGCACGCCTGTTGACGTGCGGCTTATCTGCGCCACCAATGCCGATATCCGGCGGATGGTGGAGGAGGAACGCTTTCGCCAGGATTTGCTCTACCGCATTAATACCATTGAACTGCACATTCCGCCTTTGCGCGAGCGAGGCAACGACATCTTGCTATTGGCCGATCACTTCCTGCAACGTTATGCCCGCAAGTACCGGAAGGAGATGCGTGGTCTGACGCGCGAGGCCAAGAACAAGCTATTGAAATATGCTTGGCCGGGTAACGTGCGCGAGCTGCAACATACGATGGAGCGCGCCGTCATCCTGGGCGATGGTTCCTTGCTCCGCCCCGAGAACTTCGTATTTCAGGCCTCTTCTGTCGCTCGTCCGCATAAGGAGGAAAAGGAAGTGCTCAACTTGGAACAATTGGAACGGCAGGCTGTGGAGCGTGCCATGCGTCTGAGCGAGGGAAACATGACGAAGGCGGCCGAATACTTGGGTATTACGCGGTTTGCCCTATACCGAAAAATTGAAAAGTTAGGCTTATGAGACGCTATTCATTCATCGTTGTTCTTCACGTTCTTGCCATCGCTCTGCTGGCGGTAGGCGTCTACTTGTTGGCTGTCAGGGATCTGTGGTTCAGTGCCCTGATGGTGTTTCTTGTGTTGGTAGCTGTAGGTTTCAACCTCTACCGTATGCAGATGGTCCAGATACGCATGATGCGTCACCTGGCCGAAAGTTTGCGCTTCGATGACATGATGCTTTCTTTCCGCTCGCCCTATCGCAATCGCTCGATGGAACAGATGGTGGACGAGTTGTGTGAAGCCATGCGGAACTTCCGTACCCACGTGTTGGAACACAACGAGATGGCAGCCTGGCAGAAGTTGATACGTGTGCTGACACACGAAATCATGAATTCGCTGACACCCATCATTTCCCTGTCCGAGACGCTGTGCGAACGTGAGGTAGACGAGCGTAGTTACAGCCTGATGTATCAGGGTATGCAGACCATCCACCGGCGTAGCAAGGGCTTGTTGGAGTTCGTAGAGAATTATCGCAAACTGACTCGCCTGCCCGCTCCCGTGCGTCGTCCGGTATTACTTACTGAGTTGTTGCTGGACCTGCGCAAGCTCTTTCCTGAGGACTACATCCACATCGAACTCCCGACCGAAGACCGTACTTTGCAGATAGATCGTACACAGATTGAACAGGTGCTTATCAATTTGATAAAGAATGCGCGTGAGGCATGTGCCAAGTGTGAGCATCCTTTAATTGAGATTAAAGTGCTGCCTGCACAGTCGTGGCAATGCCGCATTGCGGTCAGTGACAACGGTGAGGGAATTTTACCTGAGGTGTTGGACAAAGTTTTTGTTCCTTTCTTTACCACTAAATCCGGTGGGCAGGGCATCGGACTGAGCTTGTGTAAACAAATCATGAACCGTCATGGCGGGAATATCACGGTGAAGTCTACCGTGGGGCAAGGTTCCTGCTTCACTCTTCTATTCGGCTGAACAACGGAGGTGTGTCAAGAAGCACTGATGACTTTATGTAAAGCCGATATGATTTTTCATTTTTACCGTTACAGATGCAAACAACTGCAATCGTACTCTGACGCCATATTTCCATACCTGCTAACGAAGCGTGGCGTTACAACCTCATGAAGCGTATCGTCAGATTGTGATACAGCCTTCGTCCTTTTCTCTCCCAGGAAATCAATAAAGCGTCAGTTTAAACGATACGAACTGACAGATCAAACGGTTTACCCCGGCTCAAGGCCGGGATGACAGCTCCGTGTAATCCGTGACTGAAAAAGCGGACGTTCATCTTGATGTATCCTCTTTAGAATAAAAAACGAGGGCGTGTCAAAAGCAGACACGCCCTCGTCTATTTTGATAGTTGGAAATAATTCGCTTATTTCTTTGTCTCTTCCGTTGTTGCGGCGTTCTTCTTGATTAACTTGTAAGCAATCGGCGAAGCGATGAACAAGGAGGAGAAGGTACCGAACACAACACCTAAAATCATAGCGAACGAGAAGCTACGGATGCTTTCACCGCCCAAGATGAAGATGACAACCAGCACAATCAGTGTAGACGAACCGGTGAACAATGTACGGGTCAGCGTAGAGTTCAGTGAATCGTTGAACAACTGGAATGTACTGCGCTTGGGATAGAGGTGGAAGTATTCGCGTACACGGTCGAAGATAACCACCTTATCGTTGATAGAATAACCGATAGCAGTCAGAATGGCACCGATAAAGGTCTGGTCAATCTCCATGGAGAACGGAAGAATGTTCCAGAACATGGAGTAAACACCCAATATCAAAATCGTGTCGAATGTCAATGCTGCAATGGAACCTACACTGTAAGCGATGTTGCGGAAGCGGAAGAGAATGTAAAGACCGATACCTAGCACGGCAAAGATAACGGCCCATACGGCTGCTACCTTAAGGTCATCCGCAATGCTCGGACCTACTTTCTGCGAACTGATGATACTGCCGCCCGTGTGATTGTCGCGGTCGATGAAGGTCTCCAACGAGATATTCTTCGTGAGCAACGGCTTCAATACTTCATACAGCTTGGCTTCGATTTCAGAGTCTACGTTATTGCCTTCTTCGTTGATGCGGTAGTTGGTGCTGATACGAACTGTCTTGCCGTCTGTACCGATGGCGATAACCGTCACGTTGGCATCCTCAAACTGTCCTTCCATCAATTCACGCACTTGTTCGGGCTCGATAGACTGTTCAAAACGTACCTGATAGTTGCGGCCGCCGGTGAAGTCAATACTTTGGCTCAATCCTCGAATAAAGAGGAAGCCTACGCAAATCAAAACGATGATTAATCCGCTGGAAAGCCATGTTTTATTGTACTTCATGAAGTTATATTTCGTATCTTGCAGTACGCCTTTAGACAGACGGGTCTCAAACGTAAGGTTCAACCACTTGTCTTTGTTCATGAAGTGCTCGAATACGAGGCGCGTCATAAACACGGCGGTAAAGAACGAAATGGCGATACCGATAATCAGCGTCGTTGCAAATCCACGAATAGGTCCTGTACCGAAGTAGAACAGAATGACGCCGGTGATGATAGACGTAAAGTTAGAGTCGAAGATGGCGGAGAAGGCATTGGAATAACCGTCTTTCAAGGCATCTTTTACTTTCTTACCTAGTCGAAGTTCTTCTTTGGTACGCTCGAAAATCAACACGTTGGCATCCACCGCCATACCCAGTGACAATACCAAACCGGCGATACCGGACATGGTCAATGCAGCCTGGAAGGAAGAAAGGATGCCGAGAGTGAAGAAGAAGTTGAGCAACAGGGCGCCGTTGGCAACCATACCGGCCGTGAAGCCATACATGGAGCAAACATACACCATCAGCAGGATGAAGGCGACGATGCAGGAAATGATACCGGCTTCGATAGACTCCTGACCCAGTGACGGTCCTACAATATCTTCCTGAACAATGTGAGCCGGGGCAGGCATCTTACCGGACTTCAGCACGTTGGCCAAGTCTTTGGCTTCTTCGGGAGTGAAGTGACCGGTGATTTGTGAATTACCTCCGGTGATTTCGTTGATTACGTTCGGGGCTGAATATACATAGCCGTCCAATACGATGGCAATGCTTTTGCCGATATTCTGCTTGGTCAGCAAGGCCCAGCGGCGTGCACCGTCCGTATTCATGGACATGCTGACAGAGGGCTTGCCATATTGGTCGAAGTCGTCCTTGGCGTCTACAATAACATCGCCTTCCAATGGAGCACGGCCATTACGCTCGGTGGCCCGGATGGCATACAGTTCGTAGGTCTGCTTTTTGGGATCGAAAGAAGCGGCGGATACTCCCCACTTCAGGCGAAGATCCTTCGGCAGTTCAGCCTGAACCTCGGGCATAGCCAGGTAGCTGTTGATGGTAGCTGTGTCTTTGGCCAGTGCGTAGCCCGCAACGGGACCTTCAGCCGGATTGACCTGCATGACGGCCAGCAACGGATGTTCCTTCTTGTATTGTTCCATTTCGGCTCCCTGAGATGCTGTCTCGCCTTTCAGGGCGGCAGCTATGCTGTCGGTGGCACTGATAGTTTTAGCCTCAGTCTTTACCGGAGTGGCAACCGTATCCGTCGTGCTGGTTAAGATGGCTCTGAGCTTGGAATCGGCGGACTGCAAATAGGGGGCAATTTCCTTTGCATTGTATGTTTCCCAGAATTCCAGATTGGCAGAACCTTGTAATAATTTTCTTACACGTTCTGGTTCCTTGATACCCGGAAGTTCCACCATGATGCGTCCCATTTTATCTTCCAGACTCTGGATGTTGGGCTGGACAACGCCGAAACGGTCGATACGGGTGCGGAGCACGTTGTATGAATTGTCTACAGCGGCCTTTATTTCTTCGCGGAGCACCTTTTCCACTTCAGCATCCGAGGACTTTTGGTTCACTTTGTCCTTCAGCTGTTGGGTGGCGAACAGTTGTGCCAACGGAGCATCGGGTGCCAAGCGGTGGTATTCACGGATAAACAATGTAATGATGTCATCTTGGCTTGTAGTGGCTTGCTTGGCGGCTGTAGCCAATGCCTGGTTGAATGTCTCATCCTGCTTGTTGTCAGCCAAAGCTTTGATGACATCAGGTACAGACACCTCCAGAATGACGTTCATACCACCCTTCAGGTCCAGACCTAAACCAATTTCCATCTCTCTACAATCTTTCAGGCTCCAGTTCCATAACCACACCTTTTCATTGGCCAACGAGTCCAGATAGTTCTGCTCTACCTGCGGATCTCCATTTGCTATTTTGCGCGCCTTGTTCGTATAGTGGCGGGTCACGAAGGAGAAGGACAGATAGAACACGCACACCAAGGTGAGAAGTATGGCAAAAGCCTTTACAAATCCTTTGTTTTGCATGTTACTTTTAGTTTATTATGATTACTTTATTGATTAATTTCTACGCATTTACAAGGCTGCAAATATAGTTCTTTTTTCACAATATATTACTTCGTGGCCTTATTTTTTTAAATCTCAGAAGCCTTGACGCTGTTATTTCTCTTTGAAAGTGAAGTAACACCAGATGGGATAGTGGTCAGAATCTTTGATGCTTTTGTCCACTGTGCAGTTATAGGTTTGCAGGTTTTTGCTGGTCAGGATATGGTCAATGCGAAAATAGAACTTGTTCTGATTGTACGAAATGCCCAGTCCTTGTCCCGATTGGGTGAAAGCGTCGTTCAGCCCTTGACTGGCCACGCGGTGGGTGTACGAGATGGGAGTGTCGTTGAAGTCGCCGCAGACGATGACAGTGGAATATTTCGACTGTTCGACAGCCTGAGCTATAGCATCGGCTTGTGGGGCGCGCAGGGCTGAGGCTTCGGCCAGCTTTCCCAGCAGCAGGCGCGCACCGCTTTCCACTTTATCGCGTTGGGGAGAGGCCAGCATGTCTTCGTAGACGACTTTGTCTTCTTTGGTCAGTTTATTCGACTCCAGATGGTTGTTGATGAGGGTCAGTGTGTCTTTCCCTATTTTCAGTTCATAGACGACCGAGCCGTTGTAGTTGCTTTTGTAATCCAGTTTGCGAGTGGATAGGATGGGGTATTTTGAGTAACAGGCTATGCGGTTCGTGGTAGCTTGCGAATTTCCCAATTTGTCGATACGGTGGTAGGGATAATCTTTCAGGGCGTGGTCGATATCTTTCTGTGTCAAATGTTGTTTGGAGTTGGAAGTGGCATATTCTTGCAGGCACAGAATGTCAGCTCCGCTCTCTTGAAGATAGGTGAGTATAGGGTTTTTCCCGTCTTTTTTCGTGCATCCGTCAAAGCCCATGATATTGTATGAAAGGATTTTCAGGCTTTCTTCCGGCAGGTGGTCGGTATGGAAATTGACGGGCATATAGGTGCGTATCTGCGGATATGCCAACAGCATTCCTGCCAACGGCAATAGAGCCAGCTTGTAGTGTTGTATGATTAGCCAGAAAAACAAAAAACAGATGTTTGCTATCAGGAAAATAGGGAAAGCCAGGCCCAGGCAGGATCGCAACGGGTGCTCGACAGGTTGAATATAAGGACTGTAGGCCGTGAGCAGAAATGCCGCTGTGAAAGCGGCATTCACGGCTCCGATTGTGAGTGCTGCAACATTTCGGAGAAGTTTCATGTGCGTTGTTTATCTTTTGCTGGCATCGAACAGGCTTTTCTTTTCTTCAGCAGTCAGGCTTTCGTATCCCGATTTCTTCAGCTTCTCCAGGATGCGGTCTATTTCGTCCGACTGGCTTTTCTTCCGTGCGTTATATTCGTAGTCTTTCTGACGGTTTCCGCCATAGTTTATTTTCATCTTCGGTTTGCGAGGGCGGGGACTGAAGAGACCTTCTATGCTATCCAGCAAACGGTTGATCCATGCGGTGATGTCTTTTCCTTTGCTAAGGGAAGCTGCGAACCACAAACCTGCTAATGCTCCACCAAGGTGGGAAATGTGTCCTCCTGCATTGCTGGAGGTGATGAAGAGCAGGTCCATACCGATAACAATCAGGGCCAGGTATTTCAGCCGAACGGTTCCAAACAGGAAGAGCTGTATCGGATAGTTAGGTTCTCTATATGCGGTAGCGGCAACAATGGCCAATACCGATGCCGATGCTCCCAGTAGGAAAGAGCCTTCTATCATGTATTGGAAATAGGGGAATACATTGTAAGACACCATATAGAGCAATCCTCCGCAGATACCTCCCAACAAATATACGCCACGCAAGTGTTTGGCAGAGAAGAATTGCAGGAAAAGGGTTCCAAACCAGTAGAGCCACAACATGTTGAACAGAATATGCAGTAGTCCCGCATGCATGAACATGTAGGTCAGGATCGTCCAGGGTTGCATGATGAAGCGACTGAACGAGGCCGGAAGTTCCAACCAGCTGATCCAGCTGCCTAATGAATGGTTGAACAACTGGAACAGGATTCTGACCAGCGTGACTACAACAAAGACGGCAACGTTGATGTAGACCAACCGCAGGCAGATGTTACCTCTACGGAACTTTTCTTTTAAATCAGTTATAATAGTAGCCATTTCCTCTGTTTTTGTTTCTCCAGTACATAATCAAAAGGAATCCGAAAATCATTCCACCCAAGTGGGCAAAATGGGCAACATTGTCGCCGGCACTGTTGGCCAGTCCCGAGTAGAGTTCTATCAGTGCGTAGCCCATGACGAAATACTTGGCCTTGATGGGGAAGGGCAAGGGGAAGATGAACATGGGCTGATTGGGAAACAGCATGCCAAAACCCAGCAGGATGGCATATACCGCCCCCGAAGCTCCTACCGTAGATGAGTTTAGCACCAGATTCAGGCTGGCCATCGCAGGATCTACAAAATTCATGTTCGATTGCAATGCTTTGGATCCCTGTTCAAAAACGGCTTGGATGGCTTCCGGGCTCATACCCGATTCGATGGTGAAGTAGCGGACGGCTGTTACGGCTTCCTGTATCAGGCCGGCGCCAATACCGCAAATCATGTAGTAGGCCAGAAAACGCTTGGGACCCCATACTTGCTCCAGAATACGTCCGAACATCCATACGGCGAACATATTGAAGAAAACATGTGTGAAACCGGCATGCATAAACATGTAGGTGATGAGCTGGCCGACATTGAACCGGTCGGATAGTACAAAATGCAGTCCCAGGTAATCGGCAAGATCTATTCCATAGCCTTCGGCTACGAGCGTACCAAGAAACATCAGTACATTAATAATCAGCAGATTTTTGGTAACTGTCGGAATGTTGTTCATATAGAATTCTTTTGATTTATCAAGACTGCAAAAATACGAATAAATTCTGTTATGCAACAGGAAAAGTGTATCTTGTTGATTCTTTTTCAGTTTTTGGGCTCTTTTTTCTTCTCTTTTTATTTGATATTCAGAATATTTGCTATATTTTTGTGGGGACTGGCTCGGAATACTTTTCTTGTTAAACAATATACATTTCAAAAGAACTAAGGTTATGAATAAGACTGATTTGATTGCTGCCATGGCTGCCAGTGGTGGAATGGCGAAGGCGGATGCTGCAAAGGCTTTGAATGCATTTATGGAGGCAGTGGCCGGTGCGTTGAAGAAGGGCGATAAGGTGACTTTGATGGGATTTGGGACTTTTTCGGTGACTGAGAGGGCGGCTCGTACAGGAGTTAATCCGGCTACGAAGCAGATGATTGAGATTCCGGCGAAGAAAGTTGTCAAATTTAAGGCAGGTTCGGAATTATCGTTCGACTGATAAAGGTATTTATTGGATCGTATCGTTTTTTTAGGGAAATATGGGTTGCTGGCTTGTTCACGGGTTTTTCTGTGGAGAGCTTGTGACCCATTTTTGTAAAAAGCAGAAAACAATGTTTTCATCTTTTGTACTTCTCTCGGTTTGCACTATCTTTGCAGCAGGAAATAATTAGAAACTATGGATATACAACAGAAACTGGTAGCGTCCGTCATCAGCGGACTGAAAGCACTCTATGGGCAGGATGTGCCTGCCGCACAGGTGCAGTTGCAGAAAACCAAGAAAGAATTTGAAGGACATCTGACGCTGGTTGTGTTCCCCTTCCTCCGCATGTCGAAGAAGGGACCCGAGCAGACGGCGCAGGAAATCGGTGAATATCTGCTGGCAAACGAGCCTTCACTCGTGGCCAAGTTCAACGTCATCAAGGGCTTCCTGAACCTCACCATTGCTTCGTCGGCATGGATCGAGCTACTCAACGGCATTCAGGCTGATCCGCACTACGGATTGACTGAAGCTACAGATCAGTCGCCGCTGGTGATGATCGAGTATTCGTCGCCCAACACCAACAAGCCTCTCCACTTGGGGCACGTGCGCAACAACCTGTTGGGTAACGCCTTGGCCAACATCATTGCCGCCAATGGCAACCGTGTGGTGAAGACCAACATCGTGAACGACCGCGGTATTCACATCTGCAAGTCCATGCTGGCTTGGCTGAAGTATGGCAACGGTGAGACGCCCGAGTCGAGTGGCAAGAAGGGCGACCACCTCATCGGCGACTACTACGTAGCTTTCGACAAACATTTCAAGGCTGAAGTGAAGGAGTTGATGGCCAAGTATCAGGCCGAAGGCATGAACGAGGAAGAAGCCAAGGCTAAGGCAGAAGCCGAATCGCCCCTGATGAAGGAAGCCCGCGAGATGCTCGTGAAGTGGGAGGCTGGTGACCCTGAGGTACGTGCCCTGTGGCAAAAGATGAACGACTGGGTATATGCCGGCTTCGACGATACCTACAAGATGATGGGCGTCAGCTTCGACAAGATATACTACGAATCGAACACATACTTGGAAGGCAAGAAGAAAGTGCTCGAAGGACTGGAGAAGGGTCTCTTCTACCGCAAGGAAGACGGCTCCGTGTGGGCCGACCTGACGGGCGAAGGCCTCGACCACAAGCTGTTGCTCCGTGCCGACGGTACGTCGGTCTACATGACGCAGGACATCGGTACGGCCGAACAGCGTTTCTCCGACTATCCCATCGACAAGATGATCTACGTGGTGGGCAACGAGCAGAACTATCACTTCCAGGTGCTGTCCATCCTGCTCGACCGTCTGGGCTTTGAGTGGGGCAAGAGCTTGGTACACTTCTCCTATGGTATGGTGGAACTGCCCGAAGGCAAGATGAAGAGCCGTGAGGGTACGGTAGTCGATGCCGACGATCTGATGGAGGAGATGATCAACACCGCCAAGGAAACCAGTGGTGAGCTGGGCAAGCTGGACGGTCTGACGCAGGCCGAGGCCGATGACATCGCCCGCATCGTAGGTTTGGGTGCGCTGAAGTATTTCATTCTGAAGGTAGATGCCCGCAAGAACATGACGTTCAACCCCAAGGAATCCATCGACTTCAACGGCAATACCGGTCCTTTCATCCAATATACTTACGCCCGCATCCAGTCCGTCCTGCGCAAGGCGGCCGAAGCAGGCATCGTTATCCCCGAGCAGCTTCATTCGGGCATTGAGCTGAGCACGAAGGAAGAAGGTTTGATTCAGATGCTGGCCGACTTTGCCGGCGTGGTGAAGCAGGCAGGCGAGGACTACAGTCCTTCAGGCATTGCCAACTATTGCTACGACCTGGTGAAGGAGTACAACCAGTTCTACCACGACTTCAGCATCCTGCGCGAGGAAAATGCCGATGTCAAGGTGTTCCGTCTCGCCCTGTCGCGCGAGGTGGGCAAGGTAGTCCGTCTGGGCATGGGACTGCTGGGCATCGAAGTTCCCGAACGTATGTAAGCCGTAGTGCTTATTTGATATAGTTTTCAGCAGGGGAGCGCATCGTGTGGGTGCGCTCCCTTTTTTGGTACATTCGATATTCGTGTTTTCTAACTGCTTGTGCTTACTATGCGCTGGGAGATAAGTGATTGGCATGGATAGCGTTTGGTTTGTTTTAGGATCGTTATAGTGAATTGTTGGAGATATAAGTTTTCGGCAAGGATCTATGGAAGCTTTTCTTTTTACAAAATAAAAATATAATAAAAAGTTGTATATTGAAAAAAAAGTGATATTTTTGCGGTCGTGAGGATTGTATATTCCTTTGCATTCAGTCTTTTTTTTCTTCTGGTCTCACGGATAAAATTCAATGCTCGCAGACTTAATCTTAAATGCTAACTAATAAAAAAAGTTACGTTATGAAGCACTTTTGGACTTATTCCCTATGTTTGGCGATGTTTTTGTTGGTTGTCGGTTGCGGTAGCGATAAAGATGAGCTGTTGCCCGAACCTGAACCAACGCCCTCTGGAGCGAGTATTGAATTTGAAGGTGGGAACCCGCCAACGATTGTTGTCAGTAGCGAAGGTGGTATCTCAACGCTGACCTTTACGGCTACTGGGGCATGGACGGCGGAAGTGAATGCCGTGACCCGTGCTGTGGACTGGATTAGCGTGTCGCCCACCAGTGGAGGTCCTAGTAAAGTGGACTTGCAAATTAAGATTCAGCCTAATGAGACTTATGAAGAACGCAATGCAGCTATTACGTTACGTTGTGGGTCCACGACCAAAACTGTCACCGTTACTCAGAAACAGAAAGACGCCCTGCTCGTCACCTCCAACAAGGTGGAACTGGACGTTGCAGGAGGTGAGTTTGCTATCGAAGTTCAGGCTAATGTCAGTATATCTGTAGAGATGGAAGAAACCGCTCGGTCGTGGATATCCTCTGTCGCTACACGCGGATTGAATGTCTCAACTCTTCGCTTCACAGCCAAGGAAAATGAAGATATTCAGCCGCGTCAGGCAGTTATCACAATCAAGGGTGGCGACCTTGTTGAAGAAGTTACAGTTTATCAGGTAGGTAGCGGACCTGCCATAGTCCTCTCACAAAAAGAGTACACTGTATCTAGTGTAGGTGAAATCATTACCGTGGAATTGAAGAGTAATACGGCTTATAAGGTGATGATGCCCGATGTAAATTGGGTCAATGAGGTTGATACTCGCGCTTTCTCTGCTTATACACATTATTATAGGGTGGCTCCCAATGACACCTATGACACTCGTACTGCTGAAATTGTTTTTGTGGACGAGGTAAACGGCCTCAAGGAGGCTGTAACTATCACGCAGATGCAGCAAGATGCCATTGTGGTGGCGAAGGAAGATTATATTGTTCCAGCCACAGGTGGCCCTCTCGATTTTTCTGTCAATACTAATGTTGACTTTTCTGTGGAGACTTCCGCCAGTTGGATTCGGCAGGTCGATACACGCGGATTGGTAGAGAAACCGTTGCATTTCATTATTGCTGAAAACATAGCCGAGACTCTACGTGAAGGTGTGATAACTCTCCGCTCGGGTGAACTGGAACAGGAGATTAAGGTGACACAAGAAGGCAAGACTGAGACTCCGTTGCTTGTGTTGAGTCAAACGGCATACACCGTAAAAAGTGCGGGGGAAACCATCACTGTAGAACTGCAGACCAATGTGGATTACGAAATTAACATCAATGCTGATTGGGTGACTGAGGTACAGACACGCGCCCTTTCTTCGTACACTCATAGCTTTGCTGTAGCATCCAATGAAACTTATGACAACCGCACTGTAGAGATCGTTTTCGTGAATGAAGAAAAAGACATCAGGGAGAAAGTTGTCATTACGCAGATGCAGCAAGATGTTATCGTGGTGGCGGAGAAAGACTACATTGTTTCAGCTGCAGGTGGCTCTCTTGATTTTTCTGTCAATGCCAATGTTGATTTCTCTGTGGATACTTCTGTAGACTGGATTCGGCAGGCCGATACACGCGGATTGGTAGAGAAACCGTTGCATTTCATCATTACTGAAAATACAGCCGAGACCCTACGTGAAGGTGTGATAACTCTCCGCTCGGGTGAACTGGAACAGGAGATTAAGGTGACACAAGAAGGCAAGGCTGAGATTCCGTTGCTTGTGTTGGGGCAAACGGCATATACCGTAAAAAGTGCGGGGGAAACCATTACTGTAGAACTGCAAACTAATGTGGATTACGAGATCCGTATCTTTGCCGACTGGGTAGCTGAGGTACAGACACGCTCTTTCTCTTCGCATGTACATACTTTTACCGTGGCAGCCAATGGAATTTACGATAGTCGCACTGCAGAGATACTTTTCGTAAATGAAGAAAAAGGTATCAGCGAGAAGGTTACCATCACGCAGGCGCAGCAGGATGCCATTGTGGTAGAGCAGTCTGAATATATCGTAGACGCCGAAGGTGGCACGGTCGAAATCGAAGTGTTTTCCAATGTGAATTTTACCGTGCAGATTGGTGATACTTGGATAGAGCAAGTGACCGGCACGCGTGCATTGTCGTCCCGCATATTGAAGTTCATGGTCGGTGAGAATGCTGGCGACGAAAGCCGGACGGGAGCGATCGTTCTGAAATACGATGACATTGTTGTTCCTATTACGATTGTTCAGAAAGCACCGTCTTCTACTTTCACTGGTGGGGGCATCGATGATATACCTGTAATTCCATTATAAATAGAAAGGAGATTGTTATGAAGAAGATTTTATATATATGCATGAGTCTTTTGACGTCCGTACTCGTGTCGGGCTGTATGGCCGACGAAGATTGGGGCGGAATGACCAAAGAGGTGAAGGTGGTCGGAGGTTTTGCACCCCAGACCCGCACGATGGCCCAAGACTATGGGACTTCCGTTCATATGACCTGGGAGGAGCAAGACGAGATTTACCTGCTCACAGAGCAGCAGTCTGCATTGAAATATGTGGCTCAGGCAGACGGCGCGACCACTACTTTCGCACCGGCCTCTGCCGATCGGCGCCTGAATGCGCAAGAGGGCGATATTGTCTATGCGTCTTATCCTTACGTGTACTTGCAAGAAGACTACACGGTCGAAGGCGAGGACGAATCCACTGTCTACATGCCCTACATAAATTCCCAATACTATTCCGATGGCATGGGCAAGTATGACTTTGTCTATGCCAAAGGCAACGTGACAGACAACACCTGCACTTTGCAGTTCAAGCATGCTTTTACTTTCCTGAAAGTGAGGGTACAGGCCGGCTTGCTGCAACCATCAGCCGACGGGGAAAACAGGCGTCAGTTCCTCGTGCGGTCTACCGAGCCCTTGTCCTATTTTGTCTATTCTTCCAAGTTCAGCGTGAAGCAAGAGAGGATGCTGTTGGATCAAGTGTATAAAGAAATCCTTTATATCGTGGACAAGCCGGGTATCACGGACGACGAGTACGTCGACTGCTACATTGCCATGCTTCCTCAGTCAGAAGGTGCCGTCATCACGATAGAGGACGATGCTTCAAGAACGACCCTGTTTGAGAGCAAAACTCTGCCGGCAGGCGGACTGCGGAGCGGACACATGTATTCGCTCAATGCAAACGGCGAGTTAGAACCGACACAGGACGAGCGCGAAGCGCTGATAGCTTTCTATCAGGCTGCCAATGGCGACCAATGGACGGACCACACTAACTGGTGCAGCGACAAGCCGCTGAGCGAGTGGTATGGTGTCGAGGTTGATTACGAGAATAAGGTAAGCGGTTTACTTTTGTATAACAACAACTTGTCCGGCACTCTGTCCGAGATGCTAAATCCTTTGTATTCGCTGAGCAATCTGTGGACCTTACATTTACAAGGTAATTCCAACATCACAGGCACTATTCCTACTGAAATCAAGAATCTGAAAAATCTGGGATTTTTGCATTTAGAGTCTGATAATTTAGAAGGGAGCATTCCTGAAGAAATCGGTGAATTGACTAAGTTGTATTATTTAGGGTTAAGTGGAGATTATTACAAAAGGACTCCGGGCCTTTCTGGCGAACTGCCTGAGAGTATGGCTAATCTGGTTAATCTTCAATCTTTATATCTGGATCATAATAGTTTTACTGGGGAAGTTTCCTTTATAGCTCAACTTCCCAAGGTTTATACTGTGAACTTAAATGCCAATTTCTTTACTGGTAATTTGCCGGAAATAAGTAGTGATGAACTTTGTTACTTCGAAGCTTCTGATAATCAGTTCTCTGGCAGCATTCCCGAATCGCATGGAAAATTTGCTGAGAAGTCTACTAATGGTGTATATATAAACTATGATATAAAGAACAATAACCTATCCGGCAGTATTCCCCAGGCCTTGCGGAAAAATCAATTCCTCAAATACAACTGGCACCAGATTCTGCTCCAAAACGATGGTTATGGATTTGATAGAGTGGATATTCCTGCTCCCGATAACCGCGTGCAGTGTTACGACGGTACGACCTTGGACTTGGCTGCGGAATACGCCAAGAATGAATACACATTTATTTTGCGATGGGATCCCGGTTGTCCGTTTTCCGCTCCCTATCCGGAGAAAGTGGCCACCTTGTATCGCAAGTACAAAGATAAGGGATTGGGTGTAGTGGGTACCACGCTTTCCGAATATCCTCTTAACGATCTTATCGGATTCACCAATTTTTTGCCGGATGTTCCTTTCTTCTGTGAAAGCAAGGTAGAAGGATTTCATAATCGGTCCGCCTGGTTGTTTGGATTCAACTTCTATCCTCTGCTGACGCTGGTGGACAAGCAAGGCCACATCATCGCCTTCGGAAGTGCTTCTGATGGGCAGAACAATTATATCAACATTCCCCAGCATCGTCCCGACCGTGATGAAATTTTCGATGAAATAGCCCGTCTTTTTGGCGATTCCGGTTTCGATCCGGGTGATGGCGAATACACCTCTACAGATTACAGCCGTGACGGTGAAGTGGTCGTCCTGCAACAAGCCACTGAAGGATTGGGCATCGACCTCGTATTCATGGGCGAAGGTTTTGTGGACAGAGATATGGGTGATGGAGGTAAGTACGAGCAGGTGATGAAGGATGCTATGGAGCAGTTTTTCGCCTACGAGCCTTACACCACCTTCCGCAATCGCTTCAACGTCTATGCCGTGAAAGTCATCTCGCCCAATGAGACCTTTTTAGAAGGGGCCCAGCATCGCATCAACGAAGACTACCGAGTAGCCTTTGAATATGCACAGAAGGCTAGTAACCAAAAGCAGATGATGGTGGCCGTCATTTACAATAGCACAAATGCAGGGCGCAGTTATTGCCAATTTTGGGGAGACGGTACGTTTGTCGGTTTCATGATGGAAGGAGTGAACGAGGTGCTCAATCATGAGATAGGCGGTCATGGTTTTGGTAGGTTACTTGATGAGTATGTGGAGTGGGGTTACGAGAATCTTACTTTGCCGCAGGAAGAGAAAGAGGGAATGGATTTTTGGTGGAATACTTACAGCTGGGGAGCCAATGTGGATTGGCAGAGCGATCCTACTTTCGTCAAGTGGGCACACTTCTTGCAAGACAGCCGCTACACAGGCGAGGCTCTCGGCCTTTACGAAGGCGCTTATCTCTATGGTCATGGTGCTTATCGTTCCACGGAGAATAGTATGATGCGCTACAACGACTCGCCCTTCAATGCCCCTAGTCGTGAGCACATCTACAAACACATCATGGAGATGAGCGAAGGTAGTGGCTGGACCTACGATTACGAAGAGTTTGTGACTTATGATGCCGTGAATCGCAACTACATCACTACCCGTGCCTTGAACACGCCTGCTTCGCTCCAGCAGATTGCAAAGTGGAAGAAGAGTCATCGTCCGCCTGTTTTCATGAAAGGCTCGTGGCGTGACGCTATGAAGTAAGGTCATGAGGATGAATTCTAAGTCCTCTCCCAACAAAATCTTTTAAATCTTGCCCAAGTTTACGAACATTAGCGTATTCTTGGGCAAGTTTGTATATATACATAACAATTCGTCAGAAGTCCTGACGGCTTCCTATATATAACGTGGGTTTGATATAAAGTTCGTTCTTTTCAAAAAAGCAGTATGCTGCATTTAGACTCTGGAAACATAGCGGTAATCGTTTAAATGTTATAACTCAGTACTATAAAATTAATGATTTTATCACTATGTTTCTAATTATCAGCAAGATGTATCTATTTTTATTCCGAACTTACGTTAATTATATCTTCTTTATATGCCATCTTACTTTTTAGAAGGTGTGTCAAAACTTAGTTAGAGTATCTGACTCCCCTCCTTCCTGAAGGAGGAGAGTTTTAGATGCCTTTGTTTTAACATCCTCTTTTTATAGTTTCTGTCAGATACCTTCTATGATATAGTCTTGTTCTTGGGAGAAGGGTTTCAGCGTATGCGTCCATTTCTTTCCGTCGGAAGAAACCAATCGCAGGGACTGGATGTCCTCCTTTTTGTCGGTTTTGAACATGAGGAAACCGTCCTTGTCCGTCGTTCCTTTGTATTGTTGGTTGGCATAGATCTTTATGTTTCCCGTTTCGGGGCGGGAAGGGCTGGATTTGACCATCAGGATGAAGCCTCTTTCATTGTCCTCCAGTTCGAGCCAGCTGACCTCTTGGCGGGTTGTACAAGTGTCGGTAGGTTGGCTTTGGAAAGCGGAGAGGGCGGAGAGGGATGCGTCTGTTATGGTGGAGGTAAATGTGAATTTCCCGTTTCTGATTTGTGCGCTCTCGGGAGCGATGCCGAGTGTCTGTAGCAAAGAGTCACGCTTGGCTTTGGGAAGCATGGGGAGAAAGATGCGTTTCCCGTTAGGGAACTCGGCGCTTTGGCTGCCAAAGGGTTGTGCCTTTCGTTGGTTGGCGTGGATTCTGTCCACATAAATCAGGTATTCGTAGTTCAGGATATGGCCCTTGCGGTAGTATTCGGTTACGAACGGCAGGTATTTGAATTGGGTTTGCGAATCGGCATGTTGCAGCACCATGAAGCAGGCTCTCCAGCTGCTGTCCGACAGGCCTTCAAGCCGGCCGTTGATGATGGAATCGACGATGGGCAGGACTATCGACTGGTTGATGGAGTCGGTTCTGTCCCATTGGCGCAAATAGGCCTCCTTTTCTTTCGGGTCATGGCTTTGATTGTAATCGCGTCTCACTTTCTGGTCGTTGTGTAAGACTACTTTGAGCAGCGAGTCGATTGTGACTGCATTTCTTTGTTCTTGAGCCTTGGACGGATGGGAGCAAAAGGCAAAAAAGATCAATAGAAGCAAAGTGTTTATGAATTGTTTCATGACAGAATTATTTTTCATTACTACAAATGTACAGAAATAAGCAAATACCTGCAAGGGCTTGAAGGCTTAATAATATCCCTCTTTACGCTACTCAAGTTCATAGTTAGCCTGCTCAAGTCCATAGTTAGCGTCGTAAAGTAGGCTTTGGCATTTTCTTTTCCGGCAATCGTTTTCGGTAAAACATCGTTTTCTCGTGTGTAAAGCATTGCTTTTTATGGGAGAAAACATCGTTTTCTTAAAGGAATTTCATGAAAGGGTGAAGGGGGTACAGACTTCTTGTGTTTCCTTTCAAATTGGTTTCATGCTTTCACGAGAGTATAAGTTTCTGTTTTACAGTGGATAATTGTGAAAGATAATCCTTCACACCTGTGAAGGATATTTTTCGTGTGACACCTTGACACCCTATATTTATAAAATCCACGCGCGCGCGGGCGAGAGTGACTGTTAATTCTAATTTAACATTAACAGTTGAGTAGTGAATTTGTTATCTATATAATAAAAGTTTGTTTTTGGCGTGACAAGGTGTCACACCCTTGTTGAAATTGTCTATTTGGATGATTCCTTGTGGCTGGTTCTCAGCATTTTGCGATTTTTTTCAAAGAAATCTTCAAAAATAGGATTAGGTTTTTCTCTCCTGTCCGTCTTTATAACAGAACGAAATCTGAAATTATGCAGAAACAAGACCCCATAGAAGAAGCACGGCGCCATCCGTTGGTATCCTACTTCAAGTCTCGGGAAAAGGAAGTGCCCGAGGAAGAGATTGACCGACGCTGGAACGATTTGGCTCGCCGCTTGCAGCGTGAATCCGCTCCCCGTCGGAGTAAGGTGTGGCGCTTGTATGCCGAAGTGGCTTGTGCGGCTGCTTTGTTGGCGGGTGTGCTTTGGGGTGGAAAACTCTATATGGACCGTCAGTCCCATTCTTTGGAACAGGCTATTGCCCAGCTCGACCAGTGTTCCATCGATACGGCCAGTCAGGTGCTGCTTATCACTCATGCCGAACAGCGTATTGAGGCCGGTAAGGATGCCCGCATTGCCTATTCGGAGAAAGGTAAGGTTTCGGTGAACCAGCGCCAGGTGGAAGAGGCTCCACAGAAGTTGGAATACAACCAGCTGATTGTGCCTAAAGGCAAGTCGTCCCAGCTATTGCTGGCCGATGGAACTTCGTTGTATGTCAATGCCGGTACGAAAGTGGTCTATCCAAGCGTATTTGCAGGCAAGACCCGTGAAATCTATGTGGACGGCGAAATCTACATCGACGTCAAGAAGAATACAGAGCAGCCGTTTATTGTCAAAACTCCCGGCTTCGATATCCGTGTGACGGGTACAGCCTTCAACGTGAATGCCTATAAGTCGATGAGCGAGTCGGAAGTGGTGCTGGTGCGTGGCTCCATCATTGTGACCGACCATGCCGAGCGTGAAACAGCTGTGAAACCCAATGAACTTCTTCGCCTGACCGACGGTGTGGCCCGTTCCAAACGTCAGGTCGATGCTTCTGAATATACAGCTTGGACACAAGGATATTTCCCTTTGCAGGGACGCAGCATGGAAAGCATTCTTCAGCGTCTGTCGTTCTATTACGGTTGCGACCTGACTTGTGATCCTTCTGTCAAAGACTTGTCGCTACAGGGTACCATTGATATGAGCGTTCCCCTTCCCAAGGTGCTCGAACGAATTGCGAAAATACATCCCATCGGCATTCGCCAGACGACCGATGGTTACCATTTGTTTATAACCCCAAATACTAATTTTTAAAAAACACGGACTGCCTATGAGAAAGGAAATATGAAATGCACACATCTGACAGGAGAAACCCAAGGTTTGGTTCTGTCTATTTCATCTTATACAAAAACATTTTATTAACCCTTATGGCAGAGGTATCACTCCATAAAAAAGCCCGGACAACCCCCATTGTCCGAGCCCTTAGAGTGTGATACTTAGCTGTAAGTATCTAATCAATCATGCAAAAATATGGATTTTTCTGTAAGAAAACAACTGATTTCAGCAATGTTAGTATTTTTTGCATTGCTTTTCCCGCTAGCACTTCCTGCTGCGGAACAATATAACAAGAACTTTTCATTCGAGCTGCGCGACGTCACTGTCAAAGATATATTCCGTTACATCGAGCAGAACAGTGAATACGTTTTCCTCTATGCTTCCAATAAGAACTTGTCGAAGAAGGTCAATGTGGATGTACGCAACAAGACCGTCCGTGAAATTTTGGACGAGGTATTGGAGCATACCGGTCTGGTCTATGAGATTGACGGGAAGCAGGTTATTGTAAAGGAACGTAAGACAAATGTACGAGCTGCGTTGCAACAACAGCAGAAAGGTAAAACGGTGAAAGGTCAGGTACGCGACAAGACGGGCGAAACCATTATTGGTGCCAATGTTGTGGTAGACGGTACAACCAATGGTGTGATGACCGATATTGACGGACGTTTTGAGTTAACGGATGTACCTGAGGATGGAAAAATAAAAGTAACTTTTGTAGGTTATAAAGCACAAGTCATTTCAGTAAAAGGTAAAAAGGAACTAAATATAGTGTTGGAAGAAGATACCGAGATGTTGAGTGAGGTCGTTGTTGTGGGTTATGGTAGCCAAAAGAAAGAAAGTCTGGTCGGTTCGGTTCAGATGGTAAAGCCGGAACAACTGAAAGTACCGAGCTCCAATCTGTCTTCCGGATTTGCAGGTCGTCTGGCTGGTGTGGTAGCTGTGCAACGTTCAGGTGAGCCAGGTGCTGATGGAGCGGACTTTTGGATACGTGGTGTGTCAACGTTCAGTGGTGTGACGTCTCCTTTGATTGTAATAGATGGTGTTGAGGCTTCTTCGGGAGACTTGAATGCTTTGGATCCGGAAGTCATCGAAGGTTTTTCTATCTTGAAAGATGCTACTGCCACAGCGCTTTATGGTTCGCGTGGTGCCAATGGCGTGATGATTGTAACGACTAAGAGCGGCCGGAATCAGGAAAAAGCCACTATCAATTTCCGTTTGGAGAATACTTATAATACCCCAATCCAAGTTCCTGAATTTGTGGATGGTGTACGTTATATGGAAATGTATAATGAGGCAGTAACTACTCGTGGAACTGGAGAAGTGCTCTATCCGCAAAGTAAGATAGACGGAACACGGGCTGGTCTTGATCCGTATGCATTTCCCAATGTAGATTGGTACGATGAATTGTTCCGTAAAGGAGCTATGAATCAGAATCTTAATTTTAATATCCGTGGAGGTAGTCAACGAATCGACTATTTTAGCAGTGTGTCTATTAATCATGATAGTGGTGTGTTGAAGAATAATAATGACTTCTCGTATGACAATAATATCAATATCATGCGTTATGTTTTCCAAAATAACATCAATGCCCATTTGAGCAAAACGAGTACACTGTCTTTACGTCTGAATGTTCAGTTGCGTGATTATAACGGCCCCCATAGTAGCGCTAGTGAGGTATATGGTATGGTTATGGAAGCTAATCCTGTTGATTTTCCTGTCCGCTGGCCCTCTGATCCTACTATGGACTATATCCTTTGGGGTGGTAAATCTGGTGGATCTTACAATAATGGTTTTCGAAATCCGTATGCAGAAATGGCTCGTGGGTATAAGTCGCAATTTGAGAGTACGGTAGTATCCAATTTGAAGTTTGACCAGAAGCTTGATTTCATCACTCCTGGCTTGTCTGCCAATGTTTTGTTCTCGTTCAAGAACTGGTCGCAAACGCAGACTACACGTTCGGGTGGTTACAACCAATTCGAAGTAGATAAGTATCAGTATGATGATGCCGGTAATTATACGGGCTATACACTTCGGCGTGTAGGTAAGGAGCAAGATCCTACATTGAGTACGAGTAGTAGTTCTACTGGAGACCGTCGTATCTATTTGCAGGCTATGATTAATTATGATCGTACATTTGGAAGCAAACATAATGTGAATGCTATGTTGCTTTATAATCAGGATCAGTATAATGTGAATAATCCGGGAGATCTGATTGCATCTTTGCCACAGCGTAAGCAAGGATTGGCCGGTCGTTTGACTTATAGTTACGATTATCGTTATTTGGCAGAATTTAATTTTGGTTACAATGGTTCGGAAAATTTTGCGGAAGGACATCGTTTTGGTTTTTTCCCGTCATTAGCCTTGGGTTACACCATCAGTCGTGAAAAGTGGTTTGAACCATTGAATGATGTTATTACCAACTTGAAGATTCGAGGTTCTTGGGGATTGGTAGGTAACGATCAGATTGGAGCGGAACGCTATATTTATATGTCAAACATCGAATTGCAGAATAGTGATCTTGGTTTTACGACAGGTCGAGATCAGAATACTACTTATTGGGGCCCCAAGTATTTGCGCTATCCTAATCCAAATATTACTTGGGAAGTTGGTAACAAATTCAATCTCGGTATGGATTTGACGCTGTTTAATGATTTCAATTTGACTTTTGATATATTCAAAGAGGTTCGGCATGATATCTTTATGGAACGTCAAAGTATTCCGGATTTTATAGGAACTTCACCATCGGATATGTGGATGAATCTCTCAACCAAATTGTATGGTAATTTAGGTAAGGTTGAAAACAAAGGATTGGACTTCTCCATTGATTATAACCATGTGTTCAATAAGGATTTTTCCATGTCGTTTAAAGGTACATTTACTTATGCAGCCAATAAGGTGCTGGAATATGATGAGCCCGATTATCAAACATATCCTAATTTATCCCGTGTAGGTCATTCTATTAATCAGCCTCTATTGTATATAGCTGAACGTTTGTTTATAGACGATGAAGAGGTCGCTCATAGTCCCAAGCAGAATTTGGGAGGTTTTGTGCAGGCCGGTGATATCAAGTATAAGGATATTCCAAATGCTGAAGGTGTATGTGATGGTGTGATTGATGCAAATGACCGTGTTTATACTGGCCATCCTACAGTGCCGGAAATTGTTTATGGTTTTGGGCCTTCTTTCCAATATAAGAAATGGGATTTCTCCTGTTTCTTCCAGGGAGCAGCCCGGACTTCTATAGTTGTAGGTGATATTCATCCCTTTGGAACGGATGGTTTGCGCAATGTTCAGACGTTTATTGCAGATGATTATTGGAGTGAATCCAATCAAAATATCTATGCGGCTTATCCTCGTTTGAGTAAGCAGTATAATCAGAATAATACGGTAGCTTCTACGTATTGGTTGCGTAATGGTGCTTTTCTGAAACTGAAGGATATCGAATTGGGTTATTCGTTTAAAATGTTCCGTGTTTATTTGCGTGGCTCCAATTTGTTGACCTTCTCTCCGTTCGATTTGTGGGATCCGGAACAAGGTAATGGTAACGGCTTGTTCTATCCTACTCAAAAGAGTTTTAATGTAGGAATTCAATTCTCTTTAAATAAATAAGATAAGCTATGAAGAAAAATTATATTATTGTTTTTATTTTGTCAATGTTACTGGGATTTACTTCTTGTAACTATTTGGATGTGGTACCCGATGAAAGACCGACGGAAGAAGATGCTTTCAAGGATAAATATGCAGCAGAACGGTATTTGTATTCTTGTTATGCTTTTATGCCTCAGGAAAGACAGATAGACAATATTGTAAATCATGGACAGACCGTCTCTTCTACCAAAAATGAGGCAACTCATATCTTGTTGGGGAATATTTCGGCGGCCAATCTGGGTCATCTTCAATATTGGTCCAGAATGTATGGAGCCTTCAGGCGGTGCTATACTTTTTTGGATAATGTAGATGCAGTTCCTCGTCTGGAGGAAGAAACAAAACTTGTTTATAAGGCTGAAGCTCAATTCCTGTTGGCTTATTATGGCTTTTATTTGATGAAGTCTTACGGGCCTTTTATTATTCCGGATGGTGTGTATGATTACAATATGTCTTCAGAGGATTATCCTAAACGAGCAAAATTTGATGATTGTGTGCAATGGATTTTGGACCGGTTGGATGAGGCTTATCCCAATTTGTTGGATGCACAGTCTGTTTCTGCTCAGGGGCGTGCAACGAAGGTGATAGCCGATGCTTTACGTTCGCGTGTGTTGTTGTATGCCGCTTCTCCTTTGTTTAATGGGAATAAGACTTTTTTTCAGAATACTTTGCTTGATCCTGAAACGGGTGAACCATTGATGCCTTTGGAATATGATGAGAATAAATGGAAAAAGGCGTTGGATGCCAGCGAAGTTGCAATTAAGAGCGCATTGGATGCAGGTTTTGAGTTATATAAAGGCGATGATCGTAGTAGTGATCTGCCTTATCCCGAAGATCAGACGGAATACGCTTTGCGCATGACATTTGTGGATCGTGAGAATAAGGAGGTCATTTTCTGGGATGCTCGTGAGGAAGGGTATTATGATTGGCAGAATGAATCTACTCCTCGAGATCCGGCACAGGGTGATCCATCGTGGAATAACAATGGCCCGTCGTTGGAATCAGTTGAAATGTTTTATTCCGAGAATGGTTTGCCGATTGATGAGGATCCGGCTTATTTCCCGGAAGGTGACTGGTTCAAGTTGGGTGAATATGATGGTGAACCTACCAGCAATCTGCATTTGAAACGTGAACCCCGTTTTTATGCTTGGATTGCTTTTCATAACAGTTGGTATGAGATGCAGCGGAATGACCAAAGCCGGATCCGTGTAAAGTTTAGAAAGGACGATGAACAAGGTGTGGGAAACCGTTCGCGTAATTTTTCAAAATCAGGTTATTTGGCTAAAAAAGGTGTAGGCCTTGCTTATAGTACGCGCAATGGCTTTACGAAATATCCTTGGCCCTTGATTCGTTTGGCCGAGCTTTATCTGAATGCAGCTGAAGCTGCCATTGAATCAGGTGATTTGGATAAAGGCAAGGAGTATTTGAATGTAGTCCGTCAACGTGCGGGTATACCGGATGTTGAAGAGTCTTGGAAAGGTATTGCGACCTTGGATAAAGACAAGTTACGGGAGATTGTACATCAAGAACGTAATATTGAACTTTTTTTGGAAGGACATTATCGTTGGGACATGAACCGCTGGCTGGAATCGGAAGCAGCCATGAATCATAATCCTCATGGTTTGAACATTTATGGAGAAGATGACGAGAGTTTTTCTCAACCTGTAGAGATTTCTATGCGTTGGGCGTTTGCTAGTCCTGCCAACTATTTGTTGCCAATTGAAACTAGTGAATTGAATATGAATTCGCGTTTGGTACAAAATCCTGGTTATTAACCTTAAAAGTGTGATTTTATGAAGAAACTGATATTTTATTTGTGTTTATGTATCGGATTGTGTGTCTCTTGTAGTAAGGATGACTCTATTGATTATACATTTCAGGTTGTTAATTTAACAGCGGAAGCTCGTGAGGGGGCCATTAAGCTCAATTGGGAACTCCCTCAAGATTCAAATCTGTTATATGTGAGGATAGATTATTATAATATCCGACAGAAGAAGGATTATGTTGTGAATAAGAGTGTTTTTGCAGATTCTTTGGTCATAGATGGCCTTTTGGCACGTGATGGAGCTTATACATTCCGGTTGACAGCTGTTGATGCGGATGGACATCAGAGTGCTTTGTCTGCAGAAGTTTCTTGTACTTGTCTTCCAGTACAGCCTGTGATTACGACTTCGCAAAAGGAAGTTGATGCTGATATGGTTCATTATGAAACCAATGCCCAGGAACCATCTGAAGGACCGTTAGGTGACTTGTTTGATGGGAATAATGATACATTTTTTCATACTCCATGGACTTTTAATGCTCCTTGGCCACAATGGGTAGAGGTAGAAGTTTCCCAACCGGTGAATGGAGCAATGTTCTACACAATTAATCGTGGAAATGGTTCTGGACGTCCTGGTTATGTAGAAATCTTGGCTAGTAATGATCGTGAGACATGGACTAAACTATATGAATTCTCTGGGACAGATGATATTCCAGAAACTAATCAAGGCCGATATGATAGTCCGCTAATTTATGATTTGGAAACACATTATAAGTATTTCCGTTATAATGCGACGGAGGGTAATGCAGGTAATGCTTTTTGGAATATGGCTGAAATGGCTTGGACTTTCTATGAAGTGACTCAAACTATTTACGATCCTGAGAATGAAACGGATTGACATGTTGTAGGACTTCATCTATTTTGTATACAACAGGCAGGGCTTTGTTGAGATTCTCTGCCTGTTTTGTTAAATTCTGTTTGTGTTTATTGATTATATCATGAGCGACAATGAAAAAATATATTTGTGTAAGCCTGTTTTGCCTGTTTTTCTCGGCATTAGGCTGTGAAGATAAGACTGCAGCAGAACCTGTTTTATCTTTGTCAGAAACTTCATTAAGTTGTACGCAAGAAGCGGCTCAATATGAAGTGGAAGTGGCAAGTAATGTCGAGTGGAAAGCTTCGGTTCCTGGTGATGCGTCTTGGTGTGTTGCCAGTAACTTGGGTGATAAACTTTTGGTGGATTTGGAAGCGAATACCGGATTGGAGATGCGCCAGACCGAAATTACAGTTACTGCCGGCCCTTTGGTTGAAAAGGTAGAAGTGAAGCAATTGGGAGAGAATCCGGATATCTTGTTTGACAAAAAACGACAAGACCTGTCTTATGGCGATACCTTGGTTACTGTAAAGATATTGAGTAATGTGGATTATGAAGTATCTGTTCCTGATGGGGTCGACTGGATTGCTTCTCTGCCTGATACCCGTACAATGTCGGAAAGCACTTGCAGATTTCAGATTACTGAAAATGAATCTGATTCAGTCCGTTATGCTTCTGTGTCATTCCATTCGGCTGATGGTAAGGTTGAACGAAAGCTGATGTTCAGGCAAGACTTTCGTAATAAAGATTATGTACCGGGAGACCCTTCTGAATTGGGAGATATTCTGATAGCAGTGGAAAGCGGAGAGGCAAATCAAAGCAATTCGCAAGAAGAAAGTATAGAAATGTCTTTTGATGGAACGACTTCTACCTGGTATCATTCTCCTTGGTATAGTACCTCTTTCCCGGTTGAATTGACGTATTCTTTCGCTACGCCACAAGTTGTGGATTATTTAGTCTATAAGCCTCGTGGATCGGGTGCGAATGGAAATTTTGATGAGTTCGATTTGTTGGTGTCTACAACGAAGAATACAAGTTATACCAAGGTTGGTTCCTACAGGTTGGGAGGAACGACACAAGTATCGAAAATTGTGTTTGATACACCTTTGGAAGGTGTTACTTCTTTCCGATTTTCCGTAAATAGTGCCATCGGTGATGTGGTGAGTTGTGGTGAAATGGAATTTTATCGAAAGGCGGCTCCTATTGCCGGTTTGGAAGAAGTATTTGCCGATGAACTTTATTCCGAATTGAAGCCGGATGTTGATCAGCGGAAAATTGATGGTATAGAAAATACCTTTTTCCGTAGCATAGCCCAGAGTCTTTTTGATAAAACGTACGATTTGAAATATCGTGTGCAGGAATATGAACCCTATCGGGAATTGGATGATTTGGCTGCTGAAATGAAAACGAGCGGCTATAATCCGTTTGAAAATCCTACCGGGATTTACTTTTCCGATGGTGAAGAGGCTATCGTTATTGTCGGTGATATGCAAGGTGAATCTTTGTCACTCAAAGTATATGATTTTGACGGTACCCGACAAGGATTGCCAACGCCGGAGCCCACATCTTATCCACTGGAACGCGGGATCAACAAGTTGCGTATATCTCACGGCGGTTTAGCCTATATGGATTATTACACATCTCGCTGGGAAACCGCTCCTCGTCTCAAAGTACATATCGCTTCAGGTAAGGTAAATGGCTATTTCGACAAGAAACGTGATTCGTCTGCCGATTGGAAGCAGATCTTGAATAGTGCTACCTATGGTTGTTTGGATATAAAAGGAGATTATATTAATCTTGTCTATGGTGTGAATAGCCTCAAACAATATTGTGATGACGGGTTGAAGTTAATACAGAATTACGATGCGATTGTTGATTTGGAACATGAAATAATGGGGCTGAAGAAGTATAACAGACTTCCAAAGAACCACATGTTCGCACGAGTGGTAAAGGACGGGTTGTTTGCAGATGGATGGGGAGCTGGATTTGGTGAATGGTCAATGAATGAATTGGCAAGTCCTACAAAATCAATCAAAGAAGGAGTGTGGTGTATTGCTCATGAATTGGGCCATGTTAATCAGATCCGTCCGGGCTTGAAGTGGGTTTCTACCACAGAAGTAACGAATAATGTATATTCTGTTTGTGCCAGGTACAAGTTCAATCGTGAATATCTGAACTTGGAACAAGAACGCTGTAATGATGGAGATAACAATAATGTATTAGGCGGTCGCTTCAATTCTTATCTGAATTATGGTATTGTCAAGGGTGAGCACTGGCTTTGCCAGAAAGGTCAGGACAATATGGATCCCAATTCTTATCCTAATGGTGGTGATCACTTTGTGAAACTTTGTCCATTGTGGCAGCTACTTCTTTACTATCGTGAGATTGTAGGTGGTGAAAAACGTGACTGGTATGGAGATGTGGCTGAAATCGTCCGCAATACAGATGAATCGGGCCTTTCTAACGGACAGCTAAACTTGAATTTCATGCGCAATACGATGGATGTGGTAAAAGAGGATTTGACGGATTTCTTTATCAAGTGTGGTATGCTGAAGCCCATTGACAAGGAGTTGGACGACTATGCGCGTGGTTGGATGACCATCACACAGGAGGAATGTGACGAGATGGTACGTTATGCTTCCCGTTATCCGAAACCTGCTACTCCAGTACTTTATTATCTGTCAGGCAACAGTGAGAAAGCTTTCAAAGAGAAACTGCCGGTAGAGGGTACCTATGGTGAAGGTCTTCGGATAAAGAGTGACGGGAATATCGTTGTCAGCCATGATGTTTGGAAAAATGCAGCCGTATTTGAGACTTACGAGGGAGATGAGTTGAAATATGTGGCTTTGGTCGGTACAGATTCTTCTGATTTGAGTTCCACTTTGGTACGTTATCCTTCAGGGAGTACCCGTATTGAAGCAGTGGCTTGGGACGGTACTCGGACATTGGTTTATGGAGAGAGATAACTGAGTTTGTGAACTTTCATTTAAAAAAGACCAGGAAGTTGGAAGTCGGAATTCGACTTTCGCTTCTTGGCTTCTTTTCAGAATAATTTTTCATTCTCTGTTTCAGCTGTGATGGGTTGGAAAAACAATTTGAATAAGAATATTATAAGGATGATGGACCAGTATAAAGTAATAGGGGGCGGATTGATTTGGGTGATGGTATTGATATCTTGTAATCATGTGAGCATTAATAAGGATAATCAGTATTTTCAAGGTAAACGGAATATGTTGACGGCCCAATGGACGACTCCGTTCAGTAAAGAGGAGGTGGAGAGCAGCCATGCCCCTAAAGGTCCCTTTCTTGGAAATGGAGATGTGGGACTCGTGAGTTATACGTCGGAAAAAGGGCAAACGTTACAATTGTCTAAAGTGGATTTCATCAGTGATGATTGGACAGACTGGACTGGAACAGGTCCGGCTGCTTTACCTGTAGGAGGTGTACGTATTCAAACGGATGCGGAAGTAAGCGGGGACTTTTTATATGAAATGCGGTTGCTGGATGCCGAGCTCTATATGAAAACGGGAACTATAAAACCAGTGGAAATGCATACATGGATGACGATGGACGATAACTATATAGTTACTGAGTTAATCACACGGGCATCTTCTCCTGTTCTGGTTACGGTAGAAACCTTTGCCGGTTGTGAAGAAACGTTCTACGAGACTTCAGCTGATGTACATGATGGAGTGGGGCAGGTTACACGCAGGACTCGAACTGGAGAGAAGGTACGTTGGACGGCTCGTGCAGGTATATCGACCCGTATTATTGGGGCAAAAAATATGTGGAGACGGATTTCTTCATCACAAGTCGTTTCTACTTTCCAGATTCAATCTGGAATGTCGGTGTATATAGTCTCTTATGTATCTGGAAATCAGAAGGATGATGCCTGTTTGCTTAAGGCTTACGAAAAGTTGTGCAAATTGAATCCGGAAAGTTTGGCTTTGCTTGAAAAAAGTAAGGATAGCTGGTGGCAGGATATGTGGACACGCTCATATGTAGAAACCAACGATTCTTTATTGGATCGTCAATATTTGGCTTCCATTTATCTGATGGCTTCGGCGTGCAATCTGCATAGTCCGGTTTGTGGAGGTATGTATGGTGTATGGAATATGAATGACACAATGAACTACCATGGTGATATTCACCTGAATTATAATAGTCAGGCTGGTTTTTATAGTGTTTTCTCGGCTAACCGTCCGGAGTTGGCAATGCCTTATTATGACTTCTTGGAGAAAATGATTCCAGAAGGGCGGAGGAGAGCGCGTGAAGACTTGGGTTCGGTTCATCCGTCATTGAAAGGTAAGTCTTGCAGAGGTCTGCTGTTTCCTGTCAGTGCTTTGGGAAATGGCTACTTTTATTGCCAATATTGGCAGCAGACAATCAATGCGCCTTTTAATGTACCATTGTTTAGTTGGTATTATGAATATACGGGCGATAAGAATTTTTTACGAGAACGGGCCTATCCATTTATCCGGGAATGTGGTGATTTCTATGAAGATTATTTGGAAAAGGAATGTGTCAGTGATACGTACCGTTATACGATTACTACCGGTGGACACGAAAATTCATGGGACTTGAATCCTCCTTCTGATTTGGGTTTCGTTGAAATGACGTTCAGGCTTCTGTTGCGTTATAGTGAGTTGCTGGATGTGGACTCGGAGAGGAGAAGTTTATGGAAAGATATTGTAGATCATTTACCATCGTATAGAGTTATTATGCCTACGCAGTTTCCAAATCAAGGTTTACCGGTTTATGCAAAAAATGAGGACGGATGGGATTGGCCGGCGCATGTTATTCAACTTCATCCAGTTTATCCTTGCGAAGTGCTGAATTTACATTCTGATAGTACGGCCTTACAATTGGCGCGTAATACACTATATTACTATGGGATCGATCAACAGGGTTTTACGGAAACAATGAATGAACTTGGATTGAGTGCTTTTATAATGGGTGCTCGCATCGGCTTCTCCCCCGACCTTTTGGTTGATAAAATGAAAACGTTGATTCGTAGGGCAGGAACGAATTTCTTGATATTGGATGGACATCATTGCCTTGAGAAGACGACTTTTGTGGAGACTATCAATTCGATGATGTTACAATCAGTAGATGGTGTGTTATATTTGTTCCCATGTTGGATTGATACTCCGGCATCTTTTACGCGTCTAAGAGCAAAGGGAGCTTTTGTTGTTTCAGCGGATTATGATGGAAAACAGGTCGTGGATTTAAATGTGTTAAGTGAACACGGCGGAATATGTCGTATTAATAATCCATGGCAAAATAAGAATAATGTAAAAGTCATGCAAAGTGGGAGGGAAATTGATTTTAAAGTCGAAAATGAAAATCTCTCATTTCTGACTGAAGCGGGTGGAACGTATGAACTTTTTTGTGTAGATTAGGAATATGCTGTTATGTTATATATGAAATAATTGATGTTTTTATGTAATAAATATGAAGAGAATAATTAACATATTTATAGCTGCTGTTTTAATTTGTAGTTGTAACGATAAAATAGGAATTGATACCTCTATATATTTGGATACTTCACAGCCTGTAGAGAAAAGAGTTGATGCCCTGTTGTCTCAAATGACTTTGTCGGAGAAAATTGGCCAAATGGACATGGTAGCTATATGGGATAGAGATAAAATCATAAAGCGGGGAGATTTTGATTTTGGAGCCTGGATTGGTGATGCAGGTCCAGAAATTATGAATGAAGTACAAAAAATGTCTGAACGGACTCGTTTGAAAATACCTTATCTGATTGGAGTTGATGCTGCCCATGGTTACGGCGTTTTGTCTGGAAAAACTGTTTTCCCTTCCGCTATTAGTATGGCGGCGACATTTAATCGTAACTTGGTAAAAGATATATATGCAGCTTCAGCTGTTGAAATCCGGTCTGTAGGTAATCAATGGACTTTTGCACCCTGTATTGATATTGTGCAGGATGCCCGATGGGGGCGTACAGGTGAAACGTATGGCGAAGACCCGTATTTGACGTCCGAAATGGTACGGAATGCTGTAATCGGTTTGCAGAATCATCAAAATCCCCAACATCGTGTGGCAGCTTGTATGAAACATTTATTAGGAGGTGGTGCATCCGTGGGAGGGTGTAATCATGCTTCTGCTGAATTGTCAGAACGAGCGGTACGATCTTATTTTCTTCCTCCCTTCCAAGCGGCAATTCAAGCTGGGGGAATGACAATTATGCCCGGCCATAATGATGTTGCAGGTGTACCGGCCCATGCTTCTAAATGGTTGTTGACAGATGTTGTGAAAGGAGAAATGGCTTTCGATGGTTTCTATATCAGTGACATGGGTGATGTAGAGAATCTTCGTCGGATTCATGATGTGGCTTCCAATCAGAAAGCAGCTGTTGAACGGGCTTTTAATGCGGGTTTGGATATGCATATGTACTTTGATGGCGATAGCTCTACATTGATGCGCCCGTTGTTGGAGGAATTGGTAAGGGAAGGAAAGATCTCGGAAGAACGTATAGATGATGCGGTTCGCCGTATTTTAAAGGTAAAGTTTGAACTGGGCCTTTTTGAGAATAGGTATGTGGATCCGGCGAATGATGTGTGTGTACCGGCCGAGCATCGTACTTTGGCTTTGGAAGGAGCACGTGAAAATATCGTTTTATTGAAGAATGAGGCCAATCTGCTTCCAATAGACTTGAAGAAATATAAACGTATTTTAGTAACAGGGCCTAATGCAGATAATCAGGCGATATTAGGTGACTGGGCCAATCCACAACCAGATGAAAATATTGTTACAATCTTGGAAGGCCTTTGTAATGAAGTAAATGAAGAAGCTGAAATTATATATTGTAATAGTGGGCGTATACGTGGGAATGTTTCTCAAGATAAGGTTACGACAACAGATCCGATTACGCAGGCCCGTGTTCTGAAAGAAGGTGGTGAGATTTCCGATTTCAGCATTGCGGAGGTCGTGAAAAAGGCCAAACAATGTGATTTGGCTGTTATCGCCGTAGGGGGGTACGGACTGCGTTGGGATTGGGGGGTGCGTACTTATGGTGAATCTGCTGACAGGCCTTCCATTGATTTTTATGGTCGTCAGGAAGAGTTGATTCGAGCCGTTTATGAAACAGGAATGCCTGTAATAGTTGTAATAGTTAATGGGAAGCCTTTGAATAACGAATGGACGACTCAGCATGTCTCAACCATAGTTGACGTTTGGGAACCGGGAATGTGTGGAGGACAGGCATTAGCCGAGGTACTATTAGGAAAGGTGAATCCGTCGGGGAAACTTCCTATAACGATACCGAAACATGCAGGACAGGTCCCAATGTATTATTATCAGAAAAAAACTCGTTATACGACTGGTTACGGACTCGGCTCTTCTCGCGCAGATGATGCTCCTGCTTATTGTTTTGGACATGGACTTAGCTATACTACTTTTGAATATTCAGATCTGCGTATGGATACACTTCTTGTTCCCGGAGAAAATGTGGAATTGTCTTTCCGAGTAAAGAATGTAGGACAACGTGAAGGAAAGGAGGCTCCATTGCTGTTTATAGGTGATGAAGTGTCCAGTGTTGTTACTCCTGTCGCAATGTTAAAGGGATTCGATAAGATTACATTGAAACCTGGTGAAGAAAGAGTTGTTGCAATGAATGTTCCTTTTGAACAGTTGGGTGTATGGAATAGCGATATGAAGTATGTAGTAGAACCGGGTACTTTTAGAGTAAAAATTGGACGTTCTTTTGATGATATTCGTTTGGTTGGGAAATTTAGGTTGTTAGAATAAATTATAATTATTATGAGAATAGATAGATTGTTTATTACGGTTGTATTGTTGAATTGTATTGGATTGTGTAATGCTTTTGCACAGAAAAATAATGTATGGAATCCGGATAATGGTAATGGTACTTTTACCAATCCCATATTTTGGGGAGACTGGCCGGATCCGGATATTATTCGTGTGGATGATAAGTTTTATTTTGTTTCAACAAGTATGCACTATGTCCCCGGTTGTCCTATTGCAGTTTCAGAAGATTTAATAAATTGGGAGATGGCAGGTTATGCCGTAGAGAGATATGATGAGGATCCACGTTATGACATGCAGGGTGGAAATCTTTATTTGAATGGGTCATGGGCGGCTACTATACGGCATAAAGAAGGAAAATTTTATGTGGGATTCTGTACGCCTTATGGATGGGGACGTGAAAAGGGTAATTTTTCTATTTGCATCGCTGACAAGGTAGAAGGTCCTTGGGAACGGGTGATTTTCCCTGAATATATGTACGATCCGGGATTGTTCTTTGATGATAATGGCAAAGTTTATGTCGTTCATGGGCAGGGTACGCTTTATTTGACAGAATTGAATGAGGACGTTCGTTCTGTAAAGGGCAGTCCAGTTAAGATTTGGGAAGGAGGATTTAAGAATGCTTATGAACTGGGTGGCGGTTTTGGCATGGAAGGTGCTCACATGTATAAAATTAATGGAAAGTATTATATAACTTGTCCAGCAGGTGGAACAGAAGGGTGGCAAATCTGCTTGCGTTCGGATAATATTTATGGTCCGTATGAACATAAACTCATCATGCATGATGATTCTTCATATCCAAAGAATGGCCTTCATCAGGGAGGAATGGTGCAGTTAAAAAATGGTGATTGGTGGTTTATGATCATGCAGGATCGTGGACCGATAGGTCGAGTACCTTGTTTGGTGCCTGTAACGTGGGTTGATGGTTGGCCTATGTTGGGAGATGGTGGAAAAGATCTGATAACTTATCCTAAACCCAGTGTCGGGAAACGTTCCAAATCTAAAAGTCCAGCTACATCGGATGAGTTCAATGAACCTAAGTTGGGATTACAATGGCAATGGAATCATAATCCGGATAATACCAAATGGACCTTGAAAGAACGTAAAGGGTATATGCGCTTAAAAGCATCACAGGCCAAGACCTTGAAAGAAGCTAGGAATACTTTGACTCAACGTGTACAAGGGCCCACTTCTGAAGGAACTGTAGAAATAGATGTTGCAGGGTTGGAAAATGGCAATGTAGCAGGTTTTGGAATATTTGAGTTCCCTTATGCTTATGTCGCTGTTGAACAGGAGGGCAATAAGCGGCGTATTGTAATGTGTAATGATGGAAAGGTTGTGGAGTCAATCAATGATTTTAATAGCAACCGGTTGTGGATACGCGCCAGAGTAATGGATAAGGATTTTCGTGCATTGTTTTATTATAGTCTTGATGGAGTTAATTATAAGCGGATTGGTAATACATTGGAAATGGGATTGGGTCTGCCTTGGACTGCCAATCGTTTTGCATTGTTCAATTTTAGTAGAACAGCCGAAGGCGTAAATGGGTATGCAGATTTTAATTGGTTCCGTTTTACGGGTAAATAATTTGGAATGTATGAAACATTTTTTTGAGAAGAGAATAATAGTATTTCTTGCATTGTCTTGGGCCGTATCAAATTTTAATACAATTTGGGCGACTTCACGGGAATGGCATGTATCAGTTTCGGGTAATGATAATGATAGTGGAACATTGGTGTCGCCATTAAGGCATATTCAATGTGCAGCGGATAAAGCGCAACCTGGCGATAAGATTATTATTCATGAAGGAATTTATCGTGAAAGTATAGCCCCTACTCGAGGTGGAGAAGAGGGGAAACCGATTGTTTATCAGGCTGCAGAAGGGGAGAAAGTGATAATTAAAGGATCAGAGGTAATAAAAAATTGGATAAATATTACTGGAACGATTTGGCAAGTTGCTGTACCTAATAGTTTATTTGGAGATTTCAATCCTTATTCAGATACCCTTCATGGGGATTGGCTGGCCAGGGGACAATGGGCACATACTGGTGAGGTTTATTTAAATGATAAAGCTTTGACTGAAACTCCTCATTTGGAAGATGTATTGCTGAATGCTGAGGAATCTTCTTTATGGTATACTCGGGTAGCAAAGGATTCGACCTGGATATGGGCTGATTTTCGCGGGGCGGATCCTAATAAAGAGTTGGTGGAGATAAATGTTCGGCGTACTGTTTTTTATCCGAATAAACCTTTTGTGAATTATATAACGGTTAGGGGATTACAGATTAGTCAGGCTGCTACTCCATGGGCTCCTCCTACTGCCGAACAACCGGGAGCTATTGGTACACATTGGAGTAAGGGTTGGGTAATAGAAGATAATGTAATAACTCATTCTAAGTGTGTGGGAATTACGTTAGGAAAATATGGTGATGAGTGGGATAATAGAGCAGAAAGTGTTGAAGGTTACATAGGTACGACGAAAAGGGCACTTCATAATAAATGGCATCGTGATTTCATTGGGAGTCATATCGTACGAAATAACCGGGTTTCATATTGTGGGCAAGCCGGAATCGCAGGTAGCTTGGGTGCTATTTTTAGTCAGATTAATGACAATATTATTCATGATATAGGCCAACAAAAAACATTTTGGGGATATGAATTGGCAGGTATAAAGATTCATGCCGCTATTGATGTGCTGATTGAACATAATCATATTTACCGTACAGAAGGTGGCATTTGGCTGGATTGGATGGCTCAAGGAACAAGGGTTACTCGTAACTTGCTTCATGATAATAAAGTTCAGGATTTTTCTTTGGAGGTGAATCATGGTCCGGTATTGGTCGATAATAATTTATTTTTGTCATCGGAACTGGCACAAGTGAAGTTGTCTCAAGGTGTGGCATTTGTTCATAATCTGATAGCTTGGGAAATATGGCCTACGGGTAAAGTAGATGAACGTGAGACGCCTTATCTTTATCCGCATGATACTCGTATTGCAGGTTACCATGATTGCCCTTGTGGCAATGTGAGTTATTTGAACAATCTTTTTATTCGTGAAGATTTGAAAGATTATGAAGATTCTTCGTTACCGGTGGTAATAAAAGGTAATTTGTTGGATAAACAAATTTGTTTTAATGTTGAAGAAGAAAAGGATGGGTGGTATTTGACTATGTCTCTACCTTTGGATTGGAAATCTAAACGTGTGTGTCAATTAGTATCCATTGATGACCTGCCTATGGCTTTAATACCACAGCAAAAGATCATTTTGCCCATGAATGCAAAGACCTTTTCCCATGATTATTTAGGAAACAAACGTAAACGTCAAGGGAATTGTCCGGGTGCATTGGAACTAAATGGAGAAAATGGTTTAAAGGTGAAAGTTTTTTGTAAATAGAAAAACATGAGGGTTACTAAGTATTGGATGTATCTGTTATCCATTGTGTTTGTGATGGATTGTAGTATTGTTTATGCAAAAGATCTGTCTTCTGGGCGTTGGGTCGTTTGGTCTTCGAATGCAGCTTCTGCATGGGAAGATGCTTTCGTAGTAGGGAATGGCGTTCAAGGAATGATGGCTGTGAATGATTCTGCAAGTGAACGTTTTATATGTACCCATGAAGAATTGTTTATTCGCGGTTGGGATCGTCACAAAGTTGCCGTCCCTAAAACGGCACATTTGCTTCCTCAAGTTCGTCATTTAATGGAAATGAGAAAAACGGATGAAGCAGATGAATTGTTGACAGGGGAGGCTGATCGTCAGCTGCGGGAGATGGGGGCTCTTCAACGTTGGCCATTGATACCACATCCGGCTTTTGACCTGTGTGTGGATTGGGAAGGAAAGGAGCGGAATGCTTTTCGGCGACAGCTTGATCTGGAAATTGGAGAAGGGAAGAGCCGTTGGCAATATACGGGTGGTTCTTTGGAAGAATCCTATTTCTCTTCTCGGACTCATCATGTGAATGTAGTACGTTTTAAAGGTGAGGATGGAAAACGTCTGAATCTGCTTTTGTCTTTAAAAGAAACTCCAGGGCGTGATGGAATACATTTTGAACATGATCTGGCAAATGCTTTTAAAGACATTAAAAAAGAGGTCGATTTGGGTTGGTTGACCTATCATGCGGCTTATAGCCAGGATTCCGGAGGATATGATGGAGTGGCCCGGGTGATACTTCGAGGAGGGCGTATGTCGCAAAAAGGTTCTGCTTTACAAATAGAGGATGCAAAAGAGGTTTTGGTTTTGATTCGAATAGTTCCTTGGGAGAAAGAGAAATTGTCTGATATAAATTCGATAAAAAGGAATTTGTCAGAATTGCCCTCGGATTATCGGTCGTTGTTAGAAACTCATGCAGAAGAACAAGGGGAAATGTTTCGTAGGATGCAGTTTGATTTAGGTGGTGCAAAAGAATGGAAAAAGAGTTCTGTAGAAGAAATATTACGGTCTGTACGTGAAAACGGAATAAGTCCAGTCTTTTTGGAACAAGTTGTGGCTATGGGGCGCTATTTGTTAATTTCTTCTTGTGGAAAATACCCGCCCCCGTTACAAGGCATTTGGGGAGGAACTTGGAAACCGGCCTGGATTGGTGGATTTGTATGGGACTCAAATCTAAATTTGGCCATTTCTGCTGCCTCTATGAGTAATTTGCAGGAATGCGCTGAATCGTACGCAGCTTATATAGAACATTTGTTACCTGGATGGCGACTGAATGCTGAAAACTATTTGGGATGCAGAGGATTTATTGTCGCTCATTATAATGATCCGATTAACGGATATTTGACTCATTTCGGTCATGGTTTTCCTTGGATGTTTTGGTCAGGGGGAGCTGGATGGAATATACGTCCTTTGTATGAGTATGCAATGCTGATGGGTAATGAAAACTTCTTAAAAGAACAGGTTTTTCCATTATACAAAGAAATGGCAGCTTTCTATGAGGATTATTTACGTATGGAGGCAGATGGTATGTTCCATATAAGTCCAAGTATTTCTCCAGAGAATACTCCAGTTGGTAGTAATACTTGGTTGAGTAAAGATGCAACGATGGATGTGGCGATAGCAAAAGAAGTCTTTTACCTGCTGGGTGAAATGGGGGAAGTTTGTGGGGCTACGCCTATGGAAATGAAGAAATGGCAAATATATTTGGAGAAATTACCTGATTATCGTGTTAATTCGGATGGGGCCTTAGCAGAATGGATAGATGATAATTATTCTGATATTTATAATCATCGTCATAATTCACACTTATATCCCGTATTCCCAGGTTTTGAACTTGTAGGTGAAAATGCTGATGTGGAATTACAGAAAGCTGCTGGTATTGCGCTGGATAAACGTTTTGCTTTTGATACAACTTCGGCCCACGGACTAATTCATTTGGCTCTTCAGGCTGCTCGCTTGAGACGTTTGGATATTGTACTGGCAAATATTGACCGTTTCAGTAGACGCGGATATTTATATGGTAGTCTGGTGACGTCTCATGAGCCGAATCATCAAATATATAATTTGGATGCGATTTTGAGTTTTCCACGTCTGCTCATGGAAATGCTAGCCTTTACGAAGAAAGGATATCTGGAGATAATGCCAGCATGGCCGGCTGTTTATCCGGATGGAAGTTTGAAGGGGATGCGTATATATGGTGGGCATACATTGGACTTGACATGGAAAGACGCAAAATTGGAATCTTTGAAAATTCATGCGGTAGCCGATGAGAAATTGGTGATAAAATGTGATGGAAAACAGTATCAGGTGCAGTTAGTAAAAGGAACTTGCTATCAATGGGAAAGAAATAGATTGAAAAACTGATAATCTTAATAAAATATTTATGAGTCGAAATCGTTTTATATTATTTGTTTGGTGTGTCTGGTTTTCATTGGCTTTGTCGGCACAAATATCGGTTTCTATGAATGAGAACTGGCAATTCCAACGTTTGAGTGAGAAGCAACATAGTATTGAGATTAAGAATCAAGGCTCCGATTGGAGTTCGCAATTCAATATTCAACATATAGAGGGACGGAATGGAATTCTTGCAATAGATCCAGATACTTTGCGTATGGAATTTGACAAATTGTCGAATGGGCAGTGGGAAAACGTGCGTTTGCCTCACACATCTTTTGTGGAACCCCTTGTTGTGTTGAATCCTTGGCAGGGGATATGTTATTATCGCAAGAAATTTGATATATCCTCTGAGTGGGTTGACAAGGAATTGTGGTTGGAGTTTGAGGGTGCAATGCATTTGGCCGATGTTTGGGTGAACGGACAGCATGTAGTACAGCATGCAGGTGGATATACTCCGTTCGTGTTGAACCTCACGGGGATGTTACGTCTGACCGATAATGAGATTTTGGTCAGATTAGATAATAGGAATAATTCTTTAATTCCTCCTGGAAAACCTCAAAACACACTTGACTTTTGCTATTATGGTGGATTGTATCGAGATGTGAATCTGATAGTTAATGAACCGATACATATTACTCATCCCATGATGGCTGATGAAGTGGCTGGTGGAGGCATTTTTGTGAGTTATCCGGAAGTGTCAGATCAAAAAGCTGAAATAGAGGTTAAGGCACATGTTGTCAATAACTCCAACCTGTTTAAGCAGCTTACGGTTCGGCATACTTTATATGAATGGAGTAAAAAGAAAGGATGTCGTAAGAAAGTCGTTTCAGTTGAGGCGTTGTTGGGCTTGCAGGCTGGAGTTTCACAGCATCAGATACAGCATCTTATGGTCGATAAACCAAAACTATGGTTTCCTGACTCGCCCTCATTGTATGTATTGCGAAGTGAAGTAATGGATGGAAAGAAGGTGATGGATTGTGAAGATACGCGTATTGGAATTCGGCGTATAGAGATGTCTCGTGAGGAGGGATTTGTGATTAATGGTAAACCACTGAAATTAGAAGGAACTAATCGGCATATGGAATATCCTTATGTGGGAAATGCTTTGTCTGACCAGGCTCAGTATAGAGATATGTATCAGATACGAATGAACGGTTTTAACATTGTGCGGTTGGGACATTATCCTCAGGATCCTTCTGTACTTGATGCTTGTGATGAGTTAGGCTTACTTGTTATTGAACCTATTCCCGGTTGGCAGTTTTATAATAAGAATCAGACTTTTATCGACCATACGTATCAGGACATTCGTGATTTGATACGTCGCGATCGCAATCATCCCTCTGTTGTTATGTGGGAAACGACATTGAATGAGTCTTGGCCCCCCAAGGAATGGAAAGATGGGGCAGTATGTATTGCTCATGAAGAATATCCCGGTAATCAGTGCTTTACGTCAGGAGACAGCTATGGTTATGATGGGTTTGATGTATGTTATAACGATTGGGAGGAAGGATTTAATCGTCCCAACAAAACAAAGAAACCTGGATTTATACGTGAATATTATGATTATGAGTTTGGAGGACATTACAGTACTACTCGAATAAGCAGAAAGGATGGAGATCATGCTTTGGTACAGAATGCATGGAATGCTCAGTGGAGTCATAATCGTTATCGTGCATATTATCCTTGGACTATTGGAGGTGCTATATGGAGTATGTATGACTATAATCGAGGATGTTGCGATAATGTATGTTACAGTGGTTTGGCCGATTTGTTCCGATTACCGAAGTTTAGTTTGTCCTATTTCCGCTCACAAATACCTGCCGGAAGTTTTACTCCTGACGGTCCTATGCCTTATGAGGTCTTTATTAATAGTCATTGGCTGGAGGACTCTTCGGATACGGTGATGGTATATGGAAATGTGGATGAGGTGGAATTGTTATTGAATGGTCGGCCTGTTGCGCGTCAATATCCGGATAATGGGCCTTCGACCAAAGAATATGTATCTCGTCCAGACGGTGGTAATGCTGAGAATATCAATTGCCCTCCCTTTACTTTTATGAATGTAAAATGGGAAAAGGGTGAACTGAAGGCTGTAGGCTACAAAAAGGGTAAGGCTGTTGCTGAACATGTAGTACGTACTCCTGGTGAGGCATGTAATCTGAAGATTGGTTATTTTGAGAGTGGAAAGCCTGCTTCAAACCATGATTTGCTCATAGTATACGTAAGGTTGGAGGATGAAAACGGGACCATTTGTTTTGGTGAGAATATGCGCGAAGTCAGTCTTGAGGTTTTGGATGGTGGTAGGATATCAGGTCCGTCACGTATTAAGGCTGAAGCAGGTGTCGCCTCTTTCTTGGTAAAGACTGATATGCGTAGATCATTAGTTTTAAGAGCGTTTTCTGAGGGATTAAGTGCTGGGCATAAAATACGGTTGGAGAAATATTAATATTAGTGATCATATTATGAAATTTATTCTGAATCATTTTATGAATGAGATTTTGAAGAAACTTCTACTTCTGTTTTGTTGCTGTTTCCTGTTGACAGGATATGTTAGGGCCAATCAAGATGTTTCTAAAGTATATGTAGTATTTAAAACCCATCTTGACGTAGGTTTTACAGATTTAAGTTCGGTAGTGGAACGTAATTATATTGAAGAATTTATCCCAAAGGCTTTGGAGGTGGCCGAACGGTTGAAGAAGGATGGAAAAGGAGAACGCTACATTTGGACTACCGGTTCTTGGTTGATATGGCGCTATTTGCAAACAGCGACGCCCGAGTCAGTAGAACAATTAAAGAAAGCCATTGCCGATGGTGACATCGTATGGAATGGTGTACCTTACACTACGGAATCTGAGTCGATGAATTTGGACTTGTTCAGTACTTGTTTGTCTTTGACACAAAGGTTGGATAAAATGTTTGGCAAGCATACCATAGCGGCTAAAATGACAGATGTGCCGGGACATACGCGAAGTATTATAGGTCCTCTATGTCGCGCAGGAATTCGTTTTCTTCATATTGGTGTCAATTTTGCTTGTCCTGTACCTGCTGTACCACCTTTTTGTCGTTGGAGGGATCCGGAAGGGAATGAAATAATTTTGGCATATCAGCAGGAATATGGTTCGGAAAGTATATTACCGGATGGAAAGACTGCCATTGCTGTAAATTTTACGGGAGATAATCATGGCCCGCATAGTTATGAAGCTGTTAAATCCATTTATGCTAATTTGCGAAAACGCTATCCTAATGCTCAGTTGATACCGGCTTCATTTAATGAGATAGCCGAAGACTTGCTCAAGATGAAAGACAGTTTGCCGGTCATAACCTCAGAAATAGGTGATACATGGATTTATGGATACGGGAGTTCACCTGTACGTATGGCCAAGTTTCGCGCTTTATCCAGACTCTATTCTCAGTGGTTGAAAGAAGGAAAGTTGGATCGTGAAAGTGATGAAGCTCTTAATTTTGCAGTGGAATTAGGTCTGATTGGGGAACATACACAAGGTATGGATATCAAGACTCATCTGCGGAATTGGGATAAATATGATATGGATAAATTTATACCTGCGAGAGGAGAGCCGGCATTTCAGCGGGTTGAACAATCGTGGAAAGAAATAGATGATTATATCGGGTTGGCCATTGCTTATTTACCTGAGTATTTGCGGAATGAGGCTTGGAAGAAAATTGAAGAAACGGAAAAGATTTTTACTCCATCATTTACAATAAATGCGTCAAAAGGAGATTATGCCCCTTGGCAATGTGAATTGTTGGATGGTAATTTGAGAGTTGGAGGCTTGAGCTATCAAATGTTTGATAGTAATGATTATAGAAATTTTTTAAAGAGCTATTTACGCAATGCTCCACAATGGGCTTTGGAAGATTTGAGCAAGATTGGTTTGGATGATTCAAAAGCCGTCAGTACATCTTTGTCTGCCTTAACGATCAGGAGGGAAGAGCGGAAAGAAAAGAGAGGTCAACGTTTCGTTTATGAATTGTCTTTTCCACACCGGCATGGAATAGATGCCCGTTGTTATCCAGAAAAGATGTATGTTGATGCCTTGTCTTACAAAAACGGGAAAAGGGCAGAACTGGAAGTGACACTTGTCAACAAACCTGCAGTTCGTTTACCTGAAGCTTATTGGCTTTCTTTTAACGTGTCTGATATCGTTTCATTGGTCGCTGAAAAGGTGGGACAACCGGTCGACCTTTTGGATGTAGTGGAAAGGGGAAATCGTCAGATGCATGGCATTGACCGTTTTGTAGATATTGTCACTTCTCAGGGGATTGTCCGTATTTGGAGTAAAGATGCTTTTTTAGTAAATATAGGCGAACCATGTGGACTGAATTACAATCTGCAATATCCTGATAAAAGAGGAGGAATCCATTTTAATTTGGGAAATAATTTGTGGAATACAAATTTTAGTATGTGGTGGGAAGGTTCGATAACTTATCGATTTATCATTGAATTATTAACGATAAAATAAGATATATTTAAATGAGACGTTTATTTATTGTATGGTTATTGTTGGGATGTTTATTGAATTCTTGTATACTTTTTGCACAGGAAGGTAAAACAACTGAATCTCTTTTGGAAAATTCTTCTCAAAAGAAGTTTCTTAATCCAGACCGAATCCGTTACGATGGCTCGTGTATGACGATTGATGGTAAAGATATGTTTGTCTATAGTGCGGCTTTTCATTATTTCCGCTGCCCGGAGGAGTTGTGGCGCGATCGTTTCCGTGACATTAAAGCTGCTGGTTTTAATACGGTCGAGACGTATGTACCCTGGAATTGGCATGAACGTACTATGCCGGCAAGTCCTGAAGATAATAGCCATTTTGATTTCGCAGATCTTAAACGTTGGTTGAAGATGGCTCAAGATGAGTTTGGCTTGTATACCATTGTCCGTCCTGGACCATTTATTTGTGCTGAATATTCGGGTGGAGGGTATCCTCGTTGGCTGGCAAAATTTCGTCCGTCAAGTTACAAGGAGTTTTGGTTGAGAAGTGCAGATGAACAACACATCCGTTGGTGCAAACATTGGTTTGATGCTGTATGCAAAGCGTTGGCAGATGAGCAGTTGACCCGTAAATCTGTGGGAGAGAAAGGTATTATCCTTATTCAGATAGAGAATGAGTATAACCATCACGGATGTTATGGGAAAGAAAAGCTTTTGAAAGCATTGTATGAATCTGTCCGTGACAGCGGATGGGATGTTCCTATATTTACGTGTTTGACCAATGAATGTCGAAGTAGTAAGGATGAGGAGCTGTCACAGGTCTTTGATAGTGATAATTACTATGTAGGTCTTTCGTCAGCTCCAGATTGTGCCTACCGTATGGCTGAGCTTAAAAAGGCGCAGCCTGATGCTCCTGGATTTGTGACTGAACTTCAAGGTGGGTGGTTTTCATTGGTAACAGGTGGTTTAAGTGAGGATCATTATTCGGATGCGCGCCATTTCAAAGCCGTTGGTTTGATGTCTTTGTTGGGAGGAGCTACAGGAATAAATTATTATATGTTTTTCGGTGGTACTCATTTTGCCGGTTGGGGCGCAAGAGGTATGACGACCAGTTATGATTATAATGCGGCGATCAGGGAAAATGGTGCACGTGGTCCAAAATATTTTGAAGCTCAGGCCATCGGTGAGTTTATTCATACGTTTGAACACTCTTTGATTCGTTCCGAAGGTGGCCCATGTACGCTTGAAGGAGCTCCGGAATCCTTGTTTGGTGGTATTCGTGTTGGAATTGATGGTACACGTTTTGTGTTTCTGCATAATACCGATCCTCAAAAGTCAATTAAAGGAACAGTACGTCTTTTGCCGGGAAAAATGAAGCGTCCCTCGAAACCGATGTACAATATTAATCAGCATGGAGAAAAAGTACTGATAGATGTGCATGATGATGGAGAGAATGGAACTTTGGCTCTTGAACCTGTCGAAGTGACTTATGAACTGAATGCGTTGGATACAAAGGTTTTGGTTATCCCTTCAGGTAAACGTCCGAGTCAGGGTGAGTGGTGGCCTCATAAGGCAGCTCAACCCAAACGGCCTTCAAAAGTACCCGCTTCCATTCGTATAGCATCCGTAAAGAAAAAAGAAGATTGTGTCGGAAATGCAGATTGGATGCATTTACATCGTTTGGTTTCCTTATCGGACCTGGGCGTGAACGATTTTCGTTATAGTTTGTATCGTACTAAGGTGACATTGGATGCCAATCAGGTTGCAAGGGAGCGTTTTTTGTTATTTAATATGTATACCAGAGATATTGTGTCGGTGCAAGTTAATGGGAAGAATGTCAAACGCCTTTTCCCTGATCATGCAGATGCACAATCTTGGACCACTCGTGATTGTTTCCAGCAGATTCGTCCAAATGAATATGACAATCGTTTTGATGTCTCCGGCACCCTCTGTGTAGGTGAAAATGAGATTGTTGTGGTATATGAAAATTTGGGACATGCTCATGGCTATTTCCCAATGGAAGAACTGGCCGGTATACGGGAAGCTGGTTTGTCTGTTACTGAAACAGCTTTGACGCATCCTTTGGAGTGGGATTTCTCTGCCGATGTCGCAGGTATAAGTGAAGGATGGAATCTCCCGGACTTTGCGCCGAAAGATTGGGAAACCGTAAACTTGGATGTGCAATGTAAAGTTCCTCGAAAAGGTAATGGCATTCAGCCTAAGTCTGTTGCAGACGGATTGTTTACCTGGTATCGTATAGAGTTCGAACTTCCTGAACAGAAGAAAGGAGTTTGGATTCCTTGGTTGGCTCGTATTAATGCATCTGGCAACGGCTATATGTGGCTTAATGGACACAATATAGGTCGTCATTGGGAAGCAGGACCACAACGTGAATATTTTTTGCCCGAGTGCTGGTTGAACTTTGGAGGGAAGAAGAATGTATTGGTGTTAGGGTTGAGGCAGACAGCCAATGGCGCTTTACTGAATGCACTTGAGATTCTTCCATATCCGGAAATGGCGGAAATCAGGTAATGGTTTCATGAGATATCTGCAGGAAAGCATCGCTTTAACTTGTTTAAAACGATGCTTTTCTTCTTTTAAACTACAGCAACATCTCCCTCAACCTCCTCAACGTCTTCGATACCGAGTTCATGGAGGCTTGGGGGGTGATGTCCAGAATCTCGGCAATTTCTTTGTGTGATAGATCTTTGATGTAGAAGAGGTAGAGTATCTGCTTCTGTTGGGGAGGCAGGTTATGGATAGCCTTCAACAAAGAATGGTACTGGTGGATTTCCTCATCGTCACGGCTGAAGAAATGACGGAAGGAATCTTCGTCGTCGGAAAGCGAAAACTCGATATCGTCGATATGCAGACTGTCATGAAGAGTGGCATAATGGTCGTAGATCGCATTCCGAAGGGCACGCAACAGGTATACTTTTAGGTCGTTGATATCATCAGCATTACCACGTTTGCAGAGTTTGACGAAAATATCTTGGATGAGGTCTTCTATCAGGGCTGGGTCGTTGATAAACTTGAGACCATAGTTGAAGAGCAGGTTGTAATGTGTTTTGTAGGAAAGTTCCAATACTTCCAGAAAGTTACCGTTTGCTTTAGAGCTATTTTTTGATATCAATCTCATTGTTTTCCCCTGTATCAGAACTTACCAATTAATAAATTGTCGGCTAAGGTAGTAAAAAGAAAGGATAAAACATAGAAAAAATGAATAAGAGTTCGTTTTGTAGAAGGAGGTGGCTGTTCGTATGGAAAAAAGTTGTATTTTTGTTTCCTGTAAAATCTTGTAATACTATTATTTCGTTATGAAAACCTTATTATCTATCATTCTCTTGTTGGGAACGTTGGGCTGTTTCGCTCAGACAACAGCTTTGAAGGGTTTCGCCTATGGTCAGGCCGAGGCACCGACAGGCAAGGAGTGGGAAGCTCCCGAGGAGTTGGCGCTGAACAAGGAACAGCCGCGGGCGTGGTTCTTTACGTTTACCGACGTGGAAAGTGCACGGCGTGTCCTGCCCGAGCACAGCAGTTATTATCAGTCGTTGAATGGTGACTGGAAGTTCCATTGGGTGGGTAACCCCGAGGAGCGTCCGACCGATTTTTATAAACTCGAATTTGATGCATCGGGATGGGACGATGTGACCGTGCCGATGCAATGGAATGTGGTGGGTATCCAGAAGGATGGCAGTCTGAAGTACGGAGTGCCCATCTATGCCAACCAGCCGGTCATCTTCCAGCACAAGGTGGCCGTGGGCGACTGGAAGGGGGGCGTGATGCGTACGCCGCCTACCGACTGGGTGACCTACAAACACCGCAACGAGGTAGGTTCCTACCGTCGTTCGTTCACCATCCCTGCCGGTTGGGAAGGACGCGAGGTGTACATCAACTTTGACGGTGTTTCGTCTTTCTTCTATCTCTGGATCAACGGGCATTACGTGGGGTTCTCGAAGAATTCGCGTAATACGGCTTCGTTCGACATCACGCCTTATCTGAACGAGGAGGGCGACAATGTGGTGGCTGTCGAGGTCTATCGTAATTCGGACGGTTCTTTCCTCGAGGCGCAGGATATGTTCCGTCTGCCGGGTATCTTCCGTACCGTTTCGCTGACATCGACGTCGCAGGTGCAGGTGCGCGACTTTCGCGTCTTCCCCGACCTGGATGCCAACTATGAGGACGGCACCCTTCGTGTTGAGGCCGACCTCCGTAACCTGAGCAAGAAGACGGTAAAAGGATATACACTGACCTATTCGCTCTACGCCAACAAGCTTTATTCGGATGACAATGAGCTGGTGGAAGGCGTAGGCGGCACATTTAAGCTGGACGAAATGGAGAAGGGTGGCAAGCTCTGTTCGAAGACGGAGATAGCCGTACCCAGTCCGCGCAAGTGGTCGGCCGAGGCGCCCTATCGTTATGTATTGGTGGGCCAGCTGAAGGATAAGAAAGGCCGTGTCGTAGAGACGTTCTCTACCGCTCTGGGCTTCTGCAAAGTCGAAATCAAGGATACGCCTGCCAGCGAAGACGAGTTCGGACTGGCTGGACGCTACTACTACGTGAACGGCAAGACGGTGAAGCTGAAAGGTGTCAACCGTCAGGAAATCAATCCGGCTACAGGCAACGCTATCACGGTGAAGCAGATGGAAGAGGAAATCATGCTGATGAAGCGTGGCAACATCAATCATGTGCGCAACTCGCACTACTCCTGCGATCCGCACTGGTACTACCTCTGCGACAAGTATGGTATCTATCTGGAGGATGAGGCCAACATCGAAAGCCACCAGTATTATTACGGTGATGCCTCTCTGTCGCATGTGCCCGAATTTGAGGCGGCCCACGTGGCACGCGTCATGGAGCTGGCACATGCACACGTCAACCATCCGTCCGTAGTCATCTGGTCGCTGGGCAACGAGGCCGGACCGGGCAAGAACTTTGTGACGGCCTACAAGGCCCTCCATCAGTTCGACCCTTCGCGCCCCGTGCAATACGAGCGCAACAACGACATTGTGGACATGGGCTCCAACCAGTATCCGTCCATCGCGTGGATGCGTGGTGCCGTGACAGGCAAGTACGACATCAAGTACCCCTTCCACGTATCCGAATACGCCCACTCGATGGGTAACGCCGTGGGTAACCTCATCGACTACTGGGAAGCCATTGAGTCGACCAATTTCTTCTGCGGAGCCGCTATCTGGGACTGGGTGGACCAGGCGCTCTACAACTACGACCCGAAGACGGGCGATCGCTACCTGGCCTACGGAGGCGACTTCGGCGACAAGCCCAACAGCGGTATGTTCTGTATGAACGGTATCCTCTTCCCCGGCCATCAGCCCAAACCTCAGTACTACGAAGTGAAGAAGGTTTATCAGAACGTGGGCGTCAAGGCAGTGGACATGACGAAGGGACAGATTGAAGTCTTCAACAAGCGTTACTTCGAGCCGCTGACCGATGTCTATATGGTATGGTCGTTGTGGAAGGATGGAAAGAAGGTGGAGGAAAGCACTGCCTTCAAGGGTCCGCGCAGCATCCTCGGCCCGCGCGAGAAGGTGGCCTATACCCTGCCTTACGACTACAGCAAGCTGGCTCCCGAGAGCGAATACTTTGTGAAGATACAGTTCCTGCTGGCTCAGGATATGCCTTGGGCCAAGAAGGGTTTCGTGCAGATGGAAGAACAGCTGCTTGTGAAGGCTGCCGGCGAGAAGCCTGCTCTGGCCGCTGTGACGGCTTCGATGGAGCGTCCGTCGGTAGAGGAAGCCGAAGACTTCACTACCGTATCGGGCAACGGCTTCACGCTGAAGTTTGACAACCGCGAAGGTACCATCTATAGTATGGAATACAACGGCCGCAAGGTCATCCTCGACGGCAAGGGTCCGAAACTTGACGCTCTCCGCGCACCGGTGGACAACGACAACTGGGCCCGCGACCGCTGGTTCGAGAAAGGCTTGCACAACCTGAAGCACAAAGTCCTGAACTATGCGTGGGTCAACGCCAAGCAGAAGGGTGACAATACGGTTCAGCTGATGTACACCGTCGAGTCACAGGCTCCGAACGCTGCTGTACTCCAAGGTGGAAACTCCGGCCGTAATTCCATAAAGGAGCTGACTGACCGTCCCTTCGGTCCGAACGACTTCAAGTTCGTCACCAACCAGATATGGACTGTCTATCCCGACGGTTCGGTAGAGCTCCAGTCGAGCATCACGTCGAACGACCCGTCGCTGGTGCTGGCCCGTCTGGGTTATGTGATGGAACTCCCCGCCGAACTCCAGCAATACACATGGTACGGCCGTGGTCCGTGGAACAACTATAACGACCGTCGTACAGGTTCGTTCATTGAGCAGCACCAGAGTCTGGTGAAAGACCTCTTCGTAAACTTCCCCAAACCGCAGAGCATGGGCAACCGTGAGGACGTCCGCTGGTGTGCTCTGACCGATGCCAAGGGCGATGGTGTGGAGTTTGTGGCAGGTACCCGCATGTCAGCTTCCGCTCTGCCCTGGTCGGCTTTGGAGATGACGTTGGCTCCCCATCCATACCAATTGCCTAAGTCTACGGGCACTCACCTGCATATCGACTTGGGTGTAACCGGCTTGGGTGGTAATAGCTGTGGACAGGGCGGCCCGTTGGAACCCGACCGCATGAAGGCCGGTGACCACAACATGAGCTTCATCATTCGCCCTGTGCGTCAGGCTGATTTTACTAAGATAGCTTGTGTCTCGACATCCGGTGAAATGCCATTGTCTATCTCGCGTAGTCGTAATGGAGAAGTGACTATCAGTACTCAAAAGAAGAATGCAGAGATTCTTTATACCCTGAACGGCAAGAAGAAGGAATATCTCTATATTGAACCCTTTAACCTGCGCGAAGGTGGTGTAGTAACAGCTCGTTATAAAGATAATAAAGCTGTATCCGTAACGATGAAGTTTGAAAAACAGGAAAGTGTTCCGATGACTGTAGTGTATGCATCGAGTGAAGAGACTGGCGAAGGAGCTGCTGCTCACCTGGTAGACGGTAATCCGAGCACAACATGGCATACGATGTATTCCGTGACCGTGGCCAAGTATCCCCATTGGGTGGACTTCGATGCAGGTGAAGTGAAGACTATCAAGGGCTTTGTTTATCTGCCTCGTCAGGATGGTGGAAGCAACGGTAATATTAAGGACTATAGCTTGCATACAAGTATGGATGGCAAGGCATGGACTGAAGTTACGAAGGGGACCTTTGGTAAAGGTAAACTGGAACAGCGTGTGATGCTGGACAAACCTGTACGTGCCCGTTATATCCGTTTCACGGGGCTTAGCTCACAGAACGGAGCCGATTTTGCCGGCGGAGCTGAGTTTTCGGTAATTGCAGACTAATTCTGTGGTTGAATCAATGGAAGAGCCACTCTCTGTATAAGAATATACGGAGTGTGGCTTTTATTTTGTGTTAAGCTAATATCCAGGATGATTTTAGTAGAAGGATCGTTTGACATATTCCCAAAGTTATTCCATCTTTACCCATCAGGGCGCGAAGCTTCAATAAGGCTCGATTGGTCAGATTCATGGAAGACTGTTCGTTAATGTCCATTATAACTGCTATCTCTTTGTGTGAGAGTTCCTTGACATATCGTAGATAGAGTGCAGTTTTCTGATGGGGAGGAAGTTGCGCAATAGCTTTTAACAGATGTTGTGCTAAAGCAAAGTCATGATCGTTTTGTGGAAACATCTGTTCAAAGAGATCTTCGTCAGTAGGTATCTCAAACAAAGATGCGTCCAACAAATCTCTTTCCCGTTCCTGTCCGATGAGTTTGTTGAGCAAGTTGTTTTTCATAGCCTTTAGTAGATAAGCTCGTACGGTGATGCCATTAATGCAGACGCGTTTGTTTCGGTAAAGGTGGACGAACAGGTCATGGATACAATCTTTTATCAACTCTCGGTCAGCAGTACATTTCAAGCCATAATTCAATAACAAGAGATAATACCGTTGGTAAATTATCTCCAGCGCCTTGTGGTTGCCCTCTGTCAGAAGGTTCCACAAGGTAGTTTCGTCTGCCTGTTCAATGCTTGTTATGTCTTTCATGTTTTTGTATCCCTTCTGCAAATAAAGACATTTTTTATATTCCTTCCAAGGTAAAGTTGAAATATTGCGTCTATCGAAAGGCTTTTCTATTATTTTTCATTTTCCTGAAAAAAAGTTTCGGATGAGTGAGTAGGTTTTCTTTTTGAATCCATTATAGATACAAAGGCCTGATTTATGAAATATGAAATAAGTGACATAAAGCGAGTTTTACTCCGGTTGATTTCTTACTTCCGAGCTCAAGAAGATGTTTCTTCGCAGCAAGAAATGGATGATTTATGGCGTCGGATTGATCGCAGTATTGATTCTCGTCAGCGTAAGCACCGGATTGTTTGGTGGAGTAGTATATCAGCGGCTGCGTTGCTGGCTGGATGTATTTGGTTGGGTGCAGAACATTATATAGGGCAACAACCTGATTTATCTGTTGTAGCAGCCCGTTTGCTTGAAGAGTCGGTAGAAACTGATGAAATTCAGCTGATTGTAGCGCCGGAAAAAACTCTTCATGTGAAGGATGGAGGTACAGTAACTTACTCGCAAGATGGAAACATCCATGTGAATGATAGCAAAGTAGAGGAAAAAGAAGCACGAGATAATTCTTATGATCAGATTATTGTGCCTAAGGGACGTTTCGGACGTTTGATTTTGGCTGATGGTTCAGAGTTATATATTAATTCGGGTACCAAGGTCGTTTATCCTAAGCGGTTTGAAAAGAATCGGCGTGAAATATTTGTAGATGGTGAGATTTACATTGATGTGAAGCGTGATGAGAAAGCACCGTTTATAGTGAAAACAGCTAAGTTCGATGTTGAGGTGCTTGGAACGGCTTTCGATGTCAAAGCCTATAGCGAGGAGAATAATTGTGGTGAAATCGTTTTGCTCCGTGGATTGGTGAACGTGAAAAGTACGTCGGGGTCTGAGGCTATGTTAACTCCCGATAATAAGGCTGTTGTTCCCTCTCAAGGAACAATACGTACAATGTCTGTAGATGCGGCTGACTATATACTTTGGACAAAAGGGATTTTACCGCTCAACAATGGCACTGTAGGGGATATTATAGATGATTTAGGACGATATTACGATGTGAAGATTGTTTGTGGTGAGGATATTAGACAAATAAGAATTACTGGGAAAATCGATTTACAGCGTGGGGTTGAAGAAGCTCTTCGAAACTTGTCGCTTACAGGTGGATTTGTTTATTCAAAGCAGGCTGAAACCTATATTCTTAATCTTTCAGATGAAAACTAACCATGAAAATGAGAGAGCAATTATAATGTCTAACTTTAAAATAAAGCCTATGAGTACATAACTTTACATGTCAATCAAGAAAAGTCCGAACAATACTGCGAATATTGTCCGGACCCGTGAAAAACACCGAATGTTGGTATTTAAATCAAGCTTACAAATTTATGAAAAAAGAAGTGAAAAACGCAACCATGATGCCTCGGTTAACGAAATTTATGTTTATTGTGGGATTTTTGTTGACTACAATCATGAGTTATGCCAATAATTTGGCTTATGCACAAAATCAGACTTTTACATTCCATTTAAAGAACGTATCCATTAAGACCGTTCTACAAACCATTGAAAAACAGAGTGAGTTTATTTTTATGTATCGTTCCGATCTGCTGGATACTTCTAAAAAAGTATCAGTAGATGCTGACAAGAAAAGTGTTTCCCAGATTTTAGATCAGATTTTAGAAGGAACTGCTGTTACGTATGAGATTAATGACAGACAGATTGTTTTGAAGAAGGACGTAAAACAAATTGAGATCTTGGAACAAACAGTAAAGAGAAAAAAAAGTGTCAGCGGTGTAATAACTGATGAAGTTACGCAAGAACCGATTATAGGGGCTGCTATTATGGTGAAAGGGACTTCAATAGGCACAACCACGAACGTAGATGGAAATTTTACAGTACAATGTGCGGAAGGAGATACTTTGACAGTGTCTTATATGGGCTATGAAGATAAAATTGTGGTGGTAAAAAGTGGAAATGTTTATGCTATTACAATGAAAGAGGCAGCAGAACAATTAGGAGAAGTTGTGGTAACGGCTTTTGGTGTTGCCCAAAAGAAAGAGTCATTGGTTGGATCTGTTCAACAAATTAAACCTAAAGAACTGAAGGTGCCTTCTTCAAGTTTAAGTTCTGCTTTTGCTGGACGTATGGCTGGTGTGATTGCGGTGCAGCGAAGTGGTGAGCCTGGAGCTGATGGAGCAGATTTCTGGATTCGTGGTAAGTCTACTTTTAGTGGTGCAACAGGGGCTTTAATTATATTGGATGGAGTAGAAATCAGTGCTTCTGAGTTGAATGCTTTGGATCCAGAAGTTATTGAAAGTTTCTCCATTTTGAAAGATGCAACAGCTACAGCATTATATGGTACGCGAGGGGCGAATGGAGTTATGATTGTAACAACAAAGAATGGAGAACGTTTAGATAAACCGATAATCAATGTTCGAGTAGAGGGCTCTATGTCGCAGATGACTCGTGTTCCAGAGATGGTAGATGGAGTTACTTATATGAATCTTTTCAATGAGGCGGTTTCTCGTCCAAATTGTTTGATAGAACCTTTTGCTGTAGACAAAATTGAAGGTACAAAAAAAAGGTTGAATCCGTACATTTATCCAAATGTGAATTGGTATGATGAGATGTTTAATAAAAATTCATTTGCACAAAGGGTTAATTTTAATATTAGAGGTGGCAGTCGTATTGTGGATTATTTTATGAGTGCGAGTTTGAAGCATAATAATGGTAATCTTAAACCTCTTAGCAAAGATTTTTTTTCTTATAATAATAATATAAATGTTTATAATTATGATTTTGTTAATAATTTGAGAATTAATGCAACCCCAACGACTAAGGTTTCTTTAGGTTTGAATCTCTCTGTAACAGATTGGAAAGGCCCATTGCGAAGTGCGAATGAATTATTTCAAATGTCGAAAGAAGTTAGTCCTGTAGACTATCCAGTATTTTTCCCTTCTGGTAAATTAGATACGAATGGTGTATTATGGGGGGATAAACCAGGAGGACCTTGGGATGGTGGATATAGAAATCCTGTGGCTGAATATGTGATAGGGTATAAGACAAGTTTAAATAGTAAAATAACTGCGAATTTTAAGTTGGAACAAGATTTGAGCTTTTTAACAGATGGTCTTGGCTTCTCTGGGCTTTTTTCATTCAAAAATATAACTATTTCTAATGTTGAGAGAGTGGCTAATTATAATAGATATTATGTGAGTGATTATAATCCTTCAACTTTAGATTATGTGATTAAAAGGTTAGGAGATGAAAGGGATACTTCGTTAAAAACAACAGGTACTTATGGCGGTGAACGCAAAATGTACTTTCAAGCGGTTTTAGATTATAATCGAATTTTTGATGGACGCCACGATGTTAGTGCTATGTTGTTATATAATCATCAACAGTATAATACCAATATGCCTGTTGATTTATACACGTCTTTACCTCAGCGTAAGCAAGGATTTGCAGGTCGTTTGTCCTATGTATATGACAGTAGATATATGATTGAAGCAAATTTTGGCTATAATGGTTCTGAGAATTTTGCAAAAGGGAATCGATTTGGTTTTTTCCCATCTATTGCTGTAGGATATACGATTTCTCAAGAAAAATATTGGGATCAGTTACGTGATTATATTTCTCATATGAAAGTGAGAGCTTCTTGGGGACTAGTTGGTAATGACCAGATTGGGGCAGATCGTTTTGCTTATATGGAAGATTTGGTTTTGAGTGGATCTGGTACCTTTACAACAGGAATAAATCAGGATTTGACATTAAGTGGCCCTAAATGGAAACGTTATTTTAACCCCAATTTGACTTGGGAGGTAGGTGAAAAAATAAATGTTGGTTTGGATCTGCAAATCTTAAATTCATTAAATGTTGTTGTTGACGTGTTTAAAGAGACGCGATCACATATCTTTATGTCCCGTCAGGGTTCTTTGCCTCAGGTTGTGGGAACTAGTGACACTCAAATTTACTCGAATTTAGGAAAAATGGAGAATAAAGGTCTTGATTTATCGATAGATTATAATAAACAGATGTCTAAAGATTGGTTTATCTCAGGAAAAGGCACCTTTACTTTTGCACGAAATAAAGTTTTGGCCTATGACGAACCTTTATTCAGAGATTACCCTGCTCTATCAAGAGTTGGCAGACCTTTAGGATTGCATTTGGGCTATATTTCTCAAGGATTATTCCCTGACCAAGCAACAATTGACAAATCTCCAGAACAGACATTGGGTTATATACCTATGCCTGGTGATATATGGTATGTTAATCAGCCAAATTATAAAGGTGAGTATGATAATAAAATAGATGGAAATGACCGTGTATATATGGGTATGCCTGTCGATCCAGAGATCGTTTATGGCTTTGGTGCTTCTACAAGATATAAAAATTGGGATTTTTCTTTGTTCTTTCAAGGCGTAGCCCGTACTTCTTTGATGATGAGTGGGATTCATCCGTTTGGAACAGCATCCAATTTTTCTGTTGCTGATTTTATTGCTGAAGATCATTGGTCTGTAGACAATCCTAATCCTAATGCTGCTTATCCTCGTTTAACTAAAGATAATAATAACAATAATGAAGCAGCTTCTGATTATTGGTTGCGTGATGCCTCTTTCCTAAAACTTCGTAATGCAGAGGTCGGTTATACATATAAGAATATGCGCTTTTATTTGAGTGGGGCTAATTTGTTAACGTTTTCACCTTTTAAGCATTGGGATCCTGAAATGGGAGGAGGAAACGGTTTGAAATATCCAACACAACGCGTTTGGAATTTAGGCTTTCAAATAACATTTAAATAAATATGCTATGAAGAAAATATTGAATATATTAGTGTTTTTGTTACCCTTTTTGATCACGTCATGTAACTATTTGGATATTGTGCCAGATGAGGTAATAAAAGAAGAGGATGCTTATGCAAATCCTCAGCGTGTGAAAGAATATTTGTATTCCTGTTATTCTTATTTGCCAACTAATAGAGATATTAGTAATAATGCTTATTGGATGATGTGCGGAAGTGAAACAACTAATTTCAGATATGAGCTGTTTACTCATTTTAATGAAGGGTTGTATAGTCCCACTAATCTACACATGACTCGTGATACTTGGGCTCCAATATGGGCTGGAATACGTCAGTGTTATTTGTTTTTGAATATTTTGGATAAAACTAAAAATGTAGTTCCTCAGGATTTGCAACATTATAGGGGGGAAGCAAAGTTTTTGATTGCTTATTTTCATTTTCTGTCACTACGTTCCTATGGGCCAACTTTAATAATTGATCGTTTAATTGATCAGAATGAGCCTATTGAAAATCTTCCGGAAAGAAGCAGTTATGATGAGGTAGTTGATTTTATTGTTCGAACGTTAGATGAGGCATATCCTGATTTAGCAGATATTTATAGTGGTCAAGATTATGGACGCGCTACGAAGCTGTCTGTCTTGGCCTTGAAGTCTAGGCTTTATTTGTACGCAGCTTCTCCTTTATTCAATGGAAATAGTGAGATGTATGCTGATTTTGTTAGCAAAATTGATGGACGTCATTTAATTTCTCAAGAATTTTCAATTGAAAAATGGCAAAAGGCAGCTGATGCATCTAAAGATGCTATTGATAAATTGGAGTCAATGGGCTTTAGACTATATTCAGATACTGAGGCTGGACTTCCTGATAATAATAAGCCAGGATTACCTAATAAGGCTCAAAGAAGAATCCGTTATTCTATTATGGATTATACTGTTAATCCTGAAATTATTTGGGCAGATACGAGACTTGAGGGTTTTTATGATATTCAGAATAGATCAGCTCCTCGGCAATGGAAAGGTGATTTTATTTTTCAAGGTGCAGGTTGTATTTGCCCAACATTACAAAGTGTGGAAAGTTTTTATACCAATAATGGGCTTCCCATAGATCAGGATAAGACATTTAATTATGAAGGACGTTATAATATAGTAGAATTGCCTAGTGATTATGATGGAAATAATTATTCCAATGTTAGTAATGGGAATACTATGTATCTTCATTTACAACGAGAACCTAGATTTTATGCATGGATTGGATTTCATAATGGTTATGCTGAGATTGCTAAGCATAATGGAGTTGAGACGAATATTGATCCTGCACGAAGGGCGATTGTCTTAAAAATGCGTAATAATGATTCTTATGGGAAAAACAATCAAGATTTTTTGTATGCAATATCTGGATATCAAAATAAAAAGTATGTACATCCAGCTTATTCTGACGGCTTAATACAGTATCCTTTAGTTTTATTTAGAATGGCTGAACTTTATTTGAATTATGCGGAATCTCTTGTTGAGTTAGATCGTTTAGATGAAGCCAAGTTTTATATAAATAAAGTAAGAGAAAGAGCTGGTATTCCGAGTGTAGATGATGCGTGGAATAATTTTTCAAAGAATCCTGGATATCAAAATACCAAAGAAGGATTACGTGAGATCGTTAGAAAAGAGCGTTGTTTGGAATTGTATTTAGAAGGACATAAATTTTTTGATATTAGACGTTGGAAAGTTGCTGAGCAATATTTAGGAATTTCAGATAAGGGTTTAAATGTAATAGGTAATACGGATGAGGAGTTTTTCCAAGTAGTTGATATTCCACTTCTGAGAACTTTTCATAAAGGGCAATATCTGATGCCAATAGATGCAAATGAAGTTAATAAAATGCCTCAACTTGTTCAAAATCCTTATTATAATTAGTTGAGATTTTTAGGACTGCTATTTAGGCCCAAGGTTGTAAGTTTGTAAGATAACGCTTTGGGCCTATTTATACTATTGTTTGGGTTTTTATAAATGAAAAAGTCTTATTTCTTTGATAGGATTTACTTGTAGTTACCTTAATATCTATAATTCGGTTTATATTTAAGATGCTTTTTATTTGAAAATATTTGTGTTTGATTATTATATTGGGGATAGTTTGATGATTAAGGAAATTTTTTCTGTATTAATGTTGGTTGATTTGTTGGTGCATCGATATTTTATGGAACTGTTTGAAAAATGATTGTTGCTAAATTTTCAGCTTCTTTACAGAATAAAACTATTAATTTATTAAGAATTAGATTATGAATTTTAGAATTGCAATTTTGTTGTTCTTTTTTGTGTTAAGGATGATACCGTTATCTGCTAAAGTTTGTGAAGTAGGTTTGCAGGGCTTTTGTGAATATGAGGAGTCCCCTCTAAGTATAGAGACTATGACTCCTCGTTTTGGATGGGTGTTGAAACCTGTTATGAGTAATATTAAACAATGTGCGTATCGAATTTATGTCGATGAAGTGAAGGAAAATGTAGAAACTGGTATTAGCTGTTTGTGGGATTCGAATAAGATTATTTCATCATTCCCTTTTGGCGTTTATCAAGGTTGTCCATTGAAAAGTGCGACAAGGTATTATTGGAAAGTATTTGTATGGTATGACAATGGCGATATGTATGAAAGTAAAATTAATTCATTTTTGACTGGCTTGTGTACTGATGAAGACTGGAAAAGTGCTAAATGGATAGCTTTAGAAAAAGATAATCCTAAAGATTATTATCCCCAATATATTCATGCTTTGACCGATAAGGTTGATAAGAAAATAGGATTTTATAAATTGCCTCAATTTAGAAAAGAGTTTTTGGTGAAGAAAAAGGATGTTTCTGAAGCTTTATTATTTGTTGCCGGTTTAGGACATTTTGATGTTTTATTAAATGGCCAAAAAATTGGTAATCATTTTATGGATCCAGGGTGGACAAAATATGATAGAGAGGCTTTATATGTAACATTTGATGTAACCAAATATTTATTTGAAAATAACGCTTTAGGAGTTGTTTTGGGAAATGGATTTTATAATATTCCTAATGCACGTTATTATAAGATAACAGGATCAATGGGAGCACCTAAATTGCGTTTATTATTGTTGATAAAGTATAAAAATGGAGAAGAGGATTGTATAATTTCCGATTCTTCTTGGAAAGCGGTATCTAGTCCCTTGATATTTAGTAGTATTTTTGGTGGAGAAGATTATGATGCTAGACTTTATAATTCACATTGGACTATTGCGGGGTTTAATGATGCCTCGTGGAAAAAAGCTTTAGAGACTAATGTGAATATTGAGTTGCATTCACAACGTATTGATCCGGTAAGAGTGCATTCTCAATTATCGGTTATAAAAATAGCAAATGATAAAAATGGATTTATATATGATGCTCAACAGAATTTTTCAGGCGTTTTTAATATGAAGGTTATAGGAAAGCGCGGCCAAAAAATAAGAGTAACTCCTAGTGAGATTTTAAAGAATAGTCAAATTTCACAAAAAGAAAGCGGGGGCCCTATGTATTATGAATATACTTTGGGGGGAGATACTATTGAGACGTGGCAGCCTCGTTTTACTTATTATGGACAGAGATATTTTCTAGTAGAGGGGGCCGTAGTTGAGGGGGAGCCTAATCCTCAGAATCTTCCTGTTATTTTGAATTTTGTAGCTTTACATACTACTTCTGCATATAATATTGCTGGAAATTTCGAATGCTCGGATTCTTTACTTAATGATATTTATCATGCAATAGATTGGTCGGTGCGGAGTAATGTAAATAGTATTATGACAGATTGTCCTCATCGTGAAAAGTTGGGCTGGCTTGAACAGAGTCATTTGATGTTTTCTTCTATGATGTATCGTTATAAATTACATAGGCTCTATGAAAAGATTATGAGAGATATGTTTTTGTCACAAACAGAAACAGGATGTATTCCTACAATTGCTCCAGAATATGTTTGTTTTGAAGGAGGATTTAGAGATACACCAGAATGGGGAAGTGCTTTTATTATTATTCCATGGAAAATTTATGAATGGACAGGGGATGATTTTTTAATCAGGCAGTATTATTCTGCCATGAAGCGATATGTAGGATATCTTGAGTCTAAAGTTGATAAAAGGGGGATTGTAGCATATGGTTTAAACGATTGGTTAGCTACAGAAAATGTAACGTCAATAGGTGTAACTTCTCATTTGTTTTTTTATTATGATTTAATTTTGATGGAGCGAATGGCTAAACTTTTAGACAAGAAGGATGAAGCATTGGATTATAGGAATAAGCAGGAAATTGCTCGTTTAAATTTTGATAAAGTGTTTTGGAATCATAAATTGCAAATATATGATTGTAATAGTATGACTACCAATGCTTTGGTGCTATATATGGGAATTGCAAAAGGTGAACGTTATAATAGGGTCTTGGATAATTTATTAAATGATCTTCGGAGTAGAGATTATTGTTTAAATTGTGGTGAAGTTGGGCATCCTTATTTGCTTTCTATTTTATCAAAACATGATAAAAATGATGTAATATATAAATTGCATTGTCAGAAGCATAAGCCTGGCTATGCTTGTATTTTAAATACAGGTGCAACTACTTTGACAGAAACATGGGAAGGCGATATGTTGTCTCGTAATCATCTTTGTATGGGCCATATAAATGATTGGTTATTTAGAGTATTAGGAGGAATTGATCAGGTTGAAGGGGGGGTAGGTTTTCGTCATTTATTAATTAAACCAGTTTTGATAAAAGGTATAACCTACGTAAATAGTGATTTTCAAACAATTAATGGTTTAGTTGTCTCTAATTGGGAATATATTGGTAACCAAGTTAAATTTCATGTTGAAATTCCAAATAATTGTATAGCAGAGATTGTATTTCCTACTAATAATACTCATAATATTACTGTAGAAGGAGAAAAGTTGGAAAACTCATTGGAAATAGTTAAACAAATTCAATGTCTAGATAAGGTTAGTGTTCGTTTAGGATCTGGTGTGTATGAATTTCTTATTAAGAATCCAATGTTTAATTAAATCCTATAACGTATTTTGCTTTTTGTGAAATAGTAGATTGATGAACTTGTCCAAGTTTTAAAATTGACAAGATAAATAAGGTGTCGCCAGTCTTCCAAAAGTCTGTGTTAATCCCCTTGGGGTAGCTTTTACTTTTGATTGAAATATTTTTAATATAGATGTGTGAATTAATAATCGATGAGTTGTCTGTTATTTATTCATATGAATAAATAGTTTTTTTGAAATGAAGGGAAAAATAGCTGTTAGAATTATTGAGGTTTTACTTAGTGACTGTGTTATGAGAAATCTTTTAGTATGCACACTTTTGCTTTCATTATTAGCATGTAGTTCTAAAAAAGTATAGAGAAGATTCGTTTTAGTGATGAACAAATTACCGAGTATTGGCATACAGGTAAAACATTGCCAGCTGGAGTTGCCATACAATATCCGCCAGAGCTAATAGAGATGCATCAGGATAAGTCCTATAATGTATTGATCGATGTGTCTCATCAATGTTCTTTTGCATCTTTGTGGGGGTTGGGAGGAAGATTGCATGAGTTAGGATATCGCAGTGTGAGTAGCCAGGCTAGCATCAATACAGTACTTGCTCCTGATGGCTTATGTAGAATAAGAATTCCCTATGATACTAAAAATAAGATTTATCCTTTTGCCTGGTATCCCAATTTTACATATAATGTTGTGATCACAGAACAAACAGATCTTAGAGCCCAGCATTATACAGCAAAGGAAATAAAATCTTTGGTTGATTTTGTAAAAGGAGGAGGCTCTCTTATAATTGGCGCGATTCCTGTTGCTACCCAGTCAGAAATTGATGCATGGACTTTGAATGAGCTAATCGAACAGTTTGATGCTTCATTGAGTCCTGAAACGGATAAGTATCGTAATACCCATTATGCGGTGTTGGATATTAGTGATAAATGGAGTACTGTTGCAACAGGGGAAAATGGAAAATGTGTTATCGCCAAACGGGATTTCGAAAAAGGAAAGGTTGTTCTTCTTGGCCATGTAAATGCTATCAGAACAGAGGGAGATAATGAAGCTTATAATAATGAGACAAAACATTTTTTGGATTCCACTTTAGCCTGGTGTTGTGAAGGGCAGGCCAAGGTGAAAGGAGATGCACGTTTGCCTCAACCGATGGGTGGAGGTGGTGCGATTTACCCTGAATTGGAATTTGTTTCAGGTGATATTGTCGTGTACTATACGGAGAATCAAAAAACTGACCTGATAGATGTCGTAAGAAATGAATATCCTAAGATTACAAAGCTTGTCCAATCGTGGCTTCCTTCGAAACCCACAAAGGAACCGATGTATTTAATCTTGTCCGCAGGAGATGGTGGTGGTTGGGCCGTTAATGCCTTTAAGCCCAAGGAGAATGGTATAATTAGTTTGTCCGCACAAGGTTTGATATCGATTTATGCTCATGAACTGGCTCATACAATGGGAGGCCCCCGTAATGTAAATGATCAGATGGCAGGCCGTTCTCCTTTATATGAACAAGGGGAGGCCCATGCAGGCTGGTTCCAGGGCAAGATAGATGCGGTTTATGATAGTACTTTAATACCGAAAGGAGTTAAGAATACATTGTCTTTCTACAATGGTCCACGCTTTGGTAAGATAGATCTTGTCAGGTATTATGAGGACTCTGCGTATAGAGAACAAATGGGTGGAGGAGCTGATTGGGAGGTAATATGGTATATTTGGCAGATGTTGGATGAGACCTATGGGAACACTTGGTATCCTCGTTGGCGTTGGATTCAATATAACCGTTGGAAGGATGATCCCCAAAGAGAATTGACTTTTGAGGAAACTTTCGAGGATATGTCTATTGCTGTTGGAGAAGATCTTTTCCCATTTATTAAATCTTTAGGAATTTCTCTAGCCAGGGAGGAGATGGGTCCTGTAGATTTTAATGGTAAGCAGATTGAATTGAAATCAGCCCGGATCAAGGCTAAGGCTCCTTCAAGAATCATTCTTGATCCGATAGGTGATTATACGAAGGATTTACAGTAGTGTAGTATGGGTATATTAATCCTTAAACTAAATCTCTCTTAAACGTTTTAGCCTGATTTGCAGTTGGTCTGTATAGGGCGTCTGTTAAGGTAAAAGATTGTATCAGGAACGTACTGCCCTTCAGTGTGAAATAGCTCTGAAGGGCAGTTTTTATCTGTCAGTTCATGCTTGTGAAACTTATGCTTTCACCATAACTCTCACGTTTAAAGCAAGATACGGTGAATGTGAAGCCGTGAAACCATTTTGGGATAAACATATCCTTATTTATGGATGTGAAAGCATCGTTTTCTGTAAAGCACTGTTTTGTTACTTGTAAAGCAATGCTTTCTTGGGGATGAAACGGCGTTTTCTTAATAATCTCTTGATAAGGTAAATGAGAGGTATTCAAAGATGGCTGGTATAAACATCTACTTGGCGATTGTAAAGAGGCACTTGGAGGATGTAAACATGGACTTGGCGGATGCCAATATGCTTGTTTGGAGGAATGGGGGATGATGAGTGAAAAAGCAGAGTGGGAAACTTCGGAAGAAGTTTCCCACTCTTTTAATCTTTTGGCACAGGTAAGATTACTTACGCAGGCCGAGTTCTTTAACCAAAGCACGGTAGCGTTCGATGTCACGGGCCTTCAGGTAGTCGAGCAACGCACGGCGTTTGCCTACCAACATGGTCAAAGCTCTTTCAGTACTATAATCCTTTCTGTTGAGCTTCATGTGCTCAGTCAGACGAGCAATACGGTAGGAAAACAATGCTACCTGAGACTCAACCGATCCGGTATCAGTGTTAGACTTTCCGTACTTGCCGAAGATTTCTTGCTTTTTAGCAGCGTCTAAATACATAATGTTTTAATTAAAAGGTTGATAATATTCTCTTTCGAGGCTGCAAAGGTAGGCATTATCTTTGATATAGCAATGAGTTTCAGTATTTTTTTCTTCTGGATACCACATATATAGGGCAAAAGTTGTAACTTTGCAGACCAGAAAATAATAGGTATTATATGCAGAACATTAGAAACATTGCCATCATTGCCCACGTGGACCATGGCAAGACGACGCTTGTAGACAAGATGCTTCTGGCCGGAAACCTCTTCCGCAGCAACCAGAGCACGGGTGAATTAATGCTGGATAACAATGACCTGGAACGCGAACGAGGGATAACGATCCTGTCGAAGAACGTTTCCATCAACTATAAAGGAACCAAAATCAACATTATTGATACTCCGGGGCACAGCGACTTCGGCGGCGAGGTGGAACGTGTGCTCAACATGGCCGATGGCTGCATCCTGCTGGTCGACGCTTTTGAAGGGCCGATGCCGCAGACGCGCTTCGTGCTTCAGAAGGCGCTTCAGATTGGCTTGAAACCCATCGTGGTGGTGAATAAGGTGGACAAGCCCAATTGTCGCCCCGAGGAAGTGTACGAAATGGTATTCGACCTGATGTTCAGCCTCAATGCCACAGAAGAACAGCTGGACTTCCCCGTCATCTACGGTTCGGCCAAGAACAACTGGATGAGTACCGACTGGCAGAAGCCGACAGACAACATCACGCCGCTCTTGGACTGCATCATCGAAAACATTCCTGCCCCCGAGCAGCTGGAGGGTACACCGCAGATGCTGGTGACGTCGCTCGACTATTCTTCCTATACCGGCCGTATCGCCGTGGGCCGCGTGCACCGCGGTACGCTGCGCGAGGGCATGAACGTGTCTCTGGCCAAGCGCGACGGCAGCATCATCAAGACCAAAATCAAGGAACTGCATACATTCGAGGGTATGGGCCGCGTGAAGGTGGCCGAGGTATCTTCGGGCGATATCTGTGCGCTGGTGGGTATCGAGGGATTTGAAATCGGCGACACCATTTGCGACTTCGAGAACCCCGAACCGCTGCCGCCTATCGCTATCGACGAGCCGACGATGAGCATGCTCTTCACCATCAACGATTCTCCGTTCTTCGGCAAGGAGGGCAAGTTTGTAACGTCGCGCCACATCCACGACCGTCTGATGAAGGAGCTGGACAAGAACCTAGCCCTGCGCGTGAAGAAGAGCGAGGAAGACGGCAAGTGGATTGTTTCGGGCCGTGGCGTGCTCCATCTCTCCGTATTGATCGAGACTATGCGTCGCGAGGGTTACGAGCTTCAGGTGGGTCAGCCGCAGGTTATCTTCAAGGAAATAGACGGCGTGAAGTGCGAGCCTATCGAGGAATTGACGGTGAACGTGCCCGAGGAATATGCCAGCAAGATTATTGATATGGTGACGCGTCGCAAGGGCGAAATGGTGAAGATGGAAGCGGCGGGCGGCGACCGTGTGAACCTGGAGTTCGACATGCCATCGCGCGGTATCATCGGTCTGCGTACCAACGTGCTGACAGCCAGTGCGGGCGAGGCCATTATGGCACATCGCTTCAAGGAATACCAGCCCTACAAGGGCGAGATTGAACGTCGCACCAACGGCTCCATGATTGCCATGGAGAGCGGTACGGCCTTTGCCTATGCCATCGACAAGTTGCAGGACCGCGGCAAGTTCTTCATCTTCCCGCAGGAAGAGGTATATGCCGGACAGGTAGTGGGCGAGCACTCGCACGACAACGACCTGGTGGTGAACGTCACGAAGTCGAAGAAGCTGACCAACATGCGTGCCAGCGGTTCGGACGAGAAGGCACGCCTTATTCCACCTGTACAGTTCTCGCTGGAGGAAGCATTGGAATACATTAAGGAAGACGAATATGTAGAGGTGACGCCCAAGTCCATGCGTATGCGAAAGGTCATCTTGGACGAACTTGAGCGTAAACGTGCCAACAGAGGCTGATAGTATAATTTCACATTACCTTGTACAGAAGAGGATGCTGGATTGGAATCAATCCGGCATCCTCTTTCTTTTTCACAAAAAGTGACCAAAAGAATACTTTTAAGTACTAAAAGGTAACCACTTTTTGCAGGGAAATGCGTTACTTTGTTTCAGCCGTTGAGGCAGTCTTTAAAAAGAAAGGAGAAACTTATGAACCTGAACCTGCAATTTGTGAAAAGAAACAGTCAGAAGGTATACGATGTTCTGGCATATTATACGCGTTGCACCTTTGACCAGTTGGAAAAGCTTTGTAATCTGACCAGTACGGAACTCTGTCTGGCATTGGCACAGTTGATACGTGAACATAAAATCGAGCAGTATAGCGAAAGGCGTGCGGTCTATTACCGCTTGCCAGCCTGAGAAGCTTGATAAAACAATGAAGCACTTCCTGAGGGGCTGACGAAGCACTTCGTCGCCTGTTCAGGAAGTGCTTCGTTATATCCTCATACAGCACTTCGTTGCACCCTCAGGAAGCACTTCGTCGGAGCGTCATGCAGTGCTTCGTCTCTGGCTTCCGAAGGTAGGGGATGTCCCTTTAGTCTATAAACTGTACTTTCTCTGCGTTGCGTGGTTTGGCTGCGGGTGTTTCGTCGGGATAGCCGAAGGCTATGCAGTAGAGCAGCTCATAGCCCTCGCTGAAGTTCAGCTTCTTCAAGTATTCGGCTGCTTCGGGCGACTTCATGAAGCGGGCAGGACCGCCAAGGCAGCACGAACCGATACCCATGGATTGTGCTGTGAGTATCATGTTGCCTCCCAGCAGGCCACAGTCTATCTGTGAGCAGTCGTATGACGGGTCGTTGGCGATGAACACCACCGTCGGGGCGTTACGGAACATGTTCTTGAACGATGGGTCTTCGGCCGCTTTCGGATTGGCTTTCTTGTAAAGCTCCGTCACACCGTTGATGAAGTCGGGGTTGTCTACCACGCGTACTTCCCACGACTGCTTGTTCATGCCGTTGGGAGCGTTGATGCCACACTTCAGGATGGTCTGCATCGTGTCGCGGTTTACGGCCTGCGGTTTGTACTGGCGGATGCTGCGGCGTTCCATGATGGTCTTGATGACGGCTTCCGACTGGCTGAGGCCTTCGGCGGTCGCTACGTTTTCCTTTTGTGAGGCGGGAGCCGTACAGCCGATGGCTGTGCACAGGCAAAGCCCGCCCAAGAGTCCTTTCAATAGTTTCATAATCGTTTATTTTGTAGGTTGGTTTTATTCGTTCTCTTCTTCCTGGTTGTTGTCCAATCCCTGGTCTACGCCTTCCAGAAAACCGTCGAGCGCGGCACCAGCCTTTTCCATCTGTTCCATGATGGCTTTTCCGCTGTTCTTGAAGACGGTGGCGGCATACTGGCCTTGCAGCTTGGCTACTTCTTTCAGTTCGTCCTCGCTGAGGTCTTCGTAGGAATTGATTTTGTCGAGCAGCTGACTGAACTTTTCGTTAGCCTTTTCCCATTGTTCCTGGCTGTAGTCTTTACCGTCTTTCTGAATTTCTTCTACGAAGTCTTTCAGGTCGTCGATACGGCTGCTTTTCGACTGGCAGGCACCGATACTCAAGGTAGTAAGTGCCCAAAGGGCGATTACGATGTATTTCCTCATAATAAATTGATATTAGGATATGTAAGTCTTTTCTTTTCTGTGTGTCCGTTGCAAATATAGCAGATTGGAAGAAGAAATAAAAAAGGAGTCCCGAAAAATCGGAACCCCTTTTTGAAATATTTAGGTTTATTGATCTCTTGATTAGAGCTTCGGACCAGCAGCAACCAACTTCTTGCCTGCTTCGTTGCCAGTGAACTTCTCGAAGTTCTTGATGAAGCGGCCAGCCAGGTCTTTTGCCTTCTCTTCCCACTTGCAAGCGCAGTCGTAAGTGTCGCGAGGATCGAGGATCTTCGGATCTACGCCCGGCAGTTCGGTAGGAACTACGAAGTCGAAGAACGGAATAACCTTTGTCGGAGCCTTGTCGATAGAACCGTCCAGGATAGCGTCGATGATACCACGAGTATCGCGGATAGAGATACGCTTGCCAGTACCGTTCCAACCAGTGTTAACCAAGTAAGCCTTAGCACCTACTTTTTCCATCTTCTTAACCAGTTCTTCTGCATACTTAGTCGGGTGCAGGCTCAGGAAGGCTGCGCCGAAGCAAGCAGAGAATGTCGGAGTCGGTTCAGTGATACCACGTTCTGTACCAGCCAACTTAGCGGTGAAACCAGACAGGAAGTAGTACTGAGCCTGCTCGGGGTTCAGGATAGATACAGGAGGCAATACACCGAAGGCATCAGCAGACAGGAAGATTACCTGATGTGCGTGAGGACCTTTGGATACGGGCTTAACGATGTTCTCGATGTGGTAGATAGGATAAGAAACACGAGTGTTCTCCGTTACGCTCTTGTCAGCGAAGTCAATCTTGCCGTTGGCGTCAACTGTTACGTTCTCCAGCAGAGCGTCGCGCTTGATGGCAGCGTAGATATCGGGTTCGCTTTCCTTGTCGAGGTTGATAACCTTAGCATAGCAACCACCTTCGTAGTTGAATACGCCTTCGTCGTCCCATCCGTGCTCGTCGTCACCGATCAGTTTACGTTTCGGGTCGGTAGACAAAGTAGTCTTACCAGTACCAGACAGACCGAAGAAGATAGCAGTGTCAGTGCCTTCCATGTTAGTGTTGGCAGAGCAGTGCATAG
>ULVG01013439.1_pt1 | contig 122929 bp, 93 predicted proteins | sample 1959221 | NCBI WGS metagenome assembly ULVG01 (sample SAMEA4835780, study PRJEB28245) | human gut metagenome | biome: gut microbiome; material: fecal sample | place: Denmark | collected 2008
AATTCACTTACTGTAATCTGTAATTCGTAATAGCACGCTGTCTTTTCCTGGATTCAAAACGACTCTTACGAATTACAGATTACAGTTACCAGACAATCTTTTCACACTACTTCATAAAGAGCGCAAACGAAAGAAAACATCATACCATCTGTAGAAAAACAATACTTTCCGCGCGCGAAAACGTCGCTTTTCACACTGTAAATCAATGCATTATTTTTATTAACACAATTCATCTGTTTCGTTAACACATTTTCACTCCCCAGCGGCCGTTTTTATTTGGCCAGCCGGAAAAGACCCCTTATATTTGCCTTTGCGAATGAGGAATGAAGAACGAAGAATGAAGAATTTGCCTGCGGCCGAGGCACCATCCATTCTCAATTATCCATTCTCCATTCTCAATTAACTAAACACAATTTAAAACAACAAATCTATGTCAACAATCAGAACACAACTCGCCCTACTCGCGCGGCATCATCCACGGCGTCCTTATCGACATGCTCGCCTGCTTGAAAGAGCTGGTGCCCGACGGCAAGCGCTTACGCACTGTTGAGCAATTACAATTACAGTTAGCTGAAATGAAATCGATTTTCTTCGCCCCCGGCTCAGAATGACAGGTAGGGATAGAATAATATAGGAGGCGCCTTGGCATAGCCAAATTAAAAAACTATGTTTTTCATTTGCCTCTGCACTCGGCTTTCGCTATATTTGCCCTGCTAATTTGGAGCAATTCACAAGAAGGATTACCCCGTTGTGAAAACATCGGATAAACTTAGCTGTTTACAGTTGGATTTTTAAGCAGAGTACCATGACTGATTTTGAAGAATATATCAGACAAAACGAACCTGACAGCCGGCAGAAAGCCTATGCTTGGCGAACAGCAATTGGACTTCAGGCCGTCGATGGTTTGAAGCCCTCGGAATATCTGAAAGATACGGCCCGTAAACATATTGAGGGAGAGATTGATATTGACGAAGCGCAAAAGCTGATCAAGTCTTACTATCAGGCGAAGACGACCAGAACGTCCATAGACGACAACCTGGAAGAGGCCGACGTGGTCTCTGCTCATATAGCCAAACTGTTGGGGGAACAATCCTTTGCTTTTTCTGTGGTGGGCATTACTTCTATTCATCGTCGGTTATTTGAAGGTGTTTTCAAGTTTGCCGGTAGAATTCGTGATTATGACATCACGAAAAAGGAATGGGTACTCAAAGGCGACACTGTGATATACGTCAATTCAGAAGACATAAGAAGAGCTTTGGAATATGACCTGGAGCAAGAAAGGAACTTTGTATATGCCGGACTTGCACACGGCCAAATGGTGGAGCATATCGCAAAATTCGTATCGGGATTGTGGCAAATACATCCGTTTGGCGAAGGAAATACGCGCACGGTGGCTGTGTTTACCATCAAATATCTCCGTTCCATCGGATTCTATGTGGAAAACGATTTGTTTGCCAACCATTCGTGGTATTTCCGCAATGCGTTGGTGCGTGCCAATTATCGCAATGCGGTGAAAGGAGTAGAGCCGGATATGAAATACCTCGTCCGCTTCTTCCGCAACTTGCTCTTGGGAGAAAACAATGAATTGCGCAACCGATACATGGTAATTGATGCTCCTGAAGAATGGAAGGAACCGGGGGACAATGTTACCCCCACAAGTACCCCCACAAGTACCCCCACAAGTCAGACAAACCAACTATATACAGACAATGTCAATGTTCAGAAACTAGTATCGGCGATAGGAGAAAACAAACGGAGCATAAAAGAGATTTTGGAATTGCTGAATCTTAAAGATCGGAAAAACCTGCTTGAATATTACGTCATGCCGGCACAAGCCAATGGATTTGTGACGTTGCTCTATCCTGACAAACCCCGCCATCCGCGTCAAAAATATGTGTTGACCGTCAAAGGTCTGGCCTTACTTGCTTCGACGAACGCTAAATGACAGTTGAAGTTAGCTGAAATAAAATTGATTTTCTTCGCCCCGGCTCAGAATAACAGGTGGGGCAGAATAAGACAGTCGGCACCTCGACAAACAAAACAATATGCGAGCTTATTTTTTTGCATTACGCTCGGTTTGCACTATCTTTTCATAACATAGGCTGCACCTCCGAAGTAAAAGCTGAAAACTAGGTTTTCGCTTTGTACTTCCCTCGGTTTGCACTATCTTTGCATTCATATTTTTACAAAACGTATGAAGAAGAAAGATAGCCAAGTGATATTCGACCGCAACGTGATAGAGTTTGTCACCGTGGCGGCAGAGTTCTGCAAGTTCGTCGAACAAGCCGAAGGCAGCAAACGAACCAACTTCGTGGACACCACGCTGAAACTGCTGCCCCTGCTCTACCTGAAAGCGTCTATGCTGCCACCCTGCGAAACCATAGGCGACGAAGCGCCCGAAACGTTTGTCACCGAAGAAACGTACGAAATCGTACGCATGAACCTGGCAAGCATCCTCGCCGACCGCGACGACTATCTGGACGTGTTCGTCAGCGACATGAAATACAGCGACCAGCCTATCACCCGATACATCTCGGAAGACCTGGCCGACATCTACCAGGACATCAAGGACTTTATCTTTGTCTTCCAACTGGGACTGAACGAGACGATGAACGACTCGCTGGCCATCTGCCAGGAGAACTTCCGCCTGTACTGGGGACAAAAGCTGGTGAATACACTACGGGCCCTCCACGAAGTGAAGTACAGCAACACGCAGGAAGAAGAAGAGGAAGAGGAGGATATCGAGGATTGATACAAGAGCAACTATGATCATAAGAAGAACCATCGGAAAAGAGGAACTGAGCGAACTGCCCAAAGCGGCCTTCCCCGGCAATATACACATAGTGGACACGCCGGAAGAAGCAGATAAGGCGGCAAGATACCTGAAAGGACAACCGATACTGGGCATCGACACCGAAACACGGCCTTCGTTCAGCAAGGGACACGTACACAAGGTAGCGCTGCTGCAGGTGTCGACCGACGACCATTGCTTCCTGTTCCGACTGAACCTGATAGGGCTGACCCTGCCCGTCATCAAACTGCTGGAAAGCCCGCACATCACCAAAGTGGGCCTTTCGCTGCACGACGACTTCATGATGCTGCGCAAACGGGCACCCTTCGAACCCAGAGCCTACGTGGAGCTGCAGGAATACGTGCGCCCCTTCGGCATACAGGACATGAGCCTGCAAAAAATCTACGGCATCCTGTTCAACGAGAAGATATCGAAATCGCAACGCCTGAGCAACTGGGAAGCCGAAAACCTGACGCAGCCGCAACAGCTCTATGCAGCCACCGATGCCTGGGCTTGCCTCAACATCTACCACAAGCTGGAGGAACTGAAGCAGACGGGAGATTTTATAATTGAGAATTGAAAATTGAGAATTCATAATTGACACCATGTATAAAGTATATCTGAAATCGGGCAAGGAAGAATCGCTCAAGCGTTTTCACCCATGGGTGTTCTCGGGCGCCATTGCCCGCCTGGACGGCGAACCTGAAGAAGGAGAAGTAGTAGAGATCTATACCTCTAAGAAAGAATTTATCGCCAAAGGCCACTTCCAGATAGGAAGCATCGCCGTACGCGTCCTTACCTTCCGACAGGACGAGACCATCGACAAGGACTTCTGGAAGCGACGCCTGACTGTGGCCCGCGACATGCGACGCAGCATCGGCATCGCCGGACGGGCCGACAACAACACCTACCGCCTGGTGCACGGCGAGGGCGACAACCTGCCGGGGCTGGTCATCGACGTATACAATCGTACGGCCGTGATGCAGGCCCACTCGGCCGGCATGCACCTGGACCGCATGACGATCGCCGAGGCTCTGGCCGAGGTGATGGAAGGCGAAGTGGACAACATCTATTATAAATCGGAAACCACCCTGCCCTTCAAGGCCGACCTCTACCCCGAAAACGGCTTCCTGAAAGGCGGCAGCGCCGACAACGTGGCCACGGAGTATGGACTGAACTTCCACATCGATTGGCTGAAGGGGCAGAAGACGGGCTTCTTCGTGGATCAGCGCGAGAACCGCGCCTTGCTGGAGCGCTATGCCCGCGGACGCAGCGTGCTGAACATGTTCTGCTACACGGGAGGCTTCTCTGTCTACGCCATGCGTGGAGGGGCCAAGCTGGTGCACTCGGTAGACAGCTCGGCCAAAGCCATCGACCTGACGAACAAGAACATCGCCCTGAACTTCCCCGACGACGCACGCCATGCCGCCTATGCCGAAGACGCTTTCAAGTACCTCGACCGCATGGGCGACCAGTATGACCTGATTATCCTGGACCCGCCTGCCTTCGCCAAGCACCGCGACGCCCTGCGCAACGCTCTGCAAGGCTATCGCAAGCTGAACGTCAAGGCATTCGAGAAGATCAAGCCGGGGGGCATCCTGTTCACCTTCTCGTGTTCGCAAGCCGTCAGCAAGGAAAACTTCCGCACGGCGGTCTTCACGGCAGCAGCCATGTCGGGACGCAACGTGCGCATCCTGCACCAGCTGACGCAACCGGCGGACCATCCCGTGAACATCTACCACCCCGAAGGAGAGTACCTGAAAGGGCTCGTGCTGTACGTAGAATAAGTTCTATCCCCTCAAAAAGGGGGTAGAATGCAGTCAAAACGTTAAATAGTGCAAACAAAACGCAGATTTATGTTCAATTATTATGTTGTATAACATAAACCCCATACCTTTGCACTGTGTTTTTCATGGTATTAGATTTAAGGTTAATAAAGATTGGGTGTCTGGGATAGATACCCTTCTTTTTTTATATACCCTTTCCTCCTCTTTTGGCAGCGGTTTCTCCGCATCTTTCTCCATAAAAAATCTTCCGCACGCTTGTTTTTCTAACGGCATCATTGTATTTTTGCAAGGTTATGTCGACTATTCGACCTGTTAATTTTAAATGGAAAAGCCAAACAAAAAAACTATGAACATCAAACTTCGCTTGATCATCATGAACTTCCTGCAGTTTGCCGTGTGGGGTTCTTACCTGACTTCTATGGGAAGTTATCTGGTCAATGTCAACCTTGCCGGACACATCGGCATCTTCTATGCCATGCAGGGCATCGTATCACTCTTCATGCCAGCCATCATGGGCATCATAGCCGACCGTTGGGTGCCAGCCCAAAAGCTGTTGAGCTTCAGCCACTTCATGGCAGCCATCTTCATGGGACTCGCCGGCTACTATGGTATGACAAGCGGACAAGACGTGGAATTCGGACCGCTCTTCGGCCTCTATGCCCTGAGCGTAGCCTTCTATATGCCGACCCTGGCCCTTTCGAACTCCGTGGCCTATACGGCGCTGGACAAAGCGGGGCTGGACACCATCAAGCATTTTCCCCCTATCCGTATCTTTGGGACCATCGGATTCATCTGCGCCATGTGGCTGGTAGACATCCTGGGCCTGCAAAACAACTACGGACAGTTCTTCACCTGCGCCATCATCGGTCTGGTGTACGGGTGCTACGCCCTGACCCTACCGGCCTGCCCCACGAGCAAGGGAGGACAAAACAAATCGCTGGTCGAAGCGCTGGGCCTGCGCGCCTTCACCCTGTTCAAGCAAAAGAAAATGGCTATCTTCTTCATCTTCTCCATGCTGCTGGGCGTATCACTGCAAATCACCAACGGATTTGCCAACCCCTATATCAGCAGCTTCGGCAGCATACCTGAATATGCCGACACCTTCGGCGTACAGCATGCCAACATCCTGATCTCGCTGTCGCAGGTATCCGAGACACTCTGTATCCTGCTGATACCGTTCTTCCTGAAGCGTTTCGGCATCAAGCGGGTGATGCTCATCGCCATGTTCGCATGGGTGCTGCGTTTCGGCCTGTTCGGCGCGGGCAATCCAGGCAGCGGCGTCTGGATGTTCCTGCTTTCGATGATTGTCTATGGAGTGGCCTTCGACTTCTTCAACATATCCGGCTCGCTGTTCGTCGACCGTGAGACGGACAAGGAAATCCGCTCGAGCGCACAGGGCCTGTTCATCATCATGACCAACGGACTGGGTGCTACCATCGGAACACTGGGCGCACAAGCGGTGGTGAACCACTTTGTGGACTTCAGCAGCGAACTGCCGCAGACGGGACAATGGCAGGCAGCGTGGTTCACGTTTGCAGCCTATGCGCTGGTGGTAGCCGTTGTGTTTGCCTTCGTCTTCAAATACAAACACGAGCCGGAAAAGATATAAAGCCTGAAATAACAACCTGCCATGAGCCGAAACAAGATAGAACTGCAAGTACTGAGCCTCACCTACAGCCAGGAACAGGCAGGAGCTTATGCCCTGCTCCTGGGCGAAGTGAACGGTCCGCGCAAACTGCCTGTCATCATCGGCTCGGCAGAGGCGCAAGCCATCCTGCTCGAGATACGAGGCATTACTTCGCCACGCCCACTGACCTACCAGCTGTTTGCCTCTACCCTCGAGGCGTTGGGCGTACGCCTGCTGCGCGTACTGATATATCGGGCAGAGAACGGGCTGTTCTATTCGTATCTCTACCTGCAGTCGGACCACTCCATCATCCGCATCGACTCACGCACGAGCGACGCCGTCGTCATGGCCATGCACCTGCACTGTCCGATCCTCATCTACGAAGACGTGCTGGATGCTGAGAAAATGGAACTGGACGACGAGGCACTGGAAACGGAATCAGGGACGACGAACAGCCAAGATGACCGGGCAGAGATAATAAGCCGCATGGAGGAAGCTCTGAAAGAAGCCATCGAAGCAGAAGAATACGAAAAAGCCGCCAACCTGCGCGACATGATAAACCAATTTAAAGAATCAAACCATCAGGACTGATGCACGTATTTTATACCCCCGACATACAGACACGGGCCGAACTGCCCGAAGAAGAAGCTGCACACGCCGTACGTGTGCTCCGCCTCGAAGCAGGCGACGAAGTGACCCTGACCGACGGCAAAGGATGTTTCTACCGCGCTGAAATAAGCGCAGCGTCCAACAAACGCTGCCTGGTGAACGTACTGGAAACCTTGCCTCAGGAACCATTGTGGCAAGGACACCTGCACCTGGCCATGGCGCCAACAAAGAATATGGACCGCACAGAGTGGTTTGCCGAAAAAGCAACGGAGATAGGCTTCGACGAACTGACGTTTCTCAACTGCCGCTTTTCCGAACGAAAGGTCATCAAGACCGAACGCATCCAGAAGATACTGGTATCGGCTATCAAACAGTCGCTCAAAGCACGCCTGCCAAAACTGAACGAAATGACGGACTTCAACAAGTTTATCCGACAGCCCTTCAACGGACAGAAATTCATCGCCCACTGCTACGAAGGAGAAAAACCGCTGCTGAAAGACATCGTGCGCCGCGGCGAGGATGCGCTGGTACTTATCGGCCCTGAAGGGGACTTCAGCGAAGAGGAGGTGAAACTGGCTGTAGAACAAGGGTTCCAACCTATCAGCCTGGGACGTTCGCGCCTGCGCACAGAGACGGCAGCACTCGTGGCCTGCCACATCCTGAACCTCTGCAATCAAATCAATTGAAATAGTTTCAACCCACTAAATTACTTTGCAAATGAAAATTCGCTTGTTCAATCATTTGTGCGCCGGCTTAGTAGCCATTGTACTGGCTGCTTCGTGCTCGTCGCCCGTCAAGTACACCAATGCCATCCCGGCAGAGTCTACCGAAATCGTCTCCATCGACCTGCAATCGCTGGCCGTCAAGGCAGGAGTAAATGACCCACAAAACGCCGAAACCCTGCAGAAACTGAGTCAGACCCTGACGAGCGGTGTGAGCGCCGACGCCCAAAAGGCTTTGGAAACTATCCTCAAGAAGCCGTCGGAGTCGGGCATCGACTTCGCACAGCCTGTCTACATCTTCCATTCGTCGGAAACGAAACAGCAGGGATTCATCGCAGCTGTGGCCAATGCCGACAAGCTGAAAGACATGCTGCAAGCCACACAGAGCGAAACACAGATGGCTGACGTGGCCGAAAAAGACGGCTACAGCTTCAGCTACAACGACCAGGTCTTCGTAGCCTTCAACGCCAGCACACTGCTTATGCTCCCCTCGGCCGACACGCCCGACATCGCACAGATGCATCAAAACGCCTCCAACCTGCTGAGCCAAAGCTCTGAACAGAGCGTCAACAGCCAGGAAGCTTTCCGCCAGATGCAGGAAACAAAAGGCGACATCCGCGTGATGATGACCTCGAGCAGCCTCTTCGAATTCTACCAAAACCCGATGCTGATGGCAATGGCCGACAGCATGAACCTGCAGAACATCAAGTACGTGGGCGGATTGTCGTTCGAACCCGGTCAGGTAGCCGTCAACGTGGGCTACACCTCGGACGACCTCAAAGCGCTGGAACTCCTTGAAAAGCAGCTGAAGGCCACACGTCCCATCCAGAATACCTTCGCGCCCTACTTCCCCCAGTCTACCCTGCTTTACTTCAGCCTGGGCCTCGACGGCAAGGAGCTGTACACCCACCTGGAAGAAAATCCGCAAGTCAAGAAATCACTTTCTGCCGAGAACATGGAACTGCTGAAGCAGCTGGTGTCTTCGTTTGAAAACGACTTCACCCTGGGTATCACTGGTGTAGACGCCCATGGCAACCCCACGATACTGGCTTATGCCGAAACCAACAACGCCGACCTGCTGAACCAGCTGTACGAAGCCAGCAAGAAGCAGGGAGGCAACGACCTCACCAAGCTGGACAACGGCGACTACATGCTCACCGACAAGGGCCTGAAGGTGTACATGGGCATGCGCGGCAAGCAGCTCATCATGACCAACGACCAAACCCTGTACAACAACGCAGGCAAGGAAAGCAAGCCCTCCCTACTCGAGTCGTCCTTCGCCAAGGAAGTGCAGGGACAGCGCTTTGCCACCGTCATCAATACCGAAGCGGTCTTCGACCTGCCCATCGTCAAGCTGGCCACAGGCTTCCTCAGCCCTAAATACCGCGCCATGGTGACCGCTGCTGAGAACATCTCCTACCTGAGAATGAGCAGCGAAGGCAAGACGGGCCTCTTCGTGCTGCAACTGAAGGACCGCGAAACCAACGCACTGAAACAGATTGTAGACCAGGTGAAGACACTGGCCAACCTCTAAATAAGGAGCCTACGCTCATGGAAACCATTCATCTGCAACACACCCTCCCGCAGGTCTTTGCAAACCGCGATGCCATCGTGTCCGATGTGTGGCATCGCGACCTCGTCTTCGAACGGGGCAGACGCTACCTCATCGAGGCCGCATCGGGCACAGGCAAGTCGTCGCTGTGCAGCTACCTCTACGGCTACCGCAACGACTACGAGGGCGTCATCTGCTTCGACGGGCAGAACATCCGCTCGCTCAAGGAAGCCGACTGGACACGCCTGTACCGCCACTCGCTCAGCATTCTTTTCCAAGAGCTACGCCTCTTCGGCGAGCTGACGGCCCTCGAAAACGTGCTGCTCAAGAACCGACTGACACGCTTCAAGAGCCGCAAGGAGATAGACGCCCTCTTCGACGCGCTGGGCATCGGTGACAAGAAGCATCAGGCGGCAGGTCTGCTTTCCTTTGGTCAGCAGCAGCGTGTGGCCTTCATCCGCTGCCTGTGCCAACCCATGAACTTCCTGCTACTGGACGAACCCGTCAGCCACCTCGACGAGGCCAATGCCGCCACGATGTCGGCCCTGCTCCACGAAGAGGCGGGCAGGCAGGGGGCAGGTGTCATCGTGACCTCCATCGGCAAGCACCTCCCTACCGACTATAACTGTGTACTGAAACTATGAACAGACTCGTTTGGAAACTTCTCCGCCGCCACATCAGCGGCGCCCAGCTGGCGGGCTTCTTCCTGGCCAGCCTCTTCGGCATGAGCATCGTGCTGCTTGGTATCCAGTTCTATCGCGACGTGGCGCCCGTCTTTACGCAGGGCAACAGCTTCCTGAAGAAGGACTACCTTATCGCCACCCGCAAGATCAGCACGCTGGGCAACCTGACGGGGCGGAGCAACACCTTCAGCCCTGCCGCCATCGACGACCTGCGGAGCCAGCCCTTCACACACAGCGTGGGAGCCTTCACGCCCTCGCTGTTCGACGTATCGGCCGGCCTGGGCATGCAGGAGGCAGGTATCCGCCTGTCTACAGAGATGTTCTTCGAGTCCGTGCCCGACGCCTACATCGACGTCAACCTCGACCGTTGGCACTTCGACCCGCAGAGCCACACCATCCCCATCATCATTCCCCGCAACTACCTCAACCTCTACAACTTCGGCTTCGCCCAAAGCCGTAGCCTGCCCAAGCTGTCCGAGGGGCTGATGAACCTCATCCAGATGGACATCCGCCTGAACGGCAACGGGCTGACAGAGCTTTTCAAGGGGCAGATTGTAGGCTTCTCCAACCGCCTGAATACCATCCTCGTGCCCCAAGCCTTCATGGAGTGGGCCAACAACCGCTATGCCCCCGGCCGCGAAGCGCAGCCCTCGCGCCTCATTGTCGAAGTAGACAACCCCACGGACACCTCCATCAACGATTACTTCAGCCGCAAAGGCTATGAAACAGAGGGTGACTCGCTCGACGCAGGGCGTGCTACCTACTTCCTCCGTCTCGTCACGGGCATTGTACTAGCCATCGGAGGCATCATCAGCCTGCTGGCCTTCTTCATCCTGATGCTCAGCATCTTCCTGCTGCTACAGAAGAACCGCGACAAGTTGCAGAACCTGTTGCTCATCGGCTATGCTCCTACGCAAGTGGCCCTGCCCTACTGCGTGCTGACGGCCAGCCTCAACCTGGCCGTACTGTTGCTTTCGACGGGGTGTGTGGCGTTGCTGCGCCAGGCCTACCTACCCTTCCTCGAAAAGCTTGTGCCCCAGCTCGAAGGCAGCTCCCTGCTGCCCACACTGCTGATAGGAGGCGCACTCTTCCTAGTTGTCTCGGCGCTAAACATGGTGGCTATCCGCCGCCAGTTGCCCAAGCTGCTCTCCAGACAAGCACGACGTTAATCCTCTGTTGACGATAAAAAAGCATTGTTTTCTTTCAAGGAAAGCAATGCTTTTCTACTGATAAAACACCGTTTTCCTCTCAAAAAACAATCCCCCACATCCTGTTCTACAACGCTTCTGAAAGGGAAAAACGAATTTATACAAAAAATTTCTCCCTACGAATAGGGGATTTCTACAAAGGTTGCGTTATACGAGTGAAAGCGGCCCGGCCGGACGCTCTCAGAGAAACAAATCAATAAGAGTATTCACACCTAAACGAATTAGAAATTATGAAAATCAAATTTATCGCATTATCTTTGTGTATGGTTGCAAGTGTAAATATCATCAAGGCGCAAGACTCAGACAAGTCGTCCTATCAGCCCAACAATCGTCATGAATTCCGCATCGCCGTCAGCGACGGACTGACACTGACAGGGGTCGACATACTGGGCATGGGAATAGCCGATGCTATTACCGGCACCAAGCGGTCGGACGAAAAAAGCAGCATGGTCTACGGCATAGGCTACCGCTACGCCATCAACCGCTTCCGACTGGGAGGTGACTTGGGCTTCGCACATACCAGCAGCCTGCTGACTTTGCATGGAGAATCTACCGCTTCGATCAAGGAAAAGGAACTGAACTTCCTCGTGCTGCCCACTGCTGAATTTGTTTACTTCAAACGCAACATTGTAGAACTTTACGGATCGGCCGCAGCAGGTGTAGATCTGGTGCGCCACACAGAGAAAGGACTGACCGAAGCCGGAAAGGCAGCCACCCGCAAAGCAGACCTGTCGACCAACTTCGCCTATCAGGTGAACCCCTTCGCCATCCGCATCGGCAACGACCGCGTAGGAGGATTCATCGAAACCGGCCTGGGATACAAGGGATTCCTGACGGCAGGTATCAGCCTGAGATTCTAACATCTTAACACGCATTGCAATGAGAACAGACAGGAAAGAACTTTTCAGAGTCAGATTCGAGCAACATTATCCGAGGCTATGTAGCATAGCCTACGGATATGTCTCGGATTACGACGAATCGGAGGACATCGTTCAAGAACTGTTCATCCACATCTGGGACAAGGGCAAGGACTGCCTGCCCGAACAGGAGCTCACCGCCTATCTGACGACTGCCGTAAAAAACCGCTGCATCTCTTTCCTGCGTCGGAAAAAAGAGGACACCGTATCGATCGAGGACTATCCGCTGGCCGATCATCACCTGGCCGACGAAACAGCTGACAGCAGTGAAAACCGACGCTCACCCGAAGAAGTGCTGGAAGAAGCTCTCTCGACCCTGCCACCCAAGTGTAAGGACGTTTTCCTGATGGCCAAGCTGAAGGGCATGAAGTATCGCGAGATAGCCAACGAACTGGGAATCTCGGAGAAAACCGTCGACAACCAGATGACAAAAGCCGTCAAGCTACTGCGCGCCTATGCGGCTGAAAATCCTTTCCTGATGACTGCCATCGGCGCCATTGTTTTATCCATCCTAGTAAATTGCAAGTGACCATGAAACAGAATGAAGACATTAACGATCTGCTGGCCCGTCACCTGGCCCACGAACATATCAGTGCCGAGCAACAACAAGAACTGGAAGCATGGATAGCCGCCAACAGCGCTGAATATCGCCGCCTGAGGCGACTGACAGACGCCCTGCATCCACATGCGGACGAATCGAACTTCGACGCCCGCCGGGCCTGGATGAAGATCGCTCCCAAGCTGAAAGACAAGACGACGGAAACCCATCGTACACGACGGTTCATCACCTTCTGCTCCATTGCCGCCTCCTTGCTGCTCCTATTGGGAACGGCTACAGTCTACTTGTTCAGACAACCGGCCGTACGCTACGAGAACAATGGACAGACAGCCCGAAGCCTCCTACTGCCTGACAGCTCGGAAGTAATCCTTTATCCTCAAACTAAATTGAGTTTCCGATATGCCCCCCACCACAGTGAACGACTGGCCAAACTGGAGGGAAAAGCATTCTTCCATGTGAAAAGGACCGATGGGAAACCTTTCCGCGTAACTACTGAAGAAGTGGAAGTAGAAGTGCTGGGCACCTCGTTTCTGGTAGATGCCACACAGACGAAGCGTACAGGAGTCTTTGTGGAAAGTGGGCGAGTAAAAGTCAGCGCAGAAGACCACGACCTGGTGCTCCACGCCCATGAAAAGGCGGAACTCAGCGACGGAAACCTGCAAAAAGGCACCATCGACGATCCGGCTAGCTTCTTCAACCGAAAAAAAACAAAGATGGTATTCAACCAAACGCCCCTCAAAGACGTTATAAAAGAAGTGGAGAAACAGACCGGCATCCGTATTGAGCTGGGACGGGGCGTCGAAGAGAACACCGTCACTACCCGCATCGACCCCGACAATGCCGAGGGCATCGCGGCAGAACTGGCTTTCCTCTGCGGATGCAAATGCGACACGCTGAAACGAGGAAAACTTTACCGGCTACGCTATGATTAGAGAAAAAACGGGGCCTATTGGCCCTGCTTATTACATTAGTTACCACCCTAACGTATGGCCAGAAGAGCCCTGACATACAGACGATAGCGGAAGAGCGGATCCGAGTGACCGCCTCTTCCGCTACCGTCTTGCAGTGGTTTGACAAAATCGAGAAGGAAACGCAAATCACGTTGGCCTACAATCCTTCGCACATTGACCTCAACATGCCTGCAGCAGGAGTAACTCTCGAAGGCCCCATCATCAAAGACAAACTATCCTACCTGGTGAGTGCACGGCGCAGTTGGCTCGACTTTTTTGACAATCTGTTCTCTGAAGACAACCGTATGAACCATTCCACGTATGACTACAATGCCAAGTTATCTTACAACCTGTCTCCCAAAAGCACTCTCAGATTAATGGCCTATGGTGCACAAGACGGTTATCATCTGCCTTATGACGAAAGCGGCGACAAACAAACAATTCTACGATGGACCAACCAGGCCTATCAGGCATCATTCCACACTTCGTACGGCAAGCTGAATCAAACGAGTTCCGTGTCCTATACCTCGTATACCAATCGGGCCAATGCTTTCATCCTAGGCCTCGATACGGAGGGTTATGTACGTAGCGGCATCCATTCGCTCAATGCGGCTACCGAATTCACTTTCAGTCCAGAAAATATGTACAGCGCGCGCTGGGGCGCCAAATACACCCATGAAGTCTATGAACTGGCTTCTCTAGACAACCTGACGCAGACACGACACGAACCTATCAACCAATTCTCCCTCTTCTACGACAACCTGATACGGATTACCCCTCAAATCACAACTCAGGTAGGCGTACACTTTGTAGGTTACATTCCCCAAAGCAGCCGTTCGTACTACAGCATACAACCCCGTTTTTCGCTCAAATACCAACCGGCCGAGCAAGAATTGATCTACCTTCACTTCTCACGAATGGAACAATTCTACCATTACCTGCGCTTCGACTACCTGGCTTTTCCAACAGACTTCCGCATGCCAAGTATCGACGGATTCAAGCCTCGCTCTTCGGAACATTACGAAGCAGGATGGAAACACTTTCTGAAGAACGGACAAATAGAGATATCGGCCTACTATAAGACACGAAGAAATGTAGTGGCCTTCAGCCCCCAGAATGCTTCCGAAGGTAGCTCTGAGCTACTACTCCGTACACTGGTATCGCAACTGCCTGCCCTATGCTTCGGTGAGCTTCAAGTTCTGAAACAAGTTGCGGATTTGTAATTTGTTTAGTACCTTTGCCCTACATTAGAAACAAAAGCCTGCAGAATGCGTATGAAAACAGCGGATTGCCCTTCAGTATTACTGATATATACCGGCGGTACCATCGGCATGATCGAGAACCCTGAAACCGGAGCCTTGGAAAGCTTTAACTTCGACCAACTGCTGAAACACGTACCCGAACTGAAACGATTCAACTGCCATATCTCTACCTACCAGTTCAATCCACCTATCGATTCATCAGACATGGAACCCGAACTCTGGGCCAAGATCGTAAAAATCATCAGCAGCCATTACAATGACTATGACGGCTTCGTCATCCTGCATGGTACGGATACGATGGCCTATACAGCCTGCGCGCTGAGTTTCATGCTTGAAAATCTGTCGAAACCCGTCATTCTGACTGGCTCGCAACTACCTATCGGTATGCTGCGCACCGACGGCAAGGAGAACCTCATTACGGCTATTGAAATAGCAGCCGCACGCCGTCCTGACGGCACACCCATGGTACCCGAGGTCTGCATATTCTTTGAAAACGAACTGATGCGCGGTAACCGTACGACCAAAATCAATGCGGAAAATTTCAATGCCTTCCGTTCTTTCAACTATCCGCCACTAGCCAAAGTGGGCATCCACATCCGCTACGAAGAACACCTGATACGTCGCCCCGACCCTTCACGACCGATGAAGCCACACTACCTGTTTGATACCAACGTCGTAGTGCTGACTCTTTTCCCCGGTATTCGTGAAAGTATCGTCAGCTCCGTCCTCCACGTCCCAGGTATCAAAGCCGTGGTACTCAAGACTTTCGGATCGGGCAATGCACCTCAAAAAGAATGGCTGATCCGCCAACTCAAAGAAGCAAACGAACGAGGCATCGTCATCGTCAACATCACTCAATGTCAACGGGGAGTCGTCGAAATGCAACGCTACGGTACCGGTCTTCAACTGCTCCAAACAGGTGTTATCAGCGGTTACGACAGCACACCCGAATGTGCAGTCACCAAACTGATGTTCCTCTTGGGGCACGGCCTGAACCAACAGGAAATACGCCGTCTCATGGACTCAAATCTGGCAGGAGAAATCACAAAAGAATAATAAGCCCAACCTTACTGGAGCTATTGCCATTTACGCGAACGTAAAATAAGGTATGAAATCACTCCAGCAGCAATCATTACTCCCCAGGCCATCAGATATCCGTATTTCCAATCGAGCTCGGGCATAAACTTGAAATTCATGCCCCACACTCCTACCAAAAAAGTGAGCGGAATAAAAATAGTAGATACCACCGTAAGCCGTTTCATGATGTAATTCATGCGCATGTCACTGTTCGAAATATAGAGGTCCATCAGTGATGAAAGCGTTTCACGACAACCTTCGACAAGCTGTACGGCATTGAGCAAGTGGTCGTTGACATCATTGAAAAAAGGACGGTTGGTCTCATTGATAAGCTCGGAATCCGGATGCAAAATTTTAGAATATTGATCCTTCAACGGTACGACTGTCCGTTTTATTTCCATGTAGCGTTTCCGCAACATTTGCAATTGCATCCGAATGTTATAACTAGTCGTGGCAGCCAACAATTCGGTTTCAAGATCATCAAGTTGATCGCCTGTTTCAATAGCCAATGAAACATAATTTGAAACCAATTCGTTGAATAACACAGAAAAGAGATAATCGGACGAGCGTGTACGTATCTTCAAAACGTTTTCCTGCAAAGCCTTGACCGCATCATCGAAAAAAGAAGCTTCACCTTCAGTAAAGGTCAGCACCACATTCTCACCTTGTATCAGTCTGACAGACGTTTCAGTATCTTCATGAAAAATACGAGTTACTACAAAATTGAAATCACCGTTCTTCTCGATTTTGCTGGGATGGTCTACATTCAAGATGTCCTGCATCATCAAAAAGTTGATTTTGAAATAAGTACATATATTCCGGATATATTCGGTATCTTTCAATCCATGAACCCTTATCCACAATTTGTTTTCGGTAGGCGTATGTGACATGATTTCCTCAAAATCATTGCAAATGGTTTCACTAAAATGGTCAGATGAATAATTAAGCAAATGAACATGAGTATGTGTACAATTGTCACCATTGTAAGTAAGGCGTTCGGACAATAAATTGTTTTTCATCTTTATCTGAATAGTTTTAAGTTCCTCGGACAAAGTTATAAAAACTATCGGTTTCTTTGCATTGGTTTCAGATTCTTTTCCTAACTTTGCAATAGTTTTGTTCTGCCAGTTTCCAATTGCGAAGCTAGCGGATGAAAAGGGAATCGGGTGAAAGTCCCGAACAGTCCCGCTGCTGTGAGTTTCACATCTTGAGAGCATCAACACGCTCTATGCCACTGTTACTTCTGCCAAAGCGGAAAAAGACGGGAAGGCGATGTTCTCCGAAACGAGTCAGAAGACCTGCAAAACAAAAATCATGCTTGACGCTTGCGAGGATGAGCGTAAAGATCGTGTAGAAAGTAGTATACAACTACAGATTGACAGAAAGGAAATGAAACAAATTTGTCTTTTCCATCGGCGATGGGGAGGTTGGATTGTAGCGTTGTTGCTGTCTGGCGGAGCCATGGCTCAGGAAGCGAGCGACACGATTACGGACAGGATACACCAGATAGACCGTGTAACCGTCACTGCCCGACGTGTACCCAACAAGCTGACCTCGACAGCACCCGTACAGAGCCTGTCGGGGCAGGACATCGAGCGTCTGGGTATTCAAGACATGGCCGATGCCGTACGCCGCTTTGCCGGAGCACAGGTGCGCGACTACGGCGGTATAGGTGGCCTAAAGACCGTTTCGGTCCGTAACATGGGAGCTGCACATACAGCGGTGAGTTATGATGGCGTGACAGTGAGTAACTGCCAAGCCGGGCAAATAGACATCGGACGCTTCTCGCTGGACAATGTGTCGATGGTAACGCTAGCCGTAGGACAGACGGACGATTTATTGCAGACAGCCCGACACTATGCCTCGGCAGGCGTTCTCAGTATCGAAACCGAGAAGCCTCATTTTGATGAAGGCCGCCGCTATGCCTTGCGCGCCCGTGTCAGTGGAGGATCTTTCGGATACATTACACCGTCCCTGCGCTGGTGGCAGCAACTGGGCAACCGTACACGTCTGGCTGTTGACGGCAGTTTCATGCGGGCCGACGGTAACTATCCTTTTACATTGGTAAACGGGAAATACGCCACACAAGAACGACGTAACAATTCCGACATACTCTCAGGGCAGGGCGAAGCCAACCTATATCATACATTCAAAGACAATAGCGAGCTGGATGTAAAGGCTTACTATTACCGTTCCCGCCGTGGACTGCCCGGAGCCGTCACTCTCTACAATCCTTTATCTGACGAACGCTTGTGGGATGAAAACATCTTTGTACAGACCCGTTACAAGAAACAGTTCAATCCACGATGGGCTATGCAGGTACAGGGCAAATACAATCATGGCTGGAACCGCTACGAAGACCAAGGAGCGGAATATACTGACGGCACCTATAGTGAACACCACAAACAGGATGAATACTATCTGTCGGCATCTGTCCTCTACCGTCCGCTGGAAGGATTATCCTTTTCCTTGGCACAGGACGGAGTGGCGAATACGCTGCACAACACCTTGCCCGAATGCCCCTTTCCCACACGCTTAACTTCCCTCAGCGCATTCAATGCCCGCTATAGCAACGACTGGCTAACAGCCACAGCTTTATTGGTGCATACCGCCACTTTCGAACACGTGGAGAAGGGAGAAGCACCCGACAACTTCCGCCGTTTCGCGCCTTCCCTATCTGTCAGCCTGAAGCCCTGGCAAGAAGAGGAGCTTTTCCTGCGGCTGATGTACAAGAGCACCTTCCGCCTGCCCACCTTCAACGACCTCTATTATTACCGCCTGGGAAACCGTAATCTGCGGCCAGAGAAGGCGAACGAATACACTGCCGGCCTAACTTGGAGTCTGCAGAAAGCTGCCTGGCTGGACTATCTGTCCGTCACACTGGACGGTTACTTCAACAACGTGACGGACAAGATCGTGGCCTTCCCCTCTACCTACACATGGAAGATGGCCAACTACGGACGGGTGCATGCAGCGGGCATAGACGCCACTCTGGCTGCTTCGGCAACACTGGCATCGGGTTATGACCTTACGTTCAGCGGTAACTATATGTGGCAGAAAGCCATCGACCTGACCGATCCCGATGCCAAGAACTATCGTGACCAGTTGCCCTATACACCCGTACACAGTGGAAGCGCCTCGCTTATTGTCGGCACCCCCTGGCTCAGCTTGGGATATTCGCTGGTGGGCGTAGGTGAACGATATTATATGTCACAGAACTTACCCGAAAACAGAATAGACGGCTATGTGGAGCAGAGCCTGAGCCTTTCGCGCGATTTCAACCTGAAACGAGGACGCATAGCCGTAAAGGCCGAGGTGCTGAACCTGGCGGACGAGCAGTATGACGTAATCAAGTATTACCCCATGCCGGGGCGTTCATGGCGACTGACCGGGAGTTTCTATTTCTGACACAACGGGTAAGGCGGGATGCAAGGACAAGAACACGGGAGAAAGAATCCGTTTCCCGTGCTGGGAACAGCCGTTTCCACTATAGGGAACAAGCGTTTCCATAGGCTGGAAACGACCGTTTCCTACGCTGGGAACGAGCGTTTCTCCATAGGGGAACTGGCGTTTCCATATATAGGAAATGCCAACAGGACTAAATATAACCAACTTAAATATAAACGAAGTATGAAAATGAAAGCAAGTAATCTATGGTATGGCCTGCTGTGCATGCTGGCCGTGAGTGTAAGTTTATCTTCTTGTAGCGACGACAACGGTAATAACGACGATGACCGCGACGATACGGGGTCGAAGGTCCAGTTACCGCAAGTGCGCGCCTTCTTCCTGAACGAAGGCTCCTATAATGGCAATAATGCGGGAATCTCATTCTATGCGCCTAACGGCGATGCGGATTTCATCAGCGACATTTACAGCTATCAGAATGATGCCAAGCTGGGAGATACAGGTCAGTGTATGATCGAATATGAAGGAGAAATCTATGTGGCTGTCTATGGATCGAATTATCTGGCTAAACTCAACTCTGCCGGCGTGGAGCAACAACGACTTTCGTTTGTCACAGACCCGGAACTGAGCGCAGGCATTCGTTACCTGGCTGCTGAAGACGGTTACATATATGCTTCCTTCTGGGGTGGCGTAGTAGCCAAAATCAACGCACAGACCTTGAAGGTAGAAAGCAAGCTTACGGAGCTGGGCGACAATCTGGAAGGCGTAGCCATCTGCAAAGATATGCTCTATGTGGCCAACAGCTGCACCCCCGACTGGAGCGCTTATCACAAAGAGGTAAAGGTGATAGACCTGAACACGTTCACCTTAAAGGAAACGCTGACAGTAGATCTGAATCCGAATACCTTGATTGAAGAGAAGGATAAGATATTTCTTATCTCATGGGGAAACTACGTTGATGTAGGCTATTCGCTCCAAATGATAGACCCTAACAACAATAATCAGGTGACACCCTTGGGCGAAGTTACCAAGATGGGGGCAGGAAACGACATGCTCTACCTCACCTACTCTTCGTACACCAATCCTGAAACAAAATTTTTCTCCTATAACATCCGTACAGGACAGATGGATCAGACTTCCTTCCTAAAAGACATTCCAGCAGAACTGAAAGCCAGTACCATCTACATGATAGCCGTAGACGATGAATACAATGGGGACATTTACATAAGCACCACCGATTATAAGACAAACGGCACCATCTATCGTTTCAAGAAAGACGGAACCTTTGTCGAGAAGTTCGATGCGGGAGGTATCAGTCCGAATTCAGCCGTATTCTTCAACTAAATCCCATGAGAAGATTTCCTATATTCATCTGGGGAGCGGCCTTGCTCCTTTCCGCCTGTAGTGGAAGGGGCAAGGCTCTCCCTGCTTCTACGGAAGGAGATACCCTATCCCTGCGCTACGCCGAGAACCTGACGCTCGTGGATTATCCCGGCTATACGGTAGCCACGCTGCGAAATCCTTGGGACACGCTTAAAACACTGCATACCTATATACTGGTGCCTAAATCGAACGATCTGCCCGATAATCTGCCAGCAGGTACAGTGGTACGCACTCCTTTAACAAAAGCGGTGGTCTATTCTTCTGTCCACTGCGGATTGCTTCATGAATTAGGTGCCGGAAATGCGATCGGTGGCGTATGTGACTTGAAATACATTAAGCTACCCGAACTGCATAAAGCCGTAAACCAGGGGCGTATAGCCGATTGCGGCGACGGCATGAATCCGGACATGGAACGTATCATCGACCTCCATCCCGACGCCATCCTGTTGTCTCCCTTCGAAAACAGTGGTGGATATGGACGGGTGGAGAAACTGGGAACGCCCATCATCGAATGCGCCGACTATATGGAAACTTCGGCCCTGGGACGTGCAGAATGGATGCGCTTCTACGGTCGGTTGTTCGGAACCGTCCTGCAGGCCGACAGCCTGTTCGCCTGCGTGGACAGCAGTTACAACCGGCTCAAACACCGGGCAGCCCTGTCATCCGTCCGCCTGTCGGTGGTCTGTGAGTTGAAAAACGGTTCAGCCTGGTATGTGCCCGGCGGACGCAGCACAACAGGCCGATTACTGGAAGATGCATACAGCGATTACGCTTTTGCCAAAGACGCTCATAGTGGCTCTGTCCCTCTGCCCTTCGAAACGGTATTCGAGAAAGCAGGCGATGCAGACATATGGCTCATCAAGTACAATCGCCAGCACGACATGACTTATGCTGACTTGCAAGCCGACTTCGTGGGTTACACAGGCTTCAAGGCGTTCAAAGAACGCCGCGTCTATGGCTGTAATACCGGGAAGGTCGCTTTTTATGAAGAAACCCCTTTCCATCCAGACCGGTTGCTGGCAGATTTGATACAGATCCTACATCCAGAAACGGACATCTCTGACGGACTGCGTTATTATAAAGAATTAAAAGAAAACTGATATGAATAGAGGCTGCAAATACGGTATAGGCTTGACAGGAGTCATCCTGCTGTTGTTCATAGCCAATCTGCTGATTGGTTCAGTGAACATTCCCCCCGCCGAGGTGTGGCATATCCTGACTGGCGGTGAAAGCAGCAAAGCCAGCTGGAGTTTCATCGTATGGGAAGCCCGCCTGCCACAGGCACTAACAGCCTTGCTGTGCGGCGGTGCCCTGGCCGTGTGCGGGCTCATGCTGCAGACGGCTTTCAAGAACCCGCTGGCAGGCCCCTCCATTCTGGGTATTAATTCGGGGGCCAGTCTGGGGGTAGCTTTTGTCATGCTGCTGTTCGGAGGAAGCGTCACGGCAGGTACATTCAGTCTCTCAGGGTTTCTGTCAGTTCTGTCAGGAGCCTTCATCGGAGCGATGGCCATCATGGCCCTCATCCTGTTCTTCTCTACACTGATCAAGAGCAACGTGATGCTGCTCATCACCGGTATCATGATCGGTTACATTGCTTCGTCTGCCATCTCGCTGCTCAATTTCTTTGCCACGGCCGAGGGGGTGCAGTCGTACATCATCTGGGGCATGGGAAACTTCGGCGGCGTCTCGCTGCAACAGATGCCCGCCTTTGCATCGGTCACTTTATTGGGACTGGCAGGCGCCCTGATGCTCATCAAGCCACTCAATGCCTTGTTGCTGGGTGAAAGGTATGCCGAGAACCTGGGAGTGAACATCCGCCGCGTACGCAACTGGCTGCTGGTAGTAACCGGCCTGCTCACCGCCATCACTACTGCCTTTTGTGGTCCGGTGGCTTTCATCGGCCTGGCCGTCCCCCATGTGGCCCGCATGCTGCTGGGCACGTCCAACCACCACTCGCTGCTGCCCGTCACCATTCTGAGCGGTGGAGCCGTAGCCCTTCTTTGCAACCTGATCTGCATCTTGCCCGGCGATGCCGGCATTATCCCACTGAACGCAGTCACTCCCATCATCGGCGCGCCGGTCATCATCTACGTCATTGTCAGTCAACGTAAGTCACAACATTTTAACTGAGTTTGCAATTTGCACCACGCAAACGGTTGCAGGCCAAAACTGGTAAAATTGACATAAATCAAGCGAATGTACTGTAGAAACCTTTATCTTTGCGCCCCGGTATTAGTTTAACATAAAAGATTGTTGCAATGAATTTACCCGAAGAACCGATGATGCTTTATAGCTTCATCAACATGAAGTTGCGAGATTCCTATCCTACGTTGGATGCTCTTTGCGAGGACATGAACGTAGAGAAGGCTGAGATCCTCAGAAGGTTAAAAATGGTGGGATTCGAATACGACCCCGAACGCAACAGATTTTGGTAAACTATCGAGTTTACAGTTGAATCCTCTAAAAAGAGGGGGCATCAAAGATGCACCCTCTTTCTTTTTTGTGAAGCAGGCAAAACGCAATTTCCGCATGGAAAAACCCCGTTCCGGTTTCAAAAAATGCAATTTCCACATGGAAATACCATTTTCCGGTTTCAAAAAACGCATTTTCCACCCGGAAATACCATTTTCCCGTTTCAGAAAATGCAATTTCCACATGGAAAATCCATTTTTCCGTTTCAAAAGCCCGATTTCCACACGGAAATCGCATTTTCCTGCTTCAAAAGCTGCATTTTCCATGCGGAAACCGGCTTTTCACCCCGCGAAATCCCCTCACCCTGTTAATAAAGCACAAAATCGGACCGCCAGATTTTACTTTTCCACCCTTCGACGCTCTAATGAAATTGAAGGCCGACGCCGACAAGAATCCCACATTCCGGATACGGGATTCCCGACAGGCAAGGCCGGCGACAAAACAGTGTTGTATAACCCATCAAAAAAAGAAAGACGTATGAAGACAAGACTTACCTCACTCCTGGTATTGGCGTTATGCGCCGTAGGCAGCCTTTCTGCCCAGCCGCGCCAGAAACAATCAGAAACCAAGGCAGAAAAACCTCAATTGACAGAAGAAGAAAGAATACAGCGACAAGCCAATCGCATGTCGGCCGAGTTGATGCTGGACGACAAAACCTCTGCCAAATTTACCGACGTCTACCAGCAATATCTGAAGGAAATGAACGACTGTCGCAAAGAAAATAGAAAAGCGATGAAGGAAAGTTGTCCCCAAGGGCGTACAAAATGTACCCAGGGTGAAAAGCCAACCCTGACGGATGCAGAAATAGAAGCACGCATCGAAAAGCGTTTTGCCCAGCAACGCCAGATGCTCGACATCCATGAAAAATACTACAAGGAGCTCAAGAAGATTCTGACGCCCAAACAGCTGCAAAGAATCTATGAGAAGCATCCCGCAGGACCACGCCACGACAAGCGCATCGGCCGCAAACACGCCCCGGCTTTCGGACACGGACAACATGCAGCCCCCTGCCGCGAATGCCCGCAGCAACCCAAGTAATCACACGAAAATACTTCTTTGATAAAAAGAAACACGAGAAAATGTGCCTGCCTTGACACATTCCTCGTGTTTCTTACTTTTAACCAATCTCAAAGATAGACTGGCTATTATTTATCCAAATTGTTAATCTCGTCCAGATTCTTTTGAATATCTTCATCAGTAAGCGAATAGTTCACCAAGTCACCTGCCAAGTATTTGTCGTATGAAGCCATATCAATAAGGCCATGACCTGAAAGATTGAACAAAATGACTTTCTCTTCACCGGTCTCTTTACACTTATTGGCTTCGCGAATCGTAGCCGCAATGGCATGACATGACTCAGGAGCCGGAATGATTCCCTCAACACGAGCAAACAGACAACCTGCCTCGAACGACTCCAACTGCTGGATATCCACCGCTTCCATCAAATGATCCTTCAACAGCTGTGACACAATAACGCCTGCACCATGATAACGAAGTCCTCCAGCATGAATATTGGCCGGAGCGAAGTTGTGTCCCAACGTAAACATAGGCAGCAACGGAGTATAACCAGCCTCATCGCCAAAATCATATTGGAATTTACCTCGCGTCAACTTAGGACACGAAGCAGGCTCGGCCGCGATGAAACGGGTAGTCTTCCCTTCCAGAATATTGTGACGCATAAAAGGAAAAGCAATACCACCAAAATTGGAACCTCCACCAAAACAAGCAATAATCATGTCAGGATATTCCCCAGCCATAGCCATCTGTTTCTCAGCTTCCAAGCCAATGACAGTCTGGTGAAGTGTCACATGACTCAACACAGAGCCCAATGTGTATTTACAATTAGGCGTCGTACGCGCCAGCTCAATAGCTTCGGAGATAGCAGTTCCCAGCGAACCCTGATGATTGGGGTGTGCAGTCAGAATATCCTTACCGGCACGAGTCGACATAGAAGGTGACGGTGTAACCTGTGCACCGTAAGTCTGCATGATACTGCGGCGATAAGGTTTCTGTTCATAGCTGATTTTTACCTGATATACGGCGGCCTCCAACCCGAAAAGACGGGCAGCATATGCCAACGAAGCTCCCCATTGTCCGGCACCAGTCTCAGTTGTCACATTCGTAACCCCTTCTTTCTTGCAATAATATGCCTGCGGAATGGCAGAGTTCAATTTATGTGATCCCATAGGACTGACACTTTCGTTCTTGAAATAGATATGTGCCGGTGTTCCCAAAGCTTCTTCCAGTCCGTATGCACGTACCAGTGGCGTGCTACGATAGTATTTGTACATTTCGCGTACCTCTTCAGGAATCTCAATCCAGGGATCCGTCTGATTCAGTTCCTGATGACACAACTCCTTGGCAAAAATAGGATACATGTCTTCCGGCTTCAGCGGCTCATGAGTAGCAGGATTGAGTGGCGGCATGGGTTTATTCACCATATCAGCCTGTATGTTATACCAATACTGTGGTATTTCGTCTTCAGTCAAGATAAATCTTTTCGTACGTTTGCTCATAGTGGTATTTATTAGAAATTGTTCGTCCAAATGTATGGATAATTTTTAAAATACTGTCATATTTCTGTAGATATTTTGTTTTTCATGTCTATTTTACGTCCCAGCACAACACTTTTCTGCCTCGAAGTTCTTCTATTTCTCTCGGTTTTGCTTGGACGACGGCTTATTTTTTCTTTTCTTTGTCTTGCTCTTTCCAGATTTTTTCCAGTATTACACAATAGTTTTGCTGACATGAAAATATTAGTAGTAGAAGACGAACAGGACTTGCGTGAAACGATCCGCACCTCCCTCTTAAAAGAAAAATTTGTTGTCGAAACTGCTGCAGATTACCATTCCGCATTCGACAAGATCAATGACTATGATTACGACTGCATTCTACTGGACATTATGCTGCCAGGTGGAAGCGGTCTGGACCTGTTACGTGAACTGAAACGCCTGCGACGCAGTGACAGTGTACTTATCATCTCGGCCAAGGATTCGTTGGACGATAAAGTAGACGGGCTTGAACTGGGAGCTGACGATTACCTGACCAAGCCATTCCATCTTGCTGAACTAAACGCGCGTATCAAATCGCTGATACGCCGTCGGCAAAATAATGGTGATACCAGCGTGAAGATGGGTAACGTCATCCTCTATCCTGACAAACGCCAAGTTGAAATAGACGGAATCCCTTTGCAACTCAACCGCAAGGAATTCGACCTCCTCTATTATTTTGTAGCCAATCCCAACCGAGTCATCAACCGCATGAGCCTGGCCGAATCAGTTTGGGGAGACAATATCGATCAAGCCGATTCGCTGGATTTCATTTACTCTCAGGTGAAAAACCTGCGCAAGAAACTGAAACAGGCCGGATCCACAATTGAAGTGAAAGCTGTCTACGGATTCGGCTACAAATTATCTGAAGTATGAAACTGCTCCATTATACCTATCGTAAACTTTCCTTATGGCTATTGGTTCTAATGGCCGTATGGGGGGTATTGTTTTACTACACCATCATGTATGAGCTGATGGACGAAACGGACGATACACTGGAAAACTATGCCCAAATCATCATCAACAATGCCCTCTACGACGAGAGTGTCCTCAATACGGAAGGCAACCTGATGTCCTTCTATTATTTCCATCCTCTTTCGGTGAAAGAGGGTGAAAACTACCGCGACATGTTCTACGATTCATTGGTCTATGTAGAAAGCGAAGACGAACACGAACCAGTGCGCGTATACCGCACCGCCTTCCGTATGCCCAACGGGCAATTCTATGAGTTGGAACTGATGATTTCGACTCTTGAACGCGATGATATGGTCAATGCCATGTTCTGGTATCTGATAGCATTGTTCGCCCTCTTTCTATGCAGTACAGCCATTGGTACCCGACTTATCTTACAGAAAATATTCCGTCCGATGAACCGCCTCATGGATTGGCTACAACGCCTACACCCGGGAGCCGAAGTTCCACCTTTGGACAATGCAACTAATATACGAGAATTCCGTCTGTTGGGCGAAGTGGCCTGCGACATGGCCAATCGAAGCCATAAAGCATACGAGGAACAGAAACAGTTTATAGAAAACGCTTCACACGAACTCCAAACCCCGTTAGCCATAGCTCGTGGTAAACTCGAACTGTTTGCAGAGAGTGAAAATATGACAGAGGAACAACTAAAAGAACTTGACGCAATTTATACTACATTGGGACGTGCTGTCAAACTAAACAAAGCTCTGTTATTATTGTCACGCATTGAAAACGGACAATACACCGAAACAGAAAACGTATCCATTGACGAACTATTGGAGGAAGTGCTACCAGACCTTATGGAGATATACGAGCATAAGCAAATCAGCTTGGAACAAAGCAAGGGAGGTTCTCCTTTCATCATACGTTGCAATGCTTCCTTAGCCCATATTTTAGTGACTAATCTAGTGAAAAATGCTCTGTTACACAGTCCTGAAGGCGGACGGATCGTAATAGCGACAACAGCTTCTTCACTTACGATAAAAAATAGCGGAACAGCAGCATTGGATTCCTCACAACTATTCAAACGATTTGCCCACAATGTAGACCGCAAAAAAGAATCTACAGGTTTGGGGCTGGCCATAAGTGAAGCCATCGCTTCCAGTTGCTCACTTCATCTGACCTACCATTGGGAAGAAGGTATGCACGTGTTCTCACTAGTTAAATAATGTAAAACAAAAAGTATTGGACCGTTTTTCCCATTTTTTTCCAAAAAGCCCTACTTACTTTGCAGTACGAGAAAAAACAATAGTATTAATCCATAAAAAGAAAAAAAACATATGAAAAAGATGATTACATTCCTGATGATGGTGGTAATGACCGTACAATTCGGCTTGGCCCGCGACGTAATCACCATGAATCCTAAGGAACTGCCAGTAGCAGCGCAGACATTTCTGAAACAATATTTCGAAAACCGTCAAATTTCTTATATTAAAGTGGAAAGTGAATTTCTGTCGAAAAAGTATGAAGTAGTGATGACCGATCGTACAAAAATAGAATTTGACGGAAAAGGGAACTGGGAAGAAGTAGATTGCAAACGAAGCGAGCTGCCTAAAACGCTCGTTCCCGACTACATCCAACGATTTGTCAACGAGCAATATCCTGGCGTAACCTACCATAAAATAGAACGCGACCGCGGGGAAATAGAGGTAGAACTGAGCAACCGGCTTTCGCTGAAATTCAATAAAAAGGGACAGCTGATAGACATTGACGACTGATGCGTCTGCCGACAATAGGAAACAATGTGTAATATAAATAAGGGCTTTGCAGTGTCACCGCAAAGCCCTTATTGCATCAATAAAAAGCCAAATGTATCATTTATCACATAGGTTTATAATCCTTAGCCAATCCGCCTTCACTGGTTTCCTTATAGAGTGAAGGCAGATCGTTGCCTGTCTGCTTCATGACCTCAACCACCTTATCGAACGACACACGATGCATACCATCGGTGAACGAAGAGTAAAGGTTTGCATCCAGTGCACGGGCAGCAGCATAAGCATTGCGTTCGATACAAGGTATCTGTACCAGCCCACATACAGGATCGCACGTCATACCCAGATGATGTTCCAACCCCATTTCGGCAGCATACTCAATCTGTGCCGGACTTCCACCAAACAACTGGTTCGCAGCAGCCGATGCCATAGAACAAGCGGTCCCCACTTCGGCCTGACATCCGGCTTCAGCTCCAGAAATAGAAGCATTCTGTTTCACGATGTTACCAATAAGACCAGCTGTAGCTAGTGCGCGCATGATACGAATGTCGGAAAACTCGCGACTCTGTTGGAGATGATAAAGCACGGCAGGAACTACACCACACGAACCACAGGTAGGAGCCGTTACAATGGTACCTCCAGCAGCATTTTCCTCACTCACAGCCAAGGCGTAGGCGAAGACCAACCCGCGACTCTGGAGTGAAGCTTTGTAACCTCGCGCACGAATATAGTAAGTCGATGCCTTGCGACGCAAGTTCAGTGGCCCAGGCAGTACTCCCTCATTCTCCAATCCGCGACGGACAGAGGCCTTCATCGTTTCCCACACTTCAGCCAAATAGTCCCAAATATCACTTTCCTCACATTCTTTCACATATTCCCAGTAACTCTTGCCGGTACGTTCACACCAGTGCAGAATTTCAGTCAAATGATTCATCTCATATACATCAGGAGTATTGACCGAAGCTACTCCATCACTTTCTTCCGCTAAAGCTCCTCCACCTACACTGAATACAGTCCACGTATCAGTTTCCTTACCTTCAGCATCCAAAGAAACAAATTTCATACCATTGGGATGGAAAGGAAGAAAAATCTTGGGTTCCCAAATAATCTCCACCGGCGCAGCAGGTTGAAGAGTATCAGTAATAGCCACGTTAGTCATATGCCCCTTACCCGTGGCAGCCAAACTGCCGTAGAGAGTTACTTTGAATGCAGCCGCCTCAGGATGCCGTTGCAGAAAAATTTCGGCAGCTTTACGCGGTCCCATTGTGTGGCTGCTCGAAGGTCCCGTGCCAATACGATAAAGTTCTTTAATTGATTTCATCAGAGTAAATGATTTATAGATTAAATGATTATTCTATGATATTTTGATTATGACAAATCTACCACTGTAATGCCTGCCCCGCCAAATTGAACATGTTCGTCCTGAAAATGACGGACCCCGGGTACAGTCTGCAAATACTGGCGAATAAGGGTACGAAGAATACCCGTACCTGTACCATGCAAGATACGCACACGCGACACCCCCACCAAGATAGCATCATCAATAAAATAAATCACCGCCTGCAAAGCCTCGTCACCACGCATACCACGCACATCAATATCCTGTTTGAAAGCAAGCTTTTTCTCATACATGCTATCCTGCGTCTGACTGCTGACGAAAGTTGCCTTGACATTACCCGATGATGTTTGCGGACGTGCTTGTGTCACCTCCAGACGATCCAACCGAACAGTGGTCTTCAGACTGCCAAAGGCCACAACTGCACTTTTTTCACCTATTTCCATTACTTCACCCACCGCAGTCTGCCCCTTGATGCGTACATAGCAACCGGGCACAATAGCTTTCAGTCGTTCGGCCTCCAGACGTGCTTGCCGGGCAGCCTGTTCCTCAGGCGAAAGCGCGGGAGCTTCCGTTTGTCGGTTCTTCTTTTCCTTCTTACGGTTCTGTTTCTCCTTCAACTTCTCCATCTTGCGGGCTATCTTCTCCTCCAACTCGCGGTTTGTCTGTTCCTCAAGATTTTCACGGAAGTCTGTCAGTTCCTGACGCGCCAAACGTGTCTTTTCCTTCTCGGCTTGTGACTCCTTGATCGTTCGTATGGTATTCTCAATACGTGCATTGGCCTCCTGCATCAGGTGCTCGGCTTCTTCACGCGCTTTCTTCAATATTTCCTTCCGCTCTTTCTGCAACGTTTCCATTTCCGCCTGATAACGGGCAATGGTTTCTTCCATCTGCTTCTCACGCTGTCGGATGTTCTGACGTTTGGTCTCCCAATAGCGTTTGTCGCGCACGATGTCTTGCAGGTATTTGTCGCTCTGAATGTATTCACTGCCCACTATTTCTGATGCGTCGGCAATGACATCTTCGGGCAAACCTATCTTGCGGGCAATCTCAACGGCAAACGAACTGCCCGGATTGCCTATCTGTAACTGAAAAAGCGCCTGCATCAGATGGCGGTCGTAAAGCATGGCTCCGTTCACGACTCCTTCATGATTCTCGGCAAAGTGTTTCAGATTCTGATAATGAGTCGTGATGACACCGAAGGTTCGCTTCTGATTAAAACGCTTCAACACAGCTTCGGCAATGGCACCACCAATCTGCGGCTCCGTTCCTCCACCGAATTCATCGATAAGAATGAGACTACGGCTGTCACATTGCTTCATCATGATTTTCATGTTCGTCAGATGCGATGAATAGGTACTCAGGTCGTCTTCTATCGACTGTTCATCACCAATATCAATGAAAATGCTACCGAAAATACCCACATGGCTGCGTTCGTGCATCGGTACGGGCAACCCACATTGCAACATATACTGCAACAGCCCAACCGTTTTCAGGCAGACAGACTTTCCTCCAGCATTCGGACCGGAAATAATAAGGATACGCCGCTGTTCGTCCAGTTCGATATCCAACGGCACAACCTTCTTACCATGACGTGCCAGCGACAATTGCAATAATGGATGTACGGCCTGCCTCCAGTCTATTACCTGCCTGTTTTCAATGGCAGGTTTCAAGGCCGAGGTCTGTATGGCAAACAGTGCCTTGGCACGGATAAAGTCTATTTCGGCCAGAAACTCGTATGACAACAATACGCTGGGAACCTGTGGTCGCATCCGATTGGAGAAGTCCGTCAAAATACGAATGATTTCGCGACGTTCGTCGCTTTCCAGTTCGCGGATACGATTATTGGCTTCCACCACTTCGGCCGGTTCGATGAACACCGTCTTTCCACTGGCCGACTCGTCATGGACAATTCCCCTGATCTTCCGCTTCAGGGCAGGCGCCACAGGGATGACCAGACGCCCGTCGCGCATAGTCGGCGTCACGTCTTTGTCTACCACTCCCTCGCTCTGTGCACTGCGCAAGATACTGTTCAGCGACCGCGAAATACTCCCCATCGTAGAAACCAGTTCGCGCCTGATACGAGCCAGTTCAGGTGAAGCATTATCCTTGATCTTACCATAGGGAGAAAGGATTTCATTGATGCGTGCAATGATTTGCGGAAAAACATCAATATCGCCGGCCAACCTGTTCAAGCAGGGATAAGGTATATTTTCTTCTTCCGTTTCCTGCCTGCTACCGTCTCCAGCCTTCAGGAAGCGTACGATATCACGTATCGTCTCCAACGACCGCCTCAAATCGAACAGTTCCTGTTCGTCCAGATACATGCCCTCCACACGTATGCGGCGGAGAGCCGGACGTACGTCAAAGAAATATTGGGCAGGGAAGTTATCCTCTTCCTGCAGGATACGTATAAATTCATCGGTTTGTTCCAGTCGTTCGTTCACCTCATTGAATTGGTCAGTGAAAGTCATTTCAGTGACTCTTTCTTCCCCTAAAGTACTGAGGCACTTCTCCTTCAACAGTTGTCTGATCTGGTCGAAACCTATCTTTTGTTCAAAGTTCTGTGGATATATCATGGGGGTTAGCCTGTTATTTCGCGTACAAAAGTACGATTTATTCATGAAAAAACAGCCAGAATGTTTGCAGTTTTAAAAATGATTTGTACCTTTGCACCGCCTTAGAAAAACAGAGGCACTCCCCAATGGAGTTTTGGAGAGGTGGCAGAGTGGTCGATTGCGGCGGTCTTGAAAACCGTTGTACCGCGAGGTACCCGGGGTTCGAATCCCTGTCTCTCCGCAAACTATTAAAAATCAAACATTTACAAGAACGTCCGATTATAATATATAGTCGGACGTTTTTCATTTTCATTCAGTATCCTACGTCATTCCATCCTTCCATACTTCATTTCTTCTCCATTTTTATCATACTGCTTACGCTTACCAGTAGGAAGGCCAGTCAGCGTTATGCGAACCACAGCTGTACGATGAATACTTCTCTTGACTGCCTCGTCGAAAGCCTCCATGTGCTTGGGCAGAAAACGCTGACTTATCAGCTTGAGAGCATGTATCTTTTCATCGCCATCTGTCACAAGTTCCGCTTTCCCAAAGGCTATTGCAGAACGATACTGAAGCGTAAAAGTACCATCTTTAGGCCCAACCGTAGGTTGGCATTTCGTGACAGCCGAAAGGCATACCTCTGGATGTACAGCCAGTGCATCGAGCTTATCACCTTCAGGCGCACAATGAAAATACCACACATTGTCGCCAGCACAAGCCAGCGAGAGCGGCACACCATAGGCCGTACCATCCGCCCTTGTAAAACTTACAGTAATGTACGGAGCCTTGCGCATTATTTCCAACGCCCAATCGCTACTCATTTCTCTGCTTACTTTTCTCATATTCTTTTTAGTATTTAGAAAATCATCCTTTCATTCCACTTTTACGGCTTACAAAAATACAACCGACACGCCAATAAACATATAAAAAAGATGTCCATTTGTACGAGTAATGCGGATAACCTCAAAAAACGATGCTTTCCTGTCCCTAAAACAGTGCTTTCGCCCATCGATAACAATGCTTTTCTCCCAAAGAGGCACTTGGCACATATTAAATTATCTTCATGCAAAAAATCTGCATAGTTAATATTTAACTTTGTATCAAAAACAAATCTAGTCTAGAATTCTAAATTGATTAAGTGTATGAAAGAGTTAAAATGCCCCAATTGCGGAAGTGTATTTTCAGTAGATGAAGCAGACTATGCCTCCATTGTTAACCAAGTGAAAACACTGGAATTTGATGCTGAAGTTGAATCTCGCCTCAAAGAGATAATGAAACAAAACAAAATCCAGCAAGAGGCGGATTCGATAAAAATCAATCAGAAATATCAGGAACAATTAAATTCAAAAGAAATCGAATTATCGAAAAAAGAAAACGAAATCGTTAAACTTCAAGCCCGCTTAGACAGCTTCAATCAAGCCAAACAACTGGAATTGGAAACAGAGCGTGCAAAAACCAATGAGGAAATTGTACGATTGAAATCGATTATTAAACAAAACGAAAGCAACATACAAGTTGCCATTCTTGAAGAACGCAATAAAGTAAAAAACATCATTCAAACAAAAGAAAATAGTTTGATTGAGCTGCGAAGTCAAATCGATTTGAAACAAAAGGAAGCTACCATCCGGGAAGCCAGCATTAAAGATGATTACGAACGTCAACTCAAGCAAAAGCAAGAACTCGTAGACTACTATAAAGACCTGAAAGCGAAACTATCGACAAAGATGATAGGCGAATCACTTGAAGTTCATTGCAGTAATGAATTCAATCGTGTGCGTACAAGTATGTACCCCAATGCATACTTTGATAAGGACAACGATGCCAGCCATGGAAGCAAAGGAGATTTCATTTTCCGCGATTATATAGATAATATTGAATATATCTCAATGATGTTTGAAATGAAGAATGAAATGGACGAAACAGCTACCAAGCACAAGAACGAGGATTTTTTTGCCAAACTGGATAAAGACCGGAGAGATAAAGGCTGCGAATACGCCATTCTCGTTTCGCTGTTGGAGCCCGACAACGACCTGTACAATGAGGGTATCGTGGATGTGTCCTACCGCTATCCCAAAATGTTTGTCATTCGTCCACAATTCTTTATGCCACTGATATCCCTACTGACCCAAGCCTCAAAAAAGAGCATCGAATATCAAAAAGAGCTGATTGTAGCCCGCCAGCAATCGGTGGATGTAACTAATTTTGAAAACAAGTTGAATGACTTCCGGGACAAATTCGGCTACCACTACCAACATGCAAGCGCAAAGTTCAATAAAGCGATTGAAGATATTGACAAAGCGATCATATCTCTTCAAAAAATGAAAGAAGATCTTATGAGCTCTGCAAATTATCTCAGACTTGCCAACAATGACACAGAAGCTCTTTCGATCAAAAGACTTACACGCGGCAATCCAACGATGAAAAAAATGTTTGATAATGCAAGAACGGTTGGAAGTGACAACCCATCCGACGATAACTAAATTAAGGTTAGTTACTCAAGTTTCGCAAATGCGAAACTTGAGCCTTTAAGCACACAACCTAATTTGTTGACAAAATTTTATCAAACTTGTTTGCAAATTCTAAAAAATATTACGAATATTGCAAGAACGTTGTGTATGTGCCTATTTATTAGGCAGACAGAGCCTCGAACCTGAATACCTCAGAGAAGAAATGAGGACGAAGGTCGAAAATATGTATATGAATACACGCAAAAATAGCACCGTTAATCCTTTATACACATTTCACATTGTATTATGAATGACACTATTACCATAAAAGCAACCAAAAAATCTCTTAGCACCGCAATAAAGGCATTATTTGCAGGATATAAGAAACATGCAAAGTACTCGGACGCTTACAAACTATCTTTAAGCGTCGCAACTCCGGGTCTTGTCACAGCGAGAGTCCTTGGAGGAGAATACTCGTTTGAAGCCGAAACAGAGGGTACTGGCAGTTTCTCCGTTTCCTACAGGTGGTTCAGATTGTTTGTAAAGGACTGCAAAATGAAGCAAATCTGTATGGCGGTCAATGGCGGATCCTTATGTTTGAACAATACCGCTACCATTAAAGTAGAATATACAACCGCCGACATAAATGTCCCCTTGTCACTGTTCTACACACCAGGCGAAATAACGAGGGTTGACTGGCCTAACATCAACGAACAGATTATAGATTATTGGGGGCTTAAACCTCAAATTGAGGAAGCGGAAAATCGCATTAAGGATGTGATCAATACCGTATATATCAAGTTGGCCGACTACTTACCGCCAAATTCAACAGAAAGCAAAATAAAAGAGAAGATTCGGGAAATTATAGCAGGAAAATCGATGTGTTAACCAAATAGCGAATGATGATAACGAAAGAAGATTTATACAGTATAGCCGGCGTTTCAAGTACAATGCTTGACAATGGTATGGAGTGTGTTACCCTGAATGGTGATGTTACAGATAGTTTGCCATCTCAACTCAAAGTATATGGACTGACTTTAAAAGGTTGCTTTTCACTTAAATCATTACCTGAGGATCTGGACATCAAATATCTTTCCATACAGCAATGCCCCAACATAGTCCATTTGCCGGAATCGCTTCAACTGGAGCAATTATATCTATTCCAGTCGGAAATAGACACTTTACCCGTTCATTCATCTTGCTGGAAAGAATTAGTATTGATAGATTGTCCCAATATAAAGAAAATTCCAGATGCCTGTACGGTCTTTGCAGGAGATTTATTCCTGGAGGGCTGTAAGAATCTTGAATCACTTCCCGACATTAAGTCCGTTTATGGCAATCTGAATATAGCAAAGACAGCCATACGTCAATTGCCGGAAAACATCATCATAGGAAATGATTTGGAAGCATATTGCAGCTACATAGAAACGTTGCCGAAAAATATCCGCATTGGCGGAAATATATATTTATCCAATTGTAAGAATCTGAAATCTTTGCCTGATGGTCTGGTCGTCAATGGAGATCTGGACTTGAGTGAGTCGGGCCTGACAGAACTTCCTGACAGATTGATCGTTGGCGGAAATATAGATATCAGGTCCACCCCTATTCAAGAACTTCCCGACAACTTGATTGTAGGAGGAAAGATAATGATGGATGAAAATCAGGCAAACGCTTCGAATATAAGAACAGAGCTTCCGGCCGACCTGCACCATCTAATTTGGAAGGACAGCGGATACATGTATGTCAAGGACAATTTGTATAAAGTGATTGAGCAGCACGACGATTATTGGATTGTTATTGCCCCCATCCTCGACGTGTATCGGGAGATAACTGACTCTGATAGCATAGATAGTGAATACCGATTTTATGTAGTGAAAAAAGGTACTCATTATGGCATTGGAAATAGTTTGAAAGAGGCACAAGAAGATTTGAGTTATCCTTTGTAGAATCTGTAGCGTTAAAACAGTGAACTTCCAATAATAAGAGTAATATTGATTAAATAATATCATGCTAATTTATTATCAAAAAAGACTGATAGATATTATAACTGTTTTGTAATTCTTGATTAGTCACAAAATAAATACAATATGATAAATATCCACATTAAGAGTTTTGCTAAAGATACTACCCTTCTTTCACAAGAGGATGAAGCCGCAAACCAATTGAAGAACAAACTCCAAGAGGATTTAGCTCAATATCCTAATGCGAAGGGTACAATATATATCATGACAAGCATACGTATTTTCGGCCAGAAACGGAATGACATAGATATACTTGTTATGGGATTTATAGAAAATCTAACCCTAAAGAACATCAATACCAAGAATTATAGCGTAGTAAAAGAGTTGGATATTAAAAGTTTCATTTGTAACATAGAACTTAAATCGCACTCTGCAAATTGCGTAAAACGTGAAGGCACAGATTATATAGTCTATTATTCCGGTATTCCTCATAATGCCTCCCAACAATGTTGTGAAGCGAAGTTTTCATTGTTCAACCATCTAAATGACCAATTGAATATCAAACCGTTTATTTGCGATGTACTTTGGTTCAATGGATTGTCAAAGACAGATTTATCATACATGAGAGGCTGCACAATTGACAACGCATTGCACAGAGGATTCAAATTCAGAGATCTTGTTAACGTAATTCTCCAACAAGCCAATGTTATCAAAACCGAGATGTCAAGATACTGTTTGGATAGCTTTAATGATGGTGCAAAGGAGTATAAATCTATTGTTGACCTGTTTACAGTAGAGAGAAAGCCACAAGGTTTGACCAAACAAAAATTCGAATTGTTAAGTCAAAAAAATACAGAAGTTGAAAAGCTTTTGTCAGACGTTGGCAATAAGCTTACTATTGTCACCGGAAGAGCAGGGACAGGGAAAACTGTTCAGTTACTGCAATTAGCATTTCTTCTTGCGAATGAAAATTATGCAAAACGTTGCTTGATTCTTACTTACAACAACGCCTTGGTGAGTGACATCAAACGTTTGATAGACTATACCCCAATGCCATCGAAAGTTGACGGACGTACAGTATCAATCAAGACTATACATTCTTTCTTCCAAACATTGATGAAAGAGATTGGCGTTGATGTCAATCACCTGAACCCACTGAAAATAACCTATGACAATGACTATAATCTTGCATTAGAACAACTTTATGATTTTATAGTAAAAACATGCGAGAAAGAAGATATTGATGCTCTGAAGGACATGGCAGAAAACACAATCGATTGGGACTATATCCTGATAGACGAAGCGCAAGACTTCTCGGATTTAGAGAAAAAAATACTTTTCAAGATTTATGGTGCAAACAGATTGGTGGTTGCTGATGGCGTGGATCAATTCATGAGAGCAGGTAACCGTCAAATTTGGGAGAAAGGGGTTGAGAAGTCTCTTGTACATAAACCGAAAGCTATGGAATTGGAACGAAGACAGAAAACCAATCTTGTATCATTTGTTAATGCTTTTGCGCGTTTAGCCAATCTTAATTGGAAAGTCAAGCCGAATGATGAATTGCCAGGTGGAGAGATTAAAATCTACTCAAAATTCATGAAATCAACATACGACATGCTCAAAACTAATTGCGAGAGGAACAACTGTGAGAACTACGACATACTTATCCTTGAACCTCCAACTTTGGTTAAAACAGATGATAAAGGTAATAAATCCTTTTCTAAAGCAGAAACATACGCCCTGGCTGGCATACCTATATTTGATGGCATTAACAACAGGAATAGAACTACCTACCCGACAAAAGATCAATGCCGTGTGTTTCAATATGATTCATGCAGAGGGCTTGAGGGATGGTGTGTTGTATGTGCCAACTTTGATGAACTTATTCAATATAAATTAAATATATACAAGCCTACTGAAGATGAATTATGTTTTGATCCGGAAGTGGCTAAGAAACGGAATGTACTATTATGGGCGCTTATGCCATTGACACGACCGATAGACACATTGGTAATAACGTTGTCTGATACGAATTCGAAGATTGGAAAAATGCTTAAGCAACTTGCTGATACATATCCAGACTTCATTGAATGGAATATTATTTAAATTAAATTAGATATGGACAGATTCTTTTATAAAAATTATTATGAGTACTTCCTTTGGAATAATGGTCTGATTGAACACTTTTTTAAGAAAGGAAAGAGCGAGATTTTACTCCACATAGACAAACAACTCTTGGAAGAAATTGGTAAAAGCAAAGGTATTGAGGCAGATGATTATCAGAACGAGTTTATTTCAAGTGTAGAGAATTTCTGCGCTCATTACAATAGATATATTTGCACAACAAATGACCCAAATGGAAATAATGTTTGCGGTCATTTTGATTGCAAATATTATTCTAGTATTTTCTGTCTGAAGAGCAATAGGCGTTTAGATGTGCTTGCAGTTGCAAACCATATTTATTCAAAGGATATAAAATACTTTGATAAATACGAAGATAACGAAGGTTGTATAAGAATTCGTGTATCAGAAGGTAAAAAACCATCAGTGCATAACATGCCATTCTTTGCCATAGTAATCTATGTTATTTTAAAATTTGATAATGGCAAAACGCAAGAATGGAATAATGTCGGACAAAATATTTCTCCTGATTCGAGAACTTTCATTCCTGAATTATGGGAGAAGATAAACCGATTTGACAATAGATTTGACAAAGATGCCAGTGTATATGACCATTCTAACTCAAAATATGGTGACTATGCTGGAAGAATCTTATATCATCTACCGCTTTCTGCATCTACACGTAACAAGATACAGGATGCCATATATAAGTCGAGTATCTGGAAATTAGTTGACTCAAAATCATTCGTTGATATCATTGGCCTTATAATAAATTCTCTAAAAGATATTGATGCCAATAAGGAACTAAAAAGCATTTTATTAAACTGCTGTTCATCAAATGATTATAAAGGAATATCAGCCCGTAAGATCCAGTCAGTAATAGACAATTTTGATATTGATGCTTATGAAAGCAAATTGGCTCAACGAAACAAAACAGAAGATTACCAAGAAACTATAGTTAGCGGTGAGTTTGCATTAGGTGTATATATCCCCAATAATGAAGAACAAACTAACTCGATCGTCTTACTCACTACTGTACAGCAATCTGTGGACGAAGATGGTTTTTGCATAAGTGAAGGAAAGTCAGGAACACTGGCTGGTTATAATACATCATTTGTAAAATTGCAAAACCAATCAGAAGAAATAGAACTGAAGGATTATGCTTTAAAGAAAAACTGTTATCATATCACACCATTGCCTACTGAAAATGTGATCTTTTTTTACGAGTATGATGATAGCTTATTTATTCAAACTAGAACGATTAAACCTGCAAAATCTTATATCATAGCTGTCCGTAATGGTTCTGAGTCTGTTTTTAACCAATGGTGTATAGATAATAGGAACACGCTGGTGCAATGGCCCAATGAAGATACAAGAGAGTTGTTTGGAAAAAACTGGACTATCTTCTATACAGAGAATAAGTTGAATGGCCAATACTATCAAGACGTAGCTACTAACTCAGAACAGCAAGAGTCATCAACTATAATTATGAAGGGAGGCATTAAGAAGAGCAATGGTTGCTATTTCATTAATGCACTTCCTTACTTTGAAATTCCAACTATTTATAATCCTGAAGACATAAAAGTCTTTATGAATCTTAATGGGAGCGATAGAGAAGACATATTTACTTATAAAGTGATAGATAATAGAATTATTTTGGATATCAAGGAAATGCCTATCGGAAGTTCTGAAATTGCTTACATGGATATCCGTCTTGAGCACAATGGTAACACAAATTATTATTACAGTATAGATGTCTGCGGTCAAAGTATAATTTACGATCCGTCATATGCATACAGATTTGACCAATTCGGCACTAAGACAGAAAATGACAATACTTACTATGGCAATCATGTTGATATCAAATATCAATCAGCGAATGTCAGAGGCTTGTTTCAAATCAACAAAGAAGAATTCAACTCTATTTCGGATGACCTATATTTCACAAATTTGCTCGCCGCATGTTGTTACGATTCAAAGTACTCTGAAATAGCACATGCAAAGTTCAGAAAGTGTATCAGCTATGCAGCAACCCATTTGAACATTGATATACAACAAGAAGGATTCATAAGTAATACAAAGAGAATTCTTAGTAAAGCAGGCTTGTTACACATTGACTATTCTACCGGCAAATGTCAAGCTATAGCACCTTCATTTATGCGAGTACCATTTTCACTGAATCAGACCCAAGGATCTCAATTACTGATGTTGGGAGGTTGTTACACACGGGCATTTGTTGCAGATCTGATTAAGTATTGTGACGGCCATCAGGTAAACATGTTTTGTATCAAGAATAAGAGCCAAAAAGATGAAGAAAAACTGTTGCCACCAATTATACTTCTTGGCCCCAATTTTTCTCCAAGTGATTTTAGCAAAGAATCTGGACAGCAGTGTGATGTGCTTGATAACCATGATTTTGCTTTGTCGTTACTCAATATGATACCTTCATATAACGAAATCTGCTCTAAATTCCAATTTAACGATGATGCGCCCAATTCTATTGCTCAACTCGAACCCGCCACAACTGTTGCTATACCAAGAATAAGGTCAATGAGAAGCACTGGCACACATAAAACCTGGTACATTGAAAAAGCAAATAATAAATTTGCCCAAATTGAGCAAGGTATGTTACCGTGGGCATCAATCATTTGCCACCATGAGATGAATGCACCTATGGTAATTAAACAAATAGATTATTCTGTCTATCTTCCAGCTACATTGTTGCTACCTAGTTATGTTGAAAGAGCTTTGTATTTAATGAATTTAGGGTTGCCTGAAATAAAAAAAGTTTTTGTATGTGGAAATTCAAGTAATACATATTACACATTAATGAACCAATATAAATTTCATAATGAAACAAGATGTGATGTGTTTGCCTCAAAAATATCCGGAAACGATAATAAAAGTAATCTTGTAAGAGATGTTGTCAGAACTACCCACAGAATGGAGTTCTATAAATCCAATTTCAATGGAAGCAAATATCGGGATATGTATATGATATTAAAAGATTGCAATGGCGCTGATGAAATTTTGGCTGTGGCTCATAAACATAAAGTATACTTAAATCGTCAAGGTCAATTTTACAGATTAGATACAAGAACCGTTAATGAAGCGATGTCATTCCTCATCCAAGACGGATGGGTGTTTGGCTCTGGAAGGAAATCGATTGGATATTCAAAAGATGGCGGACTAACATTTGAATCCGTTTTCACTTTGACCGATGAAGTAATTGAATTGCCTGACTTATCGCAATTTCATAAAGAAGATATTCAAATTATATAAGTTACTATGAAGAAATTTGAACATTTGTTTTCACAAGATCCAATTGGAGCTTTTGAAAAGATAGAAGAAAACTTCAGACGTTATTTCAAAGCAGCGTATAAAATCAGCAATGAAAGGCTGGATGAAGAACGAATGGAAGCATTAGGCAACAACCTCAGCAAGGAACCATATTTGGAAATACTTCCTGAATATGCCCCTGCTACAGGGTTATCTACAATGGATGACCTGATAAATCGCTTCTCCGACTTTTTTGGCGGGAGAGAACATGCTAAAGAATTCTTCGAAGACTTCATCTCAAAAGGATTGATGCAAGGCCTGATGGATAGGTATATCCCTTACGGCCATCAGATAGGAATGCTGGAGAAAGCATTTGCAGGAATAGACGAAAATGGCAAAACACTTAAATACAAAAACACAGTCATCACTTCAGGCACAGGTTCAGGAAAGACAGAATCATTCCTGCTACCGCTGTTAGCAGATATATACAAAGAGTATATTAACAATAATTGGGGACAAGCCACTTCACACACCAATTGGTATGAAGGTGTTGTAGAAGGGCGAACCAATATAAGACGATATACACCTAATCAACGGTCAGGCGATCCGCGACGTGCAGCCATCAGAGCCCTTGTGCTCTATCCGATGAATGCCTTGGTCGAGGATCAGATGGCACGTCTTAGGGAAGCACTCGACAGTGATGATGTACGTAAATTTATGCAAGAAAAGATGAATGGAAACCGCATCTATTTCGGCAGGTACAACGGTGCGACTATTGCTCCGAAAAGTTATGATTTACTCAACGATCCTGATCACCTGAATACTTTTAACAGAAAGAGACAAGAAGTAGCAGAACAGTTGAAAGAGATTCATGATAATTTTGAATTTATCAATAATTACGTAAACAATCATCCGGATAAAAGAGATGCTCTGTACATTGAACCGAGACTTGGAGGAGATTTGACTACCAGCGAGATGATAACCCGTTGGGATATGCAGTATTGGGTACCTGATATTATGATTACCAATACTTCGATGCTCAGCATTATGCTTATGCGACGGGCAGAAAGCCAAATGTTTGAAGATACCAGACGTTGGCTGGCAGCAGAAGACCTTCCTAAAGAACAGCGCGAAGAAGCTAAAAAGAACAGAGTTTTTCACATCATTGTCGATGAACTCCACCTGTACCGGGGAACTGCGGGTAGCGAGGTGGCTTGTCTGTTGCGTATGTTGTATAATGCCATTGGTCTTGAACCTGTAGTAGATGACGGTCATGGAAACAAAATTCCGAATCCCCAGATCAAAATACTTGCTTCATCCGCTTCTTTAGGGGACGAGACTACAACACAAAAATTCATGGAAGAATTCTTTGGTATATACAGTACCATTGAAGGAGAAACGGTATTCAATGTTCAGGCTGGTTCCAATTACACAGGAAGCGATCAAAATATTACTATTGATTATACACTATTTTCTGAGTTTAATCATGAAAACTTTATTACGATTGAACTCGAAACAAATAATGCAGGTAATGTAGAAGATATACGCACGAATAAAGTACAACGATTTATAAAGGAAAAATTCGATTGTGACTCCATAGCAGAATTCTGTGAAAAGTATGAAGAGCAAATCTTTAATGACTTTTTCAATTGCCTGCCTTCAAATAAAGATAGATCTAAAAGACCGATTGCCCAATCTGAACTAATTAAATCTTTATTTAAAGGTAATAAAGAAGCTTATCGCGGATTCCTTATCTTTAGAGGTTACATAGATACTCTTTACAGAAATCATAAATTGCCAAGATTCCGTTTTCATAAGTTCTTTAAGTATATCGAAGGGCTATGGGGTGAATTGAACCCTTCGTTGTCTGATGAACTCCCACCTGTAAAGAATCTTAGCTACAATGCAAAGGAAGTGGGAGCTAGAAAGGTACTGGAACTGCTTCGTTGTGAAAACTGTGGTCAACTGTTTATAGGGGGAAATAGAAAAAAAGAAGATGACGGTAGCATTTCGCTTACATTAAACTTCCCTAATCTGGAGCAGATACCTAATTTCAATCCGACACCAATGGTTCAGAATAAGAACTATCTGGAGTATGCGATTTTCTGGCCAAAAGATTTGAATACACAAATCCAATTGACTAATGGGAATGCTCAAGCAGGGGCAAATAATCATGTAGTGGAAATTTCATCCGGTAACAATATTTATGATTTAGGCAAAGCTCAATGGGTTCCAGGTTACTTGGACTCCTTAACAGGAAAATTTATCCCACAGGATAGATCCATTTCGCCTGAGACAGGAGAACTCTACCCCTCCATTCAAAAAAATGGTATTCAAGGATTCCTTTATCAAGTTGTGAATAATAACAATGGTCAAGAGATTGATAGTACAAGAGCTTCCAGAATTTATGCAGCTCCATGTACTTGTCCGCATTGTTTGCAGGATTATACTTTACGCAAATATACAAATTCACCTATTCGTAGTTTCCGAACCGGTATCGATCGTAGTAATCAAATCCTCAGCAAGGAATTATTGTATCAATTAGATGATAAATCTGCAAAGCTTATTGGTTTTTCCGACAGCAGAGAAGATGCTGCCAAACAGGCACTGGGTATTGAGAAGGAACAATATCGAGACATGGTTCGTATGCTTTTTGTTGAATGTGTCAATGAAGTTAGCATTGATGACATTGTAGATTTTGTTAAACAAGAGTTATCATCTGGTACAAAGAAAAAAGATATCCGAGCTAAAGTACAGGAGAAATGGTTGCGTCAAGATATTTCCGATGTAACAACAGCAATCTTTGACGCGATTGATGATGATGATTACTCTGGTTTATCGAAATACTCTCAAAATAATATTTGTCTATCCAATCTCATTAGTAGTAATAATTATGGTTTTGATGGAACACTAGTAAGAAAATTGTTGCAAAGAGGTATAAATCCAGCAGGGGAGGCTTATAAGTTTCAGTGGTACAAAAAGCATAATGCAGAAGGTCTGTTTCACTGGAGTACGGCCTACAATTTCAATACTTTTTCATTAATAGACGATCCTGACTTTGCAGATAATCAATACGCCGTACAGATCAGAGAACAACTTGAAAATGCAGTATTTGCCAACTCATTCGGCAAGTATATGGGTGTAAGTGTATTAGATGCTGGTATTGGTTATATCAGTGGACCACAGTCAGCTGATATCGAAATATTACAGGAGTATCAAACGTTAAGAAATCTATTACCAGCAAATATCAATGTTTATGAATTCGTTGACGCATTCATTCGTGTAATGGGTGATAACTATCTTTATCCAAGCGTAGAAGGTGGAAATTCTTATACAGACTACACAAATCTTAAAGTCTCTATAAAACGCCCTATCAGAAAATTCTGTACTGAAAATAATATCGATGAAAACCAATTGGGAGATGCACTTGTTGCTTACTTGAAAAAAAAATGTACTGACGATCATGTTCTTTCTCTTAAACTTAAGAAATTGTCATTCACCAAAATGACAAAGGACAGGTATCTGAAATGCCCTAAATGTGGTCGAATACATCCCAATATGGGATTCGGTTTCTGCACAAATACATGCTGCATGAAAACATTAGATCCTAATTGTACGGTTGATACCGATTCTTTGCACAACCATTATATCTCATTTGACATTTTAAAAGAGAAGAAAGCACCAAGAAGGCTTCATACAGAAGAATTATCAGGACAGACTGATGATATCCAAGCACGTTTACGGGAGTTCAAGGATCTAATCCTGATAAATGACAATGACCCAACAAAGCGTGGTAAAGAAATGACAATGCCTATTGATATGCTTTGTGTTACTACTACCATGGAGGTCGGTGTTGATATTGGTAGCTTGCAAGCCATATTCCAAGGTAACATGCCACCGACACGCTACAATTACCAACAGCGTGTCGGTCGTGGTGGTCGTCGTGGTCAAGCATATTCTACTGCATTCACATTCTGCCGCGGAAGGAGTCATGATGTGTACTATTATGAAAAAGCAACCGACGAAATGGTGGGTGGAATACCCGCAACACCGACATTGTCTTTGGCTCCATATCGAGACACTGATGGCCAAATGCGAATGAAAAAAGCTATAATGAAACGTGTTGTCGTGAAAGAAATACTTCATCAAGCTTTCATAGGACTTGACTATCAATATGATCTTCAAGATACGGCAGGTGAATTTGGACGAATAAGCGAATGGGATAATGCCAACAAGGAAACATTACAAAACTGGCTTACGAATAACGAGGCAACTGTTAACGTGATAGTACATCGATACTTTGATCAATTCAACACAAATGGTCAAATTCAAAATGATATAAAGGATATTATAAACTGGATATCGAATGATATGATTAGCCAGATTGATAATGCCGTTCACAAAGCAACTAATCCTGACATGGGATTGGCTGCTTATTTGTCTGAAGCCGGATTCCTGCCTATGTATGGAATGCCTTCTGATGTGCGCAACTTTTACCATGGCTATGATAATGTATTTAATAGGATAAAGAGTATTGACCGTTCCAGTGAGATTGCAATTACTGAGTTTGCACCTGGATCAGAAAAGACGAAGGACAAGGGTAAGTATAGAGTTGAGGGAGTAACAATTCCAATCATGGAAGAAGCTAATAACGGACGAATCAATTTCTACAATCCTAATGGAGATGCGTTGTCTGATAGATATATACTATCGTACATCAAAAACATAGGTGAGAATGATAATAACATAATAGAGATCACAGAGGCTCCACATAATACTCCAGCCAATCAAATAAACTTGACTGACAATCAACGTCTTATTGTGATTCCTCAAGCCTATCGCTCTTTAGATATAGTAGGAAATACTGGTACTCCCGTAGAAAACAATGACAAAGGAAGTAGTTTTACTCAAAGCCAGATCTTTGCGCGAGACAATAGCTCTATACAAACAGGATCTAACAAGAAAACGGTCTGCAATGTGGACATTTCGATGTATGAAATGGGATTAAATGAAGATCCTACCGTATGGCATGTGAATAGCAATAATAACAGATTCTATACAGGTGCTTATTCTGCAAACCTACTGGGACAGCTTAATGGCAATACTGCGAACTTTATGTTCTATGACAAAATTAATGTAAATGGCAAAGAAGAGATAGCAAGAAAAGGACAAGGTCAAAATACAATCGACATTGCATTGGGATCGAAGAAAGTCACAGAAATGATTAAATTGGAACTGAAATCATATCCTGCTGTCCTTGATTTGTCATTAGAAACTGGTAATAAATCTGCTATCAGAGCCGCATTCTATTCAGCCGCTTTCTTATTGCAACGAGCGTTGGCAGACAAACTTGATGTCCAACCCGATGAAATAGAAATATGCGAAAAAATTAATGAGAATTTTGCATATCCTACGCTATATCTGAGTGATGCGTTACCTAATGGTGCTGGCATTGTAAGCTACTTATATCAAGACGGAAAATTAGAAGAACTGATTAGGCGTATCATCGATTTCGATTCTTTTGATGTAACAAAAACGCCCAAAGACAAGAGTTTTATGCAATCCCTAATCTCCCAAGAGCATAGATGCAACTGTTTGACCTCATGTCAGAAGTGCCTCTTAACATACAATAACAGAGGATTTCATCATGTGCTTGATTGGCGACTCGGAGTGGGTATATTGCGTTTAATGTTAGATGAAAATTATGATTTCGGATTTGACACGAATACGCGCGCTAATTATGAGGAGCTTCAGGATTGGAATCACATTGTACATGAATGTGCAAAGAAATTCAATCTTGAAGCGCAAACAGAAGAGCAGTATTATTGGATTAATAGGAATGGAATCTGTTCAATATTCTATCATCCATTATGGAATAGAACAAAGGTAATAGAGATGATTACTGAAGAATATATAGGTTTAAAAATGTTCAATACCTTCAAAATTCTACGGTCTGATCTGACAGAGGATAGGGTTGACAATTTGGATGCTCAGATACAACAACAAGGTGCGAATTGGCTAAATAGAATAAGACGAAACAATCAGCCTATACCTCCTGCTGGAACTGATGTCGAACTACAATGAACTGCATAAACATTCAGTAAACTACAGGCACTAACCTCTACAATATAATAGCGACTGTTACTACAAGAACCTAATAGTAGCAGTCGCTATTTGTTGTATTGTACCTATACATTGTAGTCACAGTAATTATGCAAACTCTCTTTAACCTTAAAACAATTCATAATTCACAGAAATTTGTAATCAGCCCCAAAACGTGAAAGCAAACAAAACACATGTTTCACCATAACAAGCTATATTCCAACGTTTTGAAATGAAGTGAAGGCGTGAAGGATAAAACAAAAACATAATTTTCACAAGAAGACGATGCTTTCTTCCCTTTAAAACATTGCTTTCACACCTGAAAACCACTGCTTTCTACCATGAGGCACTTGGCTTCCGTAAAGTCCCTCTTTAGCGCGCTAAAGTGGCACTTTACGACGCTAATGTAGGCAGTTGGAAACGCCAAGCAGCCAATGTTTTTTCTCCAGTCAGGAAAAAAGTTTTTCCCAACTGGAGAAAAATAGAACCAGTCTTTCATTAGTATATTCCACAGAAAATCCGTAAGTTTGCCCGAACGTAAATTGCAAGTGTATGCCAAACTATGATTTAATCGCCATACTGGGTCCTACAGCTTCGGGAAAGACACCTTTTGCAGCAGCTCTGGCAGCTGAATTGAAAACGGAAATCATCAGTGCCGACTCCCGACAGGTGTACCGCGGCATGGATCTGGGTACAGGGAAGGACCTGGTCGACTACAACGTAAACGGACAAGCCATCCCCTACCACCTGATAGACATTGCCGAGCCGGGCTACAAGTACAACGTCTTCGAGTTCCAGCGCGACTTCCTGACGGCTTACGAAGATATCCGCCACAGGGGTATGATACCCATCGCCTGCGGAGGGACGGGGCTCTATCTGGAAGCTGTGCTGAAAGGCTACCGCCTGCTGCCCGTACCCGAGAACCCTGAGCTGCGCGCCCGCCTGGCAGACAAATCGCTGGAAGAACTGACTGAACTGCTGAAAACCTACAAGACCTTGCACAACACAACGGACGTGGACACAGCCAAACGAGCCATCCGCGCCATCGAAATAGAAGAATACTACCTGCACACCCCCGTGGACGAGCGTTCGTTTCCCCAGCTGAAAAGCCTCATCATCGGCGTGGACATCGACCGCGACCTGCGCCGCGAAAAGATAACCCGCCGCCTGAAGCAGCGACTGGACGAAGGTATGGTGGACGAAGTGCGCCGCTTGCTAGAACGAGGTATCGCAGCAGAAGACCTCATCTATTACGGACTGGAATACAAATACCTGACCCTCTACGTCACCGGCCAGCTGACTTACGACGAGATGTTCCACGGACTGGAAACCGCCATCCATCAGTTTGCCAAGCGGCAGATGACATGGTTCAGAGGCATGGAACGGCGCGGCTTTACCATACACTGGATGGACGCACGCCTGCCCATGGAAGAAAAGATTGCGTTTGTCAAAGGAAAACTCACAGAGAATTTGTAAATTTGCAAGTGACAACGGCAGAAAAGAGGCTTCCTTCCTCTCCCACTGCCAAACAATAAGGACAAAGAAGCTATGACGAAATCACCCGAAAAATGGGGGGTGATATACAACCCCAAAGCCGGCACACGCAAAGTGCAGAAACGGTGGAAAGAAATCAAGGAATACATGGACAGCCGGAACGTGGCTTATGACTACGTACAATCCGAAGGGTTCGGCTCGGTGGAACGTTTGGCTGGCATTCTGGCCAACAACGGTTACCATACCATCGTCATCGTGGGTGGCGACGGCGCCCTGAACGATGCCATCAACGGCATCATGAACTCCGATGCTCCCGACAAAGAAAACATCAGCCTGGGCATCATCCCCAACGGCATCGGCAATGACTTTGCCAACTACTGGGACATGAGCGATGACTATAAAGAGGCTGTAGACTGCATCATCCACGGGCGACGCAGACGTATCGACGTAGGTACATGCTACTATTACGACGGACAGAAACACCTGACACGCTACTTTCTGAACGCCATCAACATCGGCCTGGGAGCACGCATCGTAAAGGTAACCGACCAGTGCAAACGATTCTGGGGCGTAAAGCCATTGTCATACTTCATGGCCTTGCTGTCGCTCATTTTCGAACGCAAGCTTCATCGCATGCACCTGAAGATAAACGGCGAACACATCCGCGGACGTATCATGACGGTTTGTATCGGCAGTGCGCGTGGTTATGGACAAGTGCCGAGTGCCGTCCCCTACAACGGTTGGTTGGACGTTTCTGTCATCTACCGTCCCGAACTTCGCCAGTTACTCAGTGGCCTGTGGATGCTGATACAAGGACGTATCCTGAACCACAAGGTAGTTCACCCCTATCGTACTCAACACGTCAAAGTGCTTCGTGCGCAGAATGCGGAAGTCGACCTGGACGGACGTATTCTTGACCGCCACTTCCCGCTGGAAATCGGTATCCTGCACGAAGCCATTACGCTGATTATACCCGAATAAGAGACGAATTACAAGCCGATAATCACTAAAAAAATCTCTCTGGCGTGTGACTTTCGGCCACCGCCTTCGACTGATACATACAGAAAAACTTAAAAATTGAGTTATGAGACATTTATTCAAGAAAACCATCCTGGCCGCAGTCATCGTCTGCGGTAACATGGGAACCCTTTTCGCCCAGCAGATGCCACCCGTCCCCATGGACGCACAGGTACGCGTGGGCAAGTTGGACAACGGACTGACCTATTACATCCGTCACAACGAAAAACCCGAAAACCGTGTTGAATTTCATATCGCACAGAAAGTAGGTTCCATCCTCGAAGAGCCACAACAACGCGGACTGGCACACTTCCTGGAGCACATGGCCTTCAACGGTACGAAAAACTTCCCCGGCGACGAACGTGGCCTGGGTATCGTACAATGGTGCGAAACGAAAGGTATCAAATTCGGTGTGAACCTCAACGCCTATACCTCGGTGGATGAAACTGTTTACCGCATCAGCAATGTCCCCAGTACAGATGCATCCGTAGTAGACTCCTGCCTGCTCATCCTGCACGACTGGAGCAACGCCATCCTGCTGGCCGACAAGGAGATAGACAAGGAACGCGGCGTCATCCGCGAAGAGTGGCGCAGCCGCAACAGCGGCATGCTCCGCCTCTACACCGAAGCGCAACCCGTCATCTACCCCGACTCCAAGTACAGCGACTGTATGCCCATCGGCAGCATCGACGTCATCAACAACTTCCCCTATCAGGACATCCGCGACTACTACGCCAAATGGTATCGTCCCGATCTGCAGGGTATCATCATCGTGGGTGACATTGACGTAGACCAGATGGAAGCCAAAATCAAGTCGGTATTTGCTGACGTGAAGAAGCCCGTCAACCCAGCCGAACGTGTCTACTATCCCGTACCCGATAATGCCGAACCCCTTATATATATAGGTAAGGACAAGGAGATAGACAGTCCGAGCATCGACATCTACTTCAAGCACGATGCTACGCCCGACTCCATCAAGGGAACTATGGCCTACCTGGTACAGGACTACCTGATGAGCACCATCACCATGATGCTGAATGAGCGTCTGAGCGAACTGGCACAGAGCGCCAACCCGCCCTACGTAAATGCCGGCAGTTATTATGGCAACTTCTTCCTGTCCAAAACCAAAGAAGCCTTCAACATCTCTGGTACAGCCAAAGACAACGGTCTGAAGGAAACTTTGACCGCTCTGCTGACAGAAGTAGAACGCATGCGCCGCTATGGATTCACGGAATCGGAATACGCACGTGCACGTGCAAACATCCTGCAACGCATTGAGTCTTCCTATAACGAGCGTGCCAACACGAAGAATGATTCGTACGTGAACGAGTGCATCCAGCACTTCCTCGACGCTGAGCCTATGCCAGGCATCGAATACGAATATACAGTCTTCAACCAGATAGCCCCCAACATCCCCGTGGCTCTGGTAAACCAGATTGTACAAAGCGAACTGATTCCTGACAACAACGAGGTGGTCATCATCTCCGCCCCCGACAAAGAAGGCGAAGTAATCCCCACTAAGGAAGAAGTGCTGGCACAGCTGAACGGCATGAAACAGCTCGACGTAAAACCCTACGAAGACAAGGTAAGCAACGAACCGCTGATGAAGGAAGCTCCCAAAGGCGGCAAGATCGTATCGGAAAAGGCTGACGCCATCTATGGCACAACGGAACTGACCCTGTCGAACGGTGTGAAGGTTTACGTGAAGAAGACAGACTTCAAGGCTGACGAAATCCGCATGAGCGCTTTCAGTCTTGGTGGAACAAGTCTGCTGCCCGACAGTGACAAGCTGAACTTCAACCAAGGCATTCTGAACGGCGTAATCTCTGCCGGCGGACTGGGTGACTTCAGCAACGTGGAACTTACGAAGATGCTGGCCGGCAAGAAAGTATCGGTAGACGCAGGTGTAGGCGGTACACAAGAATACGTACACGGCAACTGCTCACCCAAAGATTTTGAAACGATGATGCAGCTCACTTACCTGAGCTTCACAGCTCCACGCAAGGATATGGAAGCTTTTGCCTCTTTCAAGACACGTCTGAAAGCACAGCTGGAAAATGCTGCAGCCAACCCGCTGTCGAGCATCAACGACACCATCACCTCGATGATGTACGGCAACCATCCGCGCTATCTCTCGCTGAAGCCTGAACTGATCGACCAGATCGACTACGACCGCGTTCTGCAAATCTACAAGGAACGTTTCGCCAATGCAGGCGACTTCACCTTCTTCCTCGTTGGTAACATCGATCTGGAACAAATGAAGCCGCTCATCGAGCAATACCTCGGCGCTCTGCCCTCTACAGGTGCTAAAGAAACCGTACGCGACAACCACATGGATATCGCCAAGGGCATCCTGAACAAGACATATGCCAAGGAACAGCAAACACCGATGGCCACTGTCTTCATGCTCTACAGCGGCGACTGCAAATATGACCTGAAGAACAACCTGCTGATGAGCTTCCTGACACAGGCACTCGACATGGTTTACACGGAGGAAATCCGCGAAAAAGAAGGCGGTACATACGGCGTCAGCTGCTACGGAGGGCTGAACAAATACCCGACGGAAGACATGATGATGCAGATTGTATATCAGACAGACCCTGACAAATTCGAAAAGCTGAATTCCATCATCGATCGTGAAATGAAAGAAATGGCTACCGAAGGTCCGAGCGACGAACACATGCAGAAAATCAAGGAGTATATGCTGAAAAAGTATAACGACAACCAGAAAGAAAACAGCTACTGGGTAAACAATCTGAAAGAATATTTCTGCAACGGTGTGGACAATACCAAAGACTACGTAGAAACGATCAATGCCATCAGCAAAGCAGACGTACAAAAGTTTGCTGCCGACCTGCAAAAACAGGGCAACAAGATTACAGTGGTGATGACCGTACCCGACAAGAAGTAATACTAAAAGGAAAGCCCTACATAAAATAACAGGCACGGATGACACGGAAAGACAACGGAATGGCATAGCAAATCCGTAAAATCCGAGTTATCCGTGCCTTTTTTCATACCAAACATTTACATGCAATCATGAACTTGTTTCTCGAACTACGCCGACATGGCAAGCTGGCCGACAAACGCCATCCCATGTACGACAAAAACAAATTCGGCCGTTTTTGGATGTACCTTATGGCCGCCTTCTGGGCCGGGTATCTGATATTCTTCGGCACAACTTTTGCTTTTGCCCTGAGTGAAGAGTCGCGCGAGCCCTACCAGATCATCAACGGGGGACTCATCATCATCCTGGCGCTCGACTTCCTCATCCGTTTTCCTTTCCAAAAAACACCTACGCAGGAAATGAAACCCTACCTGTTGCTTCCCATTAAACGCAACAGGCTGATAGATTGTCTTCTACTTCGTTCCGGGCTGAGTACGTTCAACCTCTTCTGGCTGTTCTTCTTTGTACCGTTGGCTATCATCACCGTAACGCGTTTCTATGGCGTGACAGGCGTTGTTACCTACAGTATCGGCATCTGGCTGATGATGGTGATGAACAACTATTGGTTCCTGCTGTGCCGCACACTGATGAACGAACGCATCTGGTGGACTTTCCTTCCGCTTGCTGTTTATGGCGCTATCGGCTGTGCCCTGTTCATTCCTGACGACAGCCCCTTGTTCGACTGGGCCGTAACATTAGGCGAAGGCTTCATTACAGGCAATGTATTCAGCTTTCTCAGCGTGATAGTCGTCATCATTGCTCTATGGTTCGTTAACCGCAAAGTGATGCAGGGATTGGTGTACAGCGAACTAAACAAAGTAGAAGACACGACTGTGAAGGTGCGCAGCGTGTCGGAATACCGCTTCCTGGACCGCTACGGCGAAATAGGAGAATACATGCGCCTGGAGCTGAAGCTGCTGCTACGCAACAAAGTATGCAAAGCCTCACTACGTTCCATTGTTATCATCGTACTGATGTTCAGCGGTATCCTCAGCTTTTCGGATATCTACGACTCTGACGGCATGAAAAACTTCATCATGGTGTACAACTACGTCATCTTCGGCATCATGTTCCTGCTCAGTATCATGAGTTACGAAGGTAACTACATTGATGGACTGATGAGCCGCAAGGAATCTATCTACTCGCTGCTGCGTGCCAAGTACATCCTTTATAGCGTAGCTATTCTGATTCCCTTCCTGCTGATGACACCTGCTATGGTGACAGGCAAGCTGACCGTTGTCAGTTGCCTGGCTTGGGCACTGTTTACCGTCGGAGCCATCTATTTCTGCCTGTTCCAGTTGGCCGTATACAACAACCGCACGCTGGACTTGAACACCAAACTGACCAATCGCCAGAATATGGGAACAGGACTGCAGAACCTCATTTCGTTTGCAGCCTTCGGCTTACCTTTATTGCTAAATTTCGTTCTCAAAATATGGCTGGGCGAAAATACCACTAATATCATCCTGATTGTCGTAGGACTGGGCTTCATCCTCACCTCGCGCTTCTGGTTGAAAAATATCTATCATCGCTTCATGAAACGACGTTATAAAAACCTGGAAGGATTTCGTGACAGCCGGCAGCGATAAAAGACAAATATCAGAAATATAAAATATCAATTACTAAATATTGAGCTTACATTGTTCTTGACTATGATACAGATTAACTCATTACAGAAATTATTCGGTGAAAAGAAAGCCGTCGACATAGAAAACTATACAATCAACCAGGGCGAAATGCTCGGACTTGTGGGCAACAATGGCGCAGGAAAGACTACTCTCTTCCGCCTTATTCTGGACTTGCTGCAAGCCGACCGCGGCAACGTCTGCATTGACGGAACCGACGTCAGCAAGAGTGAAGACTGGAAAACCTTTACAGGTGCCTTCATCGACGACGGCTTCCTCATTGACTACCTGACACCCGAAGAATACTTCTACTTCATCGGCCGTATGTACGGGCTGAAAAAGGAAGAGGTAGACGAACGCCTCCTGCCCTTCGAACGTTTCATGAACGGCGAAGTAATGGGACAGAAGAAATTTATCCGCAACTACTCCATGGGCAACAAGCAGAAAATAGGCATCATCTCGGCTATGCTTCCCCATCCACGCCTACTCATTTTGGACGAACCGTTCAATTTCCTGGATCCCTCATCACAAGCCATCATCAAGCACTTGCTGAAACGCTACAATGAAGAGCATAACGCTACTGTTCTTATCTCAAGCCACAACCTAAACCACACGGTAGACATCTGCCCCCGCATCGCCCTGCTGGAACACGGCATCATCATCCGTGACATTGACAATGCCAACGGTTCAGCAGAAAAGGAACTGGAAGATTACTTCAACGTAGGTGTCAAAGAAGAAGAACTGGCCGAAGAAGAGGAGGCACAACCATTATCAACAACTGACGAACCGGAAGTACAAGAAGTACAAAAAGACGAGGAGGCGAAAGCATAATGAAATGCCTGTACAGACTATTACTCCCTGCAGTACTGCTGCTCTGTCTAAGTGCCTGCCATACATCGACTCCTCGACTAGACTATCGGGCCTTAGCTCGTGCCTCAGTAAAGCTGGGTATAGACATCGGCCCCAAGGATAACCATCACCTGTATCTCACCGCCGCCGAATGGATAGGGACTCCCTACCGTAGCGGCGGGCACACTCAAAAAGGAACAGATTGCTCGGGTATGACGGGAGAAATCTATCGGAAAGTATACCATATGCGTCTTCCACGCAGCACCAGTGAACAAATGAAAGCCTGCCGAAAAGTCTCGCGTAGGGAATTGAAAGAAGGTGATCTCGTATTCTTCCACAATGGAAAATCACGAAAAAAAGTTACCCACGTAGGTATCTATCTGAAAGACGGATACTTTGTACATGCCAGTACCAGCCGGGGAGTCATTGTCAGCCACCTTGACGAGGCCTATTACCACCGCTGCTGGCTACGCGGCGGACGCCCCTAAATCATTTGCATTTCTTAAAATCAGCAATCAATCCCTCACGCATCCAGTTGGCCAGTGCCTGACGGTTGTCACTGATGACAAAACGGCGCTGGTCAAAGCTATTCTGAATATTTCCCAACTCTACAAATAATGCAGGAGGAGTAGAATTAAGCAATACATAGAGATTACGACTGCTCACCGTCCCTTCGAAACCACGATTGGGTTGATGGCGGTCATACTTACGCTCGAACGTATTCTTCATGCCGCGAGCCAATTGCTCGCCATATTTGCTACCTGGAGCATGATAAAAGAATACATCGGTCTGGGCCCGCTTACTACGGCTATCCACATGGAGAAATACCGAACGACAATACTTATATTTCTGTCGGTCTTTGCGATAGAGTTCATTGATTTTCACACAACGCTGTTTCAGACGTTCGACTTGATTGAGTGGAATAGGATCGCCCATACATGTCTCCCGTTTGCTATTCTTCAGATAATTATCATTACGGATACCGTCTTTCTTATCTTGGATGATAATATGTACTTCGGCACCTTCCTGCATCAGATTACGCGCCAAGCGCAGGGCTACATCATAGGCATACTCATCTTCATGCAACTCATGGCCATTCAGACGCCCTATAGCCCCTGGATCGGGACCACCATGTCCACTGACAATGTAAAAGCAAGCACCGTCCAAGCTACTGCCCGTCACATCGACATGCGAAAGTTTCTTGCCGAACAAGGGTTCCTTAATTTGCCGCTTTTTAGCAGTAACAGACTGTTCTCCTCCCTCTTTCAACGGAGGAAGTACATAACGTACTCCCAATATCAGTTCTTTCTTGCCTTTCAGTTTCTTTTCATTCAGCCGCAGGAATTCACGGTAATAAGCCTGTCCGGAACGATGATTACGCTGCAAAAATGAAGAGATTCCCTCGCCTCTGCGAGGAGTATCGGTGGTCTGCTGGGCCACTGCAGAAAGGGTGAATAGGGCCAATATCAAAGGAAGTAAAATATGTCTCATTCTATTAAATCCACTAAAAATCCGGTTTCAGCCGACAAATTTACAGTATTTTCCGTACTTTTGCGAGAAATAAGTGCATATAAATAACCCAAAACTATACAATTATTCGATTATGACCAAGCGATTCAAACCCGAAACCCTGTGCGTACAGGCCGGCTGGTCTCCCAAAAAAGGAGAACCCCGCGTACTCCCCATCTATCAGAGTACAACTTTCAAATACGATACCAGCGAACAGATGGCTCGCCTCTTCGACCTGGAAGACAGCGGATACTTTTATACCCGCCTTCAGAACCCTACAAATGATGCAGTAGCTGCTAAAATCGCAGCATTGGAAGGTGGCGTAGCTGCCATGCTGACTTCAAGTGGACAAGCTGCCAACTTCTATGCCGTCTTCAACATTTGCCAGGCAGGCGACCACTTTGTATGCTCATCATGTATTTATGGTGGGACATTCAATCTTTTCGGTGTAACAATGAAAAAGCTGGGCATTGACGTGACTTTCATCAATCCCGATGCATCGGAAGAAGAGATCTCTGCCGCTTTCCGCCCCAACACCAAGGCACTGTTTGGCGAAACCATTTCGAATCCCACACTCGAGGTTCTTGACATCGAAAAGTTTGCCCGCATTGCTCATAAACATGGAGTTCCTCTGATTGTAGACAACACCTTCCCTACCCCTATTAATTGCCGTCCGTTTGAATGGGGAGCCGACATCGTAGTACACTCCACAACGAAGTACATGGACGGACATGCCACAAGCGTAGGCGGATGTATCGTAGACAGCGGTAACTTCGACTGGGATGCCCACGCCGACAAATTCCCCGGTCTCTGCACTCCTGATGAATCATACCATGGACTGACCTATACAAAAGCTTTCGGTAAAATGGCCTACATAACCAAAGCTACAGCCCAATTAATGCGTGATTTAGGCAGCATCCAATCACCGCAGAACGCCTTTCTGCTAAACCTCGGACTGGAAACACTGCACCTGCGCATGCCACAACATTGCAAAAATGCGCAAGCCGTAGCCGAATACCTGTCTAAGAATAACAAAGTAGCGTGGGTAAACTACAGCGGCCTACCAGGTGATAAATATTATTCACTGGCACAAAAATACATGCCAAACGGATCATGCGGTGTGGTAACTTTTGGATTAAAAGGCGGACGCGACGTTGCTATCAAATTTATGGACTCACTAAAATTGGCAGCCATCGTTACCCATGTAGCCGACGCCCGCACCTGCGTACTCCATCCAGCCAGCCATACACACCGTCAATTAACAGACGAGCAACTGATGGAAGCCGGTGTACGTCCAGACCTTATCCGATTTTCTGTCGGTATCGAAAATGCCGAAGATATTATTGCTGACATCGAGCAAGCATTAAACGCATAGAATCATAGAACAAATACTAAAAACGAATATGGGAAAGATTACGAAAGAAGCCGCTTTGCTCTATCATTCAATGGGCAAACCGGGAAAAATTGAAGTGGTGCCCACCAAGCCTTATACCACACAAACCGACCTCTCGCTGGCTTATTCACCCGGCGTAGCCGAACCCTGTCTGGAAATAGAGAAAAATCCGCAGGATGCCTACAAATACACAGCCAAAGGAAATCTGGTAGCCGTTATTTCTAACGGTACTGCCGTACTCGGGCTGGGAGACATCGGCGCCCTGAGCGGTAAACCCGTAATGGAAGGCAAAGGATTGCTCTTCAAAATCTATGCAGGTATTGATGTATTCGACATCGAAGTAAATGAAAAGGACCCCGAGAAATTCATCCAAGCCGTAAAGGCTATTGCCCCTACTTTTGGAGGAATCAATCTGGAAGATATCAAGGCACCTGAATGCTTCGAAATAGAACGCCGACTGAAAGAAGAATTGGATATTCCCGTAATGCATGATGACCAGCACGGAACAGCCATCATCTCAAGTGCAGGACTGTTGAATGCACTCGAAGTAGCTGGCAAACGGATTGAAGACGTACGCATCGTAGTAAACGGTGCCGGAGCATCAGCCATTTCGTGCACCAAACTGTATGTTTCGTTAGGCGCCCGCCGCGAAAACATCCTGATGCTGGATAGCAAAGGAGTCATTACAAGCGATCGTGAAAATCTGACTGAACAAAAACGCTTCTTTGCTACGGACCGCCGCGATGTACACACACTGGAAGAAGCCATTAAAGGAGCCGACGTTTTCCTCGGTTTGTCCAAAGGCAATGTGCTAACACAGGACATGGTACGCTCGATGGCAGACCATCCTATCGTCTTCGCCCTGGCCAACCCCACACCGGAAATCTCTTACGAAGACGCTATGGCTGCCCGGCCTGATGTGCTGATGTCGACTGGCCGCTCAGACTATCCCAACCAGATCAACAACGTCATCGGCTTCCCCTACATTTTCCGTGGTGCATTGGACACACACGCCAGTGCTATCAACGAAGAAATGAAAATTGCTGCCGTACACGCTATTGCCGACCTGGCCAAGCAACCCGTACCCGACGTAGTAAACGAAGCCTACCATGTGAATAATTTCACTTTTGGTCCCGAATACTTCATCCCGAAACCCGTCGACCCACGTCTCATTACAGAAGTGTCGTGCGCCGTGGCCCGTGCCGCCATGGAGAGTGGAGTAGCCCGCAAGAATATCGAAGACTGGGATGCCTACTGCCTACAGTTGCGTGAACTGATGGGTTACGAAAGCAAACTCACCCGCCAGCTCTACGACACGGCACGCCGCAATCCACAACGCGTAGTTTTTGCAGAAGGTATCCACCCCAATATGTTGAAAGCTGCTGTTGAAGCTAAAGCCGAAGGTATCTGTCATCCTATTCTGCTGGGCAATGACGAAGCCATCATGAAACTGGCCAAGGAACTGGATCTCAGCCTAGAAGGTATTGAAATTGTCAACCTGCGTCACCCCGATGAAGCTCCGCGCCGTGAACATTATGCCCGCATCCTGTCTGAAAAGCGTGCCCGCGAAGGTGCGACCTACGAGGAAGCTAACGATAAAATGTTCGAACGCAACTACTTCGGCATGATGATGGTCGAGACAGGTGAGGCAGATGCTTTCATCACCGGACTCTACACCAAATACAGCAACACCATCAAGGTAGCTAAAGAAGTAATCGGCATCCGTCCCGAATACAAACATTTCGGTACCATGCACATCCTCAATTCCAAGAAGGGTACCTACTTCCTGGCCGACACGCTCATCAACCGTCATCCCGACACGGATACGCTGATTGACATCGCCAAGTTGTCGGAACACACTGTACGTTTCTTCAACCATACTCCGGTGATGGCCATGCTGAGCTACTCCAACTTCGGTGCCGACACAGAAGGAAGTCCTGTCAAGGTACACGAGGCCGTAGACTACATGCAGCAGCACTATCCCGAACTGGCCATCGATGGCGAAATGCAGGTGAACTTTGCCATGAATCGCGAAATGCGTGACAAAAAGTATCCTTTTACCCGTCTTTTTGGCAAGGATGTCAATACGTTGGTATTCCCCAACTTGAGTTCAGCCAATTCAGCATACAAACTACTGCAGGCAATGGATACAGACGCCGAACTCATCGGTCCGATACAAATGGGTCTGAACAAGCCTATCCACTTTACAGACTTCGAAAGTTCGGTACGTGACATTGTGAACATTACTGCCGTGGCTGTCATCGACGCCATTGTCGACAAAAAGAAAGCGAAACAATGAGAAAACCGCTTTCTAAATCACAAATAGTTTGCATCACGCTTCTTTGGGCGTTACTTTGCTACTATGTATTAGTATACAGCGAACGAATTGACGGTCCTGTCATCCTAATGATACTCATTTCGGCAGCATTGGTGTTCATTCCTGTCATCCAGTCACTGAAGAAGCGGTAAAAACATATCGTTTTTCTACTAAAAGCGAGATAAAACAAAAAAAATGACGTTTTATCTCGCTTTTTATTTATAAATTGTTTGCACTTATCATTTTTATATATACATTTGCAACCGCAAGTAATAAAACAACTAATAAAACAAAGATTATGAATGCAGCTAAGGTATTAGAAGATTTAAAAAGACGGTTTCCCAATGAACCTGAGTATCATCAAGCCGTAGAAGAGGTATTAGGTACAATCGAAGAAGAGTACAACAAACACCCCGAATTCGACAAAGCTAACCTGATTGAACGTCTGTGTATTCCTGATCGTGTATACCAGTTCCGCGTCACTTGGGTAGATGATAAAGGCAACGTACAAACCAATATGGGCTACCGTGTACAACATAACAATGCCATCGGCCCGTACAAAGGTGGTATCCGTTTCCACTCATCTGTAAACCTGGGCATTCTGAAGTTCCTGGCTTTCGAGCAGACTTTCAAAAACTCACTGACTACCCTTCCGATGGGTGGTGGAAAAGGTGGTTCAGATTTCTCTCCGCGTGGCAAGAGCAATGCTGAAGTGATGCGTTTCTGCCAGGCTTTCATGCTGGAACTGTGGCGCCACATTGGTCCGGATGTAGATGTACCTGCTGGTGATATAGGTGTAGGTGGCCGTGAGGTTGGTTTTATGTTCGGCATGTATAAGAAGCTGACCCGCGAATTCAGTGGCGTATTGACCGGTAAAGGCCGTGAATTTGGTGGTTCACTAATCCGTCCCGAAGCTACGGGTTATGGTAATGTATACTTCCTGATGGAAATGCTGAAGACCAAAGGCATGGATTTGAAAGGTAAGACAGTACTTATCTCAGGATCAGGTAACGTAGCCCAATATACAGCTGAAAAAGTATTGCAACTGGGCGGTAAGGTATTGACCATGTCCGACTCCGACGGTTACGTTTACGACCCCGAAGGTATCGACCGCGAAAAACTGGACTACATCATGGAACTGAAAAATCTGTACCGTGGTCGTATCCGTGAATATGCAGAACAATATCCTGGCGTGAAATACGTAGAAGGAGCTCGTCCTTGGAGTGAGAAAGCAGATATTGCACTTCCATCTGCCACACAGAATGAAATCAACGGAGACGATGCCAAGAAGTTGATCGCCAATGGTGTGATTGCAGTATCCGAAGGAGCCAACATGCCTTCTACACCGGAAGCAATCCGCGTTTTCCAAGAAGCCAAGATCCTCTACGCTCCGGGTAAGGCTGCCAATGCAGGTGGTGTATCGGTATCGGGTCTCGAAATGACTCAGAACTCTGAACGCCTGTCATGGAGTGCTGAAGAGGTAGATGCAAAACTACATTACATCATGGAAAACATCCACGAAAACTGCGTGAAGTATGGCACGGAACCCGACGGATACGTAAATTATGTAAAGGGTGCCAATATTGCCGGTTTCATGAAAGTGGCCAATGCCATGATGGCTCAAGGAATTGTATGATGCGAAATAAACAAGCCATAGTTACAACATACAACTTAAACAAGGAGAAAAGCGGGAGGCAGCGATGCCTTCCGCTTTTTCTTTATACAATATTCCATCCTATTGTACTTATTTCCATTTGCTCAAACCTCGGAAGGACGTAACTTAGCCGCATAAATAATCAAGATTAGACCTACAATGAAAAACAAACTGTTACTGCTGCTACTATTTTTATGGACAGCAACCATCCAAGCTCAAACCCTCCCCCCTCTGCAACTTCCAGAAGGAGCAGGAACCTTACGTTTGGGAATGGTCTGCGGTGAGGAAAGCCGATGGCTGGACCAATGCAAAGTGAAAAACAAAGGAAACCATTACACGGTAGAAGACAAACTGTGGAAAGGAGGTAAAGTAGAACTAACCATCTGTTCACTGACCGACACACAAGGAATCATTCTGAAGGCCACAGCCGAAAATCTACCATCTGACGCTCGCCTGTGCTGGGCTTTCGGTGCTTGTGATGACAAAGTTGTAAAGACGGAACAAAACGATGCAATCCCCACAGACGCCTGTCACGACAATGTGTTCTGTACCGAAGGAAATGCATTTACCGTCTACTACGGTGAGGTGATGAGACTGAGAACTGTACACGGTGTGATGCCCGACGGTCCCGAACCCATCCTCTGCGATGCCCATCAGCAGAACAATCCCCTGACACTCTACCGTTCAGGCAAAAAGACAGATGCTCCCGTAATCGCTGCCCTACGCACCTGGCAAGAAGGAGAGACTCTCTACTTTTGCCTGTACAAACAAAACGCCAAAGCCGACTATAACCGCTTTATGCTACCAGCCCTTTTTGACAAAGAAATCAAAAACAACCCATGATGAAACATTTGTATCTTTCCCTGTTCCTGCTGCTGACGTATCTGCCAGCCAACGCGCAGGATTACAAAGTCTACCAGTTTGCAGCCGATGAAGTCCCCGTCCTGGACGGTGATGCCCGCGACTGGTCCTGTGTACCCGACAGCTATACCATAACTGAAGCCGCAATGAAAGAAGACGAAGGTAAGCATGCCGCTCCAAACACCGAAACCTTGCAGGTCAGCGTAAAGGTAGGTTGGTGTGCCGAAACCCAGAAATTGTATTTTCTCTACGAAGCCTGGGACAACTACTGGCGCTTCAATGAAAACTCGCTGAATACGGACATTTTCGAAGTAGTAGTGGACGGTGACTGCTCAGGAGGCCCGTTCATCGACCGCTTCCATCCGACTGCTCCTAAAGATGTATGGCAGGCCTGGTTCAAGTTTCATGGCTGCCACGCACAGAACTACCACATCTTCACACCACCCCACGGACGCGACTGGTGCATGCTTTGGGGACCACAAGTGTGGCTGAAGCAGAAACCCTACGCCGACTACGCCTACCACTATGACTTTCGTGAAGGCAAAGCCGGCAAACTGACGCTGGAATTCTACATCACTCCCTTCGACCATGCCGATGCCGACGGGCCGGAATTCTCCCGTCCAACCGTCCTCAAAGAAGGCAATGAAATAGGTCTCTGCTGGGCTGTAATCGACTGGGATGCCAACCCCACTTCGAAAGACGGTTTCTGGAATCTGTCCGACGAGCATACCATGTACGGAAATGCCTCTTACTTGAAACGATTTACCTTAATGCCCCTACAATGATGAAAAAGATATTGTTCCTGCTGCTCTGCCTCTGCACGGCAGCAATCCAAGCCGACGTATATAATGTAAAAGACTACGGTGCCAAAGCCGACGGAAAGACTATAGACAGCCCCGCTATCAACCGTGCCATCCAGGAAGCAGCCGCCAATGGCGGAGGTACCGTCTACTTGCCCGCCGGCAACTATGCCTGCTACTCCATCCGACTGGCCAGCCACGTCCATTTGCTGATGGAACAAGGCACCGTGATTACAGCCGCCTTCCCCACAGCTACCGAAGGCTATGACGAAGCGGAAGCCAACGAACACAACCGCTACCAGGATTTCGGCCACAGTCACTGGAAAAATTCACTCATCTGGGGCATCGGACTGGAAGACATCACCATCAGCGGCCCGGGACTGATTGACGGTCACGGGCTGACACGAGAAGAAAGCCGACTGCCAGGCGTGGGCAACAAGGCCATCAGCCTGAAGCTCTGCAAGAACGTCACACTAAAAGATTTCTCCATGCTGCGCTGCGGCCACTTCGGTCTGCTGGCCACGGGTGTGGACAACCTGACCATCCTGAACCTGAAGGTGGACACCAACCGCGACGGATTCGACATAGACTGTTGTAAGAACGTACGCATCAGCCAGTGCACAGTCAACAGCCCGTGGGATGATGCCATCGTCCTGAAATCGTCTTACGCTTTAGGCTACTTCAAAGACACGGAAGACATCACCATCTCCGACTGTCTGGTCAGCGGATACGACCGCGGCAGTGTGCTGGACTGCACCTGGCAACGCGACGAGCCGCAAGCCCCCGACCATGGTTTTGTGACAGGACGCATCAAGCTGGGCACCGAGTCGAGCGGCGGATTCAAGAACATCGCCATCACCAACTGCATCTTTGAGCGTTGCCGCGGTCTGGCACTCGAAACAGTGGATGGCGGACGCCTGGAAGACATTGTTATCAGCAACATCACCATGCGCGACATCGTCAACTCCCCCATCTTCCTTCGCCTGGGCGCACGTATGCGCAGTCCTGAGGGGACACCCGTGGGCAGCATGAAGCGCATCCTCATCAGCAACGTCAACGTGTTCAACGCCGACTCGCGCTATTCGTCCATCATCAGCGGCATACCCGGAGCCATCATTGAAGATGTCAGCCTGAGCAACATCCATATTTATCACCAAGGCGGCTACACCGAAGCCGACGGACAGCGTACGCCGCCCGAACAAGAGAAAGTATATCCCGAACCATGGATGTTCGGCACCGTTCCTGCCAAAGGCTTCTACATCCGCCATGCCCGCAACATCCGGCTGGACAATGTACACTTCCACTACGAGCAGCCCGACGGCCGGCCACTGATGGTCACGGACGACGCTACCGGCATCACCTACCGCAACATCACGTCGGACGGAAAAGTCTACGAGCCCTAAGCCAACCGGCCTCCACACGGAAAACGTCAAGCTGAGGGTTAGCGAACCCAAGCTGACGTTTAAGTCGCTGAAGCTGACGTCTATCCATTTTGTTACATTCCTTATCAAAAATGTTTCATGTAACCCTGATGACAGGGAATGAAACATTTTTTTTATCCTTCCTGCGAACGACTGCATACATTTGCACAGGCCTTCAGGCAAAACGCCCGATGACCGAAAAGCGAAACTTCAATTATTAACTTATTAAATAACGTACCATGAAAACAGGTATGAAAAGACATGCAGTATGCTATCGCGCCGCAGCAGCTTTTTTGTTGCTCGGATTGACTTGTGGAAACATTTTCGCACAAGAAGAAAAGAAATCATCGGAACAGCCACAAACGGAAAGCTCCAGTAAAGAGGAGGAAAACCGTAACGTGATGCTGAACGCCGCCAGTGCCAACGGTCCACGTGAAATCCAGATCGGACTACCCTCGGCCGACGTCAATGTATTGGAAAACGGCATCCCCGTCACTTACGCTACCAATCCTCATTCAGTCAACTCCCTTTGGCGTGCCGACGCCAGCCTGAACCACGTGGGACTGCTGAAAATTTCGGAGACAGCCATCACTACCGGAAACATCGGATACGCCGTCAACTCCTTCACCCAGCTGGGACAGAAAGGCTTTCACGGCACCCTGAACTACAAGAGCAACCACTTCGGCATGCAGGAGTTCTCGCTCAACGTGAACGGCGACATCGCCCGCGACTGGTACTACAGCGGAAGCATCTACCAGGACTTCGACCCGGGAACGTTCAAAATCAAATCGACTCCCTTCCAGGACCGCACGCAGATCTATAAATTCGCCCTGACGAAGAAATACAACGATAACCGTGGCGAACTGACCGCCATCTATCACTACAGCAACAGCCATCCAGTCTACATGTATGCCACACAATCAGCCCCGTTCGTCTACGTGGGCGACGGAAGCGTGAAAGAGTTCGGCCAGTTCGCCCTCGGAACTACTTCCTACCTGCCAATGGACAACGAAATGATGTATCGCGACATGCGCACGGGCGAAGTAAAGAAGACTAACCTCTACGACGCCGTGCAGAACAAGGGCAGCGAGTTCACCCTGATGAACAACTTTACTTGGGACAACGGACTGAACTGGCGCACCATCATGAAATATGACCACTCCACCGGCTCATGCGTTTATCAGACCCCGATGTCGCTCGACCAGAATGAAGCCGGCATCAACTATCTCTACGAAGCCGCCGACGGCAGCATGAAGCCCTACACGGGCGAATACGTGCAGAGCCGCATGTCGTGCCTCAACCGCGGATTTATCGATTCGTTCATGTTCACCACCGAACTTTCACGCCACACAGGCAACAGCACCTGGCGCCTTGGCCTGAACGAATGGTACTATGATATCGACTACGCATCGGCCACCACCATGTACGACCAGTCCGTTCCCACCGACGGCAGTTACCCCGTGCGCCTCTACAACGCAGACTACGCCACCTATGCCGGACGTACCTACGCCGGGAACGGATACTACTATGACTTCAACAAGAACGCTTCGGAATACTACAAGGGACACGAGAACAAGCTGGCCCTCTACTTCACCCACGACTGGGACGTAACCGACAAGCTGAACCTCTACTACGGTGCCCGCCTGGAATACCAAGCCCTGCGCGGCGACAACGCAGCCGTAAAGAACGCCAACGGCGAATACGTAGGCCGCTTTGCCAACTACTACCTGGGCGCTACAGCTCCCGACGGCACTCAGATTGCCCCCACTGCAATGAGCTACGACTGGCTGAACTACGCTCTGACTGCCGCCGCCACCTACAAGCTGACCAAGTCATTCGGCTTCACCAGCGACTTCACCTACATCACCCAACATCCGAAAATCGAAAACTTCGCTCCTGCCACCCTGCCCAACACGGACAAGATCTCCGTACCCCTGGGACGTGCCGGAATCTACTACAACAACGAATGGTTGAGTCTGACCTCGCTCTTCTCCTATATCTCGAAGACGAACAACAACTCTACCCTGAACCTGCAGCACAAGACCGCCGCTGGACAGACGGAAATCATGGCCGCCCCGCTGACCTACGACATCCAGACGCTGGGTTGGACCACCGACGTCGTTACCCGCCCCTTCAAGGGATTCGACCTGCACTTCCTCTTCACCTACCAGAAGCCGACCTACAAGAAGTATGAGACCTCCGTCACCTTCTCCGACGGCTACGTGGGCGAAATCAACGCCACCGGCAACATCGTAGCCGAAATCCCGCAGGTCATCGTCGAAATAGACCCCAGCTACATGATCACCAAGGACCTGAAGATCTGGACCAGCTTCCGCTACTTCAGCAAGACCTACGCCAACATCAACGACGCCTACTACTTCAACGGTCGCTGGGAGACCTTCGGCGGACTGAACTGGCAGGTGAACAAGAAACTGGCCCTGGGCTGCACCGTCGTGAACTTCCTGAACCAGACGGGTGCTAAAGGCAGTATCGCCGGTGCCGAACTGATCGAAAAGGAAGACGCCGGACAGTATGCCGGACACGTCATGGCAGGTAGCTACATCCGTCCGTTCACCGTCGAATTCAGCGCCAGCCTGAAATTCTGACCTTCCCGGCCGGGCACACCGGTGAGGCCAATTCAAAAATAATCTGTACATTTAAACGCTCAAAAACAATAGAACCATGAAAAGAATTTTCAACCATCTGACAATGACCCTGGCAACAGCTGCCGCACTGACAGCCTGCCAACCGCAGAGCAACGGCATCCGCCTGGAACACCAAGGCGACACGCTCACCATCGTTCACATCACAAACCCAACCCGATATCTCATCCTCCCCATCCAGGAGTCTTGCAACGAAGGCAAGGTGAAACTCATCACAGGCAACCCCGCCGACATGGCTATGGACGTACGTCTGGCAGTCGATAGCGTAGAATATTACGTGCCCTTCGCACTACCGCAGGGAGCGAAGGAAGCCACGGTGACCATCGGTCGTGTGGCTGCTAACGCCATCTGCTGGGACAGCATCCGCCTGGCCGACACCTTCGACACCACCAATACCGACTATTACCGCCCCGTCTATCATCACACGCCGCTCTACGGCTGGATGAACGACGCCAACGGTCTGGTCTACAAAGACGGCGAATATCACCTGTATTTCCAGTACAACCCCTACGGATCGAAGTGGGGCAACATGCACTGGGGACACTCCGTCAGCCGCGACCTCATCCACTGGGAACACCTTGATCCGGCTATTGCCCGCGACACGCTGGGACACATCTTCTCGGGTAGCTCCGTTGTCGACAAGAACAACAGCGCCGGCTACGGCAAGGACGCCATGATTGCCTTCTACACCTCGGCCAGCGACGAGCACGGACAGATACAGTGCATGGCCTACAGCAACGATAACGGCCGCACCTATACCAAATACGAAAAGAACCCCATCCTGACGCCGTTCGACGGACTGAAGGACTTCCGCGACCCGAAAGTCTTCTGGTACGAACCCGCACAGAAGTGGTACATGATTGTTTCCGCCGACAAAAACATGCGTTTCTACTCGTCCACCGACATGAAGAACTGGGAATACCTCAGCCAGTTTGGCGAAGGTTACGGCGTACAACCCAACCAGTTTGAATGTCCCGACTTTGTACAGCTGCCTGTCGACGGCAACAAGGACAACATGAAGTGGGTGATGATTGTCAACATCAACCCCGGCTGTCCCTTCGGCGGTAGTGCTACGGAATATTTCGTAGGCGAGTTCGACGGCAAGGAATTCAAGTGTGACACGGACAAGAGCGTCACCAAGTGGCTCGACTTCGGTAAGGACCACTACGCTACTGTCTGCTTCTCGAACACCGGCGACCGCACCATCGCAGTTCCCTGGATGAGCAACTGGCAGTATGCCAACGTAACCCCCATCCGTCAGTACCGCGGTGCCAACGCCCTGCCTCGCGAGCTTTCACTCTATACCAAGAACGGTGAAATCTACATGGCCGCCAATGCCGTAAAGGAGACCGAAGGCCTGCGCAAAGGTACTACACCCGTCAACGACTTCACCCTGGCCGACGAACATTTGGTCAGCCCGCTGGCTACCGGTGCCGAAGGCGCTTGCGAACTGGAAATGGACATCACCCCGGGCAAAGCACAAACCACAGGCTTCCAACTGCTGAACGATAAAGGCGAAAAGGTGGACATCTACCTCGACATGAAGGCCGGCCGTCTCGTTATGGATCGTACCCAGAGCGGACTGACCGCTTTCGGCGAGAAAGCAGAACCTCACGCCAAAGAGACCGACGACCACCGCAAGACCGAATCAGTAAACTACATCAACGATTTCGCTCTGGGCACCTGGGCACCGCTCTCTCTGTGCGAAGGCAAGACATATCACCTCGATGTGTTTGTAGACAAGTGCTCTGTTGAAATCTTCGTAGACGGTGGCCGCATCGCCATGACCAACCTCGTGTTCCCCACCCAGCCCTACAACGCTCTGCGTTTCTATACCCAGGGAGGTGAGGCCGAAGTGAAGAACCTGAAAGTACATCAGTTAGGATTGTAACACTAAAAGCCCTTATATCCCATGAAACACCTCATCGCAACGGCGGCACTTGCACTGCTCGCCACCACTACACTGAATGCCAGTGACATGAAACAAATACGCATTTCCACTGACCGCACCGACCTGGTGCTGCAGGTGGGCGACAACGGTCGCCTCTACCAGAGCTACTTTGGTGAACGGCTGCTGAACGAGTCCGACCTGAAAGAACTGGGTTGGAGCGTACACCCCGCCTCGGACGGCAGTGTCAGCCGCCGCGGATGGGAGGTGTACAGCGGTTCGGGCAATGAAGACTTCTTCGAACCCGCCCTGGCCGTCACCCACAACGACGGAAATCCTTCCACATGGCTCTACTACGTTTCTTCCTCCTCGCACCCCGTGGAGGGAGGCGTGCAGACCGACATCCAGCTGCGCGACGACAAGTATCCCGTCGACGTGACGCTGCACTACGTGGCCTATCCGAAGGAGAACGTCATCAAGACGTGGAGCGAAATCCGCCATCAGGAGAAGAAGCCCGTTACTTTGTCGGCTTATGCCTCAACCATGCTTTACTTCAGCCGTCCGGCCTACTACCTGACAGAGTTCAGCAGCGACTGGGCCAAGGAAGCGCAGATGAGCACGCAGCCCCTGCTTTTCGGCAAGAAGGTGATCGACACCAAGCTGGGCAGCCGCGCCGCGATGCACACGCATCCCTTCTTCATCGTGGGACTGGACCAGCCCGCCCAGGAACGGCAGGGCGAAGTGCTGATGGGCACACTGGCGTGGACAGGCAATTTCCGCTTCACCTTCGAGGTGGACAATGTGGGCAACCTGCGCATCATTCCCGGCATCAATCCGTATGCGTCGGCCTACAAACTGGAACGCGATGAGGTCTTCACTACCCCTGAATTCATCTTTACACTAAGCACTGAAGGTACCGGCCAGGGCAGCCGCAACCTGCAGGCCTGGGCACGCAACTATCAGCTGAAGGACGGCAAAGGCACACGCCTGACACTGCTCAACAACTGGGAAAACACCGCCTTCGACTTCGATCAGGACATCCTGGCCGAACTGATGAAGGAAGCCAAGGACCTGGGTGTGGACATGTTCCTGCTGGACGACGGATGGTTTGGCAACAAGTATCCGCGCAAAGACGACCGTGCGGGACTGGGCGACTGGGAAGTGACGCACGACAAGCTGCCCGGCGGCATCCGTGCCCTGACCGACGCCGCCAAAGAGGCTGGCGTGAAGTTCGGACTATGGATAGAGCCGGAAATGGTGAATCCCAAAAGCGAACTCTTCGAGCAGCACCCCGACTGGGCCATCCACTATCCTAACCGCGAGACGTACTACTACCGCAACCAGCTGGTGCTCGACCTGAGCAACCCGGCCGTGCAGGACTATGTCTACGGCATTGTGGACAAGCTGCTGAAGGAGAATCCTGACATCGCTTACTTCAAGTGGGACTGCAACAGCCCTATCACCAACATCTATTCGCCCTACCTCAAAGCCGAACAGGGACAACTGTACATCGACCATGTGCGCGGCGTCTATAACGTGATGAAGCGCGTGAAGGACAACTATCCCGACGTGCCCATGATGCTCTGCTCGGGCGGCGGTGCACGTTGCGACTACGAGGCGCTGAAGTATTTCACCGAATTCTGGTGTAGCGACAATACCGATCCTGTGGAGCGCATCTACATCCAATGGGGCTTCTCGCAGTTCTTCCCGGCCAAGGCCATGTGCGCCCATGTGACGAGCTGGAACAAGGCAGCTTCCCTCAAGTTCCGCACCGATGTGGCTTCGATGTGTAAGCTGGGCTTCGACCTGGGACTGAAAGAACTGAGTGCCGAGGAACTGCTCTACTGCCAGACGGCCGTAGCCAACTGGAAGCGTCTGCAATCCGTCATCCTGGACGGTAACCAATACCGTCTGGTATCGCCTTACGAAAGTAACCACATGGCGGTGAACTACGTGAGCACAGATAGCCGCAAGGCCGTACTCTTTGCTTACGATGTCTATCCGCGTTATCAGGAGAAACTGCTGCCCGTCCGCTTGCAAGGACTTGACCCGACGAAGCACTACAAGGTAGAGGAAATCAACCTGATGCCCGAGGCCCAATCTTCACTTCCATCTAACGGCCGCATTCTTTCAGGTGACTATCTGATGAAAATCGGTCTCGATATCTTTGGTTTCCGCCCGATGCAAAGTCATGTGGTGGAACTGACGGAGGTAGAATGAATATCACTTCTCAAACTTCTTTAAATTCTTAAAAACAATGACCGCAAAACAACAAATGAAATACGGAAGGCTGATCCCCGTCATGCTCTGCTTCTTCGCCATGGGCTTTGTCGACCTGGTAGGTATCGCTTCCAATTACGTAAAAGCCGACCTTGGACTGACGGACTCGCAGGCCAACATTTTTCCGTCGCTTGTCTTCTTCTGGTTCCTCATCTTCTCTGTACCCACAGGAATGCTGATGAATCGTATCGGACGAAAAAACACGGTACTGCTGAGCCTCTTCGTGACAGCTCTGTCACTTCTATTACCTTTCTTTGGGGATGGTTACGGACTGATGCTCTGTTCCTTCTCGCTGCTGGGTATCGGCAATGCCCTGATGCAAACTTCGCTCAATCCACTATTGAGCAACATTATTTCGGGCGACCGTCTGGCCAGTTCGCTTACTTTCGGGCAGTTTGTCAAAGCCATCGCTTCGTTCCTGGCTCCCTACATCGCCATGTGGGGTGCTACGCAGGCCATGCCTACTTTCGGATTGGGCTGGCGTGTGCTGTTCCCCGTCTACATGATAGTGGCTGTCATCGCCATCCTGTGGCTCTCATCTACCCCTATTGAAGAAGAAAAGCCTGATCAGGCATCAGGCTTTGCAGACTGCCTGCGTCTGTTAGGACAACCGTTTATCCTGCTTTGTTTTTTGGGTATTGTCTGCCACGTAGGTATCGATGTAGGAACCAACACAACTGCACCCAAGCTACTGATGGAGCGTGTAGGCTTGACACTCGACGAAGCTGGTTTTGCCACGAGCCTCTACTTCATCTTCCGTACGGCGGGCTGCCTGTTGGGCACGTTCATCCTGCAGCATTTGTCAGCACGCCGCTTTCTGGGCATCAGCGTAGCGTGTATGCTGGTAGCCATGGCTGGCCTGCTGGTGTCCGACGCACATCATGTCATCTACGTCTGCATCGCCCTCATCGGATTCGGCAACTCCAATGTCTTTCCTATCATCTTCGCACAAGCCCTCACTGCTGTACCCGACAAAAAGAACGAGGTTTCGGGACTGATGATTATGGGCCTTTTCGGCGGTACAATCTTCCCGCTGCTGATGGGTATGGCCAGTGACGCTGTTGGACAAAGCGGTGCTGTCGCTGTAATGACGATCGGCGTACTCTATCTGATTGCCTACACTTTGAAAATGAAATCACAAAAAAACAATAGCCATGAATAATCAATCAATCGTAGTCGGAATGGGCGAAGCACTTTGGGACGTGCTGCCCGAAGGGAAAAAACTGGGTGGAGCACCCGCCAATTTTGCCTATCACGTATCGCAGTTCGGATTGGAAAGCCGCATAGTAAGTGCCGTAGGACAAGACAAGCTGGGTTCAGAAATTTTGGATAACTTCCGCGAAAAACAATTATACGGACTGATAGAAACAGTACCTTATCCCACAGGAACGGTTCAAGTTGAATTGGATGCTGAAGGGGTTCCTTGCTATGACATTAAAGAAGGTGTAGCTTGGGACAACATTCCCTACACACAAGCTCTTGAGGGACTGGCCCATCAGACATGCGCTGTCTGTTTCGGTTCATTGGCACAGCGCAGCATCGTATCACGCGAAACCATTCACCATTTTCTCGACGCAATGCCGGAAAACGAAGATACACTCCGCATTTTTGACATCAACCTGCGTCAAGGATTTTATACGAAAGAAATTCTGTGTGATTCGTTTCGTCGTTGCAACGTGCTGAAGATTAACGATGAAGAGCTGGTTACCGTAAGCCGAATGTTCGGTTATCCGGGTATCGACCTTCAGGACAAATGCTGGATTCTGCTGGCCAAATATAATCTGAAAATGCTGATTCTGACTTGTGGCGTAAACGGCAGTTATGTCTTTACTCCCGGCCACGTATCATTTGTAGAAACTCCCAAGGTGCAGGTTGCTGACACTGTAGGTGCAGGCGACTCTTTCACAGCTGCCTTTACGGCCGCTATCCTTAAGGGACACCCAGTAGCAGAAGCCCATCAACTGGCCGTAGAAACTTCGGCTTATGTTTGTACGCAACAAGGAGCTATGCCCGTATTACCTAAATCGCTGACGGAAAGACTGGCATAGAGATGATAGTTTCATGGATTTTTGTCTATCTTTGTATCCATAACCAAAGAACAAAAATCCATGAAACGCCATTTTGTCTTTCTTGTAACCATCCTTTGTACACTCTATCTACTGCTATTTAGTTCATGCAGCCAAGAGAAAAACCGTTACGTTATCGGCGTGTCACAATGCAGTGATGACGAATGGCGCACACAAATGAACAAGGAAATCCGCCGCGAAGCACTCTTCTATCCTGGCGTGGAAGTAGATATCCGTTCGGCAAACGACGATAATCGGAAACAAACAGAAGATATCGAACGATTTATCCGCCGAAAAGTAGATCTGATTGTTGTAGCTCCCAACGAAGCAGAAGCCATCACTCCTGTGATAGAAAAAGCATATGCCAAGGGAATCCCCGTCGTACTGGTTGACAGACGGATTAACTCCGACCAATATACTGCTTATGTAGGAGCAGACAACTACGAAATGGGCCGACAGATAGGCCACTACATTACTACACGTTTGGAAGGCAAAGGCAACGTTGTAGAACTGACAGGCTTAAAAGGTTCCACACCTGCAGCCGATCGCCATCGAGGATTGATGGACGTACTATCTCGTACACCTGGCATACAGATAGTGGCCAGTGCCGATGCTGGGTGGTTCCAAAAGTCAGCAGAACAAGCATTTGACTCCATCCTGACCTGTCAGCCGAAAATCGATCTGGTATTTGCTCATAACGATCGCATGGCAGCAGGAGCACACACAGCAGCCCTTCGGCATGGACGCGCAAACAAAATGCTATTCGTCGGTGTAGATGCCTTGCCTGGCAAAGGATTGGGAGTAGAATTGGTAGCCAATGGCATATTGGACGGAACTTTCATTTATCCAACGGGAGGCGACCGCGTAGTACAAGTGGCCATGAGCATTCTGGAAGGGAAGAAATATCAACGCGAGAATCTGCTTTCCACCGCTCCTGTCAACCGACAAAACGCCCACGTAATGCAGATGCAAACGGATCACATCGCTACGCTGGACGGAAAAATCGAGAAGCTCAACAGCCAGTTGGATGCCTTCCTGCTCCGCTACTCCGCCCAACGCATGTTCCTCTACGCCTGCATCATCATTATCCTGCTGGTAGGTGCATTGCTGGTCTTCGTAGTACGTGCTTTTTGGACCAAAAACCGCTTGAATGCCGAACTGTCCCAACAGAAAAAGCAGCTGGAAGAACAACGTGACCAACTCATCACACTATCGAGGCAACTAGAAGAAGCTACGCATGCCAAACTGGCTTTCTTCACCAACGTATCCCACGACTTCCGTACTCCCCTCACCCTCATCGCCGACCCCGTCGACCAACTTCAGCAAAGTCACAACCTGAACGAGCAGGAACGCTTCCTGCTGAATATTATCCATAAGAACGTAGCTGTACTGCTACGCCTCGTCAATCAGATACTCGACTTCCGCAAATTTGAAGAAGGGAAACTGGATATGCATCTTTCTCGATTTGATCTGGCTACCTCACTACACGAATGGACAGACGCCTTCCGTACTTTGGCCTATCGAAAACATATCCGCTTCAGCATCGATACCCCTGAGCCTGAAGGTAAAGACAACGAAGAAAGCGTCATCACCGCCGATGCCGAAAAAATAGAACGTATCTTATACAACCTCCTGTCCAACGCCTTCAAGTTTACTCCCGAAAACGGAAGCGTCCACGTCTGTCTCGAATTTTTCAATAAAGAAGATGCCCGTTGGATGCGCCTGCAAGTGACAGATACTGGAGTAGGCATGTCTGCCGACCACATACAGCACATATTCGAAAGCTTCTACCAGATAGATGTCCACCATGCAGGATCGGGCATTGGCCTCGCTTTGGTAAAAGCATTTGTAGAGATGCACGGAGGCACCATCCACGTGGACAGCGCAGAAGGACAAGGTACCCGCTTCTGCATTGAGATGCCAGCTCATCAAACAGGTGCATTAGACAGTAACACTACCCGTAGCGCCGTGTTAGCCAACCTGAAAGAAGGCGCCGTACTGGCCGCCGACCAGGAAACAATACAAGTGGCCGATCACGACACAAAACCCGAAGACAAAGAAACCATTCTTGTAATAGACGACAATCAGGACATACGCGACTATGTCCGCTCCGTCCTTCAGGAAAAATACAACGTCATCGAAGCCGCCAACGGACAAGAGGGCGTTCAACAAGCCATGAAGTACGTGCCCGACGCCATCATCTGCGACGTGATGATGCCCGTCATGGACGGCATGGAGTGCTGTCGTCGCCTGAAGTCGGAATTGCAGACATCGCACATCCCCGTGATGATGCTTACGGCCTATGCCGTAGACGAACAGAAGATAAAGGGATACGAGTGTGGAGCAGATTCCTACATATCCAAACCTTTCAGTGCCCAGCTACTTACCGTCCGCCTGCGCAACCTCATCGAAAACCGCCAACGTTTACAAAATTTCTTCTCGGACGGCGTGAAAGCACCCACGCAAAAGGCCCCCGTGGCCGAGCTGGATAAAGGTTTCATGGAAAAGCTCCATCGCCTCATCAACGACCGCCTGTCCGATCCTAACCTAAGCATAGAGGATTTGGGGGAAGAAATAGGTTTGAGCCGCGTACAGCTTTATCGCAAAACGAAGGCACTCTGTGGCCATGCACCCAACGAACTGCTGCGTATCGCACGCCTGAAACGTGCATCTTCGCTATTGGCTTCCACCGAAAAGACGGTAGCCGAAATCACTTACGAGGTAGGTTTCAGTTCGCCTTCCTACTTCACCAAATGCTACAAAGAATATTTCGGCGAAAACCCCACCGATTTCTTGAAACGAAAGAATGGAGAATAATGCAAAAAGAAAGCATTGCTTTCCACCTCGAAAAACAAAGCTTTGTGAGGCAGAAAACAATGCTTTATTCTTTATTAAAAAGAGGCTTCTCTGACTACTTCTCTTGTCCGTATCCCTCTTCTGCCGTATCGTGGTGCTTCAATACCTTGGCGTCGATGAAGAAGACAATCTCTTCTGCTATGTTCGTAATGTGGTCGCCAGCACGCTCCAACTTGCGAAAAACGCTTGCCAAATTGATGCAGGACAAAGCGCTTTCAGGATGTTGCTGGATATATTCTGCCAACAAGGTAGAAGCGTTGGCATTGATTTCATCCAGCACATTGTCTTTCGCGAAAACTGACGTAGCCAACTCCTGGCTTTCTTCCTGCAAAGCACGCTTTGCCAGTTCGAGCATGGAGAGAACCTGATCGATCATCTCCTGCAGACGAAGACGCTTCACGAGGTCGGCATCGAGTGTCAGCTCTTTCTCTTCGAGAGCAAAGCGGGCAACGCTCTCGGCAAAATCGCCCAGACGCTCCAGATTGGTATTGATTTTCAGCATGGCCAATACAAATCGTAAATCGATGGCTACCGGCGTATAAAGCGCAATGATGTCCTCCACATCGCTGTCTATTTTCAGCTCGAAGGCATTGACACGACGTTCGCATACACATACTTGTTGGGCCAGTTCGCGGTCGGAAGTGAGCACGGCGTCGGCGGCACGTTCCAACTGGTTGTAGACCAAAGTCCACATCTCGTCCACTTCTTTCTTCAGCAAGACGAGTTCTGATTCTATGAATTTCACCATATTATTGTGGGTTTTAAGTTGGTTGAATGATAATTTATCTTTGAAGAATAGGAGGGAGTTATAAGGAGTTAGAGGGAGTTATAGGCCAATAGTTGGTCCGGCTATTTCCGGCATCAGCAATGCAAATCTGGTATTGGCCTTTAACTCCCCCAAGCGGAGCGATAACTCCGTCTAACTCCTTTTAACTCCTGCGGGCAAAGCCCGCTAAATTCCTGTTTACCCGAATCGTCCCGTAATGTAATTCTGGGTCTCCATCTTCGTCGGGTTCGTGAAGATATCCTTCGTGTCGCCGATTTCCACCATGTTGCCCATATAGAAGAAGGCGGTGCGGTCGCTGACGCGGGCCGCCTGCTGCATGTTGTGGGTGACGATAACGATGGTATAGTCTTTCTTCAACTCATGGATGAGTTCCTCCACCTTGGCCGTCGAGATGGGGTCGAGAGCCGAGGCCGGTTCGTCCATCAACAGGACGGAAGGCGACACGGCCATGGCGCGGGCTATGCACAGGCGCTGCTGCTGGCCGCCGGAGAGGGCATAGGCCGAAACCTTCAGCTTGTCCTTCACCTCGTTCCACAAGGCGGCACCCTTCAGGGTCTCCTCCACCCGCTGGCGGATGAAGTTCTCGTCCTTCACGCCATTGACACGGAGACCGTAGGCCACGTTCTCGAAGATGCTCTTCGGAAAGGGGTTGGGGCGCTGGAAGACCATGCCGACATTCTTGCGCAACTCGTCCACCTGCACACCCTTGGCGTAGATGTCCTGCCCGTCAATGAGTATCCGGCCCTCCAGACGGGTTTCGGGGATAAGGTCGTTCATGCGGTTGAGCAGACGCAGGAAGGTGGACTTTCCGCATCCCGACGGGCCGATGAAGGCCACCACCGACTTTTCTTCAATGTCCATGCTGATGCCCTTCAAGGCGTGGAAGTTGCCGTACCAGAAGTTGACATCGCGCGTTTCGATTTTGTTCATCTTATCTGTAGTATTAATGTTTCGTAATAGGTTTTGCGAGCGGACTCCTCGAGCAGGCTCGAGCAAACCGCTCGGTTTTTCTCATCAGTTCGTCTTGATTTTCTTTTCAAAATGCTTGCGCAGGGCATTTGCCAGCAAATTTACGAAAAGAATGATAATAATCAATACCAAAGCCGTCCCGTATGCGATGGGAAGTTGTGCATCCAGGTCCGTGCCGCTGGTGGATATGACGTACAGGTGATAGGGCAAGGCCATGCACTGGTCGAAGATGCTGCCGGGAAGCTGGGGCAGGAAGTAGGCGGCGCAGGTGAAGAGGATGGGCGCCGTCTCGCCCGACACACGGCCCAAAGCCAGAATCAGACCTGTGATGATATTGGGCATACCCATGGGCAGGATGACGTGCCAGATGGTCTGGAGCTTCGTGGCACCCAACGCACGGCTGCCCTCGCGCATGCTGTCGGGGATGGCTTTCAGCGCCTCCTCGGTCGTGCGGATGACAAGGGGCAAGGCCAGCAGGCCCAGCGTGAGCGAACCGGCCAGGATACTGTCGCCGAAACCCAGGTAGTTGACAAACAGGGACATGCCAAACAGGCCGAACACGATGGAAGGAATGCCGCTCAGGTTGTTGGTCATCACCCGGATGAAGCGGACAATCCAGCCCTTCGGGGCATACTCGTTCATATAAATACCGCTCATCACGCCCACCGGGAAAGCGAACAGGGCGCTGCCCACCATCAGCCAGAACGTGCCGACGATGGCGGGCCAGATGCCGCCGGCGGTCATGCCGTCCTCGGGGGCCGTGGTCAGGAAGTCCCAGTCGATGACACCGATACCCTTGACGATGATGAATCCCAGGATGGCGAAAAGTATCACCACCACTCCCAAACTCAACAGACGGAACAGGCCGAATGCGATTTTCTGCGTAAGACGTTTTCTTGTTGCCATAAGTTATCTCTGCTTATTAGACACGGCCTCTACCGTGAAGTTGATTAACAAACTGATGAAGAAGAGCACCACGCCCAGCATGAACAGGGCGCCATAGTGCGCGCCGCCGGCCGGCGCCTCGCCCAGTTCCGCGGCGATGGTGGCGGGGATGGTGCGCAGAGGCTCAAGGATGCTGTGCGGGATGACGGCGGCGTTGCCCGTCACCATCAGCACGGCCATCGTCTCGCCCACCGCACGGCCGATGCCCAGCACCACGCCGGAGGTGATGCCGGAGATGGAATACGGGATGACTACCTTATATATAGTCTGCCAATGCGTGGCGCCCAGGGCCAGGCTGGCTTCGCGCATGGCACGGGGGCAGTTGCGCATGGCGTCCTCGGTGACGGTGATGATGGTGGGCAGGGCCATGATGGCCAGCACCAGCGCACCCGCCAGGCCACTCTCGCCCACCGGCAGGTTGAAGGCCTCCTGCAGGAAAGGCACAATGACGATGAGGCCGAAGAAGCCGTAGACCACCGAGGGGATGCCGCTCAGCAATTCGATGACCGGCTTCAGCATATTCCTCACCCGGTGATTGGCCACCTCGGACATGTAGATGGCCACAGCCAGGCCAAAGGGCAGGGCTATCAGGATGGCGAAGAAGCTGACCCACAACGTGCCCGTCACCAAGGGCAGGAAGCCGAACTGGGGAGCAGGCGTAGCCGTGGGAAACCACTCGGCCCCGGCAAACACGTCCTTCACGGAAATCGTGTTGTCCTTCACCAGATGGACAGAGTCGGGCTGCACGATGAACTGGCCGGGCACGAAAGCGATGATGCCCGGCGTACGCTCCACCAGCGAAGTGATGCAGGCGCCGGCATTCTCGTAGGCCGCGCCCAGCTGCTCGTCGGTGAAGTAGGTGGTCACATCCTCCAGACGGAACAGCTTGATGGGCCGGTCTTCGCCCCCCACCTCCTTCCAGTTGGTGATTTCTTCGTCGAAGATGTCCTTGATTTCCCGGGGAGAAAGTTCATCCACCACGTTTTCCTTGTTCAGTGCCAATACGTATCCCTCTTCGATAACCTTGCTCCCGAACAGGCCCAAAGCCTCCGAGAAGAGGAAGAGGACGATGAGCACAATCGTCAAACTCGTCACAAAGCCGCTACATGTCAGTATCCCTGCGACAATCTTTTCCAATACATTTCTCATATATCAATAAGTCGGTTATTGTTTTCCGCGTGCAAAGAAAGAGGATAGATGTTAAAGGAATGTGTCTGATACTTGAAAGAAGTATTTCATTTCTGTTACAATCATGTTACATTCGCTTCCGCCGGGGGATTTGTAAAGACAATGTAATATCTATTCCTTTACTTTGCACCCGGAAAACCAATTGAACTAAACACATGATGAAAAAAAACATTATCTTGCTCATCGGACTCCTGCTGACAACCCTCTGCAGTCACGTACAAGCCCAACGCATCAAGGGCAGCGACACGGTGCTCCCCATTGCCCAACAGACGGCTGAACGCTTCATGGCGCTGGACCCCAACGCGCGCGTCACCGTCACCGGAGGCGGCAGCGGCGTAGGCATCTCCGCCTTGCTGGACAAGACCACGGACATCGCCATGGCTTCGCGAAGCATCAAGTTCGGCGAAACAATGAAGGCCAAAAAGCTTGGCGAAGACCTCACGGAAGCCATCATTGCCTATGACGCCCTGGCCGTAGTGGTGCATCCCTCCAACCCCGTAAGCCGGTTGACCCGCGAACAGCTGGAGGGCATCTTCCGCGGTAAAATCACCAACTGGAAAGAAGTGGGCGGCGAAGACCGCAAGATTGTGGTCTATTCCCGCGAGACCTCTTCCGGTACCTACGAGTTCTTCAAGGAAAGCGTATTGAAAAACAAAAACTACATGGCCGGCAGCCTCTCCATGCCCGCCACGGGCGCCATCATCCAGTCGGTCAGCCAGACCCGGGGCGCCATCGGCTACGTGGGCCTGGCTTACGTGTCCCACCGCATCAAGACGCTCGCCATCTCTTACGACGGACAGCACTTCGCAGAGCCTTCGCTGGAGAACGCCATCGACAAGTCCTACCCCATCGTGCGCCCCCTATACTATTATTATAATGCACAGGACTCGGCCCGGGTAGCTCCGCTCATGCGCTTCATCCTCTCAGACGAAGGACAGGAAATCATCAAAAAAAGCGGATATATACCGGTGAAGTAACGATTTCCAAGAAAATAGTCGTACTTTTGTGCCAAAATACGTAAAGAACAGCATTATGGCAGAAATGAAAACCGAAGAGACGACAAGCGAAAAGAAGAGCTTGAACTTCATCGAACAGATAGTAGAGAACGACCTGCAGGAGGGCAAGAACGACGGCAGGGTACAGACCCGCTTCCCGCCCGAACCCAACGGCTACCTGCACATCGGCCACGCCAAGGCCATTTGCCTGGACTTCGGCATCGCGGCCGCCCACGGAGGCGTGTGCAACCTGCGCTTCGACGACACCAACCCGACGAAGGAGGACGTGGAATACGTCGAGGCCATCAAGGAAGACATCCGCTGGCTGGGATACCAGTGGGGGCACGAATACTATGCTTCGGACTACTTCCAGCAACTGTGGGACTTCGCTATCCGCCTCATCCAGGAAGGCAAAGCCTACGTGGACGAGCAGACTTCCGAACAGATTGCCGCCCAGAAAGGCACGCCCACCCAGCCGGGCACGGAAAGCCCCTACCGCAACCGCCCCATCGAGGAGAGCCTGGAGCTTTTCCGGAAGATGAACACGGGCGAGATTGAAGAAGGCGCCATGGTGCTCCGCGCCAAGATTGACATGGCCAACCCGAACATGCACTTCCGCGACCCCATCATCTACCGCATCGTGAAGCATCCGCACCACCGCACGGGCACGAAGTGGAAAGCCTACCCGATGTATGACTTCGCCCACGGGCAAAGCGACTTCTTCGAAGGCGTGACCCACTCGCTCTGCACGCTGGAGTTCGTCGTACACCGCCCGCTCTACGACCTCTTCATCGACTGGCTGAAGGAAGGCAACGACCTGAACGACCACCGTCCGCGCCAGTACGAGTTCAACAAGCTGAACCTGAGCTACACGCTGATGAGCAAGCGCAACCTGCTCACCCTCGTCAAGGAAGGCCTCGTCAGCGGCTGGGACGACCCCCGCATGCCGACCATCTGCGGCTTCCGCCGCCGCGGTTACTCGCCCGAATCCATCCACAAGTTCATCGACAAAATCGGCTACACCACGTATGACGCCCTCAACGAGTTCGCACTGCTGGAGAGCGCCGTGCGCGAAGACCTCAACGAACGCGCCACCCGCGTCTCCGCCGTGCTCGACCCCGTCCGCCTCGTCATCACCAACTATCCCGAGGGACAAGTGGAGGAACTGGAAGCCGTCAACAACCCCGAACGTCCTGAAGAAGGCAACCATACCATCGAATTCAGCCGCGAGCTGTGGATGGAGCGCGAAGATTTCATGGAGGACGCCCCGAAGAAATATTTCCGCATGACCCCCGGCCAGGAAGTACGTTTGAAGAATGCCTACATCGTGAAGTGCACAGGTTGCAAGAAGAACGAGGCAGGCGAAGTGGTGGAAGTCTACTGCGAATACGACCCTGACTCAAAGAGCGGTATGCCAGGCGCCAACCGCAAGGTGAAAGGCACCCTGCATTGGGTGAGCTGTGCCCACTGCCTGGAAGCTGAAGTACGCCTGTACGACCGTCTGTGGAAAGTGGAAAATCCTCGCGACGAGCTGGCTGCCATCCGCGAAGCCAAGAACTGCGACGCCCTGACAGCCATGAAGGAAATCATCAACCCCGATTCGCTGAAGGTATTGCCCTGCTGCTATGTCGAAAAGTTTGCCGCCGGCATGAAGCCCCTCACTTATCTGCAATTCCAACGCATCGGCTACTTCAACGTCGACAAGGATTCTACAGCAGAGAAGATGGTCTTCAACCGCACAGTAGGCCTGAAAGACACTTGGGGCAAAATAAACAAATAAAAAAACTGATACACACATACGATGAGTAACAAGAACCTGCTGTCGGGCAAAGACAAGGCATTGGCTGAACTGGTGGAAAGCTACGAAACGGCACGCGACCAGCACATCTCTATCTACATGGATGCAGAAGACCTGGCCGATATTGCCGAATGGTACGACCGCAACAGTAAGTTCGACGACGCAGCCGAAGTCATCGCGTATGGGCTGAAGCTCCACCCTGGCAACACCTCGTTGCTGGTGGAGCGCAGCTACTTACATCTGGATCTGTACGAGCTGGAAGACGCAAAGCAGGCTGCCGCAGAAATAACCGAAGAACGCCCCGACGTCACCATCCTACGCGCCAGACTGTTAGTGGAAGAAGGACGCATAGAGGACGCCGAACTGCAGCTGGACATGCTGGAAGACAAATACAGCAAGGAAAACATCATCGATGTGGCTTACATGTACCTTGGAGCCTATCAGTACGACCAGGCAACGGAATGGCTTTCGCACTGGCGATGGGACAAAGAAGATACAGAATACTGCTGTATTATGGCTGACAGCCTGCTCGACCGGAAAAACTATGCAGAAGCTCTGACTTACTATAATAAGCTGATAGACAATGATCCCTATCATCCACAATACTGGATGGCAGCAGCACGTTGCTATATGGGCATGCAGGAATTTGGGAAAGCCATTGATGCCTGCGACTATGCCCTGCTGGCTGATGACGAACTGGGAGAAGCTTACGTCATTAAGGGTTACTGCTTTCTGGAGCTTGGCAACGACGAAGAAGCCGTCAAGTGCTATGAACAGGCCGTCAAGTTCCACAGTATCGCTCCTGCCTATCTGAACTCCATGGTAGGGCAGATCAAGCTGGAAAAAGAAGAATGGGAAAAAGCCTATAACGAACTGGATCTTGCCCTGCAACAGGAAGAGGACTTGAAAGACCCTATTACACGTTCATCCCTCTACGCCGGCATGGCCATCTGCATTTATAAACTTGGCAACGAAAAGTACGAAGGACAGGCACTCGACTACTGCCACAAAGCCATTGACATTGATTACCTCAATGTAGACGCCCATTTGTTGGGAGGCCTAATCTATGCACAACGTGGCGAAAGGCAAAAAGCCGTTGACATGTGGGAAGAAATAGGCAGCTATGACAATACAGCCGATACATGGTCAGAAATAGCCGCTTATAGCACCGAAGCAGGTATGTACCGCTATTCTGTCAGCGCTCTGGAGCATATCGAACAGTGGAAACCTGACTATCCGAACCTGTACCAGCGACTTACCATGTCATGTATCCTGTCTGGCGAAACAGAGAAGGCCCGACACTACAACCAACAGACAGAAAGCCCCATGAACGAAAAATACATGGAAAATCTGCAAACACAGGTGGAGACAATGCCTGATGGAGAGACCATGCAGGTAATGAAAACCTACCTGACAGAACCTATCCGACGGAGAAAAGGATAATTTTTACAAAAAAGACTCTACAAAATGAAAGTACAAGCAATATGAAAAGAAAACTGAAAGACTACGCATTCATCGCACTAAAAGGTATGGGCATGGGAGCTGCCGATGTTGTACCGGGTGTCTCAGGCGGTACCATTGCCTTTATTGTAGGCATCTATGATGAACTGATAGAAACGATCAAGAGCATTAACATGGAAAGCATCCGCCTGTTTCTCACAGGAAAATGGAGACAGTTTTGGAAGAAAATCAATGGGAATTTTCTGTTCTCACTTCTGCTGGGAATTGGCATCAGTGTCTTTTCGCTCGCAGAAGTCATAACTTGGCTACTCACTACCCACCCCATTTTGGTATGGGCATTTTTCTTCGGCCTGGTACTGGCATCTACTTGGTTCGTAGGGAAAGACATCAAAGGGTGGAATTGGAAAACTGTCATCGGATTCATCATTGGTGCCATTGTAGCTTACTACATAACCGTTGCTACTCCCGCAGAAACGTCGACCCATCCGCTGTTCATCTTCCTGTGTGGAGCTATTGCTATCTGCGCCATGATTCTTCCAGGCATTTCAGGAAGTTTCATTCTGGTGTTGTTAGGTAAATATTTCTATATAATGGAAGCGGTAAAGACGCTCAATATCACGACCTTGGCCATTTTTGCAGCAGGTGCATTCATCGGTATCACCAGTTTCTCACGTCTGTTATCGTTTGCCTTGAAGCATTTCCGCAACATCACCTTAGCCGTTCTGACAGGCTTCATGCTGGGTTCACTCAACAAAGTATGGCCATGGAAAGAAATAGCCGACAACACTCATGGCATGCCTATCGAAACCAACATCTTGCCCAATGCCTACATTGGCGAGGCAATAGCACTGATGGTAGTAGGCTTCCTCATGGTCTACTTCCTTGAAAAACTATCTAAAAAAGCTGATCAATAAAGAAAAACGAACCTTTTCGCATTTATTCCACAAAATAAAGGGTGTATCTCTATCAAGAAGTCTCAACCTTCTTGGAAAAGGATACACCCTGTTTTTTTAGAAAAATTACTTCAAAACTTCCAAAGCTTTGTCATAATCAGGTTCCTGTGTAATTTCAGGTACCAGCTCCGTATAAGCCACCCGACCGTCCTTACCTATAATAACGACAGCACGTGCCAACAATCCGGCTAACGGACCATCGGCCATACATACACCATAATTCTCATCAAAATCGGAAATACGGAAATCGGACAATGGAATGACATGTTCAATGCCTTCCGTTGTACAAAAACGTGCATGTGCAAAAGGCAGATCTTTCGAAATAGCCAATACAATCGTATCGGGCAAAGAAGCTGCTAACTTATTAAACTTACGAACTGAAGTTGCGCAAACTGCCGTATCAAGACTTGGAAAAATATTCAATACCACATTCTTACCACTCAAATCTTTTAACGAGAAAGTTGACAAGTCTGTTTTTACTAATCCGAAATCGGGGGCTACAGTGCCCACCTGTATAAACTCACCGATCAATCTCACCGGCTGTCCTTTGAAATTTGTTGTTGCCATAATTTTCTTTTCCTTTAAAATTCTTCTTGATAACAAACAAAAGTAAGAAAAAGTTTGGAAGCACCTATTTCAATCATGTTAAAAGAATGTTTCGTCCCGTTCTTATTCCACCCGTCCACAACAATAACTATAACAGAAAATCAGACACTCTGCGCAAATCTTAAACCTTATCTTGCATTCTTCATTTGAAAAGTTTTATCTTTGTGGGGAATTAACCGACCAATTTTTATTGATAGAAAACTAAAAGACTGAAAATTATGGCAATGCATACATGGTTCGAATGCAAGATTCGATATGAAAAAACAATGGAAAACGGCATGAACAAGAAGGTTACGGAGCCCTATCTGGTAGATGCACTCAGCTTTACCGAAGCCGAAGCACGTATCATCGAAGAGATTACTCCTTTCATCAGTGGTGAGTTCACTGTAGCCGACATCAAGCGTGCCAACTATAGCGAACTTTTCCCCTGCGATGAAGAAGCGGCCGACCGCTGGTTCAAATGCAAGCTCATTTTTATCACACTCGATGAAAAGAGCGGTGCAGAGAAAAAAACATCTACGCAAGTATTGGTACAAGCCGCCGATTTGCGCGATGCCGTAAAGAAACTGGATGAAGGGATGAAGGGCACCATGGCCGATTATCAGATAGCCTCTGTGGCCGAAACGCCACTTATGGACGTGTATCCTTACAGCGCTGAGCCCGATGACAAGCCGGAAGTATAAAAAACAAGAGAAAATATGATTGGAGAACGCATCAAAGAAATACGGAACGAACTGCCCGAAGGAGTACGGCTGGTAGCCGTATCGAAGTTCCACCCGAACGAAGCCATCGAAGAAGCTTATCGGGCAGGACAACGTATCTTCGGCGAAAGCAAGGTGCAGGAAATGACGGCCAAATATGAAAGTCTGCCGAAAGACATTGAATGGCATTTCATCGGCCACCTGCAGACCAACAAAGTGAAATACATCGTGCCCTACGTAGCACTGATTCACGGCATCGACTCCTACAAACTCCTGGCAGAAGTAGACAAACAAGCAGCCAAAGCCGGACGCAGGGTGAACTGCCTGCTCCAACTGCACATCGCCCGCGAAGAGACCAAATTCGGCTTCAGCTTCGACGAATGCCGCCAGATGCTGGCCGAAGGCCAGTGGCGTCAGTTGCAGCACATCCGTCTGTGCGGGCTCATGGGCATGGCCACCAACACGGACAACGTCGAACAAATCAAGGAGGAATTCCGTTCCTTAAGCGACTTCTTCCGTGAAGTAAAATCCACATGGTTTGCCGACGACGATGCTTTTTGCGAACTTTCGATGGGCATGTCTCACGACTACCACGAAGCCATTGCCGAAGGAAGCACACTGGTACGTGTAGGAAGCAAAATTTTCGGAGAACGAATTTATTAATCTAAAAAATAAAACATCATGGCAACAACGTTACAAACAACATTTGCCGGGCTTTCCCTTAGAAATCCCATTATCGTCAGCAGTTCAGGTCTGACAGACAGTGCAGCCAAGAACCAGAAACTCTGCGAAGCAGGAGCAGGAGCTATCGTACTGAAGTCTCTCTTTGAAGAGCAGATCATGATGGAAGTCTACCAACACGACGATCCTTCCATGTCACCCGAAGCAGCAGACAAACTGTCTGTCTACATCCTCCACCACAAACTAGGTGAATATCTCAACCTGATACGTGAAAGCAAGAAGGTGTGCGACATCCCCGTTATCGCCAGCATCAACTGCTATAAAGATGACGTATGGGCAGACTTCGCCAAGCAGATCGAAGAAGCCGGAGCCGACGCACTGGAGATCAATATTCTAGCTTTACAAACTGATGTACAATACACCTATGGTAGCTTTGAACAGCGCCACATTGACATCCTGCGTCACATCAAGAAAACGGTTAAAATCCCCGTTATCATGAAACTGGGCAGCAATCTGACGAATCCCGTGGCCCTCATCGACCAGCTTTACGCCAATGGAGCTGCAGCTGTCGTACTGTTCAACCGCTTCTACCAGCCGGATATCAATATCGACAAGATGACGCAGGTGGCAGGTGATGTATTCAGCAATGAGGCCGACCTCTCCAACTCGCTTCGCTGGACCGGCATTGCCTCGGCAGCAGTCAATAAGATAGATTATGCCATTTCAGGTGGCATCCACTCAGCTGAGGGCATTGTAAAATCCATTCTGGCAGGAGCCTCCGCCGTAGAAATTTGCAGTGTTCTTTACAAAGAATCATCTGCCGTCATCAATGAATACAACAAGTTCGTGGCCGACTGGATGGCAAACAAGGGCATGGAAAGCATCGCCCAGTTCAAGGGTAAACTGAATGTAGGCGACGTAAAGGGTGTGAATACTTTCGAACGCACGCAATTCCTGAAGTATTTCGCTCAACACGAATAAGTATTATCTAGCGACAATATAGAAAAAGAGGATAAAGCCGTTGGTTTTATCCTCTTTCTCTTTTCCAAAACATCCGTGAAACCAACTATCTTCCCTGTGAAATCTATCCTTCACCATAAAATACTTGAAAACAAGAACTTACAATAATGTGAAAGCGTGAAGGCTTTACGGATAGTTTCTCAAAAAACGGGCGGTGTGAAAGCAAAACCGAAGTTTCACATGTCCCTCTTTGCGTTTCCTAAACACCTACTTTAGCTCGCTAAACACCTACTTTAGCAGCGTAAAGTGTCACTTGGGTACTCCCGAGAATAATCTTGCAATCAGGTCAAAGTTTGTATCCCGGTAGCCGGTTTCCCAGGGAGTAGTCTCGTTGGAAGCATATCTGCTGCTCAACAGTTCTCTAGCCTGGTCCATGTTTCCATGATAAACGGCAGTACACCATTGTGCCGGTTTGCTTTCCGGGAAATCCTTTTTCCAGGAGGCAACCAGCTTGTCGGCTTCTGCCTGTTTGCCTGTGTCACGCAAAGCCAGTGCCGTCAGCAAATGCGCTGATTCGAAATTGCGGGTGGAAGTAGGATGGGAAGATACTTTGTCCAGCAGGGTTTGGGCTTTTGCCGTTTCTCCTTTCTTTTCATATACCTTGGCTTCCAGATAATCTTCCAGCCGTTTGTCTATCTGATCGTCGTAAGGTTTTCCTACACCCAGGTTTTCCGGCCATTCTTCGGAGGCTTTTATGGATTTCAGGGCTGCATCATACCGGTGTTTGCTGAACTGATCCATTGCCTGGTAGAGGTTGGCAGCACGGTATACGGCTCTGCCGGCATAGGAACCTTCGTTCGGTAACACTTGCATCTTGCTCAACAGGGAAATGCAGGAACCATACTGTCTGGTTTCGCACAGACCGTTGGCATATTTCAGTCCAATGTAATAGTTGTCCGGATATTTCTGGATGTACTTTTTGCCTGTTTCTACTACCTTGTCCCAGTTACTTTCTGCGGTATAATAGTTCAGCAAGGCCATGCCGACTCTCCATGAAGGATCTGTCTGCTCGGCTTTCATCAGGTCTGCCAGTCTGGCTTCGCCTTCCTTGAGCTGTGCGCGCGACAGATACAGAGGTGCATAGCCTGCATTGTCACACTGGTTCATTTTCTGGAGTGCTTTGTCCTTCTGCTGGTCGGTCCAGTATATCAGTCCCTGGTAATAGTTGATTTTCCAGTTGGCTGACTGTGATTCGGCCCAATCCAGGTATTTCAGGGTTTCCGGACGGAAGGGGAAGATATAATCCGGTGACTGGGCATTGGCCAGTTCCAGTGTTTCCCGGGCTTCCTGAGCTGCTCCTTGTCTGTTCTGCAGCCAGGCTTTCTGATACAGGGCTATCGGATGATTTCCGGCACAGGTGAGCAGGGCGATGGCTTCTTCCTCACATCCGGTTCTTTCATACCATTCGGCCAGTTCCAGATAAGTTTCGGCCGGCAGTTCATTACGGATCTGGGAAGCGAATGAAGCAAGTTGTTCCGGAGTATGGTTTCCGGACAGCCAGGCTTCTTCAAATCGGAGACCATGATACAAAGGCAGCTGATCCAGCACCTGACTGATCTGTTCTTTCGCCAGCTCTGTTCTGCCAGTCTTTCTGTAAATCATTGTCAGCAACTGACGGGCATGAAGGTTCATGGCATTGTAAGTCAGACTCTTCTTTGCATATTGTTCGGCTTTGGTCCAGTTCCGCTCGCAGGCATACATTTCGCCCAGCTGTTCGTAAGCGGCAGTGCGCACTGAAGCTGAAAAAGAGGCGATAGCAAAAGCAGCCTTCGCTTCTGTTACATTGCCCAGCATGCGGTTGGCCAGTCCGTACAGATAGTTGGCTTCTCCGTCATAGGTATTCAGTCCCAAAGCCCGTTCCAGCAGGGGAATCATTTCCTGATATCTGCCTTCCCGGTAATAGAGGGAGGAAAGGCGTACCAGAGCCGGTGAGAAGTTGACATCCTGTTCCAGGGATTTCTTCAGGTAGCTTTCTGCCTTGTCCCATACTTTCTGGTTCAGCCATTGTTCTCCCTGAGTATAAAGTCCAAAAGCAGAATTCCAGTTGAAATCTTCGGGAAGGGTCATGGGGCGCTTCAGGTCGAAGTTTTCTGGATTATCCGAGTAGACCAGAAGATTGTCTCCGATGACTACTTTCAGGTGGCCTTCGGGGATGTCTTTTCCTTTCAGGGAAGCCAGGGTGACCGGTTCCATGACATTGGCAGTCAGAGACAGAGTTTCCACCAGCTGCTGGTCTTTGTAGATCTTGAGATCGGTTGACAGTTTTTCCAGCGGTGAAAAGGCCAGTTTCAGCCCGTCAGCCTCACGCATTACGTGCAAGGCTCCGATGGCGCTGGCCTTGGACACTCCTTTGATTCCTTTGACGGGATACCAGTATTCGGTCCATGCATCCGTCACTTGAGGTGCAAACGAATGATGTTTGTAAGGGGTGTAGGCACTGTTGGAAGCCGGCTGGTTGAACATTCGGCCGGACTGCAGTTCGATGTACTGGCCGTTCTGGTCGGTCAGCAGGTCTTCCCAGATACCTCCTTCACGGGACTGTCCCCACAGGAAGATTTTCATACCCAGCTTTTCATCAAAATTGGAATGATGGATGGATCCGAAATCTTCTCCGTGCCAGTAGATGCCGTAATAGTCATTGTAATATCCCAGAACGTGGTAAGACTTGGAATTGCCGAAATTATTGGAGTCATACCATCCGATGTTCCGGTTGTTTTCATCTACCGGGAACGGGGAGACCTCACCTCCGTGTCCGATGAGATGATCGCCCGGATAACAGAACTCAGCTTTCTGGCCGACGCGGTATCCAGCATTCATCCACTGGTAATAAGGCTGATCAACGTCGGACTGGTTGTACCAGGTGGTGTGGGTTGTGAAGTAGGCTTTGTCCTTAGGCAGATTGACTTCCACAGTCCAGGCCGTGCGTGTCAGCCATTCGTAGGAGAAGAGGTAGCAGCTTACACTGCCGTCATCTTTTTGTCTGACCAGATAATCCACAGGAGTGCTGGAGGTAGGAGCGTGTCCGATGATACCGAAATTGAACTCAATACCGCCGGAGGTCCAGGGACCTCTCATGGCGATATCACGGAATTTGGCTACTCCGTTCTTGTAGATAAAGTCTTTACCGGTGGTCTTGTCCACGGCTCCCCATATCTTTCCGCCTACTTCCGGAAAGAGGGTAACTTTGATGTAATCATTCTCCAGCTCAACTGTTTTCCATTCCCGGTTTTCACCTTTGGCTGTAAATCCGTCAAACCGGAAGTAGGGGTAGAACAGGTTGGAAGGAGTTGCTACCGGATTCGGATCAGAGAATTTATAGGTTTTCAGGGTCTCTGTCTGTTCCTGAACGGATACATGCTGGGCAAATCCTTGCGGAGCCAGACAGAAGACACAGGTTGTCAGGGTTAGTATTCTGTTTTTCATGTGATAAATGGTTTTTATTTGATGGAATCCTTCGGTTATTCAATCACGATAAGCCATCCTTTTCCTTTCGGAACAGTTACGGTGTCTCCAGGTTTCCAAGTTTTTTCGGGCTGGAAGTTCTCAATAGCCGGGGCATGCAGAGATACCTTGGCCGGATCCAAGCCCAGTTTAGCCCAGTCAATTTGCAGGGTGACATCTACATCGTGATCTTCCCATGTAGCCAGTGAGACCAGTGTCTTGGCTCCGGTTTTACGGTAAATGGTGGCGAGTGTTTTTTCTCTGCCGGTCTTGACCGGATTATCCTTAACCCAGTAACCGATCATTTCACTGCCTTTCATTCCAAACTCATCCCAGAATTTCCAAAGAGGACGGTTGTCCACCCCATATCCCGGGTTACGTCCGGTCATGCCATACAGCATTCCGCGCCATTTGTTTCCACCTTCCCACAGCATTTCTCCCATCAGTCCATAGGGGATACCAGATACTTCCACCATCCAAAACTCGGGCGGCATGTCATAGTCGAAATATTCGCCGAACCACAAGCGGTCCAGGTAGGGGAAGTGTTCCAGATACAGGTTTGCACTGTTGGCAAAGCCATCTTTGTCGTTAAACTGGTTGGCTGAATGCAAGTCGATCATGGCACCGGGATTGGTACGGTTCAGAATCTTGCGTACACGTTTCATGGACATGCGGTCGAAAGCCAGGTCGTCAATGTACAGTCCGTCGATACCGACATTCTTGACGAGCCAGTCCAGTCCTTCCATATAGTAATTGTGCCAGCGGGACACTCCAGTATTTACAATCGCAGCATCCTGCACATTATAGGCAAACCATGCAGCGATGTAATCCTGATCGTAATGTTCCTGAAGCCAGGAATATCCGCCTCCCTTACCTTTAGAGAAAATTTCTCCGTTGAGGCTTCTCAAGGCAAAGATCTCGGTACAGCTGTTTGAAAGTTCACGTACCGTATTGTAGATCTTCACTTTCATATTCTTTGCATGAGCTCCGTCAATATAAGCTTTCATTTCTCTGGTGCGCAGGAAAGGATAGTTGATAAACGGATTGATGGCATTGGCGTGATGAATATTGACTACGGTCGCTCCAAATTCATGAGTCTTGTCGATGAAATCATATCCGTGATAATAGCGGTCCTGCCATTGCTTGTCGGGATTGATGGTACGGAACGGAGTGATCAGCACGTTGAAGTAGAAGCACAGGCGGTCACCTTTTTTGACTGTACGTTTTCCTGAATAAGCATTGATCAGGGTGTTTTTTCCTGCTGCACTCAGCTTGATACCTCCATTTCCGTTGTTACACCAAGAAACAGGCATGTGCAGCGGTTTCTCGTGGTAGAAGTTCGTATTCAGCGGACGTTCGTATTTGTCGTCATAGAAACGGAGTTGCAGTCCTCCATTGACACTACCGGTCCACAAGGCATCCTGATTTTTTTCAACGTCCCATTTCCAGTCCAGATTCTGGGGGCAGTAGCCGCCTTTTTCTCCCAATCCCATCATATATTGTGCAATGTTGGGGGCCAGTTCGGTACGGAGTGCAATGTCATTTATTTCACCATCCTTGCGGGCAATAAGTACCACCTTGTATTCCATGTTTCCGTCAGACTCGATCTGGGCGTCCAGATTCATAATGAACTGATTGTTCTGATTGGTGGCATGCCATCCCAGAGCACCGGCCTTACGTTTGGTATAGGTGAAGTCTAGGTTCTCCCAGTTTTCTCCGGTTGTGAGTTCCATCGGTCTGGACAGGATATCCAGTCCTTCTGTTCCTATTTCGGTGAGTGTTTCCTTGAAATAAGAAGTGATCTGTGCCGGGAATCCGTTGGGCTGAAGAGTCACCTTACGTCCCAGCAGTGAAATGGTCTTGTCCTGTACATTCAGAGGAATATAGGGAGCGATTACTTCGTCATCAAAGCCGATCTGGGAGTTCAGCCAGCGCAGGCGGGAATGTCTCCAGGGTTCATTGTCTCCGTGGTTGGCAATCAGGTTGTCAGTGACATTCAGGGTCACTTTTACCTGTTTGGGGTTCATTCCTGCAGCCTGAACGGTTACTGTTCCTGTATACTGTCCGGCTGTCAGCTGTTCGGGAACCATCGTTCCTACCCACAGGGCCTGTACTTTTCCTTTGGGGACAGAACAATCTTTTTCAAACACACTTCCGGTGACATCTACACCTTCTGTGTTGAAACAGGTGAATGCAGAAGCAGGGATTGATTCACCGGTTTGTGAATTAACCAGAGCAGAATAGGTAAGCTTCAGGTGGTTGACATCCTTACGGGCCGCCCAAAGACCGATTTGGAAGGTGTAATATTCTCCTTTGTCTGCCGTTCCTTCAAAAGAGTCATGGCGGTTGTCTTCTATCCATTTATAGGGCAGATCCGTTGTCATGCGGATCGGGTAACGCCGGTCTTCCGTAAACAGAATATAGGGATCCTCTGGTTGGGATTTCAGCAAGTCGTCTTTTTCTTTGGCAGTAGCGATCACTTCCATCGGGTAAAAAGAATGGAATTCATTGATGGCCTGGAATTGCTTGACGGTAGCCTGCGGTAGTTCGGGAGCCTTTTTCCCTGTCAGGCGGTTAGCCTTTTTCCATTCGGCAGATGCTATTTCTTCAAATCCCGGATAAGTTACGGTCGGATAATATTTGCTTCCTGAAGAAATATTTCTCAGGTAATAGATATAATAGTCCCCCGGAACGGTTTGCGGCTGAAAGACGACCTCACCTTTTTCCCGGCTGATCTGAAAGCGGCATACGTTGGTGATGCGCTTTCCAGTCTTTGCATCAATGACGATCAAGTCCTTGTTTTCCGGATTGAAATCTTTCCGCCGCCATTGGATGAGAGCCAGAACTGCATCTGAGGGCTGGTCAACAGAAACCACCACTCTGTGATTGCCCAGCGAATCGGCATTCCACGTACCTGTACCATATAAAGAAGATAAAGACTTATCCTGTCCCCAAACGGAAGTTATCAACAACAGCCCCCCTAATAATAAAGCATATATTCTTTTCATCGTTTATACTTATTCAGATTGTATCATCAATTGATTTCTCTTTCTTTAGCATAAAGCAGAGCTTTGAGTTCTTCCGGAGTGAGCGGCTTGATCAATTGCTGTTTTTCCAGTTCTTCCATTTCCTTCTTGAAACGGTCTCTCATTTCGGTCGTCATTTCGTAGTTATAGTCTCCGTAATCTCCGTATGAAAGTTTCAGAATTTGGAAAAAGCCGAACGCTTCAAAATAGGGATAAAGATTTTTTCCAGCGACCAAAGAAGCACCCCGTATAAAATTCAGCTGAAATGGGACTACATTTTCGTGTCTGTCCAAGTCCTTCAGTTCAGGATGTTCTTTTTCGGAGTTCCTCATCTTTTCATATAAATCAGGATAGAAGTCGGGGTAACCGTTTTGAGTAAAGTAGCATTGCAATTTCCAGAACGGAACCAGGCGTTCGAAAACATCCGTTTCCAAATAACTGATTGCTTTATCCGGATTATTCTTACGGGATGAAATAATGGAGTCATTCATTCCGCCATTTCTTCGAGCAGCGCTCACTGTGCCTGCCTTACTATCATCCAAAAAAGTTTTTTCCGCATTAGCAAGTGCCTTCTCTAATCTATTTTTATACCCAAAAGCTTGTGTACAATATCTTGTACAGATATTATTGCTGGTTTCCCCCAGCCCACCCCATGAGAGATAGGTCTGCAACTGATGTACGTGTCCTACTTCATGGCTGAATCCCCAGCAGGCATCTTCATCTTTTGTTCGCATGTGAACGGGATCGGCCACACGTTTCATGGTATCGAACTTGAAGGCTACGCCATCACCGTCGCGGAACATGTAGTATCCGTAGTTGACGCGGGCGAAGATTTTATTGTTTGTGATATGATTGTATTTTTTCCAGCCAATGATTTCATGTTGCTTGGATACCAGCTGTTCGTAAACTTCAATCAGTTCCTTACCTTGTCCAGGTGCATATTTTTTCAGATCCTCTACCGGGTAAGCCAGATGTATGTTGCTTCCTGTTGCATCGAAAACCGGATAGACAGCGTTGGCAAGCATTCTGTCCCAATCTTCGTTGGTATTTACGGATGCATCGAAATATCCGTTGACCTCTCCAGTGATAAAATGTACTTTAATCGTATTTTCTTTTTCCGGGTTGTCGAAGTAGTAATCCATATAGGCAAGTCCTGTCCATTCAGAAGTCTTCTCTATGACGTTAATACCATTTTTAAGTTCGAACCTTTCAAAATGGAGACTCCAATCCTTATCGCCTTGATTGGGAGCAAAGAGTTCTGCGACTTTCACTCCCAGTTTACTTCCTTCCTTCAACCCATCAACAACGACAATATGTTTCCCAGGCTTAAATACAATACCTGTCACATGCTGATATGTACTGTATCCGTTTCCAATATGCAAAAGTTTTCCCAATGCTTCTGGGCTATATATCGGTTTAAAGGAATTCACGCGAAACTTTGTATCATATCGCCCACTATGTAAAGCCATAGCCAGGTTCCTTAATTCTTCATTAGGGCAAGATCTGATTTTTCTTTTTCCCACTCTCTTGTTCAGTTTTGTACACAAAGGATCTGCAAACAATTCTTTTGCAACTTTCTCAAGGCTCCCCTTCTCTTCACTTATGTCCTTATAGACCAGACTTTTTTCAAAACTATTCACTTTGTTCTCAAACGCCTGTTCCATGGCAAAACAGTTTAAAGTAATGCCAAAACACAATAAGAAACTTATTTTTTTCATAGATCTGTTAGAAATATTGATATTAATAAAAAATGTATATACCGTTTTTTTTAAATCATTTTACCTATGTAGATTTTAATAGGACTATTCAACGAACTCAATTCGGCTATCAACCTTTACAGTCCTACACGTTTTTTTCATGAATGTCACAAAATTAGCAAAAGTTTCTCACCTCCTACTGCTTTTTGACAACAAATTATACGAGAAAAGTTTTAGGGAAAGAAACAACAAGCAGTTTGATATTATCGGTCAAATAACTATTTTTGTAAGTGAACTTTAAAGCTACTATCAAAAAGCACGAGATATCATGAAAAAAAATGTGAACATATATTTTACAACTATTGCATCAATATTGTATCAACTTCCGTCTTCAGCCGCTACAACCTCGGGAAACACCTATTCCGAGCGTCCTAATTTGCTAGTGGTAATGGCTGACCAGTTTCGGGGCGATGCCTTTGGATTCAGAGGAAAAGAAGTAGTAAAGACTCCGAATTTTGATTCTTTTTCCAAAGAAGCAGTTGTGTTTACCCAAGCCGTAAGTGGATATCCGGTATCTTCTCCAGCAAGGGGAATGTTTCTTTCGGGGGCCTATCCGCATAAGAATGGAGTTATTACCAACTGCCAGTCAGAATCTGCCACTCAGAATGTTGAACTACGAGAGGATCTGACTTGTTGGTCAGATGTGCTTCAGTCGGAAGGTTACCATACTGCATATATCGGGAAATGGCATTTGGACAAACCTGTGAAGCCTTTTATCGACTGCTACAATAATAAGGGTGAAATGGCCTGGAATGAATGGTGTCCTCCTCACAGAAGACATGGTTTTGACTATTGGGTGGCTTATGGTACATACGACTGGCATCTGAAACCCATGTACTGGAATACCCAGGCCGGGCGCGAAGATTTTTATTATGTGAATCAGTGGGGGCCTGAATATGAAGCCGATCTTGCCATTCATTATCTTGACAGTATCAAGAGATCAGACCAGCCTTTTGCCATGATGGTATCCATGAATCCTCCTCATACGGGTTATGAACTGGTACCCGATAATTATAAGGAACTTTATAAAGGATTGAATGTTGATTCAGTTGTAGCCGCAATGCCGCATCTCAGGAATGCAGATCAGAAGTATGTTGATTATTTCAAGAAAAGCCTGCCTGATTATTATGCCTGCATATCGGGAGTAGATGAACAATTCGGACGAATTATTGAAGCACTCAAACGAAACGGAATGTTCGATAATACGATTGTAGTGTTTGTCTCTGACCATGGTGATTCCATGGGAATGCACGAAAATATCGGAAAGAATATTTTTTATGAAGAGGCTATGAGAGTTCCCTTCATGATTTCATGGGGAAGTAAGTTGTCACCAAGAGTGGACGAAGATCTGTTATTGTCCGTTGAAGATTTTTGTCCAACCATTTTGTCTCTGATGGGACTGGAAAATAAAATACCTTCTTCGGTACAAACCCGCAACCTAAGTAAACAAATTCAGGGCAGTCGTAAAAACATGCCGAAATATCAGTTGTATATGCGGTATAACCAAGTAAACTCAACTGGGAAAAATCCAGATACAGGCACAAGAGGTATACGTAACAAACAATACACATACGCCGCCAAATTCAAGAAAGGAATCATTACTGAAGAATATCTTTTTGATCGAAAAAACGATCCTTATCAGATGAATAATCTAGCTGACAAAGAAGTGAAACTGGTAGGTAAACTCAAAAAGATACTGACTAAGATGCTGGTGGATGTAGAGGATCCTGCATATACAGTCTTTTCCCGTCCATAAAACTAAAAAGAAAGTATCCAAACTCAACTCCTGTAAAAATGAGTTTATAGTCTGAGGATAACGCTATTAAAAATAGAGTGCCCTAAAAGTTAATATCAACTTTTAGGAGCACTCTACAATTTTAAATTGCCTATTGTTTAACACTCTCTTGTAGAATTTAAAGCTACATCAAGTTACTGGCCAATTCGCTCAATTCGCTGCGCTCGCCTTTCACGAGATTGACGTGGGCGAAGAGGTTTTGGTCACGCATACGGTCAATCATATACACAAGGCCGTTGGACTGGCTGTCCAAATAGGGCTGGTCAATCTGCTGGATGTCGCCCGTAAATACCATCTTCGTCCCCTCACCCGCACGGGTAATGATAGTCTTGATCTCGTGAGGTGTCAAATTCTGTGCTTCGTCGATGATACAGTAGGTTTCACTCAGGCTTCGACCACGAATAAATGCCAGGGCTTCAATAACGAGTTGATCGCTCTTTTGCATATCTTCCAAACGTTTCACTTCACTGGAGCTGGCAGCAAACTGATGCTTGATGACATTCAGGTTATCGAACAGAGGTTGCATGTAGGGAGCAACCTTTTCATTGGCATCACCTGGCAAAAAGCCGATGTCCTTGTTGGACAGGGCCACAATAGGACGAGCCAACAGAATCTGTTTGTATTCGTTCATCTGCCGTAAAGCAGCGGCCAAAGCCAGCAAAGTCTTTCCCGTACCTGCCTTACCCGTCAGCGCTACAAGCTTGATGTTTGGATCGTTTAGCACCTCGAAGGCAAAGCTTTGTTCAGCATTGCGCGGCTCAATGCCATAGTTCTTCGACTTGTTGACACGACACACTGCATGGCTGAACGGATTATAGCGGGCCAAAACACTGTTTCGGTCGCTTTTCAGCACGAAGCATTCGTTGGGATGAATAATGTCCTTGAAAGGAAACTCGCTGATATCGATACCTTCTTTCGAGGAATAAATGTTGTCGATCAGCGTAGGATCTGTACCTTCAAACACTTCGTTGGACTTTTCAAAGATATCCACATTAAGTACTTTGTCTGTAATGTAGTCCTCACAAAGAATACCGACAGAACGAGCCTTCATCCTCAAGTTGACATCCTTAGTGACAAGGATAGACTTCATCTTGGGATACTTCGTCATCAACCAGTCGGTCACAGCCAAAATCTGATGGTCAGGTTTGTGCTCAGGGAAAGAATCATACACACGTTTGGACTCTACATTGCCTGTCACAATAAACAATTTTCCCAATCCTTCCCCCAAAGGAGCACCTTTCGTAAACAGATTATCATCAGTAATTTCATCTAACTCGCGAACAAACTCACGGGCATTGTAATTGATCTGCTCATTGCCTTTCTTAAACTTATCCAGTTCTTCCAACACGACAATGGGAAGATAAATGTCATTCTCCTGAAAATTTTTCAGACACTTGTAATCGTGCAGAATCACATTCGTGTCGATTACGAAATTTTTTTTTGCTCCCATACTCATTAGATTTAAATAGTACGTATCTTTGTTGCCTTTAAAGATAACAAATTAGTAAATAGAAAGGATTTGTTTCCCGTTAAATATTTTAAATGATGGACTATCAGAGCACATTATCATACTTATACAACAGTGCACCCTTGTTTCAGCAGGTAGGCAGTGCCGCCTACAAGGAGGGATTAGAGAATACCCTCATCATGGACGAACACTTTGGACATCCGCATCGACGCTTCCGCACCATCCACGTAGCGGGCACCAATGGCAAAGGTTCCTGCTCGCATACCTTAGCTGCCATCCTGCAGGAGAGTGGCTACTGCGTGGGGCTTTATACGTCACCCCATCTGGTGGACTTCCGCGAACGCATCCGTGTGAACGGACAACCCATCTCAGAAGAATATGTCGTGGACTTCGTAGAAAAGGAACGGACCTTCTTCGAACCGCTCCACCCGTCGTTCTTCGAACTGACCACCGCCATGGCTTTCCGCTACTTTGCCGACAAACAGGTGGACGTGGCTGTCATCGAGGTAGGTCTGGGCGGACGATTGGACTGTACTAACATCATCCGTCCCGATTTGTGTATCATCACCAACATCAGCTTCGACCACATGCAATTCCTAGGCCACACGCTGGCACAGATAGCAAGCGAAAAGGCGGGAATCATCAAGGAAGGCACACCCGTAGTCATCGGCGAAACTGCACCAGAGACAAAGCCAGTTTTCCTAGCCAAAGCAACCACAATGCACGCGCCCATCTACTTTGCCGAAGACTATGACCGCGAAGACTATCCAGGCATTGAATTCGAACTAAAAGGCCTCTATCAAAAGAAGAACAAACAGACAATACTTACCGCTCTCCCCCTGCTGAAGGAGGCCGGTTACCGCATCGATGGCACCAGCGTAAGGAGCGGATTCGCGCATGTCACCCGTCTGACGGGACTCATGGGACGCTGGCAAAAGTTGCAGGATGCTCCTACCCTAATCTGCGACACAGGACACAACGTGGGTGGCATCCGCTACATTGTGGAGCAACTCAAACAACAGACTTACCGCTGCTTGCACATCGTCATGGGCATGGTGAACGACAAGGATATCCGCGGCGTACTGGCACTGCTACCACGTGAGGCCGTCTACTATTTCACCCAAGCCAGCGTGAAGCGTGCCCTGCCCGCCGAAGAAGTGAAAAGACAGGCCGAAGAGGCCGGATTGAAGGGAGAATGCTACCCCGACGTACCCGCCGCCGTCAGAGCAGCGCAAGAAAAAAGCCTCCCCGAAGACTTCATCTTCGTGGGAGGCAGCAGTTTCATTGTGGCCGACCTGTTAACGCACCGCGATACACTCAATCTCCACTAAGGCATCCTTGGGCAACGCCTTCACGGCTACCGCCGAGCGGGCTGGGAAATCGCCCTCAAAATAAGTGGCATATACCGAATTCATGTCAGCAAAGAGAGACATATCGGCCAGAAAAACGGTAGTCTTCACGATATTGGCCATGCCCAAGCCTGCTTCCTCAAGAATGTGCTTCACATTCTCCAATGACTGGCGGGCCTGCGCGGCAGCCCCTTCAGGCATTACGCCTGTAGCTGCATCAATGGGCAGCTGACCTGATACAAACACCATTCCATTGGCCTCAATAGCCTGACTGTAAGGTCCGATGGCACCAGGTGCTTTCGGACTACAAATTACTTTCTTCATGTTGCTTTCAATTTTTAATTCTAATCTTACCTTTATTTTTCTCCAGTTAGAAAAAAAATTTTCTCTAACTGTGCAGTATTTCTTCTCAAACTGCATTTATAATAGTGAATGCATAAAGCAATATTCACTCATAACCTTTTTTTCATACCTAGACTTAACTAAGAAGGGGGAAAAGCCCCGAAAGAGGATGCGCAAAAAGCGCATCCTTTTTCTTTTCTTGCCAATCTAGCCTATTTACAATTCTTCTCAATCAAAACATCGACATTAGGATCACCCAATTCTTTTGCTTTAGCAAAGCTTTCACAAGCAGCAGCTTTCTGCTTCATTTGTATTTGAGCAATACCTATTAAGCGATAAGCTTCAGCATATTTGGGATCTATCTCCAAAGCCTCCTTCAGAATCTTTACAGCTTCTTCATTACGTCCTACTCGTATATTGACAACAGCCAACTCAGCACGATAGGTCAAATCCTTCGGATTCAGCTCGATTGCTTTCGCCAAATCATCGAGAGCACGCTGGTATTGACGTGCTTTCAAGGCTGCCTGCTCACGATAGTAATAGAACACATCGTTCACATTACCCTTCACTGCATCATAATATGCGTCATAATCAAGCATGGCATTACGTGCTTTTCCAACCTTCATCAACGCCTGAGCACGCTCCAACAAATAAGGAGCAGCCTCTTGTGTATAAGGTTTGTTGAATCGAGCCACACAACTGTCAATCACGGCCAGAACCTCTTCGGGCGATGCTCCCATTGCTTCCTTTATCTTAGCCGTAGTAAAGAGTGTAGCGGCCGATCCAAGCTCAGACTGATTAACCTTCTCATAAGCTTGCAAAGCACCTGCATAATCGGCTTTAGCATAAAGAATATCCCCTTCTGTCTGTACATAAACTGGCAACGGTTGAATCGCAATAGCCTGACGGATTTCATCCAAAGCCTTGTCAAACGACCAATCTTCATAAGGTTTCTCGGAATGAGAAAGAACATAATTGTAAATTATCTTAGCACGACTAAAAAGAACATCATCCTTCTTTGCTGCCACCTTCAGAGCTTGATCCAAGTCTTCAACCACGAGCTTCATGGAAGCCTCATCGTCCGACGCGAATAAACGTTGTGATGCACGACGTAAGTAACCATCAGAACTATTCGGATACTGACGGATAAAATCCTCTAATACTTCCATATACTTTTCTGGTGAAAGCTGTGAGGATGCCATATATAAAAATATCAGCGCCTCCTCTTCTGTCTCAGGCAGTGCTTTCTTGATACCAATATCCTTCAAAGCCATATCACTATAGGACAAAGCAGCAATTTTTTGTGCCATCACATAATTGGCATCTACTGCATAACAGATGCTGGCTGTATCCTGTCCCGAAGCTTTCTGCGCTAAACCGAAAACATTTCCCTCCATTGTCATCAGCGGACAACTTACCATCTTGTCCTTCAACTTCATATCAAGCGTATAGTATGAATAGTTTTCAGCCACCTTATCTACAGCTTTCACTTTACCAGCTGTATAGGCGCGACTTTTTTGAGTGGAATATGGTAACAAATAAACCTCACTGCCCACAACGGGAGCCGAAGCAGCAAGCGCCAAAGCGGGTACTTTCTTCTCTGTAATGCCTACCTTGAACTTCACAACATCATACATATCGTCAGCACCCATAATGGCGTCGACCGGCATCTCCTTGCCTTCGTAATTGATGATGACGGCGCGACGCGCACCCTTGAACAAGGAATAGTCCGACATGGCCACTCCGTCTTCACTCACAAAAAATCCGTTACCCGTGTTCAGCATTTTGTCGTCCTTATCATAGGTCACGATAGAGAATACGGCACGCTTGGCCTTATCCACCCACTTGGGTTGGGAAAAAGCCCATTGAGCCACCAGTGAGATGGCAAACAACAATAGTATTTTCTTTTTCATCAGCATATAATCAGTTAATTCGTTGTTTTACTGCTTCATATATCAAAATGCCCGCCGCTACGGATACGTTGAGCGACTCGATGGTACCCAGCATCGGGATCTTCACCCACTCGTCGCACAAGGCCAGGTTTTCGTAGGAAACGCCCTTGTCCTCGGCTCCCATAATGATGCACATCGGGCCGGTATAGTCAGCCTTCGTGTAGTCGTAGTCGCCCTTCTCAGTAGCAGCTACGATGTGGAAACCGCTGTTCTTGAGGTATTGCAAGGTTTCCTTCAGGCTCTGTTCACGACACACGGGCAGGGTATGCAGGGCACCAGCCGAGGTTTTCATGGCATCGGCATTCACCGTCACGCTGTTCTTGGCAGGGATGATAACGGCATCGACCGCCGCACACTCGCAAGTACGGGCAATGGCACCGAAGTTGCGCACGTCCGTCACGCCGTCGAGCATCACGAAGAGCGGATTCTTGCCCTGCTCGAAGAGGAAGGGTACGAGGTCCTCCGTCTTCTGGTAGGTGACGGCCGAAACGAAAGCCACCACGCCCTGATGATTCTTGCGCGTAATCTTGTTGATGCGCTCCACAGGTACCCGCTGGACGGGTATCAGTGTCCCCTTGAGGGCGGCAAACAGTTCCTTGGACAGGTCGCTCTGTATGTCTCTCTTCACCAGTATCTTGTCGATGTCCTTACCGGCCTGTATGGCTTCTATCACGGCACGGACGCCGAAAATCATTTCGCTTTTGTCTGTCATTCGTTTATCTTATTAGTTTATTTATCCAGTTTCAGCAAGGCGCGGGCGTTGTTCAGCGCAGCCTCGGTCAGGGTGGCTCCGCTCAGCATGTGGGCCAGTTCCTCCACCCGTTCGTCGTCGGTCAGGCGACGGATATGGCTATTCGTCTCCACCTCGTTGTCTTCCTTATATACTTTATAGTGGGCACGTCCGCGCGCGGCTATCTGCGGCAGGTGGGTGATGCTGATGACCTGACGGTCGTTGTCGCCCATCTCCTGCATGATGTCGGCCATGCGGTCGGCAATCTCGCCTGACACGCCCGTGTCGATTTCGTCGAACACGATGGTGGGCAACTTGACGGCTCCAGCTATCATGGCCTTGACGGACAGCATGACACGCGCTATCTCACCCCCCGAAGCCACGGACGAAATGTTCTGCAACACCCCGTTCTTGTTGGCCGAGAAGAGGAAGTTCACCGTATCGGCTCCATGCACGCCCGGCTCCTTGCGTACGCCCATCTCCACCTGAAAGCGGACGTTGGGCATGCCCAGCGGCACCAGCCGTGCGGCCATCTGCCGCTCCACTTCGCGGGCAGCACGGGTGCGCGCTTCGGTCAATACCAGTGTCTGCGCGGTTACCTGACTGAAGAGTTCCTTTACCTGCGCTTCGAGGCGGGCGATGTCTTCGTCGGACGATGTAATGGCCGAAAGTTGCAAAGCATAGTTTTCCTGCAAGGAAAGCAGTGCTTTGACCGTATCAACACGATGCTTTTGCTGGAGCGAATAAATAAGATTGAGGCGGGCGTTCACTTCGTCGAGGCGGGCGGGGTTGAATTCGACTTCTTCTTCCTTGTCGGACACCTCCTGCGAGATATCCTTCAGCTCGATATAGACGCTGTCCAGACGGTCAGCCAGTTCGCCTGCGGGAGCAAAGACCGAACGCAAGCCCATCATCGTATTCTGACAGTCCTTCAAGGCTTCGAGCACACCGCCTTCGTCGGCGTTCAGCGCCTGTCCGGCTCGATAAAGTCCGGCCTTGATGTCTTCGGCATGGGTCAGCATCTCCGCTTCCTGCTCCAGCTCTTCCTGCTCGCCGTCGGTAAGGTTGGCCTCCTCCAGCTGCTCCAGCTGGAAGCGGATGTAGTCTTCGTCCGCACGACTCTGCTCGGCACGGGCCACAAGCGCCTCCAGGTCCTGACGGGCCTGCCGCCAGTCGTTGTACAACTTCTGATAGGCGGCCAGCTCGGCATCGTCGTGCGCCAGCAGGTCGAGCACGTTCAACTGGAAGCCCTCCTTGTTGAGCAAGAGGTTCTGATGCTGGGAGTGGACATCGATGAGCAGCTCGCCCAGCTCTTTCATCTGCGCCAGCGAGGCAGGTGTGTCGTTGATGAAGGCACGGCTCTTACCCGAAGCATAGAGCTCGCGGCGCAGGATGCACTCGTCTTCGTACTCCAGTTCGTTAGCTTCGAAGAAAGGTTGCATGCCATAGGCCGACACGTCGAAGCGCGCCTCAATGATGCATTTCGAAGCCCCCTTGCGGATGGACTTCACGTCGGCACGCTGACCCAGCAACAGGCCGATGGCTCCCAAAATAATGGACTTACCGGCACCTGTCTCGCCTGTGATGACTGAGAAACCACTGTCGAAGCCTATGTCCAGCTTCTCGATCAGCGCATAGTTTTGTATGTAGAGCGAACGCAACATAGTATCTTAATCCGTTTCTATTGGTTCAATACTTCGGCCAGCCGGTCGACGATGTCGGCAGCCACCTCGTCTTTGGTTTTCAGCGGATATTCCCTACGGCCTTCGGCGTCGATAAGGGTCACCTTGTTGGTGTCGTAGCGGAAACCTGCCCCCTTGTCGTTCAGCGAATTCAGAACGATGAAGTCCAGATTCTTGCGCTTCAGTTTGTCTTCGGCATTCTGTTGCTCGTTGTGCGTTTCAAGCGCAAAGCCCACCAAGACTTTCCGTTCGGTCGAATCGGCCTTCATCCGGCCTAATGCGGCGGCAATATCCTGTGTAGGTTTCAGGGCAAGGGTCATGTCGCCCGTCTTCTCGCGCTTGATTTTCTCGTCGGCCACATGCTCGGGCGTATAGTCGGCCACGGCCGCACAGAGGATGGCGGCATCGGCCTGGGGGAAGAGCGAAGTAGCGGCTTCGTACATCTGAGCGGCCGACTCCACATCGCGCCTTTCGGCCATCGGATAGCGGGTCGTGCGTTGTACAGGTCCCGTCACGAGCAGGACACGGGCGCCTCGGCTGGCGCACTCGTCGGCCAATGCAAAGCCCATCTTGCCCGACGAATAGTTGCCGATAAAGCGAACAGGGTCAATCTTTTCGTACGTCGGCCCTGTGGTTATCAGGATAGTCTTTCCCTTGAGGTCACCTTCCTGCGCCGCAAAGTATCGCTCCAGATGGCGGATGATGTTTTCGGGTTCTTCCATGCGGCCCTTGCCCACCAGATGGCTGGCCAGTTCGCCCGTACCCGGCTCGATGATGTGGTTGCCATAGGAACGGAGCTTCTCCAGATTCTGCTGGGTGGACGGATGGGCAAACATGTCGAGGTCCATGGCCGGAGCCACGAATACAGGCGCCTTGGCCGAGAGGTAGGTCGTGATGAGCATGTTATCGGCAATGCCGTTGGCCATCTTGCCAATGGTGGAAGCCGTGGCAGGCGCTATCAGCATGGCGTCAGCCCAAAGGCCCAGATCCACGTGGCTGTTCCATGTGCCGTCACGTTGGGCGAAAAACTCGCTGATGACGGGCTTGCTGGTGAGGGCAGACAACGTGATGGGCGTGATAAACTCCTTGCCTGCAGGCGTGATGACTACCTGCACCTCCGCCCTGCGCTTGATGAGTCCGCGGATTATGTAGCAGGCCTTATAGGCGGCAATGCTGCCCGTAATGCCCAAGATTATCTTCTTGCCTTTCAATACATTTGCCATAAGCGTTTTCTTTTATTTCTGAGTCAGTTCGCGCAGACGGATTTTCGTCAGCATGGCCTTGGTGTTCAGCGTAAAGTCACTGTTCAATATCCAGCCGTAGTAACCGGGGTCGCGCTTCAGCACCTCGACTACAGGCATGCCCTTGTACTTGCCGAAGTTGAAGACTTCGACGCCCTTATCATCGTAAACCATGCGACCGGCAAAGTCAACATTCTTATTGAAGCTCGAAAAGTCGGAAAGGAAATTCACGTCGTTCTGCAAGTCTTCAGGGTAACGGTCGAGCTGCGCCATCAGCACTTCATAGGTAGCTCTTGTGTCGGCCTCAGCCGTATGGGCATCCTCCAGATTCTTGCCGCAATAGAACTTGTAAGCAGCAGAAAGAGTGCGCTGCTCCATCTTGTGGAAGATAACCTGCACGTCGACAAACTTGCGACGACTCAGGTCGATGTCCACCTCGGCACGGAGGAACTCTTCGGCCAGCAGGGGGATATCAAAACGGTTGGAGTTAAAGCCAGCCAGATCGCAACCCTCGATGTCGTTGGCTACGCTACGTGCCACTTCCTTGAACGTGGGGCAATCAGCCACATCGGCATCATAGATGCCATGTACAGCCGATGCCGCCTCGGGAATATGCATACCCGGATTGATGCGCATCGTCTTCGACTCTTCGTTTCCATTAGGATAAACTTTGAGATAACAAATCTCGACGATACGATCGCTATTGATATTAGTACCAGTGGTCTCCAAATCGAAGAACACCAGTGGATTTTTCAAATTCAGTTTCATATCATTTGTTTAAAGTGAGGGAGACAAACGAACGAGTTGGCAAGCCAATAAAGCCATAGCGGAAACAGCCTGTTTCCTCAACTTTACCACTTGTCAACTCGTCCGTCCGACATCCTCGGACTGTTCTTGTTTAGTCGTTCAACATCATTGGCATCAACAACATCAGCAAGTCCTCCTTCTCTTCCTGCTCTACAGGGATGATGACGCCTGCGCGCGAAGGATCTGCCAGTTCAATAACCACTTCTTCAGCCGAAATGTTGTTCAAAATGTCCAACAGGAAAGTAGACTTGAAGCCGATACTCATATCATTGCCATCGTACTGGCAGGTTTGTGTTTCTTCGGCCGATGTAGAAAAGTCGATGTCCTGCGCAGAAATTGTAATCTGATTGTTGCTCAGGCGAAGCTTGATAAGGCTGCTGGCCTGTGACGAAAAGATCGATACACGGCGCAAGGCACCGATCAGCGACTGGCGGTCTACCGTCACCTTATAAGGATTGTTCTGCGGAATCACCGAATTGTAGTTGGGATAACGGCCTTCAATCAGGCGGCACACCATGCGATAGTTCTCCAACGTGAAAACGGCGTTGCGTTCGTCGAACTCGATCGTTACCGTGCCCTGTTCACGGGCAAGCAAGTTTTTCATCAGGTTGGCAGGCTTTTTCGGAAGAATAAAAGCTGCACGCTCGTTGCCATGGGCAGCGAAAGTCTTGCAACGCACCAGCTTGTGTCCGTCGGAAGCCACCATCGTGATGTCATCGGTCGTGATGTCAAAATAAATACCGTTCATTACAGGACGAAGTTCATCGTCGGCCGTGGCAAACACCGAACGGTTAATCCCATTCAGCAAGACCTCTGCATCGATTTCCACCCGTACTGCGTTGTCGCCCAACTGCGTCAGTTGCGGAAACTCGTCGGCACTCTGCCCCATCAGGCTGTATTTACCATTCTGATATTGCACGTTTATCTCCAAAGTCCCGATATTGATATCGAAAGCAAGCGGCTGTTCAGGTATTTCCTTCAGAGCATCCAGCAACGTCTTGGCCGTAACGGCAAAACGTCCGTCCGCATCACTTTCGTTCACTTCAAGAGAAGTCACCATGGTAGTCTCGCTGTCCGAAGCCGTGACAGACAAAGTTCCGTCCTGCAGGTCAAACAGGAAGCAATCCAAAATGGGCAGCGCGTTCTTCGAATTGATTACACGACTAACAGCCTGTAAATGACTGGAAAGCGCAGTGCTCGACACAATAAATTTCATATATCCGTAGTATTTAAGTTTTTTATATCAATAAGTTGAGGTTTGCAGCACAAAGTTAACAAAAGAATTTCCTACTGACAAAGAATATGGGAAGAAAAAACCAAAGATAATACTTCCTATTTTCCTAAAAAAGCGTAACTTCGCCCCATCAAAAACCAGAAAATACTATAATTACAATGGAATTTACAGGAAAAATTATTGCCATATTGCAGCCAAGAGGCGGTACGTCCAAAGCTGGCAACGAGTGGAAAGTGCAGGAATATGTCATCGAAAATCACGACCAATATCCACGCAAAATGTGCTTCGATGTGTTCGGAGCCGACAAGATCGAACAATTCAATATCCAGATGGGCGAAGAACTGACCGTTTCGTTCGACATCGACGCGCGTCAATGGCAAGACCGCTGGTTCAACAGTATCCGTGCATGGAAGGTAGAACGTGTGGGCGCCGCAGCTCCTGCCGCAGCTCCAGCTTACGACATGCCCACTCCTCCGCCCGCTCCGACCGCAGCTCCAGAATTCCTGAGCAGCGACTCGACGGACGACCTGCCTTTCTGATCCCACGCAAGAACAGAAAAACAAGAATAAAGAAGAGACTCTGCCAACAGAGTTCTCTTCTTTTTTGTATCTATACAAACCATTCGACAAAGCAATGCTTTCCCTTCAGGAAAACGATGCTTTCCCATAAAGAAAGCACTGTTCTATTCACGACCCCACAATGGGCAGCATCCGCTATGAAATGAACCCTAACATCATTCTGCCGGCACATCCGGGTAAGCATAAAGAAGCACCAGATTGGGATAGATTACATTTTCGACACAACAGAGCTGAATAGAAAGTAGGAAATGACGGAAAAAATCGGCATGAGCCAGAAAGAAAGGTGGTAGCAAATCTCGGCTCAAATCGGGATGAAGTACCACCTCTGACATGTCTGCCATTACCAACGCCTGATAATCCGGAGCCAATTTTTCAGTTGCTATTTCATAAAACAGTTGAGATTCAAGCATGTCACCCCGTTCCAACGATATCACATAGGCAGCCAAGCTCTGTTCATCAGGCGAAAGCAATAAACTATGCTTATAAAAACAGGCATAAGTAAATGCAGGCCCACCAGTATAACCAGCTAACAGAGCCGTCAACCTATGATCAGGTAGACGGTAAAGCCTCAACCCGGATACACCTGTTGCTGCCGAAAAACTCTTATAAAAAGGATAACGTCCCTGAGAAACGGAATACAAAAGCTTTTGTAGTTCCCATTGTGCGTGAGCGACATCTTTTACAGATATGTTTAGCACGGTAAAAGGTTTCCTGGCTGCGGTGTCGTCAGAAAGGAAACCGCAAGACAACATCTGTGATCCTGCTTCCAACTGGAAGTAACTGGCCAGAGATGCATCAAAAGACTCATTGGCTGCTACAACCATGGCAGAATCAGTTTGTAACTGCTTTAAGGCACATTCTACCTCAGCTTTTGATGCAGAAAGGGTACCTACCTTATATAGGAAAGTAGAAGCTGGTAGTTTGTCACCAGAAAATCCCTCCAACGGATAAGAATCGAAAAGAGCATCTCTCAAAGGAATTCCCAGTGTATCACTACCATGGACAATGCCCGCACAATAAACTCCTTCCTCAGCAAATTTTAAATTAAACTCCAACCACAGAGATGCATCAGTAGCAAACTGGGATGCGGTTCGAACCGGCCAACGGACATAAACCGTAGTATTATTCTCTTCACGTTTTTTCTCATTTGTAAAATGAAATGTATCAAGCTGAGCAAGCGTTTTCTTCTGTTTCCACGCATCAATCACTTGCTCTACCAACCGTTTTTGGAAACTTACAACCAAAAAATCACGCTTCATCCAGACAGCCAAAAAACGCCCATCTACGAGAGGATAGACTTCTATCGTCTGCCCTCTATAACTAGATGTACGTGAAGGAAATGTAGCTGATCCACTACGACGAAGATGGTTTTCCAATAACGTACGATCACCAGTTCCCATACGACAATAAAGGACCTGATCATTTTGAAGATCAGGGTTATGAAAACTGACGACCAATTCATTCATCTCCCACCTTAAACCATGAGGTTCCTCTTCCATAAACGAACGTAAATACTTCTTTACAGAAGAAAAAAGATCGGAAGCATAGAGAAAATGCCCGTTACGGCTACATACCATGTTATCGATATCCTCAACCAATTCCGCCGCACAATCAGTTTCGAACACGGCCTCTACATCTTGTGGAATCAAAGTAAACAAATCAAAATTTCGTCGTTCCTCCACCGTATCCAAACGCATGAAAGAGTACACAGCAAATCCCGTGCAAAGAAGGACGATACACACTATCAGGCTGACTCGTATCAAATTATTCGGCTTCATGGCTTTACGATGCTTGATTTTGCAAAAATAAACATTTCTACTAATAAAGCAAAACTATAGCCAAAAAGTTTAAAGAAAACGAGCGTTTTATCCATCTAACTCTTTCAAAACCTCCTAACAGAAGTATGTAAGTTCAATGAACAAACGCCCATTTACAACGCTTAATTTTCTTTTTTCTGATAATACCGTACGTAGTCAATCTCCATTCGTGCCGGAAAGATGGATTCATCAATCCCTTCAAGGACAAGGATGCTTCTCCCGACAACAGAGGTTCTTCAAAATTCAGTTTGTCAGCCGTTATCGTATCCCCGTCGGTGAACAGCACCGCCGAGCGTACCGTTCCTTTCAGTTCCCTCACATTGCCGCTCCACGGATGGACGAGCATCCGCTTTCTTGCTTCCGCATCAAAGCCTTTCACCTGTTTGCCGAACTCCTTGTTGGCAAGTTCACGGAAGAAGTCCGCGAGCGGCATGATGTCCTCACGGCACTCACGCAATGGAAGTATGTTCAACGTATATTCCTTAATCCGATGGAACAAGTCCTGACGGAAACGCTTTTCGGCTACTGCTGACTGCATATCCTCGTTGGTAGCGGCAATGATGCGCACGTCAGCAGTCTTTTCCTTGTTGCCGCCTATGGGTCTGTACCGTTTGCTCCTTGCGTGTATCTTCTCGGCGATTTTCTTTGCCCTGTTCTCCGATTTTCCATATTTTTGCAATTTGAAAATAAAAACGATTGAATATGAATATAAAATTTACCCTTGCCGCCCTGCTGTTTGGCAGCAATCTTTTCGCACAGACGCCTGCCGACAGCGTAACGATTCAAGGAACGGTAACTGATTTCAACGGCAATCCAATGAACAGTTGCACCGTGATGTGGAAAGCCCCCTCGTTCAGAAATATCATACAAGCTTCGACCGATGCGCAAGGACATTATTCCGCCCGCATCCCAAAAGGGAAATACCGAAGCGTGGCGGCTTGCCAAATGGATGTGTACCTGCATACAGCTAAGGCAGGCGTTTCCGATGCCGACCAGCGGCTGGAGTTCTGGGCATGGGATTTCATCGCCGACCGCGACACGACGCTCGACATCCGTTTCCACCGTATGGAAGTGTACGGGCTGCGTGTGTTCCGTGTTCCGGGCGGTATGCCCACCTATCAGATTTATGTACGCCCGATGAGCCTGACACGCCTTCAGCAGATTATGAAACAAGATTTCGACACAAGAAACGGTGAGGATTTGAGTAAAATCCAATTGGGAACTGCCCAAAAAGATGCCAAAGGAAGCATCATGGCTCCTCACGCCGACCAGCTGAAAGCCACCGTATGGATAGACGGTGAGGAAGTGCCCGTGCTGATGAAGCAGGAAATCAAGGAATATTTCGGAGCCAACGAATACGGCAACGCCTATCTGCTGACGGTAGATCGTCCCAAAGGCACGACCGATTTGCCTTACCACGTTTTCAAGGTAGAGCTGGAAGACATGGAATATGGCGAGCGGGGCGAAGGCTTATATTATATGGAGAAGGATTCATATGTGGAATAAAAAAGACTCTCGCCGACATTGAGAGCCGCACTTCACAGTCGATACCTCCAATCCGCCCCGATAACCGTCGCCAACCCAGTCGACAGCGTCAATCCGTCAGGATAAGTACTGTCGATTCAATCGACAACACAAATCGGCGCGGAGAAGCATCGTCGATTCAGTCGACGGCACAAATCCTATAGGACTGGCACTGCCGACTGGTTTTCCGCATATAATTTGCCCCGACGAAGGAAAAAGACTATATTTGTCAACGTAAAATTTTCGTATCATCCTTAAAATTGAAGCGTATGAAACAATTATCAATATTGAATATTGCCCGCCTTCGCACCGAGGAGTCGTTCGGCTACCAGAAACAAGTCGTGGCGGAAACGGCGAACCTACCTATCGGCGAGGAGACAGGAACCCCAAGCGAGATAAGCCAGCTGTCCGCTACGAATCCCGTGTTGGAGGCAAAGGTTAACGATTTCACCACCGCTGTCGATGCTTTCGACGATGCGTTGAAGGCATCCTCCACGAATCCCGCCACCGCCACGGCGACCGCGACGGATGATGCCCGTGACGCATCTTGGCGTGGTGCGAACAATTATGTGACGGCGATGTGCGCCCATCCGACCGCCGAAGTAGCCGCCAATGCCGCCGAAGCGAAATCATTGTTCGACAAGTATGGCGACCCCACGAAGCTGGCGCAGACCGAGGAAAGCGGTGTATTACACAATCTGTTGCAGGACTTGGAAGCTCTTGATTCAAGCAAGCGCACCGCGTTGAATCTGGATGTATGGATTACCGATTTGAAGACGAAAGAAGATGCCTTCCTCGCCGCAGCCGCCCAGCGCACGGAAGCCGACGCTGCCCGTCAGGTGGGTATCGTGAAGGAAACCCGCACCGCCGCAGAAGCCGCTTACCGTTCATTGGTTGATACCGTCAATGCGTTGGCAATGATAAATGGTGATGCGGAATATGCTACTTTCATCGACCACGTGAACGCGATGATTGAGCGTCAGAAAGCTATCTCAAAAGCACGCACTACGCGGGCGAAGAAGGAGGATGAGAAGCCGGGCGAGCTTTGATTCGTTGAGTAAGAATTAGGATTAGCCCCTGCAAGCCCCTACAAGCCACAATGCGTTTGCAGGGGCTTTTTCTGTAAACGGGTAGCACGTTTAGCTACTTCTGGCAAGAGATTCACTAAAAGGCTGTCGGCTTCTTCCTGCCGCTCAAATACCGACATGATGTGCCGCAGATGTTCTTCCTTGTTTGCCAGTAGAGAGCGAAGAGTGTCTATCTGCGCTGGATACACATATGCTGCACAATGGAACTTCAATGCTTGTAACAGACTATCTGTACACAGACGTTGGATACGGTAATGACTACAGTCTGTTCTGTTCCAATCAATGACACTCTCTCCCAACATGGTAAGCCGAGTGATATATCGATGGACATTGTGAATATCACGTATAGCTTGCTGTACTTCGCTGTTTTGTAAATCAATTTCCGATATTCGATGTCGCTCGTGTATCAGAATTGATGCCATAAAGCCGATAAGTACAACTAAGATAAAATATCCTACTAACACTTTATTCCGTAAATTCATTTAAGAATCTATTATTTGAAAGGATGCCTGCTTTATAAAAACAGACATCCTATTGATTTCTATGCCGCTTTTTACAGTTTCCATCCTGAGATTTGTTCCTGAATGTTCCATAGTTGGGCATACAACCCTTCGGCCTGCATCAATGTTTCATGCGTACCTTTTTCCTTTATCTGTCCGTTATCCAACACGATAATTTGGTCTGCCCCCTTAATAGTTTTAAGTCTGTGGGCAATGGCGATGACAGTACGCCCTTTGATGAGTGTGTCTATGGCTTTCTGTACTTCCACTTCATTTTCGGGGTCAAGTGAGGCGGTCGCTTCGTCAAGCAGGATGATTTGTGCGTCTTTCAGCATGGCACGGGCTATGGATATGCGTTGCTTTTCTCCGCCCGAAAGGGTACACCCTCCTTCGCCTACCAAGGTGTCATATCCTTTGGGCAAGCGCATGATGAAGTCATGGCAACAGGCTTTTTTAGCTGTGGCTATAATTTCTTCTTCCGTCGCGTCAGTTTTACCAAAGCGGATATTATTGCGTATGGTGTCCTGAAACAGATAGACATCCTGAAATACCATAGAGATGTGGCTCATCAGACTTTCTGGATTTATCTCATTCATCGGAACACCATTGAAAAAGATACATCCTTTCTGTGGGTCGTAGAAACGGGCGCAAAGCTTCATCACCGTACTTTTCCCGCTTCCCGAAGGTCCGACAAGAGCCGTCAAGGAGTTTTTCGGGAGCGTAATGTTTATATCATGCAACACTTCCTTGTCTTGATAGGCAAACGATACGTGTTCAAACCGGATGTCGCCCGCTGCCGGGGATTGCCGTTCTCCTTTCATCTCCGGCTCGTTCATCAAGGAAAGGATGCGTCCACCGGCAATGGAAAAATAGCGGAACTCGGTAAAGTTTGTCAGTGCGGAAGTCAGCGGGTCGAACACACGAGAACCGACTACAAGGAATAGCACGAATACAAGGATTGAAAGTTGCCCTCCCAACAGAAGGTAAGTTCCACATAGCACCATCATTGTCAGCCCGGCACGTACTAAAGTGATGCTCAACAAGACGAATGGGCCTAACAAGGCCTCCTGACGGATGCAAGCACGGCGAAGTTCCTCAAAAGCATCGCGCAACCTAACAAAGCGGTCACCTATCAGATTGTACGCTTTCATTACACGAATACCCTGTAAGTATTCTTCCAACCGATTTCCAGCATTTATTTTTGCTTGAATTTGCCTGCCGCTTAACTTCCGCTGTGCCTTTGTGCTTGCCCACAGGACGAGCAAGGCAAGCGGCAAGGCGGCAAACATACTGACCGCCATCCTCCAATCTATCCATACAAGCGAAGCAAAAGCCAGTACGGGCATGACTATGGCACCCATAAGTTGGGGCAGGTGGTGCGAAATTCCGGTTTCTGCCATCATGAAGTCCGTAACAAGCATAGACGACAAATCACCCGGATCACGTTTCGACAAAAAGCCCAACGATAGTTTCCGCAAGTGCTCCGCCAGCGACAAACGCCCGGAAGCACTCATTTCGTATGCTCCTCTAAAATTGGCTCGGTAGGATGCCCGTTCTGCCAAAGCCATGACCAGCATATAAATAGCCATAATGCCGAATATCCACCACAGGCGGGTCGTGTCAAGCGGCTGTCCGCTCCCGTCAAATGCACTGAAAATGATACGTATCGCTTCTATAGAAAGACAAAACGGTACTATATTCACTAAGTTGGCAAGCATGGTGTAACCCACCGGCTTGTAAAGTCTTTCCGTGTGACCTATTGTAATATTCTTTATTGCATTCATATCTTATTTTATTTATATGCTATAATATGTATTTCTTCCTTTTTACGGATTGTTCTGATGGATGAAAATCCGGCTTCATGCAACAGCTCTTCCAATTCTGCCGGAGTATAGACAACCATACCGTCTATCCGTTCCGTCCACATTTTTCCAAGTTCGGGGTCGCTCGCTTCCAGACTAATAAGGAAACAACCTCCTTCTCGGAGAACACGCGCCACTTCAGACAACGCTATGTTTACAGGCGACCAAAAATAGACCGTTTCAAAAGCCGTGATAGCATTAAAGAATCCATCCTCATAAGGTAATGAACAAACATTCCCTTGTTGTATGAAACATCTTTTATTCAAGTCTTTTTCGTTGTACTTTTGGGCGAATGAAACACTTTCTTCTGACAGGTCTATGCCGTAGATATTTCCTTTTGGACATAAATTCAATAAACGTTTCAAATTCGCACCACCGCCACAGCCTATATCAAGAACATTCCAATTCGGCTGCCATTCCACTTGCTTCATGCCACGATTAGCTAAAGATGCATGAAAACAATTCATTCCTCGCAAAATCATCCGTCCCCAAAATCCTTGCGGACAACTTGTGTTTTGCAAGACCTTGTTTAAGAAATTCTTCTTTCTCATATTGCTTTTAGTTTTTGTTCAATGTCCAATGGTATGCGCTCGTATAGGCATCCCACATATTTTTATATACACCCTCCGTCACGGATAATTGTTCATGCCTTCCGCATTGCACAATGCTTCCTTCTTTCATGACGACAATCTGATGCGCAGAAATGATAGAAGAAAGGCGATGGGCAATCACAATGACCGTCTTGTCCTTTATCAGCGACTGCAAAGCCATCTGCATTTTATGCTCGTTTTCAGGGTCAGCGAAGGCAGTGGCTTCGTCCAACACCAGTATCGGAGCATTCTTCAATATGGCACGAGCTACACATATCCGTTGGGCTTCACCGCCGGACAGGAATACACCTTTATCGCCTATCCTTGTTTCGTAGCCTTGCGGCAAACGCTCTATGAAATCGTGGCATTGGGCAGCTTTCGCAGCGGCTATTACCTTTTCTTTTGTAGCATCTGGAGAACCTACGGCAATGTTCTCATATAATGTGTCGTAAAAAAGGAAAGTGTCTTGAAATACAAATGAAACCATGTCCATCAGTTTTGCCGTATCTATCTGACGAATGTCAATGCCTCCTATACAAATTTCCCCTTGCTCCACATCCCAGAACCGGGGTATTAGGTTGGCAACCGTTGATTTTCCGCTTCCTGAAGGACCGACAAGGGCGGTTATCTTTCCTTGTGGAGCTTTGAAGCTGACATCACGCAAGGCTTCCGTTCGTGTTCCCTGTTCCGTGTTTTCGTAGAAGAATGATACATGACGGAACTCTACATCGTAAGCAGCAGGCACTTGCGGATGTCCCGGCTCCGGCACAGGTTTCTTTTCAAGTATGCGGTCAATGCGGTTTACACCTTCATCGATGTCGCGCGTATTACCTCCCAAGAATGTCAGTTTATAAACGGGGGAAGCCATACCCGGTCCCATGATAATGAAGAACAGCCATACTACCGCCAATGACAAGGATTGCGGACTGGCTTGCATCAGCAAGATGCCCATAGGAAGAATAAACGTTACCATCGAATTGAGCAAGACGGTAAAGGCAATCATCCCGTTCTGGTAGGTGTCACAGCATTTCAAGGCGAATGTCTTGTATGCCTGAATCTCGGCATTGAACTGACGGAACGAACGGACGCTTTGCCCGAATATCTTGACGACGGGCATTCCCCGTACATACTGCACAGCTGATGCGCTCATTTTTTCCTGTGCATCGTAGTAGATACCCATGAACTCCCTTGCCCTTTTTCCCATGAAATTGGAAAATTGCAGGAATAAGCTAAGTACCACAACGGCCAGGCACACGACTGTCAGCCACACATCCAGCGAGAAAAAGATGACCAGCATTACCACTACCGTTGCCATTACATTGACCAAATCAGGAATGGTATGGGCGATGAAGCCCTCTATTTTCTCGATATTCTGGTCCATTGTTTTCTTGATGGCTCCCGTAGAGGTATTGTTCAAATATCCCAAAGGCAGTTTGCCGATATGTTCAGACAGACGGACACGCAACCCATACAAGATACGGAATGCAGCCACATGTGAGGACATCAGGGCGGCATAGAGCAATATCAATCCGCCAACAAGCCCTCCAAATGCAATCCATCCCCAACGCATCATGTCCGTTCCGTCCAAAGCGGAAAGATTGGAGCCATTCGACAGCAGCTCTTTCAAAATTTCATAAACTGCCCAATAAGGCACAAGCATACACACCGCGCTGCCAGCCGACAGCAGACCTGCTAATATAAGCAGACCTTTCCTTTGTCCCGCTATCTCGAACAGACGGGACAAACCTTTTTTCTTTTTTGACTTTTCCATTGTTATTACGCTATTTTGATGTGATTTTATATCCGAGCAATGAACTGAATTTGTAGCAGAGCCAAGGGATGCGCCCCAATATCTGCCCGAAGAAGAATCCCCAGCGTGAACGGAAGAACTTCATATAGTTAGCCTGTTCAATGAGCTTTAAAGACGGTTCCCATTGTTCCACCACATACCCGTTGCTTATGCCGGAACGGATTTGAGCCTCGTGTTTGCGGAGCGAATCGGGCTTCACACCATGTCGGCTCATTATCGTGCCGCACACGTCAAACCACAATTCACCTCCCCCGAAACGGTTTGCCACGTGATGCAGGAAGGATTTTACTTGCTTCTCGTAGAAGTACATCAGTACCCCCTCCACGATGAAGATAAATTCTGCTTCGGGGTGCTTCCGGCGCAGGTCATCCATCCAGTCGGTCTCCAACAAAGACGCTTCAATATAGACATTGTCCGGCTGTTCGGGTATCAATTCCCGGCGTAAAGCAATGACCTCAGGCAAATCCAAATCATAAAAGACTGCTTTCTGACTTCCGATACGCTGGAAACGGGTATCCAGTCCACATCCCACATTGACCACGACCGGATGCGAATGTGCTTTAATAAATCGGCGCACAGCGCAGTCAAAATACCATCCACGCACCACGCATCCCACTTCGCTCAACTTTGCCCCGTCGAACTGGGAATAATCGTATTCCAAACTGTCCGCCAGCCATTCCGCAGCCTTGTCATATAGAATGGGATTATTCCGGCGACTTTCTTTGGCTCTCATGTATAGCGGAATAAGCAATGTTTCCGCTACAATACTCTTAAACTCGTATTTCTGTCTCATATTTTTGGAGTGTTTAATAGTGAACGATATTCAGAATTGTTCATAAAAAAAGGAGGAAACCTCCGTGAAGATTTCCTCCTTACCAACCGTTCTGATGCGGTTGAATGTTCGTATGTACGTTGTCTGTATCTCATATCTTGATAATAGCCCTCCAACCTTGGATTTCAAACAGAATATAATCGTGCAAAATAGCCTCCATCTCTTGCCGGGGTACGGAATGCATCAATAGCTCCTCGAACATCGTGAACATCCATACCGTATGCAAATGAATGATAAAATCGGACACAGCCGTATTGATTTCGGGATGTTTCCGCTGCATGGACGCGAACCACGCCTTAACCAATTCCGTGGAACGGTCGGTATAATTCTCACGGAAGCGTTCCAATGAAGAACCTTGCGCACGGAACAACAGTATTTCCATTAGCGAACGGTGTTTGTCTATAAGCGAAACATATTCGTCAATGCAGGATTTCAGGTATTTTTCCGACCGCATCATCATAATATCTTCGCCCCGTATGCCGTGGTGTTCTTGCAGCATGGCTTCCAAAGCGCACAAAACAGGACGGACCACTTCACGGAATAATTCATCTTTGCTTGTGAAGTAGTTATAGATATTCCCAACACCAACACTCGACGATTCCGCTATTTCGCGCATGGAAGTCTTGGAATAGCCTTTCTTCTCGAATTGCTGCCTGGCAATCGTCAATATCCGACCCCTTATGTCTTCTTTCAGCACTTGCATTTATAACGAACAATGTCTGTTTTTTTAATTTTTTGCAAAGGTACAAGGCTTGAAATTGTCGGGCAATACCTATTTTTAGGGATTTTGCGTCTTCCAAAACATGGGGAACAAGCCGTTTCGGCACGTCCGAAACACTAACTTGCTCCCATAAAAACTTTGCCTCCAATGGATACTCCTGTTTCTTTAAGTCAATCGTATGCCATAAAAATAAGGTCATACTTCATTCTACATCAAGCTCAGGTTTATTAGCAGGCTTATTTGAACCTGATGAACGCCACAGGCTACCACACCGATGCCAAATGCTGCCACGCAGGTGCGAAGCGGTTGGATTGTGCCGGACTTCGCTTTTCTTTGCATCACGGACGCTTGGAACAGCCGTCACGGGTTCGGCGGATAACGCCACTCCCTGCCACAAGCTGCCACGATTGTGCCAACCCATCGTTTGATGCGTAATGCCCATTTACTTTGCGTCCAAAACCGAGTATCAACATTAAAAACAGTATCGACAATGGAAGTATTGATTTTTCAGAAAGAGGCGTTTGAAGAAATGGCGGCGAAGTTCAGCCGCTTCTCAGACCGTGTGAACGAACTCCTTGCCAAGCAAGGCAGCAAATCATTAAACCGTTGGATGGGCAACCAAGAGGTCTGCCAACAGTTGAACATCAGTCCGCGCACCTTACAGACGCTGCGTGACAACGGCACACTGGCTTATTCGCAGATAAACCACAAGGTGTTTTACCGACCGGAGGATGTGCTGCGCATCGTCAAGCCCGTTGAAAGTAAGCTGGCAGACAAAGCCGTTTGATTATTATGTACCACTAAATCCAACGTAACAGTGAGTGAAATGATTACCAAGAACCATGCGCTTGTCGCCGAGTTCGGCGACAGCCTTGACCGTCTGCTGGACGGCATCGAGAACTTTATGGCAAACAGCCGTCCGACATTGGGCGGCGAACGCTTCCTGACGGACAAGGAGGTGTCGGCACGGCTGAAAGTGAGCCGACGCACCTTGC
>ULVG01063915.1_pt1 | contig 107152 bp, 70 predicted proteins | sample 1959221 | NCBI WGS metagenome assembly ULVG01 (sample SAMEA4835780, study PRJEB28245) | human gut metagenome | biome: gut microbiome; material: fecal sample | place: Denmark | collected 2008
TAACGGATCTGTTACGGGGGACTTTGTTTTTTGTGCCCGCCCCCTCCCCAATGGCAGGCTGCGCTCACTTCTGTATAAAATCCATTTTTCTTGCGAAGATTTTTCATTTTAATTGTAGCCATATTCCTTTTTGTGATTTTTTTATGATAATTGCTTGTTTTGTGAAAAGATGTAAATTGATGGAATTTTGAACTTTTTGTTTATTCTCTGTCTTATTATTTAGCATCTTTTATTACAATATTTCTTTATACTATAAGTAATTATTGGTAATTTCGGGCAATTTTTTACAGAATGTAAGTAATTGATTATAAATTATTGATATGGAAAATTTAAATATTGCACTTCTGCTGATGGTGGTGGGCATGGCTACCGTGTTTGCGATCCTGCTGATTGTCATCTATTTAGGCAAGGCGATGATTGCACTTGTCAACAAGTATGCGCCCGAAGAGGCGGTGGCTGCCAAGAAGGAAGGTCCCGCTCCGATACCGGCCAACATCATGGCGGCCATCAGTGCCGCGGTTGCCGTAGTGACACACGACAAAGGCAAGGTGACGAAGGTGGAGAAACTGAGATAAAAAACACATTATTCATATTTTTACAGAATAGAATCAACGATGAAAAGAGAAATTAAGTTCAGCTTGGTCTTCAGGGACATGTGGCAGAGCGCCGGTAAGTATGTTCCCCGCGTTGACCAGCTGGTGAAGGTGGCTCCCGCCATTGTGGAGATGGGCTGCTTTGCCCGTGTGGAAACCAACGGCGGCGGCTTCGAACAAGTGAATCTGCTTTTTGGAGAAAACCCGAATAAGGCCTTGCGTGCCTGGACGAAACCTTTCCATGAAGCCGGCATACAGACACACATGCTGGACCGTGCGCTGAACGGCCTCCGCATGAGCCCCGTGCCTGCCGACGTGCGCAAGCTCTTCTATAAGGTAAAGAAGGCGCAGGGCACTGACATCACCCGCACGTTCTGCGGACTGAACGACGTGCGCAACATCATCCCCTCCATCGGCTATGCCCACGAGGCCGGCATGATTTCGCAATGCTCGCTCTGCATCACCCACTCGCCGGTACACACGGTGGAATACTACGTCAACATGGCCAAGCAGCTCATCGAGGCAGGTGCCGACGAAATCTGCATCAAGGACATGGCGGGCATCGGACGCCCCGTGACGCTGGGCAAGATTGTGGCCGGCATCAAGCAGATTAAGGACATCCCCATCCAGTATCACAGCCATGCGGGCCCCGGCTTCAACATGGCCAGCATCCTGGCCGTCTGTGAAGCCGGATGCGACTACATCGACGTGGGCATGGAGCCGTTGTCGTGGGGTACGGGTCACGCCGACCTGCTCAGCGTGCAGGCCATGCTGAAGGACGCCGGCTATCAGGTGCCCGAAATCAACATGGAGGCCTACATGAAGGTGCGTGCCCTCATCCAAGAGTTCATGGACGACTTCCTGGGCCTGTACATCTCGCCGCGCAACCGTCTGATGAACTCCCTGCTCATCGGTCCGGGTCTGCCGGGCGGCATGATGGGTTCGCTGATGGCCGACCTGGAGACGAACCTCGAAAGCATCAACAAATACAAGGCCAAGCACAACCTGCCCTTCATGAAGCAGGACGAGCTGCTCATCAAGCTCTTCAACGAAGTGGCTTACGTATGGCCGCGCGTGGGTTATCCTCCCTTGGTGACTCCCTTCAGCCAGTACGTCAAGAACCTGGCCATGATGAACGTCATCGCCATGGAGAAGGGCAAGGAGCGCTGGGGCATGATTGCCGACGACATCTGGGACATGATTCTGGGCAAGGCCGGAAAGCTGCCGGGCGAGCTGGCTCCCGAAATCGTGGAGAAGGCCGAACGCGAGGGACGCAAGTTCTTCACCGGCAATCCGCAGGACAACTATCCCGACTGCCTGGACAAGTACCGCAAGATGATGAAGGAGAAGAAATGGGAAACGGGCGAAGACGACGAAGAACTCTTCGAATATGCCATGCACCCCGCCCAGTATGAGGCCTACAAGAGCGGAAAGGCCAAGGAAGACTTCCTGGCCGACGTGGAGAAGCGCCGCGCCGAGCAGAACAGCACCCCGGCCGACGACGCCAAGCCCAAGACCCTGACCGTACAGGTGGACGGACAATCCTATCGCGTGACCGTGGCTTATGGCGACATCGACCTGCCCGCCTCGGCTACCGAGAAGGTGGCTCCCTCGGGCGAAGGCGAGCCGGTAGTGGCTCCGCTGGAAGGCAAGTTCTTCCTGACCAAGAACACGCAGGAGACGCCGATCAAGGTGGGCGACCGCGTGAAGAAGGGCGACCTGCTGTGCTACATCGAGGCCATGAAGACCTACAACGCCATCCGTAGCGACGTGGAGGGCACCGTGACCGCCATCTGCCTGAACTCGGGTGACTCAGTATCAGAAGACGACGTATTAATGAAGATAGGATAATGGAAGATATATTTGGAAAACTCTATGACATGACGGCGTTCAGCAACATCATTGCTGACCCGTCGTTCCTCGTGATGTATGCCATTGCCTTCGTCCTGCTCTACCTGGGTATCAAGAAGCACTACGAGCCGTTGCTGCTGGTGCCCATCGCTTTTGGTGTGCTCATCGCCAATTTTCCAGGCGGCGAAATGGGTGTGATTCAGGCCGACGAGAACGGTATGGTGATGGTGAACGGGGTGATGAAGAACATCTGGGAAATGCCTCTGCACGAGATTGCCCACGAGCTGGGACTGATGAACTTCATCTACTACATGCTGATTAAGACCGGTTTCTTGCCGCCCGTCATCTTCATGGGTGTGGGCGCCATGACCGACTTCGGACCCATGCTTCGCAATCTGCGTCTGTCCATCTTCGGCGCGGCCGCTCAGCTGGGTATCTTTACGGTGCTGATCTGTGCCGTGCTGATGGGTTTCACGCCTAAGGAAGCCGGTGCGCTGGGCATCATCGGTGGTGCCGATGGTCCGACGGCCATCTTTACTACCATCAAGCTGGCTCCCCACCTGCTGGGGCCCATTGCCATTGCGGCCTACTCGTACATGGCTTTGGTGCCGGTCATCATCCCGTTGGTAGTGAAGTTGCTTTGCACCAAGAAGGAGCTGATGATTAACATGAAGGAACAGGAGAAGCTTTATCCGTCGAAGACCGAAATCAAGAACCTGCGCGTGCTGAAGATTATCTTCCCGATAGCCGTGACGACCATCGTGGCCCTGTTCGTGCCCACGGCCGTGCCTCTGATCGGTATGCTGATGTTCGGTAACCTCATCAAGGAAATCGGTTCGGACACGAGCCGCCTGTTCGACGCCGCCGCCAACAGCATCATGAATGCCGCCACCATCTTCCTGGGCCTCAGTGTGGGCGCCACGATGACGAGTGAGGCTTTCCTGAACTGGACGACCATCGGCATCGTAGCCGGAGGTTTCCTGGCCTTTGCCCTGTCCATCTCGGGCGGTATCCTGTTCGTGAAGCTGGTGAATCTCTTCTCGAAGAAGAAGATCAATCCGCTGATTGGTGCGACGGGCTTGAGCGCCGTGCCTATGGCAAGCCGCGTGTGCAACGAGATTGCCACGAAGTACGACCCGAAGAACCACGTGCTGAATTATTGTATGTCCAGTAACATTTCGGGTGTTATCGGTTCGGCCGTAGCTGCCGGTGTGCTCATCTCTTTCTTAGGATAAGAGTAATGCTTATAAAGTAAGGAAGTGTATCTTTAGATATTAATATATAAATGTAGAGGTGTGTCGAGTGAATTCGAAAGAAGACAGTTGGACACACCTCCATTTTTATTGGTAGAATAAGTTATTATTGGATACGGGGAATATGCAATGTATTTCCTGTTTCCAATTCGTATTCTTCCTCGTAGACTGTTATTTTTATAGTAGGGCCAGAAAGTAAAGTAATTTTTATTTCCTGATCGATTTCTATCTGCAATTTCCTTCCTTGATAATTGGTTTTAAATATATATTTCTTCCATTGATTAGGTAGAGTTGGTGCGAATTTCAATTTTCCTTTTTGTGTTTGCATCCCGCCGAATCCTTTGGCAATAGCGAGCCATGAACCAGGCATGCTTGTGATATGTAGACCTTCAGCCGTTTCATTATTGTAATCGTCTAGATCTAGGCGGGTAGCGTGCAGAAAAAGTTGATATGCTTTTTCTGTTTCACCAATACGTGCGGCAAGTATCGCATGGATATGCGGTGAAAGTGAGGATTCATGTACTGTCATGGGTTCATAGAAGTTGAAATTACGCCGTATCGTTTCTATATCAAATTTGTGATAGTATAAGTAAAGTCCCAGTAAAACATCACTTTGTTTAATATAACAGGAACGTAGTATACGATCCCATGACCAATGTTGGTTGATTGGCCGTTCATCTGCTGGGATGGCTTCTGTACTTTGTAATGTTTTGTCCATAAAACCATCATTTTGTACGAAAATGCCCAAGTATTTATCTTCTGGTAAGTACATTTGTTCGGCTATGTTATGCCAAAGAGGTGTTTCAGTTTTGTAGTCAAGGTGGGTAAGATTGCATATACGTGTATAATCTTCTGGATATTTTTGTGCAGCCAAATCTAAATAATATAGTGTCATTTTAAGGCTGCTGGCACAAGAAAGATTGGTATACCAGTTGTTGTCTACATTGTTTTGATATTCGTCTGGGCCTGTTACTCCTAGAATGACATATTGTTGTTTGGGCTTTGAGAATGTGACTCTTTGGCTCCAAAATCGGCAAATTGCTATCATTACTTCCAGACCATATTTTAAAATATACTCGTTGGATCCTGTAATGGCTGCATATTGTAGAATGGCATAAACAATGATATTGTTACGGTGTATTTCTTCAAAAGTAATTTCCCATTCACTATGACATTCTTCTCCGTTGTTGGTCACCTGAGGAAAAAGTGCGGCTCCATCTTTAAATCCCAACTTATGGGCGTTTTCTATTGCTTTAGGTAGCTGGTTATAGCGATACATCAGTAAGTTCTTTACAATGCTTCGGGGCGTAGCCAGCAAGAAAAAAGGAACACAGCAGAGTTCGGTATTCCAATAGGTGTTTCCTCCGTATTTTTCACCGGTGAAGCCTTTGGGGGCAATATTCAGACGCGGATCGTCTCCTCGGTAAGTTTGGTAAAGTTGGAAAATGTTGTATCGTATGCCTTGTTGTGCTTCTGGATCACCTTGAATGACGACATCCGTTTCATCCCAAATTTTATGCCATGCTTGTTGATGTGCTTTTGTAAGTGCTTCCCATCCGTCACTTTTAGCTTTACGAGCCATGCAGGTGGACGTTTCTACTAAATGTTGTCTTTCATAATAGAGAGATGAAGCTACAATGACATATTTCAACAACGTCACAGTGTCTCCAGGTTTTACGTCGGTTCCTAGACTGAATCCTGTTTGTTTCCCTTTTTCGATGCGTATAGGATTAAGACTGGTTTCTTTATTGTTTTTGTAAAAATGATAGGTCATGGCATAGCATACTTGTGAATCTTCCCTTCGAGTTTGTGTCCACAAATAGGCGCAGTCCTGTATCACTCCCGAGTCTAGTATATTCCATATTTTTTCTTCCGTGTATTCTGAATGGTCGTTCAGATTGGCTTCAAGTAGTGGAAGGAGAGATAGTTTGCCGGTATAGTTTTGTGAAGTGACACTGTAACGGATTAAGCAAAGATCTGGGTAGGCCATGTTGACTAAATGTTCTGCATGTAAGTGTAAGCAATTTCCTCTGGGAGAAGTTACTTTGACATCTCGGTAGGAAATGCCATTATACATGTCAAGCCTTCGATTGAAGCTATTTACATCCCATTGTGCCAGATCTAATTCTTCGTCGATTAGACGTAAGTGTATGCTGCTCCAGTTAGCGGCATTGGGAATGCGTGTAAAATAATGGGGAAATCCGTTTTTCCACCAAGCCACACGGGTTTTGTCAAGAAAGGGAATGCCTGCGACGAACGAGCCCTGATAGCTGTCACTACTGTAAGGTTCCTCGAAGTTACCTCGTTGTCCGAATCGCCCATTTCCCAAACTAAATATACTTTCGGACATTCGGAGGTCATCTGCATGAAATTCATCTTCAATGATATTCCATTCATCTGTTTTCAGGTATTTTTTCATGGTGCTGTATTCTATGGTTGCGCCGTAAAGTTAAACATTTATGTCGATAAAAGAATATCACAGTCAGGAATTTTAGAAAAGAAATTCCTGACTGTGATATTTTGATAAGAAAACCTAGGGAAGTATTCTCTTCTTTATTCAGACTTTCCTTCTTTGATAATGTAGACAAATGCTGCACCGATTATCAACATGATGCCAGCTGTGACAAGCATATTGATTTCGGGAGGCAGGCAACCTTCGGGGGTAAATAAGGCTAAAATCGTACCACCTAAGGCGGCTGCCACAATCTGTGGAATGCAAATGGTTCCATTGAAAAGTCCTAAATAGGTACCCATATGACTACCACTTAATGAATTGGTGAGAATTGTAAAGGGAAGAGCTAGCATGGCCGCCCATGCGCAACCTATCAGGATAAATGAGAAAAACAGAGTGTACTGGCTGTGGATGAAGTAAGTAGAAATAAATCCAATTCCACCTAATACGAGGCTGAGTGAATATACCAATCGGCGATTCTTGAACAGAGGAATGCAGATAGCCCACAGAACAGAACCAATGGCTTGGACAGCAAAGAGCACGCCGACCCAGTTAGCTGCTTCTTGATATTCTTGACTGGTTGTGTCGAGTAATACTTTCTTTACACCGTTTACTACATTTTCTACAGTAGGAGCATCGAAAACATTGGCTGCGATACTACCGTTCGTATAGGTCCACATGAACATGAAAGCAAACCAACAGAAAAATTGTACCAGCCCAACTGTCCAAAAGGTTTTGGGAGCTTTAATCAAAAGTTTCAGCATGTTTGTCTTCTCTTCTTTTTCACTGATACCATGGTATTCTGCATATTCCTTAGGAGGCATTTCCTTAACCTTGACTGAAGTGTAGATGACGCATAGGATCAGGATAGCGGCTCCGATGTAGAAAGAATAGATAACAGAATCGGGAATAACTCCCAAGGAGGCTGTATTTTGGATTCCTATCCAAGCGAAAAAGAAAGGAAATAAATAGCCGACGAGGCTTCCTGCATTGCAAAGGAAGCTCTGAATGGAATAGGCCAAGCCTTTTTGTTTTTCGTTTACCATGTCGCCTACCATCATCTTGAACGGCTGCATGGCCATGTTGATAGAGGTGTCAAGAAACATAAGGGCAAAGAGACCAAAAATCATGGCAGTACTTACGCTCATACCAAAACTGCCGGCGTTAGGCAACAGGCACATCACAAGCACGGCTATGAGTGAGCCGATGAATAGATAGGGTATACGCCGTCCGAATCGTGTCCACGTACGATCACTGGCTGCTCCGACAATCGGTTGGACTATGATACCTGCCAAAGGGGGGAGTATCCAGAAATAACTTAAAGAATGGGGATCAGCCCCTAGTGTGGCAAATATACGGCTGATATTTGCGCTTTGTAAAGCATAGGCTATCTGTACGCCGAAAAAACCGAAGCTGATGTTCCACAGCTTCCAAAAACTTAAATCTGGTTTTACTTTCATGGTCTTATTATGTTTTTACATTTTTATGTTGTTTCATTTAGTTGTGCCTCTAACTACTAAGTTGGTACGTACGATTTTATTGGGGCTTTTTTCTTCTCCCTCTAATTTTTCGTAAAGGATGTTGAAGGCACTTTTCCCGACTTCTTCTCCATGTTGTTCTACGGTTGTCAGTTTGGGATCTGTACTTTGGGCTATAACTCCGTTGGTAAATCCACAGATAGATACTTCGTCAGGAACCTTGAGTCCAACTAGCTTGCAGGCATAAAGAATACCTGCTGCTGTTTCGTCATTGATCGCGAAGAAACCGTCTGGACGCTCAGGGCTTTCCAATAGGTCGGGAGTGATGGCAATAGCCCGTTCTCTTGTGTCACAGAGTAGAATCATGGAATCATCGACCGGCATCTTATATTTCTTCATGGCGTCCAGATAACCGTTACGTCGGTTTTTGGTGATTTCAAGATGAGGTGAGGCACCATAGAAGTAAATTCGTTTACATCCTGTTTGTATCATGTATTCTACAGCGGCAAAAGAACCTGCATAATCGTCTACTACTACTCGTTCCGTCTTGATGCCAGTACAAATGCGGTCGTAGAACACAATGGGAATATTGTTTTCTAACAGTTCCTGATAATGTTCGTAATGGGAGGTTTCTTTAGCTAAGGAAGCGATAACTCCACATACGCGGGCGGCAAGAAACGAATGGACGATTTTTACTTCCTGTTCATATGATTCGTTACTTTGGGCAACAATTATGTTGTATCCAGCTTCCGATGATGCTTGCTCAATACCACTAAGTACGCATGAGAAAAAGTGATGTACCATTTGTGGAACAATGACCCCAATGGTATTACTTCGTCCGGCTCTCAGGTTTACAGCTTGTGCGTTGGGTTTGTAATTGTGTTCGTGTGCATAGGCATGTATTAGGTCGCGCGTTTCCTGACTGATGTCAGGATTGTTCTTTAAGGCTCGTGACACGGTCGATGGAGAAACATTTAATGCGCGTGCTATGTCTTTAATGGTGATTTGAGGCTTGTTCATATGTATAGGTATTTTCCATCCAAAGGTAGACAATATTTTTTGTCTTGCAAATGGGGAAGGCTATAGCTTGCTATATTTTTATTGCAAAATTAGAGGAACTGACTGATTTCGTTTTATAGATTGAAAATTATCGGATTATCTATTTTCGCAAACGATTGCGATGCCTGCTTTTACAATGGGGATAGACTTTTCGTTTTTTCAGATAGCTGAGGAAAGCGAATACTGTTGCATGAATCGTTTGTATTTATTATCTTTGAAAGCGATTATTTCATTATAAAGATTATAAGCATGAAGCATCTTGTTTTTTTGAGTTTGTTTATAGGAACCTGTTTCTTATTCTTGTCTTGTGGTACAAACAATTCTTCTAGGGAAAATGAGGAAGAAAATGGAAGTGGTTCTGAGAATTTGGAGTTTGCTCTTGGAGCCGACATCAGTTGGGTAACCGAGATGGAGAGCCAGGGGCATAAGTTCTACAATGCGGCTGGGCAGGAGCGAGAGTGCACCGCCCTGATGAAGGAATGCGGCCTCAATGCCATCCGCCTGCGCGTGTGGGTCGACCCTTCGAACTACGGTGGATGGTGCGACGTGGAAGATATGGTCGTGAAGGCCGTGCGGGCCAAGAACCTGGGTATGGACGTGATGGTGGATTTCCACTACAGCGACTTCTGGGCCGACCCCAGCAAGCAGGTGAAGCCCGCGGCCTGGAAGGACATGGACCTCGGCCAGCTGAAGGAAGCTATCAGGAACCATACCACCGAAGCCTTGCAGGCCCTGAAGGCCAAAGGCGTGACACCCAAGTGGGTGCAGGTGGGCAACGAGATACGCCCGGGCATGTTGTGGGACGAAGACGCCTCGCTCAGCGGTGCCTCGTGGAGCGGCGAAAGCACCATTGACTATGACGGTAACCGCAAGGTGAGCTTTAAGGAAAACTGGGCCAATCTGGCCGCCTTCATCAATGCGGGCTATGATGCCGTGAAGAGCGTCTTCCCGCAGGCTGCCGCCATCGTCCATCTGGACAACGGTTTCGACAAGAGCCTCTACACCTGGTTCTTCGACGAGCTGAAGAAGAACGGCGGCAAGTGGGACATGATCGGCATGTCGCTCTATCCCTACTGGTGCATCAACTGGGATAACAAGGACGCCGACGGCAATCAATATACCGACCCCAATAAGGTAATTACCGACTGCATCGCCAACATCAAGGCTGTCAGTGCCCGCTACGGTTGCGACGTGATGGTGGTGGAGACGGGCATGGAGTGTGCCGACGACAAGGGCAACCTGGCCAGCGACGCCGTCCTCCAGCAGGGCAGGGAGCAGCTGGCACGCATCATCAAGGAATGCCGCGAGAATACCGATGGCAAGTGCAAGGGCGTGTTCTACTGGGAACCCGAGTGCAAGCCAAGCCAATACCGCCTGGGTGCTTTCACCGCAGAAGGAAAACCTACCGTAATTATGAACGCCTTTGAAGACTGACAAGCCTATGAATCGAAGAATGTTGGCAACCTTGTGTTGCCTGTTGTTGGCCTGGATGATGGCCGCCCAGCAACGCACAGAGACGTTGTTGGAGAAGAACTGGAGATTTACGAAGGGCGATGTGGCCGATGCCATGAAGCCGGAGTTTGACGACACGAAGTGGGAGACGGTCACCGTGCCCCACGACTGGGCTATCTACGGCCCCTTCGACCGTAGCCACGACTTGCAGAATGTGGCCGTGACGCAGAACCTCGAGACGGCCGCTTCGGTGAAGACAGGCCGAACGGGCGGTCTTCCCTACGTAGGAGTGGGGTGGTATCGCACCACGTTCGACGCTCCTGCGGGCAAGCAGGTGTCGCTCGTCTTTGACGGCGCTATGAGCGAGGCGCGCGTTTACGTCAACGGGCAGGAAGCCTGCTTCTGGCCTTGCGGCTATAATTCCTTCCATTGCGACGTTACACCTTATATATATAAGGACGGTCAGCCGAACGTATTGGCTGTGCGGTTGGAGAACCGTCCCCAGTCCTCACGCTGGTATCCGGGTGCGGGATTGTACAGAAACGTGCGTGTCGTAGCCACGGAAGCGGTGCATGTGCCCGTGTGGGGGACCCAGCTCACCACGCCCCACGTAGCTGCCGACTATGCCTCCGTCTGCCTGAAGACTACCGTCGAGGGAGCCGGCCAGCAGGACGTGCGCATCGTCACCGAAATCCTCTCGCCCGAGGGACAAGTGGTGGCCGTGAAGGACAATACGATGAAAATCAACCACGGCAAGCCCTTCGAGCAGAACTTCCTCGTGGACAAGCCTCAGTTGTGGAGTCCCGAGACACCTTATTTATATAAGGCCTCTTCGAAGATATACGTGGACGGCCGTCAGGTGGACCAGTACGTCACCCGTTTCGGCATCCGAAGCATCGAACTGGTGGCCGACAAGGGCTTCTTCTTCAACGGCAAGCACCGCAAATTTCAGGGTGTGTGCAACCATCACGACCTCGGCCCGCTGGGTGCCGCCATCAATGTGGCTGCTCTCCGCCGCCAGCTGACGTTGCTCAAGGACATGGGTTGCGACGCCATTCGCACCTCCCACAATATGCCCGCGCCCGAGCTGGTGCAGCTCTGCGACGAGATGGGCTTCATGATGATGCTCGAGCCTTTCGACGAATGGGATATCGCCAAGTGTGAGAACGGTTACCACCGCTTCTTCAACGAGTGGGCAGAGCGGGATATGGTGAACATGCTCCGCCAGTATCGCAACAACCCCAGCGTAGTGATGTGGAGCATCGGCAACGAAGTGCCTACCCAGTGCAGCCCCGAAGGCTACAAGGTGGCATCGTTCCTGCAGGATATCTGCCATCGCGAAGACCCCACACGTCCCGTCACCTGCGGCATGGACCAGGTATCCTGCGTCTTGGGTAACGGCTTTGCCGCCATGCTCGACGTACCCGGCTTCAACTACCGCACACATCGCTACGTGGAGGCCTACGGCCAATTACCCCAGAACCTGGTGCTGGGTTCCGAGACGGCTTCCACCGTCAGCTCGCGCGGCGTCTATAAGTTCCCTGCCGAGTTGAAGAAGCAGGCTATGTACGACGACCATCAGTCTTCGGGTTACGATCTGGAGGCCTGCTCGTGGTCGAACGTGCCCGACGAGGACTTTGCTTTGGCCGACGACTACGACTGGACGCTCGGCCAGTTCGTGTGGACAGGTTTCGACTATTTGGGCGAACCGTCGCCCTACGACACTGACGCATGGCCCAGCCATAGCTCCGTGTTCGGTATCATCGACTTGGCCAGCCTGCCCAAGGACCGCTACTACCTCTATCGCAGCCTTTGGAACAAGCGCGACAACACCCTCCATGTATTGCCCCACTGGACCTGGCCCGGCAGGGAAGGAGAGAACACGCCCGTCTTTGTCTACACCAGCTACCCCGAAGCCGAACTCTTCGTCAATGGGAAGAGCTACGGAAAGCAGCGTAAACTGGATGCGAAAGCAGCGCTTTCGTTGAAGGAAAAGGATGCTTTGTGGTTGCAACGCCGCTATCGCCTGATGTGGATGGACGTGCCCTACGAAGCCGGTGAACTGAAAGTCGTGGCTTACGACAAGGATGGACGCCCCGCCGAAGAGAAGATTGTGCGCACGGCCGGCAAGCCCCATCACCTGGAATTGGTGGCCGACCGCATGCAGCTCACGGCCGACGGCAAGGACCTGGCTTACATCACCGTCCGCGTGGTGGACAAGGACGGCAACCTCTGCCCGGCCGACAACCGTCTGGTGACCTTTTCTGTCAAGGGGGCTGGTACTTATCGTGCTGCCGCCAACGGTGATGCTACCTGTTTGGACCTCTTCCACCTGCCACGCATGCATGCCTTTAGTGGCCAGCTGACGGCTATTGTACAGAGTGGATTGCAGGAAGGAGATCTCATTTTTGAAGCCAAGGCCAAAGGTTTGCGGACAGGAAAACTGATATTGAAGGTCGCACCTTAAAACTTATTGTCCCTGTTTGTTGTTTCCTTCAGGCGTGGATTGCATAGATTATTACGGAGATGATGAAGGCTCTGTTTTTATCTTATGCGGTTCACGCCTGATGTGTATTTCCCTGTTCTAAAGTCCTACTTTAACTTGCTAAACATCTACTTTACGACCGTAAAGAGGCACTTTATGACATTTACATTTATCATAATGTGTGAAAGGATACATTCGGTCGTTTTTGTGGCATTATGTAGCTCTCGGTACATTAAGTATGAATTCGGATCTGATCTTTCACGCTTTCACAGTCTTTTTTATATATTGATATTCATGTAGATATGGTGAAAGGGCGTATTTCACTGTGAAAGTATATGCGTTTGCAATCGTTTGCATTGTTTCAAGGGTATCTTTAACTCTTTTGCTGACCTGCCGTAATCTTTAAACTTATATTTTTGTCGTGATATGCTATGGCCTTTTATTTAATCCCATGGCTAGATAGTATTTCGGATTTAATTCGGAAAATGATAATAATTTATTGTTAACTTTAATTTTTTAGATGCATGAAGCAAGTTAATCTTAGAATCTTTCGAACGATTCTACCCCTTCTTTTAGGGATGTTCTTGTGTGTTAGCGCTTATGCACAGACAGTCACCGTGAAAGGACATGTGAAAGATGCCTTAGGTGGTGTGATTGGCGCGAATGTTGTAGAGAAAGGTAACACTTCTAACGGTACGATTACTGATTTGGATGGTAATTTTACTTTGACTGTTCCGCAAGGTGCCACTTTAGTTGTTTCATTTATCGGTTACAAAACTCAGGAAGTAGCTGCTTCCCCACAGGTAGTGGTGACGATGCAAGATGACACGGAACTGCTGAACGAGGTCGTGGTTATAGGTTACGGTGTGGCTAAGAAGAACGACTTGACAGGTTCTGTAACAGCTATTAAGCCTGATGAAAAGAACAAAGGTCTCGTAGTCAACGCTCAAGACATGATTCAGGGTAAGATTGCCGGTGTGAACGTCAACACCGCTTCGGGTGCCCCGGGTGAAGGTGCGCAGATCCGTATCCGTGGTGGTGCTTCTTTGAACGCTAGTAACGACCCGTTGATCGTGATTGATGGTATGCCCATGGACGGCAATAGTACCAAGGGTATGAGCAATCCTCTCTCGCTGGTCAACCCCAACGATATTGAGACTTTCACTGTATTGAAGGATGCTTCGGCCACCGCCATCTATGGTAGCCGTGGTTCGAATGGTGTCATCATCATCACAACAAAGAAAGGACATGAAAATCAGGCTCCGAAGGTGTCTTATAATGGTACGGTATCTGTCAGCACTATCGCCAAAAAACTGGATGTACTGAATGCTGCCGAGTACGTAGACGTTATCAAAGAAAAGTATGGCGAAACATCTACGGCTTATTTAGGTTTGGGCTGGAAGAAGTTTAACGACGATGGTACACCCGATTTTTCGGCTGGTACATATGATACAGACTGGCAGAGCGAAATCTATCGCGCCGGTATCAGCCAGGATCACAACGTCAGCATCACAGGTGGTGTAGGCAATGAGGAGTGGTCCATGCCTTATCGTGTCAGTGTAGGTTACACAGGACAGAACGGTATTTTGAAAGGTTCGGACTTTAGCCGTGTTACTGCCGGTTTCACTTTGAATCCCTCTTTCTTTGACAAGCACCTCAATTTGAATGTCAACGCCAAGTATTCGTATGCCAAGACCAATCCGGGTGGCACGGATGCCATTGGTGCAGCCATCACCATGGATCCCACGCGTCCTATTAAGAGCAGTGACGAACAGTTCAAAAACTGGGGCGGCTACTGGCAATGGACCAAGACAACAGCTGAGTTTGATCCTACTTTCCCTTATGCCCGCAACGACGATGCTCCGAAGAATCCTGTGGAACTGATTGATCACTATACGTTCGACAAGAGTGCTCATGTGCTGTTGGGTAATTTTGAGGCTGACTATAAAGTTCACGGTCTTGAAGATCTGCGTTTGCACGTCAACTTGGCTGGTGAGTACTCCGACGGTGGTGAATACACCAACAATAACCCCTTCTCTACCTATGGCTTCTATTTCGGTGGTGTAGGCGAGAACGTGGAAAAGAAATACAATGTAATGCTTTCGTCTTACATCCAATATTATAAGGACTTCAACGAAAATCATCACTTCGATATCATGGGAGGATATGAATACGCTCACATGAAATATTGGGGTAACCAATGGTATCAGAATTTCTATCCTTCTACAAACGAGAGTGTAGACGACAATGGTAACCCCAAAGCGGGTACTGTGAACAGTTCCAGCGCTACTCGTTGGAGAGGCCAAACATTTTTGGTCAGCTGGTACGGACGTGCCAACTATACGTTGATGAATCGTTACCTCTTCACTTTCACAGCTCGTTACGATGGTTCCAGTCGCTTTGCTGAAGGACAGCGCTGGGGTTTCTTCCCCTCGGCAGCCTTTGCTTGGCGCGTGAAGGACGAAAGCTTCCTGAAGGACGTTGACCTCGTGAGCGACTTGAAGCTCCGCCTCGGTTGGGGTAACACTGGTCAGCAAAACACGGGTAAGGAATACTATACTGCTATCTATAAGGTTGGTACCAGTGATTACCACCGCTATCCCGTAGGTCCCGGAAACGACGGTCTGCTCTATCAACCGCTGGCCTATAACGATGACCTTACTTGGGAAACCACTACGACTTACAACATCGGTTTGGACTACGGTATGTTCGATCAGCGTTTGACTTTGAACGTAGATGCTTACTATCGTAAAACTACCGACTTGCTTTGCACGCCGACTATCCCCGCCGGTCAGAATTTTGATAACGCCATTCTGCTGAATGCCGGTTCGCTGGAGAATAGAGGTGTTGAAATCGCTCTCTCTGGCAAGCCTGTACAAACAGATGATTGGTACTTGGAATTGGGCGTGAACGTGGCTTATAACGACAACGAAATTACCGAACTCTATGGTGGCCGTGATGTCATTGAAGCAGGCATGAAAGTAGGTACTGACCAGCAGATCACTTACCACAAGGTGGGCCTGCCTGCCAATTCCTTCTGGGTGTACCAGCAGGTTTATGACGAAACTGGCCGTCCCATCATGGGTGCTTACGTAGACCGCAACGCTGACGGTACCATTGACGAGAACGACCGCTACTATTACAAGAGTATCACTGCTCCTTGGACAGGTGGTTTCAATTTCCGTCTTTCTTATAAGAACTGGGATCTCGGCAGTAACTTCCGCGCTAGCTTCGGCAACTATGTATACAACAACATCGAGTCGGGCAAGGCCAATTCGTCTGTGCTTTATAACTCGAAGGGCTACTACGAGAACAGCACGAGAGATATCATCAACTTAGGTTGGAGTTCGTACAACTATGCACTGACTGATTACTTTGTACAGAACGCCAGCTTCCTGAAGTGTGACAACATCACATTGGGTTATAACTTCGAGAACCTCTTCAAGTCGGGCAATTACAATGGTATTTCTGGCCGTATCTATGCTTCTTGCTCCAACGTCTTTACCATTACGAAGTATAAGGGACTCGACCCCGAACAGACTTCGGGTATGGAAAGCAGCATTTATCCGCGTAGCCGCACGTTCCTGCTTGGTTTGAATCTGAACTTCTAATTCACTCTAAAAAAAGACTTATATGAATTTCAATAAAATAAGAAAGATATTTCCTGCAGTCGCAATGGCATTGACTGCATTTATGGGTACCTCTTGCATGGACGACCTCAGCAAGGGCAATATCGACCCCAATGTGGAGGCTAATCCTAGTGTGCTGGGACTCTATAGTAAGTGTTATGCCGGTCTTATCATGGAGGGTAATGATGGTAATGCCGACTTTACTATTGACGATGCCGGTAAGTCTACCTTGCTTCGTAACCTCTACAATTTCAACGTACTTTCTACTGACGAAGGTATTTGTTGGTGGAGTGATGGCGGTATCGTGGACATTGGTTACAATGCCTGTATGCCGGGTACAGCCACATTGCGTTTTCTTTATTATCGTCTGATGTCTAACATCACCTATTGTAATCATTTTCTCACTCTTGAAGCTGCCCAAAGTGACAAGGAGAAAATGGCAGAGGTGCGTCTTATTCGCGCTTACAATTACTTCCTGATGCTCGACTTCTTTGGCGATCCTACTTTCGTTGAGTCTATTACAGCCGATATTCCCCAGCAGGCACATTGCTATAACGAAAAGTATGATGCAAGCCAGACTTACAGTCGTGCCGAACTGCTGCAATTGGGTCGTGAATTTCTCTTCAACTGGGTAAAGGGACAGATTGAGATGGCAGAGCCCGATTTGATTATAGCTCGTGCCAAGGCTGATACCGACCCTGATTATGGCCGTATGGACAAAGCGTCTGCATGGTTGTTGCTCAGCCGTTTATATCTCAATGCCGGTACTTACCTCAATAACGACGGTCAGAACAATCCTTATTGGGATAAGGCTCTGGAGTATGCCGAAATGGTTATCAATTCTGACTACTCCTTGTTTGATGATTCGAAAATTTCAGCTCAAGCTACTTCCAATGGTTACCGTCCCTACGACTTGCTCTTCATGGGCGATAATGGTTCTAATGGTGCCAGTTGCGAGGCTATCCTCCCGCTGTTACAAGACGGTAAGGTAACAAAAGGTTATGGTGGCTCGTTGTTCTTCATTGCCGCTATGTGGAACGACAAGATGCAAACAGTGACTAACCTCACTGCCGGTACTACAGGTAACACCTGGTCGGGTATGCGTTGTCGTCCCGAACTGATTGCCAAGTTTACAAGCAATCCTGAATCATTTGTAGGTAAGTCTACTGCAGATATCCGTGCTTTGAACATCGATGACCGTGCTCTCTTCTGGGGTAAAGGTGATGGTGCTGACGAACGCACACTCGATTTGGGTGACAATTCCAGTTTCTACCAAGGCATCGTGACCACGAAATGGAACAATAACTACTCTACAGGTGCTACTCCGCACGATACGTATGATGTTGACACAGACTTCTTCCTCTTCCGTGTAGCTGAAGCTTATCTGAATGCAGCCGAAGCTGAGATGCACATTAATGGTGAGGGTTCGAGTAAAGCCAAGGGGTACATTGACGCTCTGCGTAAGCGTGCCCATGCAACAGTCAGCACGAGTTATACACTCAATGATGTACTCGATGAGCGTGCCCGTGAGTTCTACTTCGAAGGTTTGCGCCGTACCGACCTTATCCGTTTCAATCAATTTGGTGGTACGCAAGCCACTTACAACTGGTCTTATAAGGGTGGTAACATCAATGGTGTAACCTTCGATAAGACTCGCAACGTTTATCCTATCCCAACATCTGAAATCTTAGCTAACAGAAACTTGGTTCAGATTGACGGTTACAGTGAGACTGAAAACTAATACACAGAACAAAAAAAGAATTGTAATATGAAGAATAAATTATTGCTCGGCGCACTGCTTATCAGTGCCGTCGGCGCATTCACAGGATGTTCGGACGATAACGATTCCAACCCTACCTTGATTCAACCCAAGGAATTTAAGCTGAACACACCTGCTTACGTCAACGAAACGGTTGATCTGTCTACTACGGAAGCTTTACAACTGTCGTGGTCGCAGCCTCAATACACGGCCGACAATGCACCCATTAATGCTGTTTATGAAGTGCAACTGTCGCTCACGAATTCCTTTACAGTGTCTTATGCAGAGGCACTCGCCGACGAAAGCGGCGCAACGGTAGCCGATTACATTGCCATAGACAAGACTTCTACCACGTGCGTCACAGACGTAGCTGCTGTAGATTTCAACAAGGCTTTGGTACAGTTGGCACAGTGGAGTGAGGATGCCGTTCCCGCCCAGCAGGCTGTTTCAGTCCGTGTCAATGCTTTCGTTCAAGAAGGTACGAACCGTTTGAATGCTGTGGCATCTAATGTTGTGACAATCAATGTAAATCCCTATTACGTGGAATTGCGTGATGCCGACCCCATCATGTTCTACCTCATCGGTGACATCTTCGGTGATGGTGGCTGGAGTACCAGCAATGATATGATTGGCGTAAGTACCTTCCCCTTGTTCATCCAGAGTGGTTACTCGTATGACAAGGCTACCGGTGCAGGAGAAATTGTTTACCTCAACTACTTCACCACAGGTGGCTGGAAAATGAATCCCTCTGATCTGGGTAACTGGGATTATGGTTTCATGAGCGGTGGAAGTGCCAACACAGCTGTCTTCCGCAATGGTGGTGGTGATGCAGGTAACATCTCTTGTAATCCTGCAGGTTATTACCTCGTTACGGTGAATACAGCCGACAATACGTGTGTCATCGCTCCGCAGGATATCACGCCGACAGTGTACGACCAAATCTGTATCACAGGTAGCTTCAACGAATGGGTAGATGATAATATGACTTCCGTCAATAAGGAAGGTGAGAACCACGTATGGTGTTACGAACTGACTGTAGCCGAGGATGCCGTAGAGCAAATCAAGTTCAAGATTCCTGCTTCTTGGGATACGAACTGGGGTTATGGCGCTGAAGATGGTGAAGTTAACACTTGTGGAAAGGCTACAAATGGTGGTAAAAATATCGGTGTTCCCGCAGGCACGTGGATTATTATGTTTAACGATATCACCGGTGAGTTCAGCATCATTGCCAAACAAATCTAATTATTGACTTTAAAAGCATATTTATATGAATAAGAAACTAATATACGGCTTTGCCATTATTGCAGGACTTGCTTCCTGCAATGATGACTACACAGACTGGTCTAGCCCGCAGAGTAATTCTGAGCATGAGGCAGTAGAAAAGTTCACGCTTACTGTACAACCTGCTGTTGAAACCATTGATTTTGCAACGGAAACAGCAGAAAGCATTCAGCTGTTCTCCACCAATTTGGAAAGTGGTCAGACGAATTCATTTGCATTGACCTTATCAGCAGAAGACAAAGTTGAAACGGTTGTCTTGACGGCTGCAGCTGACGGTACGGTAGTGTCTGCTGAATTGCAGGATGCAGTGGCCACTATATACGGAAAGGCTCCCGTAGAACGTACACTGAATGTAAAGGTTGCTGCGGATGTAATGATTACAACGGAAGATGGAAAAATTGTTGCCAAAAAAGAGGCAGATCCTTTCAGTTTGAAGATTACGCTGGATGCACCGCAGATTTCGGAACATTATTATCTTATCGGTGCACCGAGCTCCTGGGAGATAACTGACACTTCACTTCCTTTCAGTCACAGTGGTAAGAATGTATACGATGATCCGGTATTCACTTGTACTTTCCCGGTTGAGGATGGTGAAATATGGTTTGCCATTACGGATGATATTACGCTTGAGAAGGCAGATTGGGACTATGCTTTTGGTTGTGCAGAAGGAAATGGCGCAAATGGAATGGAAGGTAAGCTGAAACGCCGTTCGGAACTGACAGATGATGGTTCTTGGAAGGTTGTAGTAGATGGCGATGCAAAATTTGTAAAGGTTACTATCAATATGATGGAATACTCTTACAGCATTGAGAAACTTAACTTTGCAGAGTATATCTATGAAGTGGGTAATAATAATGGATGGGGAACTGGATATGCTTTGCAAGGTCCTAACTTCAATGGAAAATATTATGGTGCTATGTACTTGATGTCTGGTTTCAAGTTCCGTTCTAATGTTGATAACTGGGATGGTTCCGGTAATTGGGGATTGAACTCCAACAATGATGAGGGTATTTTAGTTAATGATGGTATGTCGGGTAACATTTCAGTGCCGGCAGATGGGCATTATATGATTGAAGTCAATCTTGTAGACATGACTTATACATTGACTCCGTTTGCTCAATTAGGTATTATTGGTGACGGACAACCTGGTGGTTGGGACAGTGATACGCCGTTGACCTATGATGAGGTGGAAAAATGCTGGAAAGCTACTAATGTACAACTTGTAGCAGGTAAATCTATCAAATTTCGTACCGTTGGTACTTGGGACGTTGTAAATATTGGCGGGTCGAGCCTCTCTAATCTGACATTCAACAGTCAAGATAATATTCCTGTTGAAAAAGATGGAACTTTTACTGTTAAATTGTATTTGGAAACTCAAGGTGCTCCGTATGTTACATTGACAGAAGAATAATCAGTAATGATTTAAGCGAAAGAGGGTGTATCAGAAGTGAGTCTTGTATGATATACCCTCTTTATCGTTTCATTAGAGTGATTTTTGAACTATTGAATAACTTATTATAACTTTTATGATGCTGAAAATACGATATTATTTGCTGGGAGCAGTTGCTACTATGTTGCTGTCTTTTCTTTGTACCTGTTCGGACAGCAATAATCCAATTCCAAAGCCAACTCCCGAACCGGATCCAGAGCCAACAGAAGAGTGGACAACCTTGATTGCTACTCCTGATGCTTGGGACAATCAGAAGCGAGCTGATATTTCGTATCAACTTCTAGTATATTCCTTTGCCGATAGCGATGGAGACGGATGTGGTGATTTTAATGGTATTACAGCCAAGCTGGACTATTTGCAGCAGATGGGAGTGGGAGCCATTTGGCTTTCACCTATCCATCCAGCTATGTCGTATCATGGATATGATGTGACTGACTATACGACGGTCAATCCTCAATATGGAACGATGGCCGATTTTGAACGCTTGGTGACAGAAGCACATCAGCGGAACATCAAGATTTATCTGGATTATGTGATGAACCATACTGGTAAGGACCATCCTTGGTTTGTTAGTGCTAAGTCGTCGCCCGATAGTGAATATCGCGACTATTATGTTTTCTCACAGGATCCGGCTGCCGACATTGCAGCGGGAAAGATTCCGATGATTGCTACAGAAGGGGCGACCGGATATAATGCAGGTGAATGGTTTTCGACAACTTCTGCCGATGATGAAATGACGGGATGCTATAAGTTCGTACTTGATTGGTCGGATGAAGCCCATCCTACAGTGACGGTGACGAAAGCCGAAAAACCTGATGCTGATAATCCCGATACAAGTACCGCTGGGGCTAAGTATCTGTATTATGGCAATGAGGTCTGCAAGAAGTTCTATGATCGTGGAAATGGTATTTATGATTTAACGGTGGACTTTGCTTCGGCATGGGGCTTTTTGATCCGTACCAGCAATACAACATGGGATGGAGGTACGAAATATGGCGCTTCATCCAAGTCTGCTAAAATAAAGTTGGGAGAACCCTTTGCATTGGATAACAAAACTGCTGCTGATATCCTGTTTGAGTCGATGGACTTGTGGTACTATCATTCTCATTTCTATACCGACTGGTTTGCTGATTTGAATTATGGAAAAGTAGATGAGGTATCTGCCAATCCGACCTATCTTGCTATGGTTAGTGCGGCTAGGGGCTGGGTTGATAAAGGTGTGGATGGATTGCGTTTGGATGCTGTGAAGCATATTTATCATAATGCTAAGTCAGATGAAAATCCTCGTTTTCTGAAAACATTCTATGACGATATGAATGCTTATTACAAGCAGACGGGTAAGACGGATGACTTCTATATGGTAGGCGAGGTGCTTTCAGAGCATAACGAGGTGGCTCCTTATTATGCAGGACTCCCTGCTTTGTTTGAGTTCTCCTTCTGGTATCGGTTGGAGTGGGCTATCAACAATGCTACTGGCTGTTACTTTGCCAAGGATATCATGAGCTATCAGCAGGAATATGCCTCTTACCGTAGTGATTATATTGAGGCGACAAAACTGTCTAACCACGATGAAGATCGTACAGCCTCTAAGTTGGGCAAATCGGGTGATAAATGTAGGTTGGCAGCGGCGGTATTGCTGACAACGGCCGGCTCTCCTTATATTTATTATGGAGAAGAACTTGGATTGTATGGAACCAAAGAGAAAGGAGATGAGTATGTGCGTGGTCCGATGCTGTGGGGCGATAACTATACGACTTCCTATACTGACAAAGTGGATGCAGGAGTGGCTTCGTCGGTAAAATCTGTAGCTGAGCAACAGAAGGATGAAGGCTCATTGTTGAATACGTATTTCACTTTTGCACGACTTCGTAACACCTATCCCTCTTTGGCTGAAGGAACCATGAGCAGGCATTCTGTTTATAATGAGACGAATGAAACCTATAAGTCGTTAGCTGCCTGGTATATGACAAAGGATGAAGAAAAGATGCTTGTGTTTCATAATTTTGGAGGAGCGGATATTCAGTTTCCTTTGACTGATGATGTAGAAAAGGCTGTCGCTGTATCAGGGAGTGCGGAACAGACTATTGAAGAAGGGCAGACGCGTGTGAAGTTGGGGGCCTATTCTTCTGTGGTATTTAAGCTGAAATAGACAGTTATTTATAAATCCATGTCAGCACCCGGTTGAGCCACTTCCAGCGGAAGCGGAACCAGCGTCGGGTGCTGATTTGTTTTCCGCCAAATCGAAGAACAAACTCGCGGTAGCCATGGTGGCGGAAGGGAAGTCCTACGTCCAGAAACTCCAAATGGCGGTATCCCTGTTGGCGGGCATCGTCTAAGGCTTTCCATACAGCCAATACGCCAGGATATTGCAAGGCGTAGGTTTTGCGCATGCCGCCCGAAAACCAAAGGTAAGCATTGTCGCCCGAGTAGATACAGGCACTACCACCGATAATCTTATTTTTGTAAGTGACGATAAAGATGCGGCTTTGCCGCTGAGGGTCGGTAGCCTGTAGGGCCAGTTGTCGGAAGAACTCCCGACTGGGGAAATGACGGCGTATTTTCCATGAATAGACGTGGTGCAGCATATGGGCAAATTCTTTGATCTCGTCGATAGTGCGTGCCACACGTACTTCGGCACCGTTTTTCAAGCCTTTTTTTATCTGGCGGATGCGTGACGGGCTGAAACGTACTTCTGTGCGAGGCGTATCGTGCAGAGAATTGCGCACGCGTAGCCAGTTGATGGGAAAATAGCTGCACGAGCGGAACGAACGGTAGCCGAAACGAGCGTCAGGTAAATTGCGAAATTCGATGAGGAAACAGCTTCGGAGAGCTTCTTCAGTAAGCCGCTGGAGCATGTCCTTGAAAACAGCTTCGCGATCGATGCCTTCGATCAGGTATTCACCATTGCCGAAGACTTCACAACGATGGATGATACTAGGCGGAAACAGGCGTACGCTGCGACGGACAACGGCCAGCAGCTTGGCTACGGGCTGCCCCTCGAGACTGGCCACGATGAGCAGGGGACTGTAACCTGGTGTCGCCTCGTAGATGCGGAACAGGGTCGTCGAATGGAAGGTATCATTTCCCGGCAGGGGAGGAATGTCGCTTCCTGTGTGATATGTCGTCAGTTTCAAAGGCATCGACGGCAAATTTAGAAAATATTCTCGTATCTTTGCAACGTTTATCAAGTTTAATCAGGAAGAGATTGCTCTCTTCGCTACAAATAGATGATTCAGTTATGGAAAGTTTCAGCGAATTGATAAAGAACCGTCGCAGCATGCGCAAGTTTACGGACGAAGAATTGACGCAGGAAGAAGTGGTAACGCTGATGAAGGCGGCTCTGATGGCGCCGACATCAAAGCGAAGCAATGCCTGGCAGTTTGTCGTGGTAGACGATAAAGAGACGCTTCAGAAGTTGTCTCGTTGCAAGGAACAGGCTTCGCAGTTTATAGCCGATGCGGCGCTGGCGGTGGTGGTCATGGCCGACCCGATGGGCAGCGACGTGTGGATCGAAGATGCCTCTATCGCTTCCATCTACCTACAACTGCAGGCCGAAGACTTGGGGTTGGGCAGCTGCTGGGTGCAGGTGCGCGAACGTTTTGCTGCACCAGGTGTGACGTCGAACGAATATGTGCACGATGTGCTTGATATTCCTCTGCAGCTTCAGGTGCTCAGCATCATCGCCATCGGACACAAGGGAATGGAGCGCAAGCCCTTCAACGAGGAACACCTGCAATGGGAAAAGATTCATCTGAACAAATACGGAGGAAACGACGGTGAGTGCGGCGAAAGCGAATAACAACAAGGATACTTATAAGGCTACTGGCATTACGCTGATGGTCTTTGGCGTGCTCTACCTGCTGGACAAACTGGTGCACTTTGCGGCACTGGGGTTGCCGTGGGTCATGCAGAAGGACAACTTCCTGCTCTATACGGCCATCATTTTCCTGCTGGTCAAGCACGACAAGTCGGTCGGCCTGGTGCTGGCTGGCCTTTGGCTGGTGCTGAACTTTGGGCTGATTACTGCTTTGCTGGGAACCATGTCAGCCTATCTGCTGCCGCTAGCCCTGCTGGTGATAGGTATCATCCTCTATTTTATAGCTACGAGATAACGAAACGAAATCCATGATAAAAAGAAGTATAGAAGATACATCCATCGTGTTCATAGGTGCGGGCAACCTGGCCACCAACCTGGCCCATGCCTTCTACCGCAAAGGCTTTCGGGTGGTGCAGATATACAGCCGTACGGAGGAGTCGGCCCGAACGCTGGCTCAGGCCGTTGAGGCCGACTATACCACGAGCCTTGCGAGCGTAGTGCCCGATGCGCAACTCTACATCGTGTCGCTCAAGGACGACGCCTTGGTTGAGCTACTGCCGCAGATTGTAGCAGGTAAGGGGAAGGGACTTTGGGTACATACGGCAGGAAGCATACCGATGGACATCTGGAAGGGGCATGTGGAGCGCTATGGCGTGTTCTATCCCTTGCAGACTTTCAGTAAGAGTCGCTTGGTGGACTTCCACGAAATTCCTGTCTTTGTGGAAGGTAGTTCGGACGAGGAAGTGCATTTCCTCAAGCAGATAGCCTCGGCCTTGTCGCGCAAGGTGCTGGAAGCCAATTCTGAACAACGGCGCAATCTTCATTTGGCAGCTGTTTTCACCTGCAACTTCACCAACCACATGTATGCATTGGCCGAACATCTGCTGCAGAAGCACGGCTTGCCTTTCGACGCCATGCTGCCCCTCATCGACGAGACGGCACGCAAGGTGCACGAGCTTTCCCCCCGATTGGCGCAGACGGGGCCTGCTGTTCGTTATGACATGGGTGTCATCGGTAAGCACCTCGACATGTTGGCCGACGATCCCGAGATGCAGCAGCTCTATCGCCTGCTTAGCGACGATATCCATCGGCTGGTATAGGCTTTTTGCAGGAAAGCACTGTTTTCTTGCAAAGAACTCATCGCTTTCTGCTCGAGAAAACAATGCTTTCTATTTTTGAACCTTTAGTGAAACCCAATTAAACGAATGATCCTATCGTGAGTACTATCAATTATGATTTAAAGAAGATACGTGCTTTGCTCTTCGATGTGGACGGCGTGCTCAGTGCAAACGTCATTCCCATGAGCTCCGAAGGCGAGCCTATGCGCACTGTCAACATCAAGGATGGCTATTCGCTTCACCTGGCAGCCAAGATGGGAGTACTGCTTGGTATCATTACAGGTGGACGGACCGAGGCTGTACGTCGTCGTTTTCTTTCTTTGGGCTTGAAGGAAGATAATATTTACTTGGGCTCGTCGGTCAAGATACATGACTATCGTGACTTTCGCGATCGTTATGGTTTGTGCGACGAAGAGATACTTTACGTAGGCGACGACATCCCCGACCTTGAGGTGATGCGTACCTGTGGCCTTCCCTGTTGTCCGCGCGATGCAGCCCCAGAGGTAAAGGCGGTGGCTCGTTACATTTCGTATGCCGACGGCGGTTATGGCGTAGGGCGCGACGTGGTGGAGCAAGTCCTCAAGGTACAGGGCCTTTGGATGGCCGACGAGAGGGCTTTCGGTTGGTAGTTATTGGTATTTATTATTCACTGTATATTGTTTTTATGCTGGACAATCTGAAGAAATACAAAGTGATTTTGGCGAGCAATTCGCCTCGGCGCAAGGAACTGCTTTCTGGTTTAGGCATCGATTACGAAGTGCGCACTTTGCCCGATGTTGATGAATCATATCCTGAAACGTTGCAAGGTGGTGATATCCCTCTGTACATAGCTCGCGAGAAAGCAGCAGCCTATCGCGACCTGATGCAGGCCGACGAGCTGATGATAACGGCCGATACCATCGTTTGGTTGGACGGTCGTGTGCTGGGTAAGCCTCGCGATCGTGAGGATGCCTTGCAGATGCTTCGTAACCTGTCGGGGCGCACGCATGAAGTATTTACAGGAGTTTGTATAACGACGACAGAGTGGCAGCATAGCTTTTCAGCACAGACCGAGGTACGTTTTGCACAGTTGACGGAAGAAGAAATCAGTTGGTATGTAGACCACTACCGTCCGATGGACAAAGCAGGAGCCTATGGCGTACAGGAGTGGATAGGCTTCGTAGGAGTGGAGTACATCTCAGGTAGCTATTTCAATATCATGGGCTTGCCCGTACAACGACTCTATCGTGAACTGAAGTCTGTAGAGTGATGCCAAACACGCAATACGAAGAACGTTTGGGTATCGACCGTATGCTGCCGTTGGTCTTTCGCATGGCACTGCCAGCAGTAGCTGCCCAATTGGTCAATCTGCTTTATACGTTGGTAGATCGTGTCTACATCGGCCATATCCCTGGTATAGGTACCGATGCGTTGGCAGGGGTGGGGGTGACGAGTTCGGTTATCATCCTTATTTCAGCCTTTTCGGCCATTGTAGCTGGAGGTGGTGCTCCGTTGGCAGCCATTGCTTTAGGGCAAGGGCATCGTGAACGGGCAGGAAAGATATTGGGTAATGGCTTTGTACTGTTGGTACTTTTTGCTGTGGTTACTTCGACCGTTTCCTATCTTTTCATGAAGCCCATTCTGACCTCTATCGGTGCATCAACCCACACGTTGCCCTATGCGGTAGACTATCTTTCCGTTTACTTGTTGGGTACCCTTTTTGTTGAGGTGGCCGTGGGGCTTAATACATTTATAAATTGTCAGGGACGGCCAGGTGTGGCCATGTGCTCGGTCATTATCGGAGCCGTGCTTAATATTGTGCTCGATCCTCTTTTTATTTTTACATTTGATATGGGAGTGAAGGGAGCCGCTTTGGCCACTATCCTGTCTCAGGCGTGCAGTGCCGTGTGGGTACTGGCATTCCTTACCTCCAAGCGTGCTTCGCTACAGCTCAAACGCAGGTATCTGCAGCTGGATCGTCGTATCGTGGGGGCTACGTTGGCTTTGGGCCTTTCGCCCTTCATTATGGCCAGCACTGAGAGTTTGGTGGGGTTCGTGCTGAACGGTAGTTTGGAACGCTATGGTGATATCTACGTCAGTGCATTGGCAGTGATGCAGGCGGCTATGCTTTGTGTCAGCGTGCCGCTGACAGGTTTTGCCCAAGGTTTTGTTCCTGTAGTTAGCTATAATTTTGGGCACGGTAACCGTGAGCGAGTGAAGGAATGCTTCAAGATAGTGGTGACTGTGATGTTTCTCTTCAATTTTCTACTGGTATTGTTGATGATACTTTTCCCTTCGTTGGTGTCTGCTGTCTTTACTAGTGATGCACATTTGACGGAAACCGTGACTCGCACGATGCCTGTATTTCTGGCTGGTATGACTATTTTCGGGCTGCAACGTGCTTGTCAGAACATGTTTGTTGCTTTGGGGCAGGCCAAGGTGTCTATCTTCATTGCCTTGCTTCGCAAGGTTATTTTGTTGGTGCCATTAGCCTTGTTGTTACCCCGATGGATGGGTGTGATGGGGATCTTTGCTGCTGAAGGAATCTCCGATGCCGTGGCTGCTATCTGCTGTACTACGATTTTTGCTTTCTTCTTTCCCCGTATATTGGCAAGGATGAAGGTTGCATAACCTTTCACAAGTTTAATATTATATATACTGCTGTAGATTTTACGTGACTTTTACAGTTGCTTTTCCTCAACTTATGTGGTATTATTCCCCAAATCAGTCTGTTTCTGTGTAGAATTTATTCTTTTAATTGCTTGTTTTATAGGTAGTTGCTTTTAGAACGGAATTGTGGCATTCCATTTGTCCTTAGTTAGGCAGATAGCTTGATCAACTATTCTATTCAATAAGTGTTTTAACTATTAAACTTTACGATTATGAAAAAATTGTTTTTTGTAGCAGCTATGACATTGAGTTTAGGAACCGCAGCTTTTGCAACGACTGTCGATACGAACGATATGATGACCGTTCAAGTAATGGATGATTTTGTTCCCGTTAAATTGGAAGAAGTTCCTCAGGCTGTAGTTGATGCTGTAACCAAAGCTTATCCTGAGCAAACGCTGAAGGAAGCGGCTGTACGTCAGGAAGAAGAATCTGAGACACAGATCTATAAACTGACATTGGTAGCAGAAGACGGAACAGAAACGTCAGTCCTCTTTACTGATAAAGGTGAAGAAGTGAAATGAGACTTGCTGTTCGTAGAATGAATATTTTTTAAGAGACAGGCCGGGAGTAGTAGGAAAAGCTTCCGGCTTGTTTCTTTTTTGTACTTTAATACCAACGTTTTTAATTGGCAATGTCGGCCATTAGCGGTATGTCTTCTTCATGGATACCATGTCTGATAAGGATATCGCGGTCTTTATTGAACAAATCCAGAAAGTCACTTTTACTTCCATACATTGCGATTGCTTTTCCGTAGCGTTCGGCTGCAACGTCAGGTTTATGTTGTACCCATGCCACGTGTCCTGCATTGAACCAGTCTGTAGCAAGGACTTGTTTTTCTTGCAGTAGCTTCTGATAATATTTATCGGCTTGCTCATATTTTTCAGTCATGAAAGAACACCAAGCGATACCTCTCCAGGCTTTTATGGAATGGCTGTCCAGAAAATCCATCTTGAAAAAATATTGCAACGCTTCCTTGTATTCTTCCAATTCGGCATGGCAACTTCCAATAAAGAATAGTATGTTGGCGTTTTCGGGCTGTATGCCTTCCGCCTTCTGATAGTAATCTAAGGCTATGCTGAAATTGTGTATTTGCCGGTAACAAGTGGCTAAGTGGCGTATGGTCCACAGATGGTCAGGCTTCAGGATATCCGCCTTCCGATAGGCTTCGATGGCTTCTGCATATTTCTTTTCTTTCTGCAGGCAATAACCAATTTTCTGAAAGAGGTCTGCATGGGCTTTGTTCTTAGCCTCTAGTCGTCTGTAGAGCACAAGGGCTTCAGAATAGTGTTCCTTACGGAAGTGGAAGTCAGCTATAGCAGTCAATAATTCTGGCTTATCCAGAATGCCTTTGAGGATAGGTAAGTTATAGAAAGCGAAATCATCCTTAAAGGGGTCTTCGAATTCCCGTCGGCGTGGGTTTAGCTTGAAGAAACGGTATAGATCGTGTATATATTGGTTGCTAATGACTTCAGGGCGTTCGGCATACTGTTTCATCATTTTGGCCTGCTCGTTGTCCATTATCTCATTCAATTCTTGAGGGGTAAGCTGGTGTAACATGAGGTTGCGTTGGGATGGAGGTAATTGGGCCATGGTGAAGCAGAGTGAGTATTTGTCGCTATTGCAAAAGAAACCTGATTGTAGGATAACATTCAAGACTGCATTTTCACCTGTATCTGACGGACCGAACAGGGTCGACACGCTGGAATGTAGCGGATCGAATGGATAGAACCAATTGGATAACTGGCCGAAGAAGGGTCCTGATTTCAATTGTGCAAATGTACTCATATAGATGTCTGCACCTTCCATCTGCATTTCGTTCATTTCACGAATCTTATCTCCTAACCCTGATTTCTCGAAAGTATTTTCCCAATCGGGATTACGATCGTTTTCGTCTGCCGTTTCTTCCAACCCAAGTTTCATTCCTTTGATCATGCTGACATTCTTTATCATTTCAGGAATGATTTCTTCACGCATTTTTTTGTCTATCTTTTCAGTTTCCTGACTTTGCAGTAATTGGAGACTAATACGGTTCAGTTCTTTCCCTAACCATCCGTTTTCGTCAGATAGGTTGATGCGCGATTTCAGTTCTGGATAGAGCAGGCATTGGTCGGGGTATGTGTTCAGAGTTAGGAGTAGACCGATCAGTGCACGTTGTCTCACAATAGTTTCTTGGTGCTGGCTGGCTTCAAGTAGCCACAGACACTTGCGAATGTCGAAACAGGCTTGAAGACTCATGGTTACGGCACTTACAACCAAACAAAGGTCAATGGAACGTAATAAACTAGAAGAAAGAAATGCTTGTGCTTGAGTGTCCTCTTCGGCCGTCCATTCACTATTACCCCAAATGGATTGGAATAACTTTTGGTTTGTTTCTTCATGGCGTTTCTGCAAGTGGTTGAAGCTTTGGTTGTTGTCGGTAATTAGCCTACATACGGCCACGTCGTCCTGAAATGTTTCCAGTGCATGCAGGCATCCGTCCAGACGAACAGCTGTATGGCGATTCTTGTAGTGTAATGTCTGGTAATAGCCATAGGCAGAAGATGTTTCGTCGAGCAATATCAGTCGTGCTTGGTTAGCAATAGCCCATGTCTCTGCTAGGAGTTTTATATATAGTTTGCCTCGTTCAGGATCGTCTACGCCTTGCTTCATATATTGCAGCATGTAGTTATAAGAAGTCTGTGCTTGTTCCAATCGATTATGTAATGTCCAGTCGGGACAGGTTGCCAACATGGAGGTCAGTTGGGTTTGTGCTTCTTTCAGGCGTTTGCCTTTTAGTAGAGCAATGATACTGTTATGTTGTTCGTTGATGGTTTGTTCGTCCATAATAGAATAATGTGGTGTCCAATCGGGAGCAAAGATAGTGTAATTATATCGGATTTCCATTGTTTTTGCCTACCTTTGCACCCGTAAAAATGTTTAGGTGAAATAGATATGGCAGGATTGAATACTCCCACAGCGTTGGGTACAGAAAACATTGGAAAATTATTGATGCAGTATGCCGTTCCTGCAATCATTGCGATGACGGCTTCTTCTTTGTATAATATGGTCGACAGTATCTTTATCGGCCATGGTGTAGGGCCATTGGCCATTTCGGGTCTGGCGTTGACTTTCCCGTTGATGAACCTTGCGGCGGCTTTCGGTTCGTTGGTTGGTGTGGGGGCTTCCACGCTGGTGTCGGTCAAGTTGGGCCAAAAGGATTATGATACGGCTCAACGCGTATTGGGTAATGTTTTAGTACTGAATATTTTACTAGGTGTTGCTTTTACGTTAGTGGTGATGCCATTTCTTGATCCCATTCTTTATTTTTTCGGTGGTAGTGATGATACAGTGCCTTATGCACGTGACTATATGGAAATTATTCTTATTGGTAATGCTGTTACGCACTTGTACCTTGGATTGAATTCTGTGCTGCGTTCCTCTGGGCATCCGCAGAAAGCAATGTATGCCACAGTAGCTACGGTTGTTATCAATACTATTCTCGACCCTTTGTTTATTTATGGCTTCGGGTGGGGTATCCGTGGTGCAGCCATTGCTACGATATTGGCCCAGATTATAGCGTTGCTTTGGCAGTTCAAGTTGTTTAGTAATCGTAATGAATTGCTTCATTTTCATCGTGGCATATTCCGTTTGAAGCGCAAGATTGTGGTCGATTCGTTGGCTATCGGCATGTCACCGTTTCTGATGAATATGGCTGCCTGTTTTATTGTCATTCTGATTAACCAGGGATTGAAACGTCATGGCGGCGATTTGGCTATCGGTGCATTTGGTATTGTCAATCGTCTGGTATATATTGTCGTAATGATTGTGATGGGATTGAATCAGGGTATGCAGCCTATAGCCGGCTATAATTATGGAGCGCAACTCTATCAGCGCGTGACCAAGGTGTTGAAACTGACCATTGTATATGCTACGGTCGTAACGACTTTTGGCTTTGTTGTAGGTATGGCTGTACCGCGACTGGTTGTGAGTATCTTTACTTCGGACGCCGAACTGATAGATTTGTCGGCTCGTGGACTGCGCATTATCGTTATGTTTTTCCCTATAATAGGTTTTCAGATGGTAACAGCCAATTTCTTTCAGAGTATAGGTATGGCTGGAAAGGCTATTTTCTTGTCGCTGTCTCGTCAGTTGTTGATTCTGCTTCCATGTCTGCTGATCCTACCACATTTCTTTGGCGCGTTAGGTGTATGGATCAGTATGCCTGTGTCCGATTTGTTGGCTAGTATTATTGCTGCAGTCATGTTGTTGTTGCAGTTTCGTAAATTTCACAAAGCGGCGGCTCGTCAGTCTTTATCTGTGTGAAACATTTTTTGCTATGTGTTCGTTCGTTTGCGTGAGATTTTTTATATTTGCCTGCAGCAAACGTGTTAATAATAAAGGTTTATGGAATATTTTGTAGTGAATATCGGCCGTCAGTTGGGAAGCGGCGGGCGCGAGATAGGCGAACGTCTGGCTCATCGGTTGAATATATCTTTTTATGATAAAGAGCTGATTCAGTTGGCATCGGAAGAAAGTGGATTGTGCCGTGAGTTTTTTGAAAAAGCGGATGAACGCCCTTCTCAAGGCATTATGGGCGGATTGTTTGGTATGCGTTTCCCGTTTATAGGTGATGGAACTATTCCGACCAACAATTGTTTGAGTAATGATTCATTGTTTAAAGTACAAAGTGATGTTATTCGTCGGTTAGCTCATGAGAAGTCGTGCCTTTTTGTGGGACGTTGTGCTGACTATATTTTGCGTGATCATCCTCGCTGTGCCAATATATTTATATCTTCAACGCCAGAAGATAGGATGGAACGTTTGTGCCGTATTCACGGCATATCCAAGGAAGAGGCTGAGGAAATGATGGAAAAGGCGGATAAAAAGCGTTCGGAATATTATAATTATTATAGTTATAAAACGTGGGGAGCTGCTGCTACCTATCATCTGTGTATCGATTCGTCTGTTTTGGGTATTGTCGGTACGGTAGATTACATTGAGGAGTTTGTGCGCAAGAAACTGAATTTGGATATTACTGTCCGTTGATGGATATTCGTTATACGGTTTGAAAATATAAATCAGGCGCAGATTGTACAGCCTTTTGAAGTGTGCAATTTGCGCCTGATATTTTTATATTCCTCAAGGTGGATACTAAAGCATGGCCAACAGAATCATTTGACCGGCAATGATACGCAGGAACATGGACAGCGGGTATACGGTAGAATAACCAACCGAAGGTGCATCGTTGCCCGATACTACTTGATTGGCATAGGCCAGTGCAGGGGGATCTGTATTACTACCGGCGATAAGACCCATCAGAGTGAAGTAGTTGACTTTGAAATAAAGACGCGCTATGGCACCGATAATGAGTAGTGGAATAACTGTGATGAGGAAACCGTAACCGACATACAATAAACCGTCTCCATGCACCACTGTTTGTACAAAATGCTCACCTGCCTCTATTCCTACACTTGCCAGGAAGAGTACAATACCTATTTCGCGTAACATCAGATTGGCACTCATTGTGGTATAGGTTACTAGTTTTAACTTGTGTCCAAAACGTCCAATGAGGATGGCTACTACCAGCGGTCCACCAGCTAAACCTAGTTTTACGGGAGTAGGCATGCCTGGGAAAGCGATAGGTAGACTACCCAATACGATACCCATGAAAATACCGACAAAGATTGTGACGATGTTCGGAGTATCCAGACGCTTTAACTGGTTGCCCAATACACCAGCTACCCGTTCTACAGCATCCTGCTGGCCTACGACCATAACGCGGTCACCCACCTGAAGAATTAGGTTCGGATCAGCGAACAAGTCCATACCAGAACGATTTACGCGGGTTACATTGACACCATACATGCTACGGAAGTGCATACTTCCTAATTTCTTTCCGTTTATTTCTGATTTGGTGACCAAAATTCGTCTGGAGACCATCGGCATGTCTTGTTTTTCCCAGTCTACTTGAATTTCTTTACCGATGAAAGCAGTGATGGCTTCGGCATCTTCTTCAGAGCAGACAATGAACAGTTGGTCTCCGGTATAAAATACCGTTTCATGATTCGGGATACTGACATGGCCTTCGTGGCGGATACGCGAGCAGACAAACGGACGTCCTAGGAAATCTTTTACCTGTAACAGCGTCTTGCCGTTGATGGATTCATTGCGTACCTCCAGATGCATGTTGTGGGGCTTGTGCTTCGTGTCATTGTCTTGTACTTTAATTTGCTCATCTTCTTTGGTAAGGGAAATACGGAAGATGTAACGGATAGCAATAATGGAGCCGATGATACCTACGACGCCGAGCGGATATGCGCACGCATAACCCAAAGCTATAGGTTCACCTGTGTAGTTCAGCTGGTTCAGGGCTTCTTGGGCAGCACCGAGACCTGGTGTATTGGTTACGGCACCATATAGTATACCAATCATCATTGGTAGGTCCACACGGCCGTTGGCTATAAAATAAATAGCCAATGTAACAGCAATATTCAGCAAAACGATGCCGACAGCAAGCAGATTTAATGTCATACCGCCTTTTTTGAAAGACGAGAAGAACGACGGTCCTACTTGTAAACCAATGCAGAATACAAATAGAATAAGACCGAATTCACGTAGGAAATGCAGAATGTGAATTTCTCCTGTAAATCCCAGATGTCCCATCAGAATACCCGCGAAGAGTACGAATGTAACTCCTAACGATACTCCAAAGAACTTGATTTTACCCAGCAGTACACCTAGTGAAATGACAAAGGCATAAAGGCACACAATATGTGCTACGGAAGCTGGGTCCCATAACAAGCTTTCTAACCAATTCATAATATTTTTAACACATCTTTATTTATAGTTGAAAAACAATTTTGCAAAATTAGCTAATTCAACAATTGTAGCCAAAGTTTTTTCTTAATTTTTCGATTTTGCAATGTCGACTTGACACTTGTTTAGTGGTAGGTATGAAATTTCACTAAAAAGGATTGTCTTTAATTTGATTTGAGTATATTTGCATGTCTATTGACGACAAAATGATGAATAGTATTTATCTATTTTAAATTTATAAACTATGGCAGACAGTAAAGAAAAACTCTTCTCAGACTTTTCTCCTGTTACCACTGAACAGTGGATGGAAAAAGTAACAGCAGACCTTAAGGGGGCTGATTTTGAGAAGAAACTCGTTTGGAAGACAAACGAAGGATTTAAAGTGAAACCTTTCTACCGTAAGGAAGACCTTGAAGGACTTAAGACAACGGATGCACTTCCTGGTGAATTCCCTTATTTGAGAGGTAACAAGAAAGACAACAATGAGTGGCTGGTACGTCAGGAAATCAGAGTAGATGATGTGAAGGAAGCTAATGCCAAGGCCTTGGATATCCTGAACAAAGGAATTGATTCTTTGTCGTTCCATATAAAGGCCAAGGAACTGAATGCCGCTTATCTGGAAATGTTGCTCGAAGGTATTTGTGCAGAATGTGTCGAGTTGAACTTCTCCACTTGCCAAGGGCATGTTGTTGATTTGGCCAATTTGTTGGTAGAATATTTTCAGAAGAAGGGATATGACCTGAACAAGTTGCATGGTTCTATTAACTTCGACTATTTGAACAAGATGTTGGCCAAGGGTAAGGAAAAAGGTAGCTTGGTAGATACGGCCAAGGCACTGATTGCCGCTACGGCTGCTTTGCCCGAATATCGCGTCATCAATGTGAATGCACTTACTCTGAACAATGCAGGTGCTTATATTTACCAGGAACTGGGATACGCATTGGCATGGGGTAACGAATATATGAACCAACTGACCGAAGCTGGTATTCCTGCTGCAACGGTTGCCAAAAAAATCAAGTTCAATTTTGGTATCAGCTCCAATTATTTCTTGGAAATTGCCAAGTTCCGTGCTGGACGTATGTTGTGGGCCGATATCGTGAATTCGTATCTGGCCGAAGGCGACTGTAAGTGTGCTGCCCAGATGAAGATACATGCTGAAACATCTTCTTTCAACCTGACAGTTTTTGATTCGTATGTGAACCTGCTTCGTACGCAGACTGAAGCAATGAGTGCCGCTCTTGCAGGTGTTGATTCTATGACGGTGGTTCCTTTCGACAAGGCATACGAGACTCCGAATGATTTCTCTGAACGTTTGGCACGTAACCAGCAACTGTTGCTGAAAGAAGAATCTCATTTCGACAAAGTAATTGATCCAGCTGCCGGTTCCTATTATATTGAAAATCTGACGGTTTCCATTGCCAAGCAGGCTTGGAATTTGTTCCTGGCTGTTGAGGATGAAGGTGGTTTCTATGCAGCAGTGAAGGCCGGCAAGGTACAGGAAGCTGTGAATGCCAGCAACAAGGCTCGTCACGAAGCTGTGGCCAAGCGTAAGGAGATTCTGTTGGGTACCAACCAGTATCCTAACTTCACCGAGCTGGCTGGCGAAAAGCGTCCGTTGGAAGCTGTTTGCTGCTGTGGTGGCGGGCACCATGATACTTGCGAAAAGGATGTTCCTTCTTTGAATTTCGACCGTGCCGCCAGCGAATTCGAGGCTCTGCGTCTGCAGACTGAAACTTCCGGCAAGCGTCCGAAAGCATTCATGTTGACGATTGGTAACTTGGCTATGCGTCAGGCACGTGCACAGTTCTCTTGTAACTTCCTGGCTTGCGCCGGATACGAAGTGGTGGACAACCTGGGCTTCTCTACTGTAGAAGAGGGCGTTGAAGCTGCCGTAGCTGCGAAGGCCGACATTGTAGTACTCTGCTCGAGCGATGACGAATATGCCGAGTATGCAGTTCCCGCATTCAAGGCTTTGAATGGCCGTGCTATGTTCATCGTTGCCGGAGCTCCTGCCTGTATGGACGAACTGAAGGCTGCCGGTATCGAGAATTTCATCCATGTTCGTGTCAACGTGCTGGAAACACTGAAAGAATACAACGCTAAACTTTTGAAGTAAGATGAGAAAAGATTTTAAAAACTTAGATATATATGCCAATTTCAAGCCCGTCAATGGTGCTGAATGGCAGAAGGCTAACGGCATTGAGGCTGATTGGAAGACGCCGGAACACATCAATGTGAAGCCTGTTTATACCAAAGAAGACCTTGAAGGAATGGAGCATCTGGACTTTGCTGCCGGTATTCCTCCTTACCTGCGTGGTCCGTACTCAGTAATGTACACCCTGCGTCCTTGGACAATCCGTCAGTATGCAGGTTTCTCTACGGCCGAAGAATCGAATGCGTTCTATCGCCGTAATCTGGCTTCCGGTCAGAAAGGTTTGTCTGTAGCGTTTGACTTGGCTACGCACCGCGGTTACGACCCCGACAACGAACGTGTAGTGGGTGACGTTGGTAAGGCCGGTGTATCCATCTGCTCGCTGGAGAACATGAAGGTACTGTTCGACGGCATTCCTTTGAACAAGATGTCCGTATCCATGACGATGAACGGTGCCGTGCTGCCCGTCATGGCGTTTTATATCAATGCCGGTCTGGAGCAGGGGGCCAAGCTTGAAGAAATGGCCGGTACCATCCAGAACGATATTTTAAAGGAATTCATGGTGCGCAACACCTATATCTACCCGCCTGCATTCTCCATGAAGATCATTTCCGACATCTTTGAATATACTTCGCAGAAGATGCCGAAGTTCAACTCCATCTCCATCTCCGGTTACCACATGCAGGAAGCTGGTGCTACTGCAGATATCGAGTTGGCTTATACCCTGGCCGATGGTTTGGAATACCTCCGTGCCGGTGTGGGTGCCGGACTGGACATCGATGCCTTTGCACCACGTCTGTCTTTCTTCTGGGCTATCGGTACCAACCACTTTATGGAAATTGCCAAGATGCGTGCTGCACGTATGTTGTGGGCCAAGATTGTAAAGCAGTTCAACCCGAAGAATCCGAAGTCACTGGCTTTGCGTACACACTCTCAGACTTCAGGTTGGTCATTGACCGAGCAGGATCCGTTCAACAACGTAGGCCGTACCTGTATCGAGGCTATGGCAGCCGCACTGGGTCATACACAGTCTCTGCACACCAACGCCCTCGACGAGGCCATTGCCCTGCCGACCGACTTCTCTGCACGTATCGCGCGTAATACGCAGATCTATATTCAGGAAGAGACCAATATCTGTAAGAACGTTGACCCGTGGGGTGGTTCCTACTATGTAGAGTCGCTGACCAACGAGATTGCCCACAAGGCATGGGAGCACATCCAGGAAATCGAGAAACTGGGCGGTATGGCCAAGGCTATCGAAACCGGTATCCCCAAGATGCGTATCGAAGAGGCTGCCGCACGTACGCAGGCCCGTATCGACAGCGGTGCGCAGACCATTGTCGGTGTGAACAAGTACCGCCTCGAGAAGGAAGCTCCGATTGATATCCTTGAGATTGACAATACGGCCGTTCGTCAGGAACAGCTGGAGAACCTGAAGCGTCTGAAGGAAGGACGTAATCAGGCAGAAGTGGACAAGGCACTGGATGCCATCACCGAATGTGTGAAGACAGGCAAGGGCAACTTGCTGGAATTGGCTGTTGAGGCTGCCCGTGTTCGCGCTACTTTGGGAGAAATCTCGTATGCTTGCGAGAAGGTTGTAGGACGTTATAAAGCAGTAATCAGAACTATTTCAGGCGTGTATTCATCAGAAAGTAAGAGCGATGCAGACTTCGCCAAGGCATGTGAACTCTGCGAGAAGTTTGCCAAGAAGGAAGGCCGTCAGCCCCGTATCATGATTGCCAAGATGGGTCAGGACGGTCACGACCGTGGTGCGAAGGTAGTAGCAACCGGTTATGCCGACTGCGGTTTCGACGTAGATATGGGACCGTTGTTCCAGACTCCGGCCGAGGCTGCCCGTGAGGCTGTTGAGAACGACGTACATGTAGTAGGTGTGTCTTCACTGGCTGCTGGTCACAAGACTTTGATTCCACAAATCATTGCCGAACTGAAGAAGTTGGGCCGTGAGGATATTGTAGTGATTGCCGGTGGTGTAATCCCCGCACAAGACTATGACTTCCTGTACAAAGCTGGTGTAGCCGCTATCTTTGGCCCCGGTACTTCGGTTGCCAAGGCTGCTTGCCAGATTTTGGAGATCTTGATGGATGAAGAATAATTTATTGATTTAATTGTTAAAGAAGGGCGGAATGTGTTTACATTTCCGCCCTTCTTCTTATTAAAACGAACAAAGGCTGGGTTCGGCGGAGCTTTTTTTATGCGGTTAAGAGAGCATGAAGGGAGGATAAGTCTGTAGGGGTGCAGTGATCATATGTTAATTTTATTATAGATAGCGGGATTTATTTTCCAGTTGGGAAAATCTTTTTCCCCAGTCAAGTAAAAATATTCCCTCAGTTGGAGGCTGAGAATTTTCCAGTTCTTCGTTTTTTCATTCTTTATTAAATCTGTATCTTTGCCCGATAAAAAACAACTGAAGAAGTAATGATCGTTTGCATAGCCGAGAAACCCTCTGTGGCACGCGACATAGCCGATGTGCTGGGAGCGAAGGAGAAGAAAGACGGATATATCGAAGGAAACGGATACCAGGTGACCTGGACGTTCGGCCATCTCTGTACGCTGAAGGAGCCGCATGAATATACGCCGAGCTGGAAGACGTGGAGCCTGGGCAGCCTGCCCATGATACCGCCCCGCTTCGGTATCAAACTCATCAGTAATCCTACCTACGAACGCCAGTTCCATGTCATCGAGGGGCTGATGCAGAAGGCCGACATGATCATCAACTGTGGCGATGCCGGTCAGGAGGGAGAGCTCATCCAGCGGTGGGTGATGCAGAAAGCTGGAGCCAAATGCCCAGTGAAGCGTCTGTGGATATCTTCACTGACCGAAGAAGCCATCCGCGAAGGATTCTCCAACCTGCGGGATGCTGCCGACTTCCAACCTCTGTACGAAGCGGGCTTGAGCCGTGCCATCGGCGACTGGCTGCTGGGCATGAATGCCACGCGCCTGTATACCATGAAATACGGGCAGAACCGCCAGGTGCTTTCCATCGGGCGGGTGCAGACGCCTACACTGGCCCTTATCGTGAACCGTCAGTTGGAGATTCAGAACTTTGTGCCCAAGCAATACTGGGTGCTCAATACCGTTTACCGCGATACTACTTTCTCGGCCCTCATCCGCAAGAGCGACGAAGAGCTGGCACTGGAAGCAGAGAAGCAGAAGGAAGCCCTGGCCGCCGGCAAGAAGCCCAAGAAGGAGGAAGAGAACCGCGGTATAGATCCCATAACAGACCGTGCGAGAGGCGAGGAGCTGCTGGCACGCATCAAGGATGTGCCGTTTACCGTTACCTCTGTGACGAAGAAGGAAGGCCGGGAAGCGCCGCTCCGCCTTTTCGACCTGACCTCCCTGCAGGTGGAGTGCAACAAGAAGTTTGCCTACTCGGCCGACGACACGCTGAAAACTATCCAGTCGCTCTACGAGAAGAAGGTCACTACTTATCCTCGTGTAGATACTACCTTCTTGAGCGATGACATCTATCCCAAATGCCCTTCCATCCTGAAGGGGTTGCGAGGCTATGAGACCTGGACCGCGCCGCTGGAGGGAACCACCCTGACGAAGTCGAAGAAAGTGTTCGACAATTCGAAGGTCACGGACCACCATGCCATTATTCCTACCGGCCAACCGCCGGTCAACCTCACCGATGTAGAACGGCGAGTGTTCGACCTCATTGCCCGACGTTTCATAGCCGTGTTCTATCCCGACTGCCGTTTCTCGACCACGACCGTTATGGGCGAGGCGGATAGCGTGGAGTTCAAGACATCCGGCCGGCAGATTCTCGATCCGGGCTGGCGGGTGGTGCTCACGGCCAATGTTTCCGCTCAGGAAGGAAGCGGTGATGAGGGGAATAAGGAGAACGGCGAAGAAGACCGTGTGTTGCCTGCCTTCGTCAAGGGAGAGAGTGGTCCCCACGTACCCGAACTCGTGGAGAAATGGACGCAACCTCCGCGCCCTTACACCGAAGCCACTCTGCTCCGTGCCATGGAAACCGCCGGTAAACTGGTGGACAACGATGAATTGCGCGACGCCCTGAAGGAAAACGGCATCGGCCGTCCTTCTACCCGTGCTGCCATTATCGAGACCTTGTTCAAACGTAACTATATCCGTAAGGAGAAGAAGAACCTGATAGCTACTCCTACAGGCGTGGAGCTCATTCAGACCATTCACGAAGAATTGTTGAAGAGTGCCGAACTGACGGGTATCTGGGAGAAGAAGCTGCGCGAGATAGAGCGCCGCACGTATGATGCCTCCCGTTTCTTGGAAGAACTGAAGCAGATGGTGGCTGAGATTGTGACCAGTGTACTGTCGGACAACAGCAACCGCCACATTACGGTACAGGCGCCTCCCGTAGCGGGTAAGGTTGCGCGTAGTACTTCCGCTTCCGACGACCAGCCGAAGAAGGAACCCCGCAAACGCTCGCCCCGCAAGAAGAAGACCGAGGCTGCCGGTGCCGGAACAGCTCCGGCTCCTGCGGCGCAGCCCGATGAATGGGTGGGGCGTCCGTGTCCCTTGTGCGGCAAGGGTACCATTATCAAAGGAAAAACGGCTTACGGTTGCTCCGAGTGGCGCAATGGTTGTACCTTCCGTAAGCCGTTCGATGCTTGACGTGTCTGTTTAATCGTAATTCAAGTGGAATTCGACTACCGCTTCGATGCCTTTGCGCAGGATGTCGAGCGGCATGTTCTCGTTGGGCGAGTGGATGGCGTTACTCTCCAGCCCGAATCCCATCAGTATCGTCTTGATGCCCAGCACCTGTTCGAAGGTCGAGATGATGGGGATGCTACCGCCGCGGCGCACGGCCAGCGGCTTCCGTCCGAACGCTTTCTCGAATCCTTTCTCGGCAGCCTGATAGGCGGGGAGGGTGATGGGGCAGACGTAGCCCTGTCCGCCGTGCATGGGCGTTACCTTTATCTGTACCGTGGCGGGGGCAATGCTCTGGATGTAGTCGGCAAACAGCTGTGAAATCTTGTGGTGGTCCTGGTGGGGTACAAGGCGGCACGATACCTTGGCATAGGCTTTCGAAGGTAGTACCGTCTTCGAACCTTCGCCTGTATAGCCTCCCCAAATGCCGCAAACGTCGAACGACGGGCGGCAGCTGTTACGTTCCAGTGTGCTGTAACCTTTTTCGCCGAAGAGTTCCTTTACCCCGATGGCGGCCTTGTATTTCTCTTCGTCGAAGGGGATGTAGGCTATCATGTCCCGTTCGGCCTGCGGCACTTCCTCCACGTCTTCGTAGAAGCCGGGGACGGTGATGCGGCCGTCGACATCCACTACGCGGGCCAGCATCTGGCACAGCACGTTGATGGGGTTGGCTACCGCTCCGCCGAAGTGGCCTGAATGCAGGTCACGGTTGGGCCCCGTCACTTCTATCTCCCAGTAGGCCAGTCCGCGCAGGCCGGTAGTCAGCGAGGGTAAGTCGGCTCCCAGCATGCTGGTGTCCGATACGAGGATGATGTCGGCTTTGAGCATCTCCCGATGGTCCTGGCAGAAAGCTTCCAGGCTGGGTGAGCCGATTTCTTCTTCGCCTTCAAAGATGAACTTCACGTTGTGCGTCAGAAGACCGTTTTTTACCAAGTATTCGAATGCTTTTACCTGGATAAACGACTGTCCTTTGTCGTCGTCGGCACCACGGGCCCAGATGTGGCCGTCGCGTACTTCGGGTTCAAAGGGGGCGCTTTTCCATAGTTCCAGCGGTTCGGCAGGCATCACGTCGTAGTGGGCGTAGATGAGGACGGTTTTCGCTTTGGGGTTTACCGTCTTTTGGGCAAACACCATCGGATTGCCCTGCGAGGGCATCACCATGGCTTCGTCGGCACCGGCTTCGAGTAACAGTTGGCGCCAGCGTTCGGCACAGGCCAACATTTCGTCGTGGTGTTCGGGCTTGGCGCTGATACTTGGAATGCGAATGAGGCTGAACAATTCGTCCAGCATGCGGGGTTCGTTTTCGGAGATATAAGTTCTGATCATAAATGGAAGAGGAATATGAATGAAAGGTTACACATTATATATGATATATATGGGAAAGACTTTTACAATTGTGTCGTCCGGTCTATCAGGTAGAAGTCCAGAAGAGTGAGTGCAGCCATCGCTTCCACGATGGGTACGGCACGCGGCAGTACGCACGGGTCGTGGCGTCCGCGGGCTTTCAGCGTGGTGTCCACACCGTCGATGTTTACCGTATGCTGTTCCATCAGCACGGTGGCTACGGGTTTGAAGGCTACGCGGAAATAGATGTCCTGCCCGTTGCTGATGCCTCCCTGTATGCCGCCCGAGTGGTTGGTATGGGTGGTGATGCGTCCGGCATTGTTGTAGAACACGTCGTTCTGTTCCGAACCTTTCATCTTCAGCCCTTTGAAACCGTCGCCGTATTCAAAAGCCTTGGCGGCGTTGATGCTCAGCATGCCCGATGCCAGGGCAGCCTGCAACTTGCCGAAGACCGGTTGTCCCAATCCGACGGGGCATCCTGTGATGACACAGGTGATGACGCCGCCTATCGTGTCGCCCTCGGCCTTCACCTCGGCTATGAGCTGTTCCATTTCTTTTGCTTTCTCGGGGTCGGGGCAGCGGACGGGATTTGTTTCGGTCAGCTCCAGGTTATACGCCGTATAGTTTTCTTCCAGTCGGATGGGACCCACTTGCGAAGTATAGGCCGTGATGTGTATGCCCAGTTGACGCAGGGCCAGCTTGGCCAGTGCACCGGCCACTACACGCGAAATAGTTTCGCGGGCCGACGAACGTCCGCCGCCTCGGTGGTCGCGGATGCCATACTTGGTTTTGTAGGTATAATCGGCGTGCGAGGGGCGGTACACGTCTTTCATATTGTCGTAGTCGCCGGAGTGTTGGTTTTCGTTCCACACGATGAACCCGATGGGGCAGCCCGTCGACTTGCCTTCGAAGATACCGGATAGGAATTCCACCTTGTCGGCCTCTTTGCGTGGAGTGGTGAGGGCTGATTGTCCAGGGCGGCGGCGATCCAGTTCCTTCTGTATAAAATCCATGTCGATGGTGATGCCTGCGGGAAATCCGTCGACGACACCTCCGATACCTTTGCCGTGCGACTCGCCGAAGCTGGTTAGGCGCAGGATGTTTCCGAATGAGTTGAACATAATCTGTTTGCTTTAAAGGGTTATGAATGAGTATAATGTGCCTCTACTCCCGTCTCCGGGGAATATTAACCCTATAAAAGTAGGGATTTGTTTGATATGCCGCAAGATTTTTGCGGCATATTTCTCTTTCGACTTTACAGAAAATCTTGTGTCACCTCTTGGCATATGGTTTTCATTATCTTAAAAATGGAACATTTATTTTTCGGAAAGAAACTTGTGCACGTCGTTTAAAACGCCTTACTTTGCAGGCAAAATAAAAAAAGGGAAACCAGGCAGGTTCCCGTAAGAAACTATTTTATTAACTAAACAAGAACAAAAATTAGTATGAAAAAGAATTTGTTTTATTTGTTCGCATTGGTTTGCTCTTTGAGCCTGTTTACAGCATGTAGCAATGACGATGACGAAAAGGATGAACTGACTATTGAGCAGGTAATTGAACAGAATTTGGCTGGTACTTACGACGGTAAGTTGGCAATTGCCATCAACGGTTCAGATGTTGCTACTGATATTGCTCAAAGCATTTCTTTGGTTAAATCTACGTCCGCTGAAAATGCAGTGAAGCTGGAATTGAAAGACTTTGAGTTCATGGGAATGGCTATTGGCGACATCGTTGTAGATCCTTGTACGGTGAAGGAAGTTGCCGGTGTGTATACCTTCGAAGGCGCGCAGACACTGACGTTGGCACTCGGCTCTTGCGATGTGAAAGTGGCCGGAAGCATCAGCGGTAAGAATATCGACATCGAGATTGGCGTATCCGTTGCAGCTCTCCAGCAGGAAGTTGATGTAACATTTGTCGGAACGAAGGCCAATTAAGCAGAAGGAACCGGGACGGAGGTCCCGACCATCATAAAGCAAAGAGGATGCATCGACAGCGGTGCATCCTCTTTTGTTTTTGACAGGTTTCCTTTAGAACGCGTATCCGAATCCGGCGTTCAGATAGATGGGGTACATGGGAAAGGTAATGGTTTGGAAATCCTTTTTAAATACATCATTCAGTCCCCACGTCAGGTCGGCATTGACGGTGAGGTGCTTGAATGCACGCCAGCTGACTCCTCCTTGCATTCCCCATTGGAAATGGCGGAGATTGTCGGAAAAATCATAGGGAGCGGTCGTCTCGCCTTCAAATTCCACTTTATTGCCTGTCGGATCGCCTTCACGCAGATAGCCGTCGAACACGTAACCCGTAAAGTCACCGTTGGTCATGATGGACACGTAGGGACCAAAATTAAAGCGCAGGCGTGGATTGGCTTTCCATGCGGCCAATACGGGAATGGTGAAGTAGGAGGCACGGAACTTGGTCTTTACCATGCCTGTCCAGTTTCCTTTCATTCGTTCTCCGCCACTGCCTATGATTTCCATGCTGTAGTTCTTGGTACGTGCTTCAGCTTCCATTCCTTTGTTTTCAAGGCGTAGTCCGAGGATGACTCCCCATTCTTTTTCTTTCCCCAACCATTTGATAATATCTCCTTCGATGGAGAAATTGATATTGGGGGAGTAGCCTGTCAGTGCACGTATTTCCTGAGGGAGCGGAATTGGCGAAGTTCCTCCAATGTTGAATCCTGCCTTAATTTCATATTCCAACCCATAGAGCGCTGATTGTATAATGCCGCGGTTGCGGTCTTCTTGTGCTTGAAGTTGACAAGTCGTTGCCAACATAAGGCTCAGTATAAGCCACAGAATGCTGTTGCTTTTCATGCTTTTATAATTCATTTCGTTTGTTGTTCATATTCCAGTGTCACTTCGTCAATACATAAAGTACTGCCGGGTGCTCCTTCAAAATAATCTCCGCGAATGCTGGAGGCGAAGACGATAGTAAGGTGATATTTTCCTTCTTTCAGCTTGGTGGCGTCGATTGTTTTTCCTTCGCGAACTTTGAAAGGCAGGTTGAATTCCGTCCATTCATCGGTTTCTTTGGCATCCTCGATTTGGGCTACTGAGACGATTTGTTCATTGTCTTCGGATAAGATGTTTGTGCCGTCCAGCACTGGACATCCTGTTGTACTTTCATAAAAGACTGCGTATATGTTGAAGATGTCTTTTCGTCCGGGTATGGGTTTCAGTTTGTCTTCTGCTGTTTTGTCCAGTTCATAGAATGTATCGCCCGATTTGAACTTATAATATCCATGCAAGAAGGTGGGGATTTGGTCGAACTGTGTACCGAATTGTGTCGCTTTTAATGCGTTGGTCAAAGCGCTGGTCAGGTCGAACGAACCGATGAACAGGTTACCCGAAGCGATGGGCATGTTGACGCTACTTCCCAGGGAGCCTGTCTTGCGAGTCACCAGTTTCGCACATTTACTGCCGTTCCGTCCTCCGTCTGCTTGGTAAGTCGGGAACTCTTCAGGCTTTGAAATGGTATAATCTGTCAGTGCGTAGCCGGGATTGGCAGTGGCCCAAGCCATTGTTTCTATGCCCAGTTGGTCTGTTTCGTAGAAGATGTGGTATTTACCGTTTCCTCCTAATCGAACGTGTTCAAAATCGTATTGGGTACTGGTAAATCCTGTGTTGGTCACTTCGATGCGGTATTTGCGTTGCCATTCTCCATCTTCTGAAGTAACGATGTAGTCTTGTGGCGTACTGAAGTCCAGTATCGTGCCGCTTTTGGGAATGATTGTTGCACCAGGAGTAAGAGTAAATTCCGGTGCCAACCGGGTGAAGTCCGTACCCTTCTTGACGTACAACACGATGGGATATATTTTCCCGTTGTTTTCATCAGTGATGGCATCGAGTTGTACAGAACGTACCAGTACGTTACCCGGTAGGCTGACAGATTCGATATCTGCTTCGGTGTTGGGAGCTTCTTCCTGGATGCACGAGGTTCCCAGAATAGCCAGCAGCAGGTAGGTTATCAGTTCTTTTATTTTCATATTTTCAGTTTTTGGGTGATTTTCTTTCTTTGTCAACGATATGCAAAAGTATAAAAAATGACTCTGTTTCCAACTCATTTGTTCTCTTTTATCAGTTGGAATAATTGAAATAGACATTCGTTTGTCAAAATGTCAACTTAGAAACGTTTTTTCAAGTATAAATTCCTATCTTTGTATAACATTTGAAGTAATTTTAAGGAAATCATGGATAAAACAGAAAGACAACGGATTATAGCCTTGGTGAAACGGGAAGTGGTTCCGGCCATTGGATGTACGGAACCGATTGCCGTAGCTTTGTGTGTGGCCAAGGCTGCGGAAACGTTGGGCGTTAAGCCTGAAAAGGTAAGTGTGTGGCTCAGTGCCAACATTCTGAAGAATGCGATGGGAGTAGGTATCCCCGGTACGGGAATGATAGGTCTGCCTATCGCCATTGCTTTGGGAGCCCTGATAGGAAAGTCGGAATACCAACTGGAAGTGCTGAAGGACTGTACTCCCGAAGCTGTGGAAGTCGGAAAGTGCTTCATTGATGAGAAGCGCATTTCCATCGCCTTGAAGCCGGACATTGAAGAGAAGCTATATATAGAGGTGTGTTGTGAGGCCGGACAAGACCGTGCAACGGCTGTCATTGCCGGTGGACATACGTCGTTTGTCTATGTGGCGCACAACGAAGACGTTCTGCTCGACAAGCAGACGGCGGCTGGCGATGCGGAAGAAGAGGCAGCTCCCGAGTTAACTTTCCGCAAGGTATATGATTTTGCGATGACTGCTCCGTTGGATGAAATCCGTTTCATTCTTGATACGGCTCGTTTGAACAAAGCCGCTGCAGAACAGTCCTTTACTGGTAATTATGGGCATGGCTTGGGAAAAATGCTTCGTGGAACTTATGAGCATAAAGTCATGGGCGACAGTGTCTTTTCACATATATTGTCTTATACCTCGGGGGCTTGTGATGCACGCATGGCAGGAGCCATGATACCAGTGATGAGCAATTCAGGAAGTGGAAATCAAGGAATTTCTGCTACGCTTCCTGTTGTTGTTTATGCCGAAGAAAACGGGAAGTCGGAAGAAGAGTTGATTCGTGCTCTGATGCTGAGTCATCTGACTGTTATTTATATCAAGGAGAGTTTGGGACGTTTGTCTGCCTTGTGTGGTTGCGTAGTAGCTGCTACGGGGTCTAGTTGTGGCATTACCTGGTTGATGGGAGGTACATATGAGCAAATCACTTATGCAGTACAAAACATGATAGCCAATCTGACGGGCATGATTTGCGACGGAGCAAAGCCCAGTTGTGCCTTGAAAGTGACTACGGGTGTATCTACCGCAGTGCTCTCTGCTATCATGGCAATGGAAAACCGTTGTGTTACTTCTGTGGAGGGTATTATCGATCAGGATGTAGATCAAAGTATTCGCAATCTGACTAGAATTGGATCGCAGGGCATGAATGAAACAGATAAACTGGTGCTGGATATCATGACAAATAAATGAAGAACTAAAAATGAAGAATGAAGAATTTCCTATTTGTGTATTCAAAACAAAGGGACACTCAGGAATTCTTCATTCTTCATTTTTAGTTCTTCATTGATTAGTGGCAGCAGCCTTCGCCGCAATCATGATCGCCACATCCGCCTCCGCAGCTGTCGCAACTGCATCCGCAACCACCGCTCATCATACGGGCCATTTCTGCGAGTTCTTCGTTGGTTGCCGGACGGTTGGTTACAACTTCCCCCACAAAATTCAGGTCGCATCCAGCTAGAGGATGGTTCATGTCCATCACTACTACATCGTCTTTCACTTCTACAACGCTTCCGTTGATATGCTGGCCTTCGGCAGTCATCAGGGGGACAATGGCACCTTCTTTAATACGTGTTTCGTCGAATTTTCCGTCAATAAGGAAGATATCCTTGGGCAAATCGATGACATGGTCTTCGTCATATTCTCCATAAGCTTCGGTACAAGCGATGGTGAAGTCGAATTTATCGCCGGCATTCAAGTCTTTCAGCTGGTTTTCGAAAGCTTCAAGGGTCAGTCCCAGCCCAGAAATGAACTGAAATGGATGTTCTGTGGTGGCTTCTTCTGTGAAATCGCGTTCTCCGTCTTCGATGGCATATAGCTTGTAAGCTACAGTAATGTACTTGTTTGTTTCCATATTCTTTATAAAATCTTGTTTTAAGTGAATAATCTTGTTTTTGGCTCGGGCAAAGATACAAATCTTTTGGTGTATGTTGCAAAAACTTCTTATCTTTGACACACTTTTCCTGTATTGACGCGGAAAAGATATGAACGGATGACGAAGATATGATAAAGACGGCATTCATAGGCATGGGGTATAGGGGGATGCAGCTGCTCCGCCTGTTACGTCATATTCCTGCTTTCCGCCTGGAGGCTTTTGCTGATCCCGGTGTGTCGGATGTGGGTATGACCGATGTGGCTTGTTATAATAGGGGAGACAGTGACTATCTGAATATGCTGGAGGAACAGAAGCCTGCTTTGGTGTTTGTAGCTTCTCCGTGGCAGTGTCATGTGCAGCATGCCATCCATTGCGTGGAGCATGGAGCTGATGTTGCTTTGGAGATAAAGGGCGGATTGTATCTGGATGAGTACAAGCCGCTGATCGAATTGGCCGAACGTACGGGCCGTAGAGTCTATCCGTTGGAAAATACGCTTTTCATGCGTGAGAATCTGTCCATTTATAATCTGGTTCGTGCTGGTGTATTGGGCGAGATAGTCTATATGCGTGGTGGGTATCGTCATGACCTGCGCCGTATGTTGTTGGATGATGACGGGACGTTGGGAAACCGTGACAAAACGGAAAGCGTCTGGCGGAGCCAGTTTTATCAGGAAGAAAATGGTGATCTTTATCCTACACATGGCTTGGCACCGCTGTGTTTGATTGCCGGTATCGGACGTACCGACCGTTTCAAGTATGTGACTTCTTTTGCTTCTAAACCTGCCGGTTTGATGCAGCGTATTCGTGATTTGGGAGGAAATTCCGATGTGAAGATAACGTTGGGCGATGTAGTCGTTACTCAGTTGGAAACGGAACGGGGAGTACTGATTTCGCTGACGCATGATACGACCTTGCCCCGTCCGCGTAGCCTCGACTTCGAAATACAGGGTACGCGAGGCATCTGGAATGGTGACCGGCGGATGATTTATGTGGAAGGAACCAGTCCTGATGAATCTTGGGAACCGGACGATGCTTATATCGACCGCTATGAGCATTCTTACTGGAAACAATGGGGGCGGGAAGCGCTCGAAGTGGATACCCATCATCGCGGTATGGACTATGTGATGCTGAAAGCTCTGGAGGAAGATCTTCGGGGTGGGGAGTCCTATCCTGCCGGTATTGCCGACCTTGCGCTATGGACTTCGGTTACTCCGTGGTCCAAAATGTCCATTGCCGGTAGGCGGACGCTCGTTTTAAATGAAAACGATTGATTATTAACCTATAAACGCTTGTTTTATGAAAAACAACAAACTTCTATCAGCCTTATGGCTTTCCGCATCTTTATCAGTTGTGATGTCGGCGTGTTCTTCCACGCATGTCAAGGCTCCTGATCCTATTCTTCCTATTCCTGAGCCTAAGCAGGTGGAATGGCAGAAGATGGAAACCTATGCTTTTATCCACTTTGGTCTGAATACGTTCAACGACCGTGAATGGGGATATGGTGACACACCGGCGGAGGTGTTCAATCCTTCTCGTCTGGATTGCGAACAGTGGGCCAAAACTTTGGTGGCAGCAGGAATGAAAGGAGTCATTCTTACGGCCAAGCATCACGATGGATTTTGCCTTTGGCCGTTTGCCGGCACTGACTACAGTGTGGCAAACAGTCCTTATAAAGATGGTAAAGGAGACGTCGTGCGCGAATTGTCTGAAGCTTGCAAGAAATATGGATTGAAGTTTGCTGTTTATCTGTCGCCCTGGGATCGTCATCAGGCCAATTACGGAACGCCTGCGTATCTGGACTATTTTTATGCTCAGCTGCGTGATTTGTTGACCAATTATGGTGAAGTGTTCGAAGTTTGGTTCGATGGAGCCAATGGTGGAGACGGATGGTATGGCGGAGCTAAGGAGACGCGTACCATCGACCGTCGTAATTACTACAATTATCCTCGCATTTACGAGATGCTGGACAGTATACAGCCGCAGGCAGTCGTCTTCTCCGACGGCGGTCCCGGTTGCCGGTGGGTGGGCAACGAAAAGGGTTTTGCCGGTGCCACCAACTGGTCTTTCCTCCGTAAGGGTGAAGTATATCCCGGTTACGACAAGAGTTACCAGCTTCAGTATGGTCATGCAGATGGCAACCAGTGGGTGGCAGCCGAATGCGATGTCTCCATCCGTCCGGGTTGGTTCTATCATCCCGAACAAGACAGCCTTGTAAAGACTCCCGAACAGTTGGTTGATCTCTATTATCGCAGTGTGGGACATAATGCGACGCTGTTGCTGAATTTCCCGGTAGACAGGGATGGATTGATACATCCGATCGATTCGGCCAATGCTGTTCGTTTCCATCAGATGATACAGAAGGAACTGGCAACAAACCTGGTAGCCGGAATAGTTCCTCAGGTAAGTGATGAGCGCGGTGGCGATTATGTGGCTTCAGCTTTGACGGATGACGATTACGACACCTATTGGGCTACGGCCGACAGTGTGACGACGGCCGACATTACGTTCTCTTTCTCTTCACCGACGAGGATGAACCGTATGCTGTTGCAGGAATATATCCCTTTGGGCCAGCGTGTGAAGGCTTTTACTGTGGAATATCGTGACGCTTCGGGCGGTTGGCTGCCTGTTGTCCTGAATGAAGAAACTACCACTATCGGCTACAAGCGCTTGTTGCGTTTCTCTTCCGTTGTTTCCGACGGCATCCGCATCCGCCTTACCGATGCGCGCGGGCCGCTGTGCATCAACAACATTGGAGTGTATGATGCCGGTGAGAATGCCGACCAACTTTTTGAAGCAATACCGACCACTCAGATGCAAAGCCTTCCTTTCACCCTTTCCGGTGTGAAGCTGGAAGAGGCTGCCTTTGCTTCCGACCGTGACGAGAAGACCACTTGTTTTGTCGACGGTGATTTGCTGACTATAGACTTGGGTAGTGAACGTTTTGTTTCTTCCTTCCATTTCCTGCCCGACCAGGGTGAACCGAACAAAGGCTTGGTTTCACATTATGAATTGTCTGTAGCCGATGCCGATAGAAAGAATGTTACGATGGTCAAAGCAGGTGAGTTTTCCAATATCCGTAACAATCCTGTGATGCAGTCTGTCTACTTCACGCCCGTCAAGGCACGCTATCTGTATCTGAAAGCTGTCCGTATGGTCACGGAAGGTGAGCCGATGGGCTTTGCGGAGATAGCCGTACGCTGATCAAGATTGTATATCGTTTTTTTGCCTTTCTCACACAGTGCTTTCTGGCCCTTTCATGCAGTGCTTCGTCAGGTCTTCACGAAGCACTGTGTGACACCTTCATAAAGCACTGTGTTAAACCCTCACGAAGCACTTCGTCATGATTTCACGAAGTGCTTTCTTTTTTTCTCATCATAATATTATACTTCCTTGTCCTTTCGGAAACTCCTTCCTGATGTTTGTTTTCAAGGTCGCTTTTCTATTGTTTTTTATTTGTCCCTTTTCTCTTTTTTGTAGCTGAAATCGCAGTCTTATTTTACCTTATTTGTTTATCTCTTATTACTTCCTTTATGCTTTTATTTATTGTATTTTATTGATTTATAACAATTTATGTGTGTTGTTGAAAAAGAGTAAAAGAAAAAGCAAAAAGAGTAAACCCCTTTGTTAGCTTCTTTTTAGATTTGCGATGTTAAATTAAACTTGAAACACGGTTTTGGGGGACTTGAACAAAGGAGGACAACTGGAGAACAAAAAATAGATATTACAAAGGCCGGTGCTCCTAATGCAGGAAGTAATCCTATCTATGTATATGTAGCAGAAGATGGTAAACATATATAGACGCCTATGGTGGAACGAATTATGCAGTAGAACGTCGTTCGTTTGACCCTGCTAAGGATTGTCTGCGTCCGATACCTTCATCGGCAATTGCTGCTAATCCTGCTTTAGGACAAAATCCTGGATGGGAATAATAATATGATGTAATCCAAATCTCTATAGAAAAAGCGAAATGAATGGGGTTGTACTATGATGTATTTGATAGTATGGCCCCATTTTTATTTACTCTCCTTTGCTTTCTGTGAAACATTGTTGTAAAGGCATGTGAAAGCAGTGAAGCCTTCCTTTTTGGGGTATTGCTTTTCACCTTATCCTCCTATAAATAAATGTTTTATGGAACGTTGTGAAAGCGTGAAACTTATTGGACGAAAAACTGTTCCATCGGCAGAAGAATGTTTATATTTAGCTTGTCTAAAGTCCATAGTTAGCTTCGTAAAGTAGATAGTTAGCGAGCTAAAGTTGAACTTTAGAGATCTTAAATAGGCATCTGTATTGATTTTCTGTTCGATGGATTTTTGACTTTAGATAAAATATTAGTATTTTTGAACGGAGAAATTTTTAGAATGATATGAGAATAAATTTAAGACTATGGCTGGCTGTCCTTGGGATGGTGATTGGCTTAGGGATTCCGGCTCAGGCACAAAATGGTTTACAGTCGGGCGACGAGTTTGAAACGTTGATGCAGAAAATCCGTCAGGACTTTGTGTCCAATCCTTCCATTGACGAGGCGTTGGCCAAGTATAATGAGCAGGACGGCTCGTTCACCGATGTGGACTATGCCAGCATCCAGCGTACCAACTGGCCACCTTTGGTTCATGTGGAACGTATTAACGATTTTGTAAATGCCTATACCAATCCGAAAAACGACTATTTCGGTGAGGAAGCTTTGTATGAGAAGATTGTGAAAGGATTGGAATTCTGGCATGAACGCAATCCGTGGTGTCACAACTGGTGGTACAACCAGATCTCTGAACCTCAGAAACTGGGTGTACTTCTTATACAGATGCGTACCGGTAAGAAACAGGTACCAGCTGATCTGGAACGAAAGATACTGGAGCGTGTGAAGACGGACGGAGGTGATCCAGGCAAGTGGACCGGTGCTAACCGCACGGATATCGCTCTTCATTGGATATACCGCTCCTGCCTGCAACGGAATGCAGAGGACTTGGCTTATGCGCTCGAGAATGTGTACAACCCGGTGGTGTACACGACCGAGGAAGGATTTCAGCATGACAACAGTAATTTCCAGCACGGACAGCAGTTGTACATTGGCGGATATGGGGACGAAATCCTGAAAGGAGTGACGCAGGTGGCCATGTACACCCGTGGCACCCGTTTCGCCATGCCGCAGGACAAACTGGAGCTGATCAGTAAATTTATGCGTGAGACTTATTATGCTGTCATGCGAGGCAAGTATATGTCGTATGATGTATTGGGACGCAGCATCAGTCGTCCGGATATTCTGGATAAGTCGCACACTATCTTGTTTGCCAAGCGCATGGTGGAACTGGACAAGGCTCATGCCGACGAGTTCCGCGACATCGTGGCACGCATGGAAGGAACCAAGGCTCCCGGAGACGGATTGCAGCCGAAACATACCCATTATTTCCGTGGTGACTATACCTTGCATGTACGTCCGCAGTATGCCTTTGATGTGCGTCTGGTATCGGCACGTACAGCCCGTTGCGAGTATGGTAACGGGGAAAACTTGAAAACTTATTTCCTTTCGGACGGATGTACGAATATTACGACCCGTGGAGGTGAATATTTCAATATCTTCCCTGCCTGGAACTGGACCCGTATTCCTGGTGTGACAGCTCCTCAGCTCAAGGAAATTCCCTTAGCAGCAAGCGATTGGCAGTGTATGGGTACTTCCACTTTCGCCGGTGGCGTGTCTGACAGTCTTTATGGCGTCACGACCTATGCGTATATGGATACATACAAAGATATCAATACCGGAGCTCATAAAGCTTGGTTCTTTTTTGACGACGAAGTGGTTTGTTTAGGCTCGGATATTCATTCTACTTCTTCCGAGGCTGTCTATACGTCGGTTAATCAGTGTCTGGCTGCTTCTGATGAAGCAGTGGTTTCTGTTGATGGTAAGCAGGAAGTACTTCCTGCCCAAGAGACCGTTTATGAGAATGCCGATTGGGTTTTGCACGACGGCATCGGTTATCTGTTCCCTCAAGGAGGTCGTGTAGTAGCTGGCGTACAGCGGCAGAGTGGTACTTGGTATGACATCAACAACAGCGTGAACCGTAAGGAACCGGTGGAGGAGAAGGTATTTACAGTAAGTCTCGATCATGGCCGCCAGCCTGAAAATGCTACTTATGCCTATGTGGTAGTGCCTGGCAAGCGTACAGCTTCCGAGATGGAGAAATATTGTAAAAACAATACTATCGAGATTTTGAGTAATACGGCTGATATACAGGTTGTCCGTCATAAGAAATTGGATGTTTGGCAGATGGTATTCTATCGTCCGGGGGAATTTAAATATGGTAAGTTATCCGTTCGTGTAGATAAACCTTGTGCTTTGATGGTAAAGAAGGTAGACAGCCGGCGTCCGGTGGTTCATGTCGCCGATCCCGGTCAGACTGGACAGCCTATCCAGATCAAAGTACATATTTCCGGTTCGAAAGGTGGAGAGCAGACCATTGATTTCCGTCCATCAGACAATCCTATTTTTGCAGGGGCTACCCAATCGTTTACTTTAAAATATTAAGTCTATGGAGAAGAATAAATGGTTTGGCACAGCCTGTGCGGTAGCCGCTGGTGCTAGCCTGGTACCGGCTTACCTGGCGGCACAACAGAAGCCACATATTATCCTCATTGTATCCGATCAGCATCGGGGAGATGCGATGCATTGCATGGGCAATTCTTCTGTAATCACTCCTAACCTGGACGCTTTGGCCGATGACGGAACTCTTTTTCTGAATGGCTATTCGTCTACACCGAGTAGTACGCCAGCCCGTTCGGGTCTGCTGACTGGATTGTCGCCTTGGCATCATGGCATGCTGGGATATGGTAGGGTAGGAAGTCGATATCGTTATGAGATGCCGCAGATGTTGCGTGACTTGAATTATTATACATTCGGTATTGGCAAGATGCATTGGTTCCCGCAGAAAGCTTTGCATGGTTTCCATGGTACGTTGGTTGATGAAAGCGGTCGGGTGGAGACCGACGACTTTATCAGTGATTATCGTTTGTGGTTCCAGATGCAGGCACCCGGACTGAATCCTGATTCCACTCATATAGGTTGGAATGATCATGGAGCAGCTACCTATCGACTTCCTGAAGAACTGCATCCTACGGCATGGACTGGCGAGATGGCGCAGGAAATGATACACAACTATAAACATGGAAGCGGACAACCTTTGTTCTTGAAGGTTTCTTTTGCCCGTCCACACAGCCCTTATGATCCGCCCCAACGTTTTGCTGATATGTATAAGGACAAGGATGTACCGGCTCCTTGTGTAGGAGAATGGTGCAAGGACAAGGAGTATGCTGTCTTGAAGAATGTTTCAGATGCGCCTTCGGATGCGGCTTATGGAAATTTCGGGGATGAATACGCCAAGAATTCTCGTCGCTATTATTATGCAAATGTGACTTTTATTGATGAAGAGATTGGCAAGATTGTGCAGGCATTGAAAGAGGAGGGCATGTACGATAATGCTTTGATATGTTACATCTCCGATCACGGTGATATGCTGGGCGATCACTATCATTGGCGTAAGACCTATCCCTATGAAGGATCGGTACACGTACCCTATATCGTGAAATGGCCTTCGTCTTGTGGTTTTCCGAAAGGTGGAAAGGTAGATGCACCGGTAGAACTTCGTGACGTGCTCCCTACTTTCCTTGAAATGGCTGGTGGACAGATCCCTGCCGATATGGACGGACAATCATTGGTTCGTCTGATGGATGGAAGCGGAAGAAGTTGGCGTAAATATATCGATTTGGAGCATGCCACTTGTTATAGTCCCGACAACTATTGGTGTGCTTTGACCGACGGGAAGATCAAGTACGTATGGCGTTTCCATACTGGGGCAGAAGAATTGTTCGACTTGGAGAGTGATCCTCACGAAATGAAGAACGTGGTAAATGATAAAAAGTACCACGAGCGGTTAGAAAAACTTCGTGCTGCCATGGTGCAGCATTTGTCCGAACGTGGAGAGGAGTTCGTGAAGAATGGCAAGCTTCAAGTGTTGAAGCGTACAGTTCTTTATAGTCCTCTTTTCCCGGATGAAAATCCGGTTGATACAGGAATCTGACAGGCTGAAGTCAGAAAGATGGAAGCCGTACAAGAATGGTGGGTATGTCGTTTTTGTACGGCTTCCTTTATTAGGATAGAGTGAGATTACATATATGGATTTATAGTAATGGTGATATTTTTATGAAAACGAAAATTCTTTTATTCCTTGGTTTGTTGGTCTGTGTCTTGGATACTTTTTCGGCAAATGCTAACTATCGGTTCAGAACGATGTCTCCTGAAGGTGGTTTTTATTACGATGGTGTGAAAGAGATCGAGCAGGATCAGACCGGTTTTATCTGGGTAATGATGGACTATGAACTTTATCGTTTTGATGGCTATCACTATAAAAAATATTATCCATATTTTGCAAAGCTGCAACCGACTCAGAAATGGCTTTTCAAGAATATGGCATCCGATTCGTCGGGTTGTCTGTATGTGAATACGAACAATGGAATCTATCGTTACGAATCGGTTACAGACCGTTTTGAGTGGATATACGATCCTGTGTCTACGGTAATGGTAGATAACATGGATCGCTTGTGGGTGAGAGTACAGACTTTATGGCATCAGTTGGATGTGAATACAGGTGAGCTCTCGGCTCCATTATATGACGGGGAAAAAATAGATTATAGTAATGTCGCTTTTTGTGCCTATCATCAGGATCTGTATAGCTTTGTCCGACAGCGAATTTATCGCTTTAACTATACAGAGGGACAGTTCGAACTTTGTTATGTACTTCCTGATACAGAGGGAAATATACGTTTTGCACAAGCTTGCAAAGGAAGCTTGTGGGTGTTTGTAAATAAAGAGGGGCTGTATCAGATCGATTTGACAACATTCCGAGTAAAGAAACGCTTTAAACCTCTTTCGGAATATGACGGGTCTTCTCTCCGTTCTTTTTATGTAGATAATGAAGGGCAGGTATGGATGGGAACCATGGACGGAGTTTATATACTTGATACAGAGGATGGAAAATTATCTCATTACAAACATTCCCGTTCTGATCCGTTCAGTCTGCCTAATAATTCAGTTTGGGATATATATGGTGACAGGCAGTCGAATGTATGGATTGGAATGTATTCGGGTAAATTGTGTTGCGTGAATGTAAATGAAAGCAATGCGTTCAGATCATGGACACCCAAGGCGGGAGGATTGAATTACGCTCCGGTAAGTGCATTTGCTGAAGATGGTAACAGCCTTTGGATTGGTACGGAAGGCGGAGGCCTTAACCTGATGGATGTATCAACAGGACAGATTATGCCTTTTGTTGATAAAGGAAAGACACCTTTGAGTAATGTGAAATCATTGGTGTTGGATAATGATCGGAGGTTGTGGATTGCAACTTTTAGAGAAGGGCTGGATATGTATGATATCAGGCGGGGAAATATGACGCATTATCGACATGACAAAAATGACAAGCAGTCGTTGCTGGTAAATGATATGAGAAAAGTGGTACAGGAGGCGGATTCCGGGTTGTGGATAGCTTATCAACATCCGAAACCGGTTGTTTCTTATTTTTCTTTTCAGACTCGTTCCTTTGTGCATTATGAATTGGACGATAATGCCAATTATTTATTTGATATTCAGCGACAGGGCGAAAATAAGTTGTGGGCTATCAGTAATGAAGCATTATATTGTATGGATGTTCATACGAAGAAAGTGGAGAAAATGATGCCTAATGATTCTACTTATTTGGGGTTGTTTACTTTCTGTTTGGATGATTCTGGTAATATCTGGATTGGTACTATTGGTAATGGACTTGTGAAATTTGATACAAGCTCCTTGCAGTTTATGAGCATGAAGAATATATTGCAGCAAAATATTTATTCCATTTATACGTTGTGTTATGATGCAGGAAATGTATGGATGGGGACAGACAACGGTTTGTATTGTTATAATATAGCACAAAATCATTTGGCACGGTTTGACAAAGGAGAAAACACACAGGGACAAGTGTATTATCCGTTGGCTTCCATGAAAGGGGCGGACGGCACATTGTATTTTGGTGGAACAGATGGATTTACATCCGTAGATCCTAGAAAGATTTCTTATAATTCTTATAAACCAAAAGCGGTAATTTCTGATTTCTTCATAGATCATGAGTCTGTACATCCGGAATATAGGTTCAATGATTCAGTTCGTGAAGTTGTACTGGATTATGATCAGACAAACTTTGGCTTTCAGTTTGCTTCAGACAGTTATCATATTCCGGAAAAGAATCGTTTTAAATATCGGTTGCGAGGATATAATGATACGTGGATAACGGTCAATGCCCAGAATCGAACAGCCATGTATTCGAAGGTGCCGGCAGGTACATATTATTTTGAGGTTTATGCAGCCAACAATGATGGGGTTTGGAGTGAATATCCTACTGTTGTTAAAGTTGTCAGAAAAACGGCTCCTTGGTTCAGTTGGCCTGCTTATTTGCTCTATTTGTTAATAATTGCAGGAGTAGTTTATGCAGTCTACCGACATTTCTCTGAGAAAAAGAAATTTAAAATGTTACTCTATCAGGAAAGTGTAGAACGTGATAAGAAGGAACAGATACATCAGGCACAACTGCGTTTCTTTACTAACATCTCGCATGATTTCCGGACTCCTCTTTCATTGATTATGGCTGCGTTGGATAAGTTAAGACGTGAGGGACTGAAGGAATATTATTATCGTATTTTGAATGGTAATGTACAGCGGCTGTTGAATCTGGTGAATGAACTGATGGATTTCAGGACTGTTGAGAATGGTATGATGAAATTAGAACTGGAGCAGTTGGATATCAATCGGATGGTGCAGGAAATTGGCAATGACTTTGCAGACTATGCGAAACAGCGGAATATCGATTTTCGGATGATTTTTGACAAGGATTTGCCAGTTTCTGTTTATGCGGATAAGAATGTTGTGGAAAAGATTGTTATGAATTTGTTGAACAATGCATTTAAATATACACGCGAGAAAGGCTCTATTTGTTTGGAAATCAGAGGACCCGGTGAACCCTTTGTTTCAGAACACAAGAATAGTTTTACGGTAGGAAGTTGTGGAGATAATGCTTTTAGCTTAGTGGTAAGCGATACGGGTGTTGGTATTTCAGCTGAATCAATCAGTAGCGTTTTTGAGCGTTTCTATAAAGTGAATACCGTTAATGCGGATTCACATCTAGGTACGGGTATAGGCCTGGCATTGGTTAAGAGTCTGGTATTACTGCAAAAAGGTTCCATTACAATTTATAGTGAGAGGGATAAGGGGACAGATATGGTAGTCCGCCTGCCTTTGGATACAACGCTTTTCCGCGATTCTGACTTTAAGAAACAACAAGTGGAAGTTTCTGACGCAAAAGTTGTTGCCTCTCAAGAAAATACAGATGTTGTAGAAAATGTGGAGGAACGATTGCAGAACGAGAATAAGAAAAAAATCTTGTTAGTAGAAGACAATGCGGATTTGCGTGCATTGATTGCCGAAGCGTTGGCCGATGATTTTCTGGTAGTACAGGCCGGAGATGGATTGGAAGCTTTGAGGCAGATGGAGGAATTGGAATTTGACTTAGTCATTAGCGATATCATGATGCCTAATAAAGATGGTGTTTCATTGTGTAGTGATATTAAGAAGGATTTGAATACATCGCATATTCCTGTTGTTTTATTAACCGCTAAGACGAGCCTTGAAAGTAAAATCGAAGGAGTGGACTCTGGAGCTGATCTTTATTTTGAAAAACCGATTGATCTGACTTATTTGAAATTGTCATTGTTGAACGTATTCCGTAACCGTCAGCAGTTGAAGGAACATTATGCGAAGAATTATTATGCGGACAGCAGCGAACTGGTTACTAATGAGCAGGACAACCGTTTTTTAAAGCAGTTCATTGAATTTATAGAATCCAATATGGATCAACCTCAAATGGATGTCAATCAAATTGCTGAAGAATTGGGTATGAGCAGGAGTAAACTGTATTCTAAAGTAAAAGGTTTGACTGGTAAATCGGTTGTTGAATTTGTGTTGAATTGCCGTTTGCGTAAGGCTGCCCGTCTGATTATAGAAGAGAACTTGACAATGCGTGAAGTGATGATGAAGATCGGCATCGAAAGCCAGGCTTACTTTACTAACTCATTTAAGAAGGTGTTCGGGGAAACGCCTACTTCGTTTGCCGCAAAACATAAAAAATAAAGCGAAATAAGCGATTTGGATAAAACAAATGGCGAATAGAGTAAGCCTTCACGGCTGAAATTGGCTTTTTTTGCATCCAGAAACTTTTATCGCATATTATGAATAAGCTTTGGGCTATTTTATTTTGTAGTTACTTTTATTGCGTAGGAAGTATCCATGCACAGGATCGGACGACACTATTGCCTGCCGATCAGGAAATCCAGTTAAAGTATGGAGCCGATCGTTTAGGGAAGCGTAGCGATGCTGCTATGCGGAAGTTCCGTGACAATAGGTTGGGTGCTTTTATACATTGGGGGCTTTATGCTATTCCTGGTGGAGAATGGAATGGAAAAGTATATAATGGTGCAGCTGAATGGTTGAAGGCATGGGCAAAGGTCCCTTCAGAGGAATGGATGAAGCTGATGGATCAATGGAATCCACAAAACTTTGATGCCAGGGCTTGGGCGAAGATGGCCAAACAAATGGGAGTGAAGTATGTGAAGATTACTACCAAGCATCACGAAGGATTTTGTCTTTGGCCCAGTAAATATACGAAATATACAGTAGCACAGACACCTTATAAGAAAGATATATTGGGAGAACTGGTAAAAGCTTATAATGATGAAGGTATCGATGTACATTTTTATTTTTCGGTGATGGATTGGAGCCATCCTGACTATCGCTATGATATCCAGTCAAAAGAAGATGAGGAAGCATTTAACCGATTTCTGGAATTTACAGATAACCAACTGAAAGAATTGGCCACTCGTTACCCGACTGTCAAAGACTTTTGGTTTGATGGAACGTGGGATGCCAGCATTAAGAAAAACGGCTGGTGGACAGCTCATGTCGAGAAGATGTTGAAGGAACTGGTTCCGGGCGTTACTATCAACAGTCGTTTACGTGCTGATGATTATGGTAAACGTCATTTCGATAGTAACGGACATCTGATGGGGGATTATGAGTCGGGGTATGAACGTCGTTTGCCCGATCCTGTGAAGGACTTGAAGGTGACCCGTTGGGACTGGGAAGCTTGTATGACCGTACCCGAAAATCAGTGGGGATATCACAAAGACTGGTCGTTAAGTTATGTAAAGACTCCGTTGGAGGTGTTGGAGCGCATTGTCCATGCCGTTTCGATGGGAGGTAACATGGTGGTGAACTTCGGTCCCCAGCCTGACGGTGATTTCCGTCCCGAAGAGAAGCAGCTGGCAGAAAGCATCGGCCGCTGGATGAAGAAGTCTGGCGAGTGTATCTATGGTTGCGACTATTCCGGCTGGGAGAAGCAGGCGTGGGGATACTACACCCGCAAGGGCAAGGATGTATATATGGTTGTGTTCAATCCTCCTTATTCCAAGCATTTGGTTGTAAAGACTCCTGTTGGTACTGAAATTGTTAAGGCAGTGACTGTAAATGGAGGGAATGATGTGAAAATCACCGAAACAGCTCGTAATGAATACAATGTGGATATGCCGGATAAAGATCCGGGTGAACCGTTTGTCATTAAACTTGAAACAAAAGAAAAAACGTCAGAAACGGACAAATATCGGGATGCTTTGACTTGATTGTAATATATTGGATCCGTTTCTATTTTCAGAAGAAGAGAACTTCTAACCTGATTTATATATAGTTGATATCTAAAGAAAAACATTTAGTATGATGAAAAGTATAAGTTTATGTGTAATCTTGTGGCTAGTTACAGTTTCACAGATGGTAGCTCAGCCTAAATTTGACAAAGCTGAAGTGAAGTCTTGGATGAAACGGGTAGCTGATTGGCAAATAGCCAATCCTAATAAAGAGGCCGAACACGATGACTTGGACTGGACTCACGCAGCACTCTATATGGGGATGATAGACTGGGCCGAACTGACGGAAAAGGAAAACGGTGACAGTTCTTACTATCAATGGTTACTCCGTATTGGTCGGAAGAATCATTTTCAAGTAGGTAAGTGGATGTATCATGCAGATTTCATAGCTGTAGGCCAATCGTTTATTGACTTGTATCGGAAGTATGGTGAGATAAAGATGATAGCTCCTGTGATGGCGCGTGCCAATTGGGTGGTGGACAATCTGCCTGAAACGACTTTGGAGTTGGATTATAGTCGCATGGAAACGTTGAACCGCTGGTCTTGGTGCGACGCACTGTTCATGGCACCCCCTGTCTATGCCAAGCTCTATGCGCAAACGCTTGACAAAAAATATCTGAACTTTTTGAATAGGGAGTATAAGGCTACCTACGATTACTTGTATGACAAAGAGGAACAAATGTTCTACCGTGACCGCCGTTATTTTGACAAGCGGGAAGCCAATGGTAAAAAGGTGTTTTGGGGACGGGGTAACGGTTGGGTCTTGGGAGGATTGGCCGAGATTCTTCAGGCGCTTCCTGGTGACGAACCTTCGCGCAAATTCTACCAAGACCTGTTTGTCACACTGGCCACTCGTGTAGCCGGCTTGCAAAGTCCGGACGGATATTGGCATGCCAGCCTGCTCGATCCTGAATCTTATCCTTCGCCCGAGACAAGTGCTACAGGTTTCATCGTTTATGCTTTGGCTTATGGAGTTAACGAGGGATTACTCGATAAAGCTACATTCCTGCCAGTTGTAGCAAAGGGCTGGAAGGCATTGGTTGATGCTGTCGATGCTGACGGTAAGTTGGGATATGTTCAACCTATCGGCGCCGATCCGCGTAAGGTGACCCGCGATATGACTGAAGTCTATGGCGTAGGTGCTTTCCTGATGGCAGGATGTCAGATTTGTCGTTTAGCAGAAAGTGCTGATTAAGTTAAAATAGAAGGCCATGAAAACACAGATAATAAAGAATACTATATTGCTGTCAGTCGTATGGCTGATATGCTTGCTGGGTTTTGCACCGAAGGCGGAAGCCCGCGATGTGACGTCGTTCAACGACGGGTGGGAATTTAAGAAAGGGCCGTTTGCGTCGGATGCCATGCAGGTGGCGGCCAAGTGGAATGCCGACTGGGAGAAGGTGACCGTGCCCCACACCTGGAATGCGGATGACATGCAGAAGAAGACTAACAGCTTCTATGCCGGCGTGGCCTATTATCGGAAAAAACATGTCTTCCCCAAGTCGCTGGAAGGCAAGCGCATCTTCCTGCGCTTCGAAGGCGTGGGCTCTTGTGCCGAGGTCTATGTTAACGGCTATCTGGTGGGGACGCACAAGGGGGCCTATTCAGCTTTCGTCTGCGAAATCGGCGCACAGGTCAAGTATGGTGAGGAGAATGAAATCGTGGTGAAGGCCGACAATACGGCGCGGCCCGACGTGATACCGGTCAACCACGGCCTGTTTGGTGTCTATGGCGGTATCTACCGTCCCGTGTGGCTGGTGGTGACCGAGCCCTGCAACATCGTGGTGAACGACTGCGCATCGCCGGGTGTATATATCACGCAGAAGAATGTGTCGAAGAAGTCGGCCGAGGTGTCTGTCAAGGTGAAGTTGGACAATGCCACGTTGGCGCCGGTTCCTTTGGAGTTGGAGAATACTATCTATACCTGCGAAGGCAAGCTGGTCAAGACGCATCGCCAGTCTTTCGACCTGACACCTCAGGGTGTGCAGAGCTATGTCTCCCATTTCAAGATCAGCAATCCCCATCTGTGGCAGGGACGCGAAGACCCTTATCTCTATAAGGTAGTGTCGCGCCTGAAGCAGGACGGGCAGGTCATCGACGAAGTCGTACAGCCCTTGGGCTTGCGCAAGTACGAAGCCATAGCAGGAAAGGGCTTCTTCCTGAACGGCAAGAAGTATCCCATGTACGGCGTTACCCGCCATCAGGACTGGTGGGGACTGGGCAGCGCGCTGACCAACAAGGAGCACGACTTCGACCTGGCACAGATTATGGAGGTGGGAGCCACGACCGTGCGCTTCGCCCACTACCAGCAGTCGGACTACATCTATTCGCGTTGCGACACGCTGGGCCTCGTCATCTGGGCCGAGATTCCTTTCGTGAACCGCGTCACGGGGCAGGAGTGGGACAACGTACACCAGCAGATGCGCGAGCTGATACGCCAGAGCTTCAACCACCCCTCCATCTACGTGTGGGGCATCCATAACGAAGTCTACCATCCGCACGGCTATACGGCAGCGCTCACTCAGTCTGTCCACGACCTCTGCAAGCTCGAGGACCCTGACCGCTATACGGTGGCCGTCAACGGCTACGGCCATGTGGAGCATCCCGTCAACGAGAATACCGACATACAGGGCATGAACCGCTACTTCGGCTGGTACGAGAAGAAGATACAGGACATTAAGCCCTGGGTCGAGAAGATGGAGAAGGAATATCCCTGGCAGCGGCTGATGCTGACCGAATATGGCGCGGACGCCAACATCGAGCATCAGACGGAGATACTGGGCGACGCCCTGAACTGGGGCAGCGACTTCTATCCCGAGACTTTCCAGACCAAGACACACGAGTATCAGTGGAGCATCATCGCCCAGCACCCCTACATCCTGGCATCCTACCTGTGGAATACGTTCGACTTTGCCGTGCCCATGTGGAAGCGCGGCGGCGTGGATGCGCGCAACATGAAGGGCCTTATTACCTTCGATCGCAAGACGCGCAAGGACTCCTTCTACTGGTACAAGGCCAACTGGAGCAAGGAACCTGTGCTCTACCTGACGCAGCGCCGCAACACGGAGCGCGAGCGCAAGGAGACTTCCGTGACCGTTTACTCTAACCTCGGCACGCCCCGCGTCTACCTGAACGGCCAGGAACTGGAAGGCATCCGCAAGGGCTATACCGATGTCCACTACGTTTTCGACAAAGTGACCCTGGCCGAAGGGCGCAACGTGCTCAAGGCCGTCATCACCTCCGATGGCAAGGAATACACCGACGAAATCGTATGGAACTACAATGGCGACCGTGTACGCCAGGCCGACTCTTACGAACATAAGAAAGAACATGCTGGCTGGTAATTTTTAATGGTTTTTTGTTAGGCAAAGAGGATCGGATGCAGGGAGCCGGTCCTCTTTTGTTTTTCTTGAGTTTAGTTATTTTAAACTCCGGGTTTAGTCGCTTTAAACTTCCAGTTTAATCGTATTAAACTCTCAGTTTATCACCGTTAAACTGTCAGTTTATTATGGATAAACTGAAATAAACTCGTAGGCAGTGGGGAGCGTTGTGTACGAAAGGCATGAACAAAGAGGTCGCATCTTGGGAAATAAAGATGGCATGATGGCTGCTTTGATGAACTTGTTGATGATAAAAGGAGAGTTTTCTTTGCTCTTTTCTTACGATTCTATAGAAAAATATGATTTTTTTCTTCAAACTGTTTGGATATTATAAAAAAGCCCTTACCTTTGCATCACGTTAAGCAATAAAAGATAATAGAATTACCAATTTTAAAGAGATAAGAAAGATATGATGCTACATACATCCATTAACCTGGCAGTCCTGCATATTATTCGCGTCGTGGTCTTGAAATCAAGAGCGTGAGAAAGGTTTTGTGTATGTATTCATACGTCGGAAGATAATTATTGAAGCCTTTCTCACTGATGAGAAAGGCTTTTTTCATTGAAAGGAGAACAACAAAGATGAAACACCAGTTACGCAGTTCGTTCAGTACGCAGGGCCGCCGCATGGCCGGGGCACGTGCGTTGTGGGTGGCCAACGGCATGAAGCGCGAGCAGATGGGCAAGCCCATCATTGCCATCGTCAATTCGTTCACGCAGTTTGTACCCGGTCACGTCCACCTGCACGAAATCGGCCAGTATGTCAAGGAAGAGATTGAAAAGCTGGGCTGCTTTGCCGCCGAGTTCAATACCATCGCTATCGACGACGGTATCGCCATGGGACACGACGGCATGCTCTACTCCCTGCCTTCGCGCGACATCATTGCCGACAGTGTGGAGTACATGGTCAACGCCCACAAGGCCGACGCCATGGTGTGCATCAGCAACTGCGACAAGATAACGCCGGGCATGCTCATGGCCGCCATGCGCCTGAACATACCCACCGTCTTCGTTTCGGGCGGACCGATGGAGGCGGGCGAATGGAAGGGGCAGCACCTCGACCTGATAGACGCCATGATCAAGTCGGCCGACACGACGGTGAGCGACGACGACGTGGCCAAGATTGAGCAGCATGCCTGCCCCACGTGCGGATGCTGCTCGGGCATGTTCACCGCCAACTCCATGAACTGCCTGAACGAGGCTATCGGCCTGGCCCTGCCGGGCAACGGCACCATCGTGGCTACGCACGAGAACCGCAAGAAGCTTTTCAAGGACGCCGCCAAGTTGATTGTGGAGAACGCTTACAAATACTACGAGGACGGTGACGAGAGCGTGTTGCCACGTAGCATCGCAACCCGCGAGGCTTTTCTCAACGCCATGACGCTGGATATCGCCATGGGCGGCTCCACCAACACGGTACTCCACCTGCTGGCTGTGGCTCATGAGGCGGGAGCCGATTTCAAGATGGAAGACATCGACATGCTGTCGCGCAAGACGCCCTGTCTCTGCAAGGTGGCACCCAACACGCAGAAGTACCATGTACAGGACGTGAACCGTGCAGGTGGTATCGTAGCTATCATGGCCGAGCTGGCCAAGGGTGGCCTCGTCGATACCAGCGTGAAGCGCGTGGACGGCATGACGCTGGCCGAAGAGATTGACCAGTATTGCATCACCAGCCCCAACGTCTGCAAGAAGGCACTGAAGAAATACGCCAGCGCTCCCGGCGGCAAGTTCAACCTGAAGCTGGGTTCGCAGGACAACTGTTATAAGGAATACGATACCGACCGTGCCGAGGGTTGTATCCGCGACCTGGAGCATGCTTATAGCAAGGACGGCGGCCTGGCTGTGCTGAAGGGAAACATCGCACAGGACGGTTGTGTGGTTAAGACTGCTGGTGTGGACGAAAGCATCTGGAAGTTCACCGGTCCTGCCAAAGTCTTCGACTCGCAGGAAGCTGCCTGCGAAGGAATTCTGGGCGGCAAGGTGCAGAGCGGCGACGTGGTGGTCATCACCCACGAAGGTCCCAAGGGCGGCCCCGGTATGCAGGAGATGCTCTATCCCACCTCTTATATCAAGTCGCGCCACCTGGGCAAGGAGTGTGCCCTCATTACCGACGGGCGCTTCAGCGGTGGCACGTCGGGCCTGAGCATCGGCCACATCTCGCCCGAAGCAGCAGCCGGCGGCAACATCGGCAAGCTGGTGGACGGTGACATCATCGAGATAGACATCCCCAACCGCACCATCAACGTCCGGCTGACCGATGCCGAACTGGCGGCACGTCCCATGGCGCCTGTCACTCGCAACCGCGAGGTGTCTAAGGCGCTGAAGGCCTACGCCAGCCTGGTGAGCTCGGCAGATAAGGGAGCGGTGAGAATTATATAATTGAAAATTGAGAATTGAAAATTAATAGCCTTGTGATTTCGCAGGCAATTTTCCATTTTCAATTCTCCATTATCCATTAAAGAAATGAAAGATACAATTACAGGCGCAGAAGCCCTGATGCGCTCCCTGGAGCACGAAGGGGTACAAACGATATTCGGCTATCCGGGCGGTAGCATTATGCCCGTGTTCGATGCCTTATACGACCATCGGAAGACGTTGAACCACATCCTGGTGCGCCACGAACAGGGTGCTACCCATGCTGCACAAGGTTTTGCCCGTGTGTCGGGTCAAGTAGGTGTTTGCCTCGTGACCAGTGGGCCGGGTGCTACTAATACCATTACCGGCATTGCCGACGCCATGATAGACAGTACGCCCATCGTGGTCATTGCTGGGCAGGTAGGTACAGGTTTCCTCGGTACGGATGCCTTTCAGGAAGTGGACCTCGTAGGCATCACGCAGCCCATCACCAAGTGGAGTTACCAGATCCGTCGGGCCGAAGATGTGCCTTGGGCCGTGGCGCGCGCCTTCTACATTGCCCGTAGCGGTCGGCCGGGCCCTGTGGTGCTCGACTTTGCCAAGAACGCGCAGGTAGACAAGATGGAATATGCTCCCGTGACAGTCGATTATATCCGCAGCTACCAGCCCGTGCCCGATATGGATATGGAAGCCATCCGCGAGGCAGCCGACCTCATCAATGCCGCCGAACGTCCGTTGGTACTCGTGGGGCAGGGAGTAGAGCTAGGCAATGCCCAAACCGAACTCCGGGCCTTCATCGAGAAAGCCGGACTGCCTGCCGGACGTACCCTGCTGGGACTTTCGGCCCTTCCTTCCGACCATCCGTTGAATAAAGGCATGCTGGGTATGCACGGCAATCTGGGGCCGAACATCAATACCAACAAGTGCGACGTGCTGATAGCCGTGGGTATGCGCTTCGACGACCGTGTGACGGGCAACGTAGCTACTTATGCCCCGCAGGCTAAAATCATCCACTTCGATATCGACCCTGCCGAGATAGACAAGAACATCAAGACCGACGTAGCCGTGCTGGGCGATTGCAAGCAGACGCTTCCTGCCGTTACCAAACTGCTGAAGCCCGCCACCCATCAGGAATGGCTCGACAGCTTCCGTACCTACGAGGAAGTGGAGGATGAGAAGGTTATCCGCCCCGAACTCTATCGCACGACCCGCGAACTGAGCATGGGTGAGGTGGTACGTGCCGTGAGCGAAGCTACAAACAACGAAGCCATCCTGGTGACCGACGTAGGCCAGAACCAGATGATGTCTGCCCGCTACTTCAAGTATACCCGCGAGCGCAGCATCGTCACCTCTGGCGGACTGGGTACGATGGGCTTCGGCCTTCCTGCCGCCATTGGAGCCACCTTTGGTCGTCCCGACCGTACCGTCTGCGTCTTCATGGGTGACGGCGGCCTACAGATGAACTTGCAGGAGCTGGGCACGGTGATGGAGCAGAAGGCACCTGTCAAAATGATATTGATGAACAACAACTACTTGGGCAACGTGCGCCAGTGGCAGGCCATGTTCTTCAACCGCCGCTACTCGTTTACCCCCATGCTGAACCCTGACTACATGCAGATAGCCGCCGCATACGGCATCCCTTCGCGCCGCGTCATGGAGCGTTCGGAGTTGGCCGATGCTATCCGCGAGATGCTGGCCACGGACGGTCCCTTCCTGCTCGAGGCCTGCGTGGAAGAAGAGGGTAACGTAATGCCGATGACGCCTCCGGGCGGTTCGGTGAACCAGATGCTTTTGGAATGCTAAAAGATACAGACTATGACTGACAAGACATTATATACCATTATCGTCCATTCGGAAAACATTGCCGGCTTGCTCAATCAGGTGACGGCGGTGTTTACCCGCAGGCAGATCAATATCGAAAGCCTGAATGTGTCCGCTTCTTCCATTCAAGGTGTACACAAGTATACTATTACTGCGTGGACGGATAAGGACACCATCGAGAAAGTCGTGAAGCAGATTACCAAGAAGATGGATGTACTGCAGGCTCATTATTTTACCGACGACGAAATCTATCAGCACGAGATAGCCCTTTACAAGGTAGAGACTCCTGCGCTGGAACAAACGCCTGAGGTGTCGAAGGTCATCCGTAAGAATCATGCTCGCATTGTCGAGGTGAACCCCGTTTTCTCCATTGTCGAGCTGAACGGTATGAGCGATGATATCACGCACCTGTATCAGGAATTGCAAGCTTTCGGCTGCGTGCTTCAGTTTGTCCGCTCAGGGCGTGTGGCTATCACTACGAGCTGCTTCGAACGGGTTAACGAGTACCTGGCCGAACGGGAGGCAAAATATCTGGAAAGTAAAAAACAGAAAAGCAATGAGTGAAAACAACAAAATAGGAACCTATAACTTCGTGGCCGAGCCTTTCCATGTAGACTTTACCGGACGGCTGACGCTGGGGGTGCTGGGCAATCACCTGCTCAACTGTGCGGGTTTCCACGCCACCGAACGTGGTTTTGGCATGGCCGAGTTGAACGAAGAAAACTATACGTGGGTACTGTCCCGTCTGGCTATTGATATGGACGAGATGCCTTTGCAGTATGAATCATTTTCGATACAGACCTGGGTAGAGAACGTTTACCGCCTCTTTACCGATCGTAACTTTGCCATCCTCGACAAGGACGGCCGCAAGATAGGATATGCCCGTTCTGTTTGGGCAATGATTAGCATGCAGACACGCAAACCTATCGACCTGCTAGCCATAAACGGTGGCGATATTGTAAACTACGTGTGCGATGAACCTTGCCCCATCGAGAAGCCTTCACGTATCAAGGTGATGGCTACGGAGCCTGTCGCTTCGCTCACGGTCAAGTACAGTGACATCGACATCAACGGCCATGTCAACAGCATCCGCTACATCGAGCACATCCTCGATCTTTTTCCGTTGGAAAAGTATCGGACGCAGCGTATCCGTCGCTTTGAGATGGCCTACGTGGCCGAAAGTTACTATGGTGACACTCTTTCCTTCTTCTTAGATGACGATGGTAACGATGTGTATGGTGTGGAAGTGAAAAAGAACGGCGATGAGACCGTATGCCGTGCAAAAGTGATATTTGAATAAAAGGAAATATATTAACTGGGCGAAAGCCACAAATAAAAACAATAACAACAATGGCACAATTGAATTTTGGCGGTGTTATCGAAAATGTGATGACCCGCGAAGAGTTTCCCTTGGAAAAGGCACGTGAGATTTTGAAAGACGAAACTATTGCAGTAATCGGATATGGCGTACAGGGTCCTGGTCAGGCTTGCAACCTGCGCGACAACGGCTTCAACGTCATCGTTGGCCAACGTCCTGGCAAGACTTTTGAAAAAGCTATTGCCGATGGATGGGTACCCGGCGAAACCTTGTTCGGTATCGAGGAAGCAGCCGAGAAGGGCACCATTGTGATGTGTCTGCTTTCCGATGCAGCCGTCATGTCTGTATGGCCTACGTTGAAGCCGCATCTGACGGCGGGCAAGGCTCTTTACTTCTCTCATGGTTTTGCTATTACTTGGAACGATCGTACAGGCGTGGTTCCTCCCAAAGATATTGATGTGATTATGGTAGCACCGAAGGGGTCAGGTACGTCGCTTCGTACCATGTTCCTCGAAGGTCGTGGCTTGAACAGCTCTTACGCCATCTACCAGGATGCTACGGGTAAGGCAATGGATCGTACACTGGCTTTGGGTATCGGTATCGGTTCCGGTTATCTGTTTGAGACTACTTTCCAGCGCGAGGCTACTTCCGACCTTACCGGTGAGCGTGGTTCGCTGATGGGCGCTATTCAAGGCCTGTTGTTGGCACAGTATGAAGTGCTCCGTGAGAACGGCCACACACCTTCCGAAGCTTTCAATGAAACCGTTGAGGAGTTGACTCAGTCGCTGATGCCTCTTTTTGCCAAGAATGGTATGGACTGGATGTATGCCAACTGCTCTACTACTGCCCAGCGTGGTGCCCTCGACTGGATGGGCCCGTTCCACGATGCCATCAAACCCGTTATGCAGAAACTGTACGAAAGCGTGAAGTGTGGTAACGAAGCTCAGATTTCCATCGACAGCAACTCTAAGCCCGATTATCGCGAAAAACTGAATGCTGAGCTGAAAGCTCTGCGTGAAAGCGAGATGTGGCAGACGGCTGTTACCGTCCGCAAGCTCCGTCCGGAGAACAACTAAACGTATCGGATTGAAGAACTCCAAGGGAGTGTATCGGCGTGCTTGGCACGGCCGGTACACTCCTTTTTTAGGTATCAAATATCAAGCATAAACGACTTTGCAAAGTCCCTCTTTACGTTCGCCAAGTTCATGTTTAGCGAGCTAAAGTAGGTGTTTAGGAACGCAATATCGGTAGTGAGTAATGGATTGTCCCAATTTGGTTTCAATCCTTCATTTGTAGTGTAATCTGTTAGAAGAAAGGGATGTAGGTTGAAAGATAAAGTTTCACGGCAGTGTTCATTGTCTTCGGCTTGTACAATAATGTGTCATCTTGCCCAATATGGATGTTTCAATATAAATTTCTTATTATCAGTTGTTTGTGGTGAAATCACATAGGTGAAATGTATTTGTAGAAAGGGAAATAAAAAAAACTGCTTCACTAATAGTGAAACAGTTCTTATTCTTGTGGGCGTTGACGGATTCGAACCGCCGACCCTCTGCTTGTAAGGCAGATGCTCTGAACCAGCTGAGCTAAACGCCCTTTTCTTTGGAAAATCGTGGCAAAGGTACGACTTATTTTTATATCTCCAAATAATAGACTCGTTTTTTTCAAAAAACATTGTTTGTTGCAGCAAAAAAATGGGAATGTGTAGAGGGAATGGGCGTTAAACTAACACCTATTCCCAGTTCTGCGATTCCTTTTGAATATGTTCCAGCAATCGTCGGTAGAAGGCATGACGGTTCAACGTGGAAGCTTCACCAAGGATGACCAGTTTCATGCGAGCTCGGGTCATGGCTACGTTCATGCGACGTAAGTCGGAGAGAAAACCTATTTGCCCTTCGTCGTTGGCACGGACGAGACTGATGAAAATGACATCGCGTTCTTGTCCCTGAAAGCCATCGACGGTATTTACAGTCATCAGACTGCGATAGGGACGCAGGGTAGCGTCGTTTTTCAGTTTTCCACGTAAGTATTGTACCTGTGCCTTGTAGGGGGAGATAAGGCCAAAGTCGATGCGTTCGTCCAAAATACGTTGGCCGCCGATGCGTTCGATGTATTTCCGTAGTTCGCTAAGTAAGAGATCTGCCTCCTGGCGATTGATACGGCCGAAGCTTTCGCCCACAAACTCTTCCTTAAAATCCATTTCCGATGTGTCGATCCACGAGATGGGTGTGTCCCAGTCCAGGATGCCGCGATGGCGCACTTCGGGGGCGGCTTGCAACAGCCCGCTGTAGAACCAGTCGGACGAGAAGCGCATGATGGCTTCGTTCATGCGGTATTGGGTCGTGAGCAGCGAGACGGTCTCAGGTTTGCGGGCCACGACAGTTTCCATTAGTGTGCGTTCCAGGCCACCTCGTGCTGCATCATAGCACTTGATGGTGGGTGGTAGTTGTTGGTGGTCACCAGCCAGCACCACGCGATCGGCCTTACGGATGGCTATCCAGCAGGCTGCTTCGAGGGCTTGTGCCGCTTCATCGATAAAGAGGGTGCCGAAACGTCGGCCCGACAGTACACGATGGTTACTGCTGACTAAGGTGGAGGCAATGACGTGAGCCGAGTCGAAGAGGTCGGCATTGATCTGAACTTCCAGAGCTGTGGCTCGGTCGCGTAGGCGGGATATACGGCTGCGCACTCCTTCACGTTCTTCGTAAGTGCCACGGCGGGCTTTGCCATGTAGTTGACGTAGCTCTTTGCGGATGCTCCACAGTTCAGTATAGGCCGGATGAGCTTCGAAGCGGCGTTCGTAGGTGAAGGACAGCATTTTGTCATTGACGCGTGTGGGATTGCCGATACGCAGTACGCTGACACCTCGGTCTACAAGCTTTTCTGAGATCCAGTCTACTGCCGTATTACTTTGTGCACACACCAGCACTTGCGGTTCGCGGTGTAGTGTTTCGTAGATGGCTTCGACCAGCGTGGTAGTTTTTCCTGTGCCGGGAGGGCCGTGGACAATGGCAACGTCGCGGGTACATAATACTTTGTTGACGGCCGACTCCTGTGTTTGGTTCAGCCAGGGGAAACGGACGGGGTAGAGTTCGCGGAAGCCGGGTTTCAGGGTACCCAGCAGTGTGCCGCGCAGTTCGGCCAGCCGGTTGCTTTTGGCGCGGAGCACGTCGGTCAAAGCTTCGAACATGGTGCGATAACTGGTCTCGTCGAAATAGAGCTGTACCCCTAAACGATCGGCTCCCTGTATGTCCATGATGGATCCTGCTCCGGGCATAACCACCAACATGCGTGTGTCGTCGGCATAGCTTACGGTGCCTTGGAAGTTATAGTAGCTGAGGCTTCCGTCTGCTGTTGGTTGGAAGAAGCAGACTGGACGTCCATATTCGAAATTGTGTTCGATATCAATATCTTCGGTACGGGTTATTTCCAGTACCAACTGATTGAGCGAGTTATAGTAACTTCGTCCGGCGGTAGCCGGAAACCAGCAAAGCCCACGTTTTACTTTGCGTGCCACTCCCATGGTTTCTGTCTGGCGTCGGAATTCTTCCTTTTCGTATTCATATTCCATGCGAAGCAACAGTTGTTGCCGCTGGAGGTGTAGGCTGGGGCTTTCAGTATCTTTTTCCTGTTTCATGGAAGCTTTTTTCACTTGACTTACCATTGGATCGGAGTCTCTCCATGTGCTTTCAGGTACTCGTTTGTGCGGCTGAAATGTTTGTTTCCAAAGAATCCGTTGTAGGCGGAGAGTGGAGATGGGTGGGCTGATGTCAGCACCAGATGACGGTTGCGGTCAATGAAGGCTCCTTTGCGCTGGGCGTATGCCCCCCACAGGATGAAGACCAAATGTTCTTTCTCTTCAGCCAACAGGCGGATAGCGGCATCTGTAAAGGTTTCCCAACCGCGGTTTTGGTGTGAACCGGCTTGATGGGCACGTACTGTTAGTGTGGCGTTCAACAGAAGCACACCCTGTTCTGCCCAGCGCGTCAGGTTGCCAGTGGACGGTGTGTCGGTGCCTATGTCACTTTTGATTTCTTTGAAGATATTGACTAAAGATGGTGGGAAAGCTACTCCATCGTTTACAGAGAAGCAAAGGCCATGTGCCTGTCCTGGGCCATGATAGGGATCCTGGCCGATGATGACTACTTTTACTTTATCGAAAGGGCAAAGGTTGAAAGCATTGAATATGAGTTTGCCCGGAGGATATACGGTGCCGTTTTGATATTCGGTTCGTACGAAATCGGTCAGGGCTTTGAAGTAATCTTTGTCGAATTCGGGTTGTAGACGTTTTTTCCAGCTCTCTTCTATTTGAACATTCATGGCAGTTGGATTATGAATTGATTTTTGGGATACAAATTAACGCAGATTTCTGCAAATGGAAAAACTAATCTTCTCCTTTGTTTGCAAAAATCTGCGTTCTATATCCTTAAATCAGATGAATGTTGTGTTCGCGGCACTCTTGACGCATCTGTTCAGGCCAAATGCTGGCTTGTATTTCGCCGATATGTGCCTTGCGCAAATAGAACATACAGAGGCGTGACTGGCCTATACCACCTCCGATGGACAGGGGCAGGGTGTCGTCCATCAGGCGTTTGTGGAAATAGAGTTCCAGGCGTTTTTCTTCTCCTGCCAGTTTTAGTTGTTTAACTAAGGCTGCCTTGTCTACTCGGATACCCATAGAAGACAGTTCGATGCTTCGTTGTAGAGGTTCGTCCCAAAGTAATAGGTCGCCGTTCAGTCCGGGCAGACCATTCAGGCCCGGAGTTGTAAAATCATCATAGTCAGGAGCACGTCCGTCGTGTTTCTTCCCGTCTCCTAACTCACAGCCAATACCTACAATAAATACAGCTTTATGCCTTTTTGTGATGGCATGTTCGCGTTCTTTTGGAGACATATTGGGGTAGAGTTGGCGTAGTTCTTCGGCGTGGATGAAGTGTAATTTTTCCGGTAGACAGGGTTTAATCTGGGGATACATTTCGTATACCATGTACTCTGTGCGTACCATGGCGGCATAGATGCGGGTTACAATTTCTTTAAGGAACTCTACGTTACGGTCTTCGGCAGTGATGACACGTTCCCAGTCCCATTGGTCCACATAGAGCGAGTGCAGGTTGCCCAGTTCCTCGTCGGCTCGGATGGCGTTCATGTCGGTATAGATGCCGTAGCCTGGTTCGATGTTGTATTCGGCCAGCGTCAGTCGTTTCCATTTGGCCAGTGAATGTACCACCTCGGCCTGTGCTTCTCCCAAGTCCTTAATGGGGAACGACACAGGGCGTTCCACACCGTTCAGGTCGTCATTGATACCCATACCCTTGAGGACGAATAGGGGAGCAGTCACACGTCGCAGGCGCAGTTCTGACGATAGGTTCATTTGGAAAAAATCCTTGATTTGCTTGATACCCAGTTCTGTCTGTTTCAGGTCCAGCAATGGAGTATAGTTTTTCGGTGTTATCAGGTAACTCATATGTTTCTCTAATTATGCATGGTTGTTAATATGTTCGGCAAATATAGATAAAATAATGATAAATGTATCTGTAATGCGAATAAAAATATCATTATGATTTTAATTTTTTGTTTTGTCTTTCCATTTTAATAGTGTTCTATGTGGGCGCTTTAGTGGAAAAATAACAGAAAAAGGGCTTATATATTAGGATAGTGCAGATATTTTTTATACTTTTGCCACACGTTTAAGGCCTGGTAGCTTAGTGAATAGAGCGTCAGATTCCGGTTCTGAAGGTCGTGGGTTTGAGTCCCACCCGGGTCACAAACAAAAAAATCCGCTGACAATCAGCGGATTTTTTGTTTGTAATGGTCGAATGTGCCCGTGTATAGATGGTCTTTTCTCTGGTTTTAAATGAAACGATATCGGAACTCATTTGGTAGAATCTGATTTTTTCTCCTTTCCCATTGTGGATCTGCACCTTTTTGTTTTTCGGACACTTTATGTAACCTTTTTCGTTTTCATGCTTTACATGGGAGGATGAGGAAGGTGTATAGCAAGATGTCAGCTTTTCATTTTTGAATTTTCTTTAGTACGATTTTGAGGAAGTATTCTTATAATGTGCAGTTAAATAAAGAATTTTAGTTGAAAAATAAACGATTTCTTTCAGTTTCGTTTGTAAAATGAAAGCAGTTTTTTATTTTTGTCCACCTAATTATAATTAAGTAGTGGCACAATGATTAAGCTGAAAAGTTATTTTGTGTTTTTCTTCTTGCTTGTCGGATCCTGTGTTTACGGTCAGTATTTTAAAAAGATAGGAATGAAAGATGGATTATCCAATCTGTCCGTGATGTCTATTTGTCAGGATACATTGGGACGCATGTGGTTCGGTACGATGGAAGGTATTGATATTTATGACGGCACGAAGATTGATAAGATAAAATATTGTGAGATCCCTGTAGAACAAGGTGGAGGGCGTAAATTTATCAATGGAAATATTGATCAAATATTGAGGGGCGAGTGCGGAAGAATGTTTGTGCGAAATAACACTTCTCTGTTTGAATATGATGTCTTTAAAGAACGTCTTCGGGAAATACGTGGCAGTGGTGTGAGAACGATCACTTTAGTGGACGGATCACTTTGGGGAATAGTGAGAGACTCATTGGGAGCTTATGATGCGGAAGCGGATTATTGGGATTTCAAAGTACGTTTGGATATTCCCAATGCAACTTGCTTGCAACGATTGGCAGACAGATTGTACATAGGTACGATGGAAGGGTTGTATGTTTGGCATCTGGGAAAACTGGAATGTATACTTCCGAACGTTGAAATCTTTAAATTGTTTGCCAGCAGCAAAGGGGAGTTATGGATTGCCTCACGTATGGATGGGTTGTATAGAATAAGTAAGGAGGGAAAGCTTCGTAAAGAAGAAATTTCTTCCTCAAGGGTTGTCAGCGGGCAAATCCGCGAATTTGTGGAAGATGCCCAACAACGCATTTGGTTCGGTACATTTGATGGCCTACAGGTTTATAATCCTTTTGATGATACCTATAAGGTTTATAGACCGGGCATTTATCCGGGACAATTGGAACATGAGTCGGTTTTTTCGCTCTATTTTGATAAACAAGAAACAATCTGGGTCGGAACCTATTATGGGGGTGTCAATTACTTTAATTTGGGATCTGATCTGTTTACTTATTATCATCCTAATTCCATACAGGATGGCAAGAGCTTGAGTTTTCCCATTGTGGGACAGATTGTAGAGGATGATGAACGGAACCTATGGATTGCAACAGACGGTGGAGGTATTAATTGCTTTGATCGTGAAAAGAAGCAATTCTCTTATCTGGTGGCTTCTGGGGAAAATTCCATTCTGCATGATAATATCAAAACCTTGGCCTATGCCCGTGAACTGGGCTATATGTATATAGGTACTTATACGGGTGGATTGAGCCGTTATGATAAACGTACAGGTCGTTTTCACAATTATCTTCCCTTATATAAGAGTAAAGGGATAGGCCCTGATGGGAGTATATTTTATTGTTTATATAAAGATGGCTATTTGTACGTGTCGGCGCATAATGGTTTTTGGTTGTTGGATGTGAATACTGACCAGTTTACGCTGATAAGTGGTCGTTATAATATTCAGGTATTTGAGATTGACAAGAATGGATGTGTTTGGTGGGCATCTGGGACAAATTTGTATTTGTGGGAACCCAAGACCGGAAAAATAAATCGACGATTTTACGAATGGAAAGGAATGTCTAATGTGAGGATTACCCAAATACTATCAGCGAAAGATGGAACTATTTATTTTTCGACTTTGGGTGCCGGTGTGTTTTCCTATGATGGTACAACGGATAGTATTCGTCATTACAGCTCGGATAAGGACGGGTTATTAAGTGACTATTGCTATAATTTGGTTGAAACTCCGATGAACAACATACTGATAACAAACGACAGGGGTATATCCATTTATTCACCTTTCAATGGAACGGTTCGATCTATTGAATTGCGGAGCGAGAAAGGTATGATTTCTTCCGTGTCTGAAGGTGGGGGTATTTGTGTCGCTTCCGATGATCGGATATATATCGGTGGAGTGGATGGAATGATTTCTTTCAGTGAGCGGGAGTTGTATGATGTCTATAATGCGGATGCTAATTTTTATTTTTCTTCCTTGCAGGTGAACAATGAGTTGGTCCGTCCGAATGATTCTCATAATATATTAGACGTGGCCTTACCCTTTACTAAGAAACTCGATTTAGCATATAATCAGAATAATCTTTCCCTGACTTTTGCCAATTCCAATTATATTGCTTTGGATCGTACAACTGCCTATCAGTACATGTTGGAAGGGTTCGATGATGAATGGATTTCAACAGATCAGTATAATGTAAGCTATACGAATCTTTCTCCCGGCAATTATCGGTTAAGGATTCGTGAAACAGGAAAAAAATTGAGCGATACTTATAATAAAGAAATTGCATTGGACATTTGTATACATCATCCTTGGTTTGCTACCTCTTGGTTTTATTTACTTTATCTGCTTGTGGCTTCAGGGGTGATTTATGGCTTTTGGCGAATACGTAGGACCCGTCGTTTGTTGGCCGCTTCTTTGGAGAATGAAAAAGTGGAGAAAGAGAGATTGGAGGAGGTAAACAAGATGAAGCTTCGTTTCTTTACCAATATATCCCATGAATTTAGAACTCCGTTGACGTTGATTATTGGCCAGATTGAATTACTCATGCAGAATAATAAATGTCCGTCAGGAGTACTACGAAAATTGGAGAGTGTCTATAAGAATGCCGTGCATCTTCGGTTCCTTATAACCGAACTGCTTGATTTCAGAAAGCAGGAGCAGGGATTTTTGAAATTGAAAGTAGAATGCCGGGATGTCGTTTCTTTAGCAAAGGAAGTGTACGCTTCTTTTGAAGGACTTGCGGATAGTCGGCATATTAATTATACGTTCGAGAGTGTAGGTGAAGAACTGCTTTTGTGGTTCGATCCTGTACAAATGCAGAAAGTGTTCTATAATTTGCTTTCCAATGCATTTAAATATACGGGCGATGGTGGAACCATAAAAATGTGTATCAGACGTTTACGGCAATCTGTGGAAATCGGAGTCTATGATACGGGTTGTGGCATCCCGCAGGATGCCCAAGGCTTGATTTTCGAGCGCTTCTATCAAGTGGACGGTGGACAACGGAGTGGAGAACAGGGGAGCGGTATCGGGTTGGCCTTTACTAAGAGCATTGTGGAAGCTCATCGGGGTAAAGTAGAAGTAGAAAGTACGGTTGGACAAGGCAGTTGTTTTAAAATTCATTTGCTTTTGGGTAATGGACATTTTACAGCGGAAGAGCTGGAACATGTACCTTTCGTGTTGTCTGATATGGACTGGCAGGCAAATCCTGTCCCATTTGAAGATAGTAAGACTGATATTCCTTTGTCTGATGCGACTTTGATCGATGGTAATCCTTCTTCTCGGCCAGTTGTTCTGTTGGTGGAAGATGACGAGGAAGTTCTGGATATGTTGGTGGGGATTTTCTCACCTATGTATCAGGTGCACCAGGCGACCAACGGACAGATGGGTTTAGAAATGGCTAAAGAACTTCATCCTGATCTCATCGTGAGCGATGTGATGATGCCTGTCATGTCCGGTAAAGAAATGTGTTATAAAATAAAGAATAACCTGGAGCTGGCCTATATCCCCGTTGTCTTGTTGACAGCCCAAGCGTCTGAGGACTATACGATTGAAGGATATATGTTCGGTGCAGACGATTATATTGTGAAACCTTTTAATGTGAAGCTTCTTCTGACTCGTTGTCGGAACCTGCTCAATAGTCGGAATTTGTTGTTGAAGCGTGAATGTCCGACTGGAGGAACGATTGTGACGCAGGAAGCACCGGGACTTTCTGTAGCGGACCAGGCTTTACTTGATCAGGCTACAGAAGTCATCAGGCGTCATTTTGATAATCCAGAGTTCGATATGAATCTTTTGGCTTCCGAACTGAACATGGGGCGTAGTAAGATGTTTGCTCGGATTAAGGAGATTACAGGTCTTACCCCTAATGAGTATACACTGAAGATTAAGTTGACTGAAGCTCTGCGGATGTTGCAGGAAGAACCGCAATTCAATATCTCTGAGATTTCTTATAGCCTTGGCTTTACTTCTCCTCGTTATTTCAGCCGTTGTTTTAAGGCTTTTTATGGCGTCGCTCCTCAAAGTTACAGAAAAAAGAATAGTGAATAACAGTGTGTTGTGTAGACAGTAAAGATTGAATTTGGAAGGACATCCTGATGTGAAGGGTGTCCTTTTTTGTTTATATACTTTGGAATATGATAACATTTCGTTTGTGTGAAAGACCTTCTTTGGATGTGATGTAGGGATAAATCGTCCGAGATAGTGCATAAATTGTATTTTGCACGATTTATGCCTATTCTTACAACTTCTTGTTCAGATAAAGTCTATTTGAAAAAACTTATTTTGTGGTGTGTTCAGACGCGGAAGTACGATGCCGTGGAAGAACACTAAGATAAACATTTGTTAAACTGATGAGTCGTTGTTGGATTATCTACAATTGATTCGCATTAAATTTTTAATTTATGAAAAATTCAACATTCAGGCAGTTGGCATGCAGATGTGTCGTATTGCTATTGGCGTCCTGGGTGTGCGGCGTGTCAGATGTAGGCATGTTGCGTGCACAGACTGAGTACATTACAGTGACAGGGCAAGTTTTGGACAAGACCTTTGGAGACCCATTGATTGGTGCTTCTGTAGTAGAAAAGGGTACAACGAATGGTATGGCTACCGATTTGGACGGTAATTATAATTTGAAAGTAAAATCGGGTGCCACAATTGAAATTTCTTTGATTGGTTACAAGACGGTAACTTTCAAGGCTTCTGCGGAAAAAAAGACGATTGTGATGGAAGAAGACAATGAAATGTTGGATGAAGTCGTTGTCGTAGGTTACGGTGTTCAGAAGAAAGTAAACTTGACAGGTTCGGTTTCGGCTGTAGGATCTGAAAAAATTGCCAATCGCCCTGTAATGAACGTAACGCAGGCTTTGACCGGCGTGGCTCCGGGTGTTCGTGTAACGCAAGGTAGCGGTGCGCCTGGTGACGAAAAAATGTCTATCCAAGTGCGTGGTCAGGGTTCGTTCAACAACAGTAGCCCGCTGATTTTGGTGGACGGTGTAGTCGCTGATATGGCTCCTCTGAATTCTGACGATATTGAAAGCATTTCTATCTTGAAGGATGCCAGTGCAGCAGCTATCTATGGTTCACGCGCAGCCAATGGTGTTATTTTGGTTACAACTAAAAAGGGAAAGCGTGAGGAAAAGCCTCAAGTTACTTTGACTGCCATGTTTGCTTCTGAAAAACCTGTGACGGACTTTAGCTTGATGTCAAGCACAGCTGATTTTATGGAGTTGCACAACATTGCCAAGTTTAATGCCAATCCCACAGCCAATACTCCCGATTATAGTTATGAGAGTATCGAGGAATGGCGTGCTGCCAATGCCAATCCTAACGGTATTTATACAGATCCTGTTACAGGCAATCAAATTCCGAACTGGTTGGCCTATCCTAATACGGACTGGGCACAATATTTGTTCCAGCCATCTTTCTATCAAAGATACGGTGTCAGTGTAAGTGGTGGTAGCAAGAATACGACTTATTTGCTTTCGTTGGGTTATCAGGACAATCCTGGTACTTTGGACAATACGGCCATGCAACGTTTCAATATGCGTGCCAACGTAGAGACCAAGATAGCCGATATCATAACTTTTGGTACTCAGACGTATGCGACGAAAGAATTCAAGGATCCGGGAAGTACGTCAATGACCTATTTGCTTCAGGCTTATCCGGGTATCAACCCTATCTATGATGGCAAGTATGGTGCCAGTGAAAATCCAGAAGTAACACAAATAGATAACATTTTGCAACAAGTCGCTGCACAGGGCGGTCAGAATACATATACCCGACTGAATACGACATGGTATACCAATGTGGAACTTCCGTTGAAGGGATTGGTAGCTGAAGCCAAGTTCAACTATAGTCAATATATGCGTCACGACGAACATTATTCGCAAAATCAACCACGCTATAGTTTCCGTGAAAGCTTCGATACACCGAAAGAAGGTGTGGGTGTGCTTGATCAGGCAACAACTTACCGTTACTATTATGAATCGACGAGCTATACTGCCGATCTGTTACTCCGTTATAACAACACGTTCGGCAAGCATGACGTAGGTGGCTTGTTCGGTTATGAACAGTACCGTGCGGAAACAACCGGATTCAGTGCAACCAAGAAAGGTTTGATAGACTGGGGAATCACAGATATCACTTCGGGTGCCGAAATGGAAAGCATTGGCGGTAGTGCCAAGTCGGTTAATGCCATGTTGTCCTATTTTGGTCGTGTAAATTACGCGTATGATGGCAAATATCTGTTTGAGGCTAACTTCCGCTCGGATGCATCTTCCAAGTTCGCACCGGGACATCGTGGTAGTTTCTTCCCTTCTTTCTCGGCTGCTTGGCGTATGAGTGAGGAACCGTTCTTTGCTCCCATCAAGGATAAAGTGAACTATCTGAAAATTAGAGCTTCTTATGGATCTTTGGGTAATACTGTCAGTGGTAATTACGATTGGCAGGCGCTTTATAAAAAGGTGAACAATGTATTCGACGAACAGGTAATGAATGGTTTGGTTCAGTCTTCTATCCAGAACCTGTCTCTGTCTTGGGAAAAAGTGACCACCTATAATGTGGGCTTGGAGGCTTCTTTCTTAAATCAACGTTTGACGGCTGAGGCCGACTATTACATGCGTCGTACATCGGATATTTTGACGAATTCCATTATTTACAAAACAATGGGTAGTATTTCTGCACCGATGTCTAATACCGCCAGTCTGAATAATCAAGGTTTTGAATTGACGTTGGGCTGGAATGATAAAGTAGGTGATTTCCGTTACGGCGTAAGCGTTAACATGGCATATAACAAGAATAAAGTGACCGACTTTAAGGGGGCACTTCGATACGAACAGGATGACAGTACGTTGGATATTTGGGGTAATCCTACTTGGCGCTATACAAATTTGGCCGATGTATCAACGGGTAGTGACACACGTCGTGTGGAAGGTCACATGATTGATGAATATTTCCTGCGTCGTCCTTATAGTGGTGACGGTACATATAAGTTTGCTGATGGCAAGGTCAATCCTAACGGTGGTCCGAAAGACGGTATGATTCGTACTAAGGCAGATTTGGATTGGGTGGTAGCTATGTTGGCTGAAGGTTATACGTTCAACAACAACTTGAAGCAGATTGGTCCCGATGGTTCTAACTTGTGGTATGGTGACTTGATTATGGCCGATGTGAACGGTGATGGTAAATATGGTAACGATGATGACCGTGAATTTACGGGTAAGAGCAGTACACCAAAGGTTATTCTTGGTTTGAATATCAATGCTGAATGGAAGGGATTTGACTTGAACATGATTTGGTCCGGTCGTTTTGGTAGTTACCATTACATAAATAGTACAGGTGCCAATCGTTCTTTGGTTTCCAATGTAAAAGATCAGCTTCCTAGTGATGCTTGGGACCGCTATTATTTCTATGATTCTGAAGCCGCTTATCAAGGAATTATTCGGAACGAGGATGGGGTTATCATTGGTTCCAGTTATGATCCGGCCACAGATCCTAATGCCCGGATTAATAACAAATATCCGCGTTTGTTGACTTCAGGCGGTACCACTCCTGCGAATACCTTCTACTTGTATAACACTTCGTTTATGAAGCTGAAATCTCTGCAGATTGGCTATACACTGCCTAAGAAATGGCTGGCTCCTGCCAAAATCAGCAACATGCGTGTGTTTGTGTCTGGTGAGAACTTGTTGACTATCTGTTCGAAGGACTTCCCAGGAGTAGATCCTGAATTGGGTGGCTCTTTGCAGGTTTATCCATTAGCAAGAATGTTCTCCGGTGGTATTTCTGTAACTTTCTAACTTAAAATGATGATGAAAATGAAAAAAATATTGAATATATTGTCAGTTGCTGCCTTGTTAGGTACGGCAACGGCTTGTACGGACATTTTGGATACAGCCCCCTATGATAAATTGTCCAGTGAAACCATGTGGACTACTGAGTCGAGTGTGGATCAAGGAGTGATTGGAGTATATTATTCTCTGCAACGGCCTTTCCATAGTAATAATGATTTTGTGGGAATTAATGCTTGGATTGGTTATTATGCTTGGGACGCAATGGGGATGACCGGGCAAGGGGAATACGGAATGGCTAATATGTTTACTAAGTCTGTAAATCCCAGTAACCGTTTCTTTTTGGATACTTGGCAGAATCTGTACGATGGCGTACATCGTGCGAATGCCGCTATTGTGGGTATTCCCAATGCTCCCATTAATGAAGAAAAGAAAGCCCGATTGGTAGCGGAGTGTAAGGTATTGCGTGCTTTCTTCTATCAACGTTTAAACCTCCTTTTCGGTAATAGTGGAGTAGGTGTTCCTCTGTATACAGAACCTGTTGACCCTGATCAGTGTAACAAATCGCAAAGCTCGGAAGCAGAAGTTTGGACTCAGGTTATTGAGGATTTAACGGATGCTATCAATGAACCAGCTTTACCAAACAATCAGATTGGTGGTGAAGGACGTGTGAGTAAGGGAGCTGCCTATGCGTTGCGTGGCAAAACTTATTTGCTGACCAAACAGTATGATTTGGCTGCTAAGGATTTTGAACAGGTAGGAAAATGCGGATACAAGCTTTTCCAGGGAGGTTATAAAGAATTGTTCAAGGAAGCTAATGAACGCTGTGAAGAAATGATTTTGAGTGTACAGTATATTGAAGATCCGACAGGTTATGGAACGGCTCTTCAGAAGTATTGTGCAGCTTTTACGCAGGGTTCGCAAGATGGTCGTGGATGCTGGACGGATTTGCAGGTGACACCCGCTTTGGTAAACCTTTATGAGTCGGTTGAAACAGATGGTACTGTGAAGGATTTTGCATGGGAAGATTATTTGGCAGACTGGAAGAAGGTTACCGATATGGAGGCTGCTGAAGGACATACGAAGTATCGCAAAGTTTTCTTTATTCGTGATAAACAGTTGAACGGAAAAGAAATACATTCTACGGTTACAGCAGCTGTCGACAAAGAATTGGATAAGCTTCCTGCAGAAATTCAGGCTATTTATTTGCCAGAAGGGAATGAAGCTCGTCTGAAAGCAGCCTATGCACATCGTGATCCTCGTTTGGCTTATAATGTTGTAACTCCTTATGCTAATTATTTAGGAGTAAGTAGTAATTCGACTGCAGAAGGATGGTATACTTATCGTTGGCCGGTAGTTGGAAAATATTATTTCGATCAAGCTGCTGCTGAACCGAATGCCAATTCCGACCTGCCTGAGGATTATTATGCGTCCGGTTGTTGCAATGCGCAGGCAGAATTTAAGTATATTCATCGTAAATTTGTGGGAGAAGGATTGGAATATAAACGTCGTGAGCAGAATCCGGTTGATGAACCCATTATCCGTTATGCTGATGTATTGTTGATGTGGGCCGAGGCTTTGGTTGAATTGAATGATTTGCCAGGTGCAATGGCTAAAGTAAAGGAGGTACGTGACCGTGCCGGTATTTCTACTCCCTCTTCTAAATTTACAGACCAGACAACTGCTCGTAACTATGTACGTGACGAACGTCGTCGTGAATTCGTAAACGAGGGCATCAACTTTTTTGATGAAATGCGTTGGCGTACCTTGAAAGAAACCAAATTTGATCAGAAAGTTGCCCAACATGCTTGGGGTGGCACAGAAAGTACGGGTGGTACAACGTATGACTGGATTGGTGACCAATGGTATACTTGGCCTGTTCCAAAAAGTGAAATCGAGTTGAATCCTGATATGAAGCCGACTCCAGGTTGGGAATATTAATGTATCGTTTTTTTTAGAAACATAATAGTAATAAATCAGCTGTTGAACTTCTAATTCTAATCTAAAAAGTTAAAAACACCACTTTGCTGATAGGCTTTTTGATTTGTTTTTAGCTTTTATTAGGATTGGGAAGATCAACAGCTGATTTTGTTTTATAGACTTTTGATAAGGTTTTGAAGTATGATTTTTTGGTGTGTGAATGTTTTACAAAAATACGTGAATAAAGCGTATTGGCTATGTGTGGTGTCTTTACTTGGTTTGTCTTTGAACAACTGTGGCAGTAAGGCTGATAAAGAATGGGTCACCACAGCTTTCAATCGAGCCGAACAGCAATTGTCGGCCCAGTTGAAGGCCGTTCCCGAACCTACGGCCTATCCCCGTACCATCGGGAAGAATGGAAAATTGAAGGCGACCCCTATGAACGACTGGACTGAAGGGTTCTATCCCGGATGTCTGTGGTATCTTTATGAATATACGCAGAAAGAAGAATGGAAAAATGCGGCTATCAAATGGACAGAACCATTGGAGCCTTTGAAGAAATTGACAAATCATCATGACATCGGATTTCTGATGTACTGTAGTTTTGGCAATGCTTACAGACTGACTGGAAATGAGGCTTATAAGAATATTCTGGTAGAGTCGGCCCGTTCGCTGTGTACGCGCTTCAACGAGAAAATCGGTTGTATCGAATCATGGAACTATAGAAAGGCTTGGAACGGTAAGGATGAATGGTTCTTTCCGGTTATCATCGATAACATGATGAATTTGGAATTATTGTATTTTGCTTCTAAAGTGACTGGTGATACAATTTTTGCACATGTGGCCAACACGCATGCGGAAACAACTGCCCGAAACCATTTCCGGGAAGATTATAGCAGTTATCATGTGGTGGATTATGATGAGGAGACCGGACAGGTGCTCCATAAGGCTACTTGCCAGGGATTCTCGGACAATTCTACTTGGGCACGTGGCCAGGCATGGGCCATTTATGGCTATACGATGGCCTATCGTGAGACGAAACGTCAGGATTTTCTGGATATGGCAGTCCGCACAGCTGATTTTTGGTTGAACCACCCCAATCTGCCGGAAGACGGTGTTCCATATTGGGATTTCAATGCCGGACAAGAGGGATATGTGCCCGACTGGAATTATGATCCCCAGCAGTTCAAGGTTGTTCCTCGGGATGCATCGGCAGCAGCCATTGCTGCTTCCGCTTTCCTGGAACTGGCGGATTATGTCGCCGATGGAGAAAAATATGCCAAGGCTGCAGAGCATATCCTGAAGTCATTGTCGTCTCCTGAATATTTGGCAGAAACAGGTACCAACTGTAATTTCATTTTAAAGCATTGTGTGGGAAGTATTCCTCATGGCAGTGAAATAGATGTTCCGTTGGTGTATGCTGATTATTATTATTTGGAGGCTTTGCTGAGATATATGCGTAGATAAAGAATAAAAGACTATATTTGCATATATTTATAAAGCATTACTTAATACCATGAAGTTCAATACTATTTTCCTTTCAGGAATGGCTTGTTCGTTCGGGCCTTTCTTTGCTGTTGCTCAGCAGGCTACCAAACCGAATGTGGTAGTTATCATGGCCGACGATATCGGTTACGGTGACTTGAGTTGTTATGGAGAAAAGACCATCCATACCCCCAATGTGGAGAAGTTGGCCGATGGAGGCGTGATGTTTACGGATGCCCATTCAGTGGCTGCCACCAGTACACCTTCGCGTTATTCTTTTCTGACCGGGCATTATGCTTGGCGGCGTTCGGATACGGGAATAGCGCCGGGTGATGCGGGTATGATTATCCGTCCGGAGCAATATACGGTGGCCGACCTGTTCAAGGAGGCTGGCTATGCGACGGCAGCTGTAGGGAAGTGGCACCTGGGCATGGGTGACAAGACCGGAGAACAGGACTGGAACCGGCTGATAGAACCGGGATTGAAGGATATCGGTTTCGATTATTCCTACATTATGGCTGCTACGGGTGATCGTGTTCCCTGTGTATGGGTGGAGAATGGCAAGGTGGTCAATGCCGACCCCAATGATCCCATCTATGTCAGCTACAAGGAACCTTTTCCCGGCGAGCCTTTGGGCAAGACCCATCCGGAACAGCTGACGGTGATGAAGCCGAGTCCCAATCATGGACACGATCAGGCCATTGTTAACGGAATTTCCCGTATCGGTTACATGAAGGGAGGCAAGAAAGCGTTGTGGAAGGACCAGGACATCAACGACAGTATTGTGGCCCATGGCATTGCTTTCATGGAACAGCACAAGGATGAGCCTTTCTTCCTGTATCTGGCCACTAACGACGCTCATGTACCCCGCGTGCCGCATCCGCGTTTTGCAGGCAAGAGTGGCATGGGGCCGCGTGGGGACGCCTTGATCGAGTTCGACTGGACGGTAGGCCAGGTGGTGGCTACACTGGAACGCTTGGGCATACGCGAAAATACTCTGATAATCCTGACAAGCGACAATGGTCCTGTAGTGGATGACGGATATCAGGACCGTGCGGTGGAATTGCTGGGCGAACATCGGCCTTGGGGGCCTTTCAGAGGGGGAAAGTACAGCAACTTTGAGGCTGGTACCCGTGTACCTTTCATCGTGAACTATCCGGGCAAAGTAAAGAAGGGTGTGTCAAAGGCCTTGGTTTCGCAGATTGATTTTCTGGGGACGATGGCTGAATTCCTGCAGACCAGTCTGACGAAAGAACAGATGAAAGACAGCAATGGCCAACTGGATGCCTGGTATGGCAAGGACCGCAAGGGGCGTGATTATGTGATTGAATATGCCGGAGCCTTGTCGGTGTCCGACGGCGAATGGAAATACATCTATCCCAACCGTAAGAGCGCTTACAATAAACTGACGAATACGGAATTGGGTAATGCGCCTGCCGAGCAGTTGTACTATCTGAAGAAAGATATGGGTGAACAGGTCAACAGAGCCGAACAGAATCCAGATAAGATAAAGGAACTGAAGGCTTACCTGGAGGCTGTACGTTGAACAATAGGTTATGTGTTTTATTATGAGAAAACTGATTCTTTTTATTATATGTGTGCTGGTGGGAATCCACGGATATGCCGGCATGGCCCGTTTCTCGACAGCCGGTTTTTACGAATTGCCGAATACCGGGCGTGAGGCCTATTCCTTGAATCAGGCCTGGCGGTTCTGGAAAGGTGAAGCGGATGGAACGCCATACGCTGTGGACTATGACGATACAGATTGGGAGGTTGTTTCGGTGCCTCACGGTTTGGAATATCTGCCGGTGGAGGCCAGCGGTTGTGCCAATTATCAGGGAGTGGCCTGGTATCGGAAACATTTCACCCCGGCCGACAGCCTGAAAGGCAAGCAGCTGTTTGTACACTTTGAAGGCATTATGGGCAAAAGCGAAGTGTATGTGAACGGCAGTCTGGTAAAGAAACACTATGGTGGCTATCTGCCAGTTATCGTGGATATAAGCACGCTGTTGAAGTTTGGTGAAGAGAATGTGATAGCTGTGAAAGCCGACAACAGTGACGACCCTACCTATCCGGTCGGCAAGGAGCAGAGCATGCTCGATTTCACTTATTTCGGAGGTATATACAGAGACTGCTGGCTGGTGGCTCATAATGATGTGTTCATCACGAATGCCAATTACGAGAACGAGGTAGCCGGAGGTGGTCTGTTCGTGTCGTATGACAAGGTATCCGAAGCGCAGGCCACTGTCAATCTGAAAGCCCATGTACGCAATGCTTCGGGAAAGAACTGCCGTGTGACGGTCTGCTTCGCGCTGAAGACTCCACAGGGAAAGGTGGTAAAGGAAGCCGAGAAGAAATTGTCGTTGAAGAACGGAAAGGCCGCTCATACGATAGCCTCTATGGTAGTGGAAGCTCCATCGTTGTGGTCTCCGGAGTCGCCTTATCTGTATCATCTGGATATACTGGTCAAGGATGCTTCGGGACGTGTGATAGACGGATACCGCCAGCGTATCGGTATCCGCAGCATTGAATTCAAGAAGACGGAAGGCCTGTGGTTGAATGGGAAACCGTACAAGGGCAAGATTATGGGTACCAACCGCCATCAGGACTTTGCTGTGCTGGGCAATGCACTGCCCAACTCGCTGCAGTGGAGGGATGCCAAGAAACTGCGTGACGCGGGTCTGAAGGTTATCCGTACCCATTATGTTATCGATCCTGTTTTTATGGATGCATGCGACGAACTGGGTCTGTTTGCTTTGGTCGAAGTACCGGGATGGCAGTTCTGGAACAAGGAACCGATATTTGCCGAGCGTATCTATTCGGATATTCGCAATATGATACGCATCCATCGCAACCATGCTTCGTTGTTCTTCTGGGAACCGATTCTCAACGAAACCCATTATCCCGAAACGTTTGCCAAAAGAGCGTTGGAGATTTGTGGTGAAGAGTATCCTTATCCTTATAGCATAGCCGCCTGCGACCACGGAGCGGCCGGTGACCAGTATTACGACCTGCTGTTGCGTCCCATCGAGTCCAAGCTTCGCAGTGACAAGACTTATTTTATCCGTGAGTGGGGCGACAACGTGGACGACTGGAATGCTCAGAACTCCGACAGCCGTGTGGCCCGCGGATGGGGTGAGGTGCCGATGTTGCTTCAGGCCGAACATTATGCGAATCCGTCCTATCAGAAGGATTTCCCCATTTTGTGCTATGAGTCTATTTGTCAGAAACCTGCCCAGATTGTGGGAGCTTGTTTTTGGCATTCGTTCGACCATCAGCGCGGATACCATGCCGATCCTTTCTACGGGGGTATCATGGATGCTTTCCGCCAGCCCAAGACTTCCTATTACATGTTCATGTCGCAGCGTGAACCTGTGAAAAGTGACTTACAGGCCGATAACGGACCGATGGTCTATATCGCTCACGAGCTGACACCTTTCTCGCCGGAGGACATTACGGTTTACTCCAACTGCGACGAGGTGCGGCTCACTGTGTTCAAGGACGGAAAGACCTATACTTATAAGAAAGATTCCAATCATCAGGGCATGCCTTCGCCAATTATCAAGTTTACGGATGCTTTCCATTTCATGGAGTGGAAGGCGAAAGCCCGTGCCGGCAAGCAGAACGACGCTTATCTGCTGGCCGAGGGACTGATGGACGGCAAGGTAGTGGCTACGCACAAACGTTATCCTGCGGGGCAGGCCGATCATATCCGCCTGCGCCTGGACGACGAAGGTCTGCGGTTGGAAGCTGACGGATCGGATGTCGTGACGGTGATAGCCGAAGTGGTGGACAAACGTGGAACGGTGAAGCGCCTGAACAACTCCATCATCCGCTTTACGGTAGAAGGCGAAGGTCGTCTGCTGGGCGGTGACGTGGCTTGTGTGAATCCGATGCCGGTGGTATGGGGTTCGGCTCCGGCCCTGATACAGGCTACCGGCCGCGCCGGAAAGATCAAGGTGACAGCTGCACTGGAAGTTCCGGGCGAAGTACGTCCGTTGGAAGGTACGCTGGAGTTTGAAAGTATACCCACCGACTGCCGTCAGATTGCGGATGAGACAGAAATGGCCGAGGTGGGCAAGTTGAAACAGACGGATGACCGGAAGACATCTGCCAGCGAACTGGAGAAAGAGAATGCGCGTCTGCGGAAGGAACTGAACCAGCTCAAGGTAAAGGAGGTGGAGAAACAGCAGACCCAATTCGGAGTAGGAATCAATGATTGATAAATTGATAATGTTGAATGAAATAAAAAAACAGTAACATGAGAAACAAGATGTTTGCATGCGTTGTCGGCTGCGGCTTGGCTCTGGCTTCGGCAGAAAGCTTTGCGGCGCAGCAGGAACAACCGAAAATGCCTTATTGGCAGGACCTTCAGACGGTATCTGTCAATCGGGAGGCGCCCCGAACGTCGTTCATGACCTATGACGACCGTGAGGCCGCCTTGAGTGGTAAATACGAGAACAGCCGCTTCTACCGGCTGCTGAACGGAACGTGGAAGTTCCTGTATTCCGATTCCCATCGCAGGCTGCCTGCCGATGTGACTTCGGCTACAGCAGACCTGGCAGGGTGGTGTGACATCCAGGTGCCGGGCAACTGGGAAGTACAGGGACATGGCGTGGCCATCTATACCAACCAGTGGTTTGAGTTCAAGGCCAGCGACCCTCAGCCGCCGCTGTTGCCCGACGATATTCCGGTGGGTGTCTACCGACGCGAGATAGATATACCGGCCGAGTGGTTACAGACAAGAGATGTCTACCTCCATCTGGCCGGAGCCAAGTCGGGTGTCTATGTCTATATCAACGGGCAGGAAGTGGGATATAACGAAGATTCCAAGAATCCGGCCGAATTCCTGATCAATTCTTATGTAAAGCCGGGCAAGAACAGCCTGGTGCTGAAAATCTTCCGTTGGAGCACGGGTTCGTATCTGGAGTGTCAGGACTTCTGGCGTCTGAGCGGCATCGAACGCGACGTTTTCCTCTATGCACAGCCCAAGGTGGCCGTCAAGGACTTCCGGGTCGTATCGACGTTGGACGACACTTACAAGGACGGTATCTTCCGTCTGGCAGTGGACATGAGAAACCGGGCAGCCGGACAGAAATCCGTAAAGGTGGGTTACGAACTGCTCGATGCCGAAGGCCATTCGGTGGTCAATGCGGTTCAGGAGTGCAGCCTGCCTGCCGGTGGTGTACAGACTGTGGACTTCAGCACAACGCTGGCCGGTGTGAAGACCTGGACTTCGGAGCACCCCAATCTGTACAAACTGCTGATGACGGTCGAGGAAGACGGCAAGGTGACCGAAATCGTTCCCTTCCACGTCGGGTTCCGTCGCATCGAAATCAAGCAGATTGACCAGCTGGCCAAGAACGGAAAACCCTATACCGTGCTGCTCATCAACGGACAGCCGTTGAAACTCAAGGGTGTGAACATCCATGAGCACAACGAGGCTACGGGACACTACGTACCCGAGGAGCTGATGCGGAAAGACTTCGAGCTGATGAAACGCCACAACATCAATACGGTTCGTCTGGCTCACTATCCGCAGGACCGCCGTTTCTATGAGCTGTGCGACGAATACGGCCTGTATGTATATGATGAGGCCAACATCGAGTCGCATGGCATGTTCTACGACTTGCGCAAGGGGGGAACGCTGGGCAACAACCCCGAATGGCTGAAGCCCCACCTCTACCGTACGGAGAATATGTATGAGCGTAACAAGAACTATCCTTCAGTAACCTTCTGGTCGCTGGGTAATGAAGCCGGTAACGGATATAACTTCTACCAGACCTATCTGTGGGTGAAGGAACGGGAGAAAGATTTGATGAACCGTCCCGTGAACTACGAACGTGCTCAGTGGGAGTGGAATTCCGACATGTACGTGCCCCAGTATCCCAGTGCCGAATGGCTGGGTTATATCGGTGCGAACGGTTCGGACCGTCCGGTCGTTCCGTCGGAATATTCGCATGCGATGGGCAATTCCAACGGTAACCTGTGGGACCAGTGGAAGGAAATCTACAAGTATCCCAACCTGCAGGGCGGATACATCTGGGACTGGGTGGACCAGGGTATTCTGGAAACAGACGCGGCCGGCCGTCCCTATTGGGCTTATGGAGGCGATTATGGAGTGGATATGCCAAGCGACGGTAACTTCTGCTGCAACGGTCTGGTAGCTCCCGACCGCACGCCGCATCCGGCCATGGCTGAAGTGAAATATGCCCATCAGAACGTGGCTTTCGAGGCAGTGGATGCCGCAGCAGGCAAATTCCGTGTGCTGAACCGATTCTATTTTACGGATCTGAAAGACTACGACATCCTGTACGAAGTGCAGGTCAATGGAGAGACCCGCAAGAAAGGCCGTCTGAACATGGCCCTGGCACCGCAGCAGTCTGCCGAGTTCTCCATTCCGGTGTCGGGCTTCCGCCTTAAGGCTGGGACGGAATGCTTCGTGCGTTTCGGTGTGGTGACCCGCCTGGCCGAGCCGTTGGTTCCCAAAGGCTATGAAGTGGCCTGCGAGCAGTTCCGCTTGTCGGCAGCACAGCCCGAACTGGCCTACAAGGCATCGGGCCCGAAGCTGACAGACAGCCGCGAGGGCGACCGCATTGAGATTTCTTCGTCCAAAGTGCGTTTCGTGTTCGATGCGGCAGCGGGCAAGGTGACCTCCTATTGCGTGGACGGCATGGAATATGTGTCCGACGGATTTGGTATCCAGCCCAACTTCTGGCGTGCGCCCAATGACAACGATTATGGAAACAGCAACCCCAAGCGTCTGCAGATATGGAAGCAGGCCAGTCATGACTTCCGCATCAGTTCGGCTGACGTGAAGAAAGACGGTGATACCCGCATCCTGAGCGTGGTCTATGACCTGCCTACCCGGAACGAATACTTCGTGAACTACCGCATCTATCCGGACGGCGTGGTCAACGTGTCGTTGAAGTTCACTCCTACCAACGCCGCTGCTGTGAAGACCGAAGTGCTGGAAGATACCAATCTGGCAACCTATACGCCGGGCAAGAAAAAGGCAGACGGCAGTCAGCTCGAATTGCCCCGTCTGGGCGTACGCTTCCGGATGCCGGCCTCGCTGCATCAGGTGGAATACTTCGGCCGTGGTCCTGAAGAAAATTACATCGACCGCAATGCCGGTTCCATGATTGGCCGTTACACGACGACTGCCGAAGACATGTACGTCCGCTACGTGCGTCCGCAGGAGAACGGCCACCGTACCGATACGCGTTGGGTGGCCTTCTCGGACGGCAAACGGAAAGGCCTGCTGGTAGTGGCCGACAGCATCATCGGCTTCAATGCCTTGCGCAATACGGTGGAAGACTTCGACAGCGAAGAATCTTCGCATCCTTACCAGTGGCGCAACCGCTCTCCGCAGGAGATTGCCAATAAGAATGAAGCCGAAGCCCGCAACGTCATGCGTCGCCAGACTCACGTGAACGACATTGTTCCGCGCGATTTCGTGGAAGTCTGCCTGGACATGAAGCAGCAAGGCGTGGCCGGATACGACAGCTGGGGAGCCAAGGTACAGCCGGGCTACACCATTCCTGCCAACCGCCTGTATACCTGGGGCTTTACACTGGTTCCCGTCAAGGGCGGAAACTACGACAAGGCTTTGCAGTATAAGTATTGAGAGAGAATGTTGGTGATATTCGAAGCCGGCAGCCGGATACGGACGAAGGTACGTATCGCTGCCGGCTTTGGTTTATTTATGAAAAAAACGAAAATCCATGAACAGATTGAGACTTTTAGGACTGTGGATGCTTCTGATGCCTTTGTTGGCCGTAGCATCGGAACTGGATGCCGGAAAATGGGTGGCCGAAGACGCCTCCGGGAAATTCCGGATGACAGCCACAGACGGTGTGACGGAAATCGTCGCCCCCGACGGCCTGACGCTTTGGTATGACGAGCGTCTGACGGGCAACTATGAAATAAGCTACCGCATACAGGTGGTGATGGATGGCGGACGGTACGACCGCCTGAGTGACATGAACTGTTTCTGGGGAGCCGCAGATCCGGAGCATCCCGACGATATCTATGCGCGTGGAAAGTGGCGTGCGGGTGTCTTCAAGAATTACAATACGCTGAACCTTTTCTACGTCGGTTATGGCGGCAATCACAACAGCACGACCCGCTTCCGCGTATACCACGGCGAATACTACGGGCAGGGAGACGACCGGGTGAAGCCTTTGCTCAAGGAGTATACGGACGGGCCGCATCTGCTCAGCCCCAACCGCTGGTACGAGGTGGTGATTACGGTAGCCGATGGGCGCACCACCTATGCCGTTGACGGCGAAGTGCTTTTCAGCCATTCTCTGGAGAAAGGGCAGGCCGACGGCTATTTTGCCCTCCGTCTGCTGAAGAACCGTGTGCGTGTCAGTGACTTTACAGTCAGGAAGGCTGAGGCCCAGTTCGCCTTCACCAACTACCGCCGCTACTATCGGGAAGCCCGCGAGCGTGTAGCCGACGAGAAGACAGAAGCCGTAGGCAAGCTTCGCGACTACTTTTTCCGTCATCCCCATCGGGCCGTGAAGCCGGTGGATGAGGCCGAGGCAGCCCGGATGTATGCTTTGCTGGGCGAGGACGGAACCTTCTCCGACCTGAATCCGACGGAGGAGCAGTACAACCGTGAGAACGTCTGGAACCGCGGATATGCCAATACGCCCGACGACCGGGCAGGTATCTTCATCGCCGATGCGCTGAACCGTGTGTACCGCCTGGCCGAAGCCGCGCGGAGGGGCAGTCTGAAGAAAGATACCGAGTTCCTGAACCGCCTTTCACGGGCGGTGGTGCATTACGGCAATCTGGAGATAGCCCGCTCCAACGACAAACCCCGCTTCCACGCTTCCTGCTTTGCCATCCCTACGGCGGCGGTCAACATCTATTTTGCCTGTATGGAGGAGATGGACCGGGCTGAGCGCGGAGAAGCCGGTGCCGAAGTGCGGGCGGCCTGCGACATGCTGAAGGTACTCGGCCTTCAGGCCTATACGCAACCCTTGCGCCGGGACGCTACGGACCGTAATGTAGTGTCGGTGGAACGCTTCCGCAACCACGTCTGGTGGGTAGGCGGAAATGCCTTGGCCTACCGTTCGCTGCTTCCGGTGGCCGTCATGTACAGTTCGGTGCCGATGCTCGATGTGCTGGCCGAGGTATGCCAGCGCGGCATCAGCGTCACGTCGCAGACTACCTACAGTGACGCCTTCTGGACCGAAGGCTTTACGGCCGACGGAGCCGGATGGGGACACGGCATGCAGTGCCTCATCTGGGGATATCCCATTCACGGTACATCGGCGGCGCTGAATATGCTGAAAACACTTCGTGGCACGCCCTGGGCCAAGAACCTGAGCCGCGAGAATACCGAGGCCCTGATGACCTTCTTCCGCGGTGGAAGCTGGTATTACCGCGACGGTTACCGCCTGCCGTGCCTCGACCGCGGTTCGTATGTCTATTGCGACAAGGAGAGTGCCATTCCCTACCGCAACATGCTGCGCGACGTGGTGGATAACTGGAAGGAATCATTCACTTCCGCCGAGCAGGCCGAACTGGAACAGCTTCTGGCCGAAGTGGAAGCCAGACGTATCCGCATGGACGGATACTCCGGCGGCGTCTATCAGGGTACGCGCTGGTTCTTCAACAACGACGACCTGATGAAGCACACGGCAGACTACCACCTGATGGTCAACATGGCTTCCGTACGCTGTGACGGCCTGGAGAGTGCCGACTTTGCCGACAACTACAACTTCTATCCCACCGACGGCATGACGCTCTTTCAGCGCCGTGGCGACGAATACTTCCGCATCATGGGCGGATGGGACGTGACGGCATCGCCGGGCGTGACGGCCCGTGAGGGCATGGACCGACTGGTACCCGTAACCAACTGGCGGGGCTATTGCAGCCGTTATAACTTTGCGGCCGGAGCGGCCGACGGCGGCGACTATGCGGCCGGCGGATATATCTTTGAGAAGATGTATGGGCCGGATAAGGAAAATCCTGACTATAAAGGTGGCCATCCGAAGAAAAACGCGCTGCTGTATGGTTTCAAGGCCTACAAGGGGTATTTTATTCTGGGCGACTACCTGGTGGCCCTCGGAGCCGGAGTCACCAACCTGGAACCGGAGCAGGAGGGAAACATCCGAACGACACTGGACCAGACGGCAAGAACGTCGCCCGTGTATCTGCTGGAGAAAGGCCGGAAGAAACTGCTGCCCATGGGCATGACGACGCTCGACGCCCGCCAGCTGAAGAATGCCTGGATTGTTCAGGAAGGCCAGTTTGCCTACCGTGCCCTGCCGAACTACCAGTCGGACTTGCACGTAGCCTGCGAGAACCGTCCTGCCGACTGGGCCAGGATGAACGAGCAGAACCGTCAGCGGAAAGACCTTCCCGCCGAAGTGCCCGTCCTGCGTCTGTGGATCGACCACGGCCGTACGCCTGTGGCCGACACCTACGGCTATGCGGTCTATCTGGGTCAGGGTGAACCAGCCCGCAAGCTTCCCTTCGAAGTGCTGCGTAACGACACGCTGGTACAGGCAGTCTGTTCCGCCGACCGCAAAGTCATCGGTGCCGTGTTCTATCCCGAAGCGCCGGCTCTGGAGGCCAAGGGGCTGAAGCTGGAAGTGTCTGCCCCCTGTGCCCTTGTGCTCCGCGAGACGGAGGAGGCCTGTTTCGTCACCGTGGCCGATGCCTGTATGGACGCTTCCCTGAAGGAGATAGCTCTGAAGTGGAACGGCCGCGACATACGGATAGCCCTGCCGCAAGGAATGTATAGCGGCAAGCCGGTGACTGTGCGGATAGACAGATAATCATCCAACATTTGCTGGGAAACTGGGAATGTAACAGCCTTTCCCCGTTTCCCCTACGAGGAAACGCTCGTTCCCTTTAAAGGAAACAGATGTTCCCTTTCAATGGTAACGGTCGTTCCCTTCAATGGTAACGGCCGTTTCCTTATAGGGGAAACGGAGTTCCCCCTGCGGAAACACGCGGAAACATGCCGTGAGGGTAGGGGAGCCAGTCGTTTATTCCCAGACAAAGCAGTCGGTGTAACCGTCGAAACAGTTCTCGTCCGGTGCTCCCAGCGAGCGGAGTACGGAACGTACCTGCTTCTGTTCGGCGGGCGGGAGCAGCCGGTCTCCCTTGCGCGAGGCGTAATAGTTCTTTCTTCCCATCTTTCCTATCATCCGTTCGCGGAAAGCAGCCGCCTGCTTCACCGACAGCTCGTCGATGATTCGGGCAAATCCTTTGGCATAGCGTACCTTGGCGTTGGGGCAATAGTATTTGCATTTTCCCTGCGCCTGTCCGGCCATGTGTGGCACCAGCATCCAGACGAAAGCCTTGTCGGCAGGCAGGTGTTCGTAAGCGATGTGGCGCAGGCAGGTCGCAGCCTGTGGGCAGCTGGCCATGCAATGGCCGAATCCGCGGGGTACTACAGAGTAATCGAAATTTTCCATGGTTTGTACGATTGGCTTCTAACTGTTCCAAAGATAAGAAAAAGTGGGCAGAAATACAACAGGTAACCGAGAGATGCAGGAGAATAAAATTGTGTTATGTATTTTCTCTACTACAATATATCAATTTACAAAACAAATATTTTTGGTTTATATTTCAATAGATGGAAATTACCTTCCATTTGAAAAGATTCATAAAATAATGCGGCATTTGAGAAGACGATTCCATGGTGTTTCTCTGTACCGTAAGCTCCATGGATATGGCCAAAAAAGTGATAGCGAGGTTTGACCTCCAATATCTTTTTTTTCAAATCGGCATTTCCCCAATGGATATTATTATCCTTATCTAGAATCATAAATGGAGGTTCGTGACTGACCAATACATCTGCATCAGGAGGAATGACTTGTTCGGAATGATTGTATGCCAGTCCAAAGAATGATATGCCTTCTATTTTACATTCACTATCCTGAAGGAAGTGAACGTTTTTCGGTAAGTCTTCAATGGCTTCTGCATTCCAAAGGCATGTATCATGATTCCCTGTAACGAATATCTTGTGTTTATAAGGAAGCATAATGAACCAATTAAGGAAATCAAGAACTTCCTTTTCTGTGCCATTATCGGTAAAATCGCCACAATGAACAATAACATCAGCTTCCGGAAGATTAACCAGTAAATGATGTTTGTTGTGGGTATCTGATATTTGTAATATTTTCATTGACTGATTGTAAAATAAATTATTTGGAATTTATAATTCGGCATCGGCTTCCTTATGAATGCAGATAATCTTTTTGGGGTTAATTGTTCTGATAACTTTTTCTATTGTTTTACGGTCCGCATGCCCTGATGTGTGTATATCAACTACATTATAAAACATTTCACGAAACTCCTTATATACAGGGTTTTCCTTAATCTGTTCTAAGTTTTTGTAGTAACCGTCCCATAATGAGTAAATAAGCAGTGTTTCTTCTTGAGGTAATTCTTTGATAATTTCCTTGATATGGTTCTTTTGTGATGAACCTGTAATCATGACCATGCCATTTCGTTTTATACTTCTCACTAGACGTTGGCTGTAGAATTTAGGATGGAATGAAAACAGTCCACGAGTTCCTTTTCCTGTTCGGTAAAGAAAGCCATTGTTTGTTTCATAAACTTTGAACATACGTATATGGCTTTGTCTGACTTGTTTGCAGCTTCCTTAATAGCCGCAAGTCGCTCTATATCTGTTGCAGAAGCAAGTACAAATACATATTTGAAAGTACACATCATGTTCGTCATCTTCGCAGATACTTCACGCTCATGAATGCATTTGTCATCCCGGTTCAACATGGTTCCTTCTGTAATAAGAGTATCAATGTTTGTTGCATACTTCTTCAAAGTAGGAATAAGCCCTTTGCCCATATATCCATGCTCACGATAGTCACCGGTATGCCAAATCCGTTTGTCGTCAGCCTCAATGAGGAACATGTGTGAGTCATAAATGGAATGACAGTTAAAAAATGGTGTTACTTTTATGTCACCAATCATAATGCTTTCAGGCTTTTTTTGTGGAGCAGTCCTGTACCAGGTTCTCATCTGTTTAATAAGTTTACATTTGTTTTCTGCTTGTGTGTAAAGATTGACAGCGGTACTATATTCCTCCGAAGAACAATTATTCTTCTGTAGTTCGTCCACGTTAAGTGATGCTCCTTCTGATAATAGACCATATTTAATGGAAAGAAGTTCTTTGGTTCCTGTGCTCATATATTGAGGAATTGTATTAGGAATATATTCAAATAGGCCCACGTGGTCTTCATGACCGTGTGAATAGAATATAGCTTCGTGTTTTTTATTGTTATAAGATAATATGGTCTTAACCAAATTCTCGTCTTCTTCCGGTGTAGAAGGCTTCCCACATCCAGGAAGATTCTGTCCAAAGTCTATGAAAATTCTGGATGTATCAGTAAAAATCTCTGTGATACATCCACCAATCTGCTCAAGGCCTCTATGTATTTTAATGTTCATCTTTAATATTTGAAATCTGGGTTCAAATCTTTGTTTGTCTTTATCATATCCTTATATAATCCATATCCACAGTACGATGCATTGATAAATTTACATTCATCCGGCAGGGTTTTGCATTCAACTTCAAGATTTGTACTATAGTGATGATAGTTACAAAGCAAGAACAGAAAATCCGGTTCGGCTTCTATTTCCGGATCTATTTCTATATATTGTTTCACTTCATTGCCTAAGGCATCTTTTTTAATAATACCTTTCTCAAATAGCTTATCCAAACCTTCAATAAGACCTAACTCTTTCTTCTGCTTTAGAACAAGAAGCATATCCTTAGCTACACTGTTGACATGTTCCTGATTTGATTTAAACGCGAGAAAGTCCTCGTAATGTTTCTTTAATCCTGGTGAGTTGTTTTTATCTGTTTTTATAGCCGTTGCGCCTTGTTTTACTTCTATCAAAGTTAGTTGTACGATATGGTTACGGTGCTCCATATGATTCCAACGGAAGGCAATGATGTCTGCACGACCATCCAAAACTTTGTTGTCTTCCCATTCTATATCAGCAATGAAATAGTCGGTATTACAGGCATTGACAGACAAATTATTTTCATATACAACCCTTTGTTGCATTTCTTTTTCACCAAGATTTCTATATCTTTTGGAGGCTTCATGAATATCCACTATATGTTTTGCATGAGCAAAATAATCGTGAATATGCTCAACAGTAGGTAAGATTCTGTTTGTATGAGTTGGTAGATATTATTGATCTGCCAGTCCTGTAAAAATTCCTTTTTGATCTACTGTAAGAATCCTTCCACCTCTATAATAAACCATGATACAATCTCCTCTCAGTTCCAGATCAAGATAAGGGTCAATTCTTACATACTCTGTAACTGCTTTTAAATCACCGCTCTTTAACTGCTTAAGAAAACTATCAGAAATACTTCTTTTGTTCATATGCGTTACATCTAATATTTGTAGGCTGATACTGTATGGCATGACTCTTATTAGAATTTCGAGCCGTCAATATCAATAATCAGTACTCCTTCATTTTGCAATTGTCCCTTGGATATGCGTAATTCCTGTAAGATTTTTTTATATTTATTCTTCCATCCATCCTTGGGAACGGATTTGTTTTCTGTTTTCCAAGAACTGTCATTCTCAAAATTCAGAAAGATTAATTTGGCATCTTTATATTTGGCAACAGAACTTAATTCTTTCATCTTTCGCAGGAAAGCCAACCGGTTTGTAATCTGATAGTAGTGATGTAGCCATAGCTTATCGTCAGCATCAGGGGCGTAATATCTTTTAATATTTATAAGGGCATTCTTTTTAAGGTTGTAATTGGCATCCTTTTTTTTATTGGTGTTATTAGGCTTATAATTGCCTGATTTAATTTCTGAAAGATGTGATTTTGCTTCTATTAGATATAGAGTATGCTCATCATCCATTGCCAGTCCGTCCCATTGAGGCTGTCTTGAAGGCCAAAAATTGTCGAATGCATTTGGGGGGAGTCCTATCTTAGTAGATATAAAGTCTCCATTCAATTGATATTCTTTGAATTGATTTTCTTCAATAGGGGAAATCCAACTAAGATTCACACCAAGTTTTTCGTCCAATAGAGATTTGTGCTCTTTTACAAGGCACTGAATCATCCCTTTGCTTCCTTTAGGATATTTATCCCTATTCATAATTATAATGGCTTAATGAGTTTAATAATCTGCTCTTGATTTCTTCTCTTAGTTCTACAGGCTCTAGAACCTTTATTTTTTCACCCATTGCAAGCAGTTGACTTGTAAGTTCCGGTGTAAGACATAAGTGGTATTGAAAGTCACTGTATTGCTGATGCTTACATTCTATTTCCTCTTGGGTATGGTGAAGAGGAAGAGAACGCATGTATTCCACATGAATACCGTATGCTCTGACTATGACTTTTTGAGGCTTTAATTTGTCATTTACAAAGATTCCAACAGTATTGGAATAGTATTCCTTCGCATCGAAATTACTGGGACATCGGAATGTCTCTGTAGTAATTTCCATATTCAATGTTCTGTCCAAAGCTATATTGCGGATTTCTTCCTGTTCTTTCAGATATCCCACAATATACCAACGCTGATGGTATACCTTCATCGCATAAGGTTGAATGTTAAACGTAGCTCTACGTCCATTGAATGATTGATAGTCTATCATCAGTTCCTTATTCTGCTGCATAGCTTCAACCACCGTTTGAATATATTCAGCTCCCTTGGGAATGTCTTCAAATATAATTCTGTCCTTCATATTATGCCCGGCCTCGATCATGTTTGAGAGAGTGAATGAGTTGAGTAACCACTGACGAGTCCTGTCATTTCGCAAGGTTTCAGGAGATGATACGTAATATTCATAGGTAGAAGCATCACATGCCACTTCCACTCCGAACAGTTCAGCTATTGCATTTCTATGAACATGAAAAGTTCTTAGAGCAAGGGGCTTGCCATCACCGAGACAACTGTTTTGCCATCGGTTGTTAATTTCTTCAAAGGTTAATCGTCTATACTGAAGTAAAGTATTCAACAACCAGATATATCGATTGAAGGTTTTACTAATCATACGAATTGTGTTATTATTTATTCTTCAAGTATTATCTGTGACATTTGTAATTTATACAATACCTTTTATTTATGCTATAAAAGTACATATATTATATGTAATAACACTGCATATGTGCATATGATTTTAATAATAGCGTAAGATATGCAGCGTTATTGCATATTGAAGGTGTTATTTTGCATTCAGAAACAAATAATCATTAGTATATACAACATTATGGCAACAAAGAAAAAAGACCTTCATAGGAAAGAGGTACTCGCAAGAAAAAGAGCAATCCAGTCTCTTGAGTTTCTTACATCGTTTGGATTAAAACGGATAGATGCAGAGCATACATTTCATAAGTATGCAGATGCAGAATTGAAAGAAATCATTGAGCTTGACCTATGCAAAGATTTATTGGAGATTAAAAAGTTAGTTGACGGTATCAAACAGCATTTTGATATGAATATCACTGAAAATAGGGGGGATCTCTGCAATAGTCCAGTGTGTATAGCTTTAGGCATTAGTCGTGTTGAGGATATTCACAATGTTAACATTCATCAAAACATGTGGAGGGACTTGTTAAACAAGAAAATCATTTCAATTTATTATCCGGATGAAATACGCAATAAAGCTGTAGGTTGGGCTAGAGAAAACGGTTATATTACATCTACTCATCTTGGGCAGCCAATAATTAAGTTGAGTAGGTTATTCTTGTCGATAAAAAGGAGCTTTCCCGGAGATGTCTGACATAAAAAGTATTTGCCATCTTTTCATTAGGCTTGGACTTTATGCTTAACTTCACTAAAAGTCGGGTGAACCACAAATTCTTTTGAGTAGCGGGTATTCTCTGACTTGATATCATCATAAGGAAAAGTGAAACACTTGCCTGTATGCAGATTCAGCCAACGGCGACGACGGACTATCAGATTGACTACCTTGTCACGGATTGGAAAGTCCCGTACTGTCACGGGAAACAAGAAGCCTTTTGATTCTATATTCGGATTATTCGGATAGTCAGAAGGCATTTTCTCATCCAGATGGATGGATATGGTGTTATCCGTACTTTCAACTTTTACGAGGGAAAATCTTGATAAGATATTTGAAGGAAGCATCAAGCTTACCAGTGATAATAATGCATTATTTTCCATAATGCAAATATAACAATTTATTAAACTAATCCCATTAAAAATCGGGTGAGCCGTGAAACCTAGTCAAATTACACCCTACTAAAAACAAAAATCAGATAGAAATCTTTCAATAACTATCTGATTTTCAGAAGAGCGGAAGACGGGACTCAAACCCGCGACCCTCAGCTTGGAAGGCTAATGCTCTATCAACTGAGCTACTTCCGCAAATTTAGTGGGCAATCGGTTGAGACATTTACACTTACCTACTCTGTCTAAAAGTCATTAGTATCGGTTGGTACAAATCGGTTTAACTCTTGGTTTAACTTAACAGGTAAACGAGAAGTATTCAACAATAAATTAATAATCTCTTACGGCTAAAACCGTACTACAAATATAGTGATTGTAATCCGTACAGGCAATCTATTCGATATTTTTATTCTTGGGGCTAAATAGGCAATATCTCTATAAAAGAAGGATATTTCAAGATTATTACCCATAAAAAACAGCATAAGAGTTTTTAGGCTCAAATGCTGTTTCTCATAATAATTCTATAGCTTTACTTAATCATGCTATCTGCTATTTGTTTAAACACCTCACCTGCCATCATCCCACTTGCA